>Ga0123355_10000269_pt1 | contig 66325 bp, 61 predicted proteins | sample TergutEmb28metaG_3_FD_89872 | JGI IMG/M metagenome (GOLD analysis project Ga0123355, IMG submission 89872) | Embiratermes neotenicus P1 segment gut microbial communities from Petit-Saut dam, French Guiana - Emb289 P1 | ecosystem: Host-associated > Arthropoda: Insects > Digestive system > Gut ...
GACTCTTGATCGGCCGATCTTTTTGTTGAGTCGTAAGTCCGGTGGTAACGATTCGATCCGGAGGCATGTGTTGTACGGGATGCACGCAGGGACGTTTGCATACGTTTGTCATGAGAGCCGTGTTACATGTGCGGATGTCTAGGATACGCCGATGACTTGGATGCAGTATAGCGCGGGGCGGGTGCCAAGTTCTAAGAAAAAGGCTAAGGTTTTTGCCAGGACAACAAAAAAACCACAAATTAAGCAGATTTTGCACAATTCCAATCCACAAGCTATAGTACGCATCAACCCAAACCCAACAAAATTTAACGTAAAAAGTTGCACGTAGCGCTTCATCGGCTTTTATACTTTGGCACAAAGGAGGGACAAAAATGGATTGGCTCACCCGCATGAACGCAGCCATCGTCTACATCGAAGAAAACTTGGACGGCGACATTGATTATGAAGCCATGGCGAAGAAGGCGTGCTGTTCGTCGCACAATTTCACCCGTATGTTTTCGTTCGTCACGGATGTTTCGCTGTCAGAATACATCCGCAGGCGCAGGCTAACGCGTGCCGCATACGACTTGCAAAACAGCGGCACCAAGGTCATCGATGTGGCAGTGAAGTATGGCTACGATTCGCCCATATCTTTTGCACGGGCGTTCCAGCAACTGCACGGCGTTACCCCGTCCGAGGCGCGCAACGACGGCGCAACGCTCAAGGCCTATCCCCAAATGTCCTTCCAAATTCAAATTAAAGGAGAAAAAGAAATGGATTATCGTATCGAAACCAAGGAAGCCTTCCAAATCTTCGGCATCGAGCGCATTTGCAAGGACGAAGAAACGGAAATCGTCAACCCCGGAGACACCCATGAAATCGCCTTAGTGGACGACCAATGGGAAGAATGCTACGAAAACGGCGAGTTTGATAAATTAAACAACGCCGCAGGCGAATTGCCACCGTTCGTAAACGGCAAAGTAAGCAAGGTACACGTCGCATTCGCGTACAAAAATACCAAGCCCGGCACTTTCGCCACCATGCTTTTCGCCTTCCGCGGCCCCGCCAGCAATATGGAAGGTTACACCGTAGCGGATATCCCCGCACACACGTGGGCTATCTTCCCGTCCGAAGTGCATCCCATGAACCAACAAGACGAGGTCGTTACCGCATTAAACAAGCGCATCTACACTGAATGGTTCCCTGCATCCAATTATGAACCTGTAGGCGATTTGGAATTTGAACTATACGGCGGCGATGACCAAAACGGCTACATCGAAGTGTGGCTGCCGGTCAAAAAAATATAATTGCAACCAATAAAAATTGCCTCGCATTTGTCGCGGAGCAATTTTTTTGGCGAAAAATTGGTTTAAAAATAAACTTTCTTATACTTATCATGCGTATATCTGTACATGCCGCTTTTTTTGATGTATTGTCTTTGTCGGCAAATTTTATACATAGGGTAGGTATTGCATGACAGATATTTTTATTGTATCGCATCTATTGTCTTGGCAGCATTTTTCTATTCTTACTTTGGCGGTTTTGTATACAGTGGGGCTGTATTGGGCCTTGCGCAATCGGTCACAACAAGCGCAATCGCGGGTGTTATTAGGTCTTGCGGTTATTTGTGTGCTGTTGTTTGCTTGGCGCTGGCGGGTTCTTTTCACCGGGCAGGAGTTGGAACCCGGCGAATGGGGCGGTTTGTTGCCGCTCGAATTATGCAACATCGGCGCATTCGTGCTGCCTTTTACGGTGTATTTTAAGAAGCGGTTCTTGTTCGTGTTCTCATTTTTCCTCAATTTATTGGGGGCGGTATTAGCGCTTTTGTTGATCCCCGAAGCCATACACCAACGATTCTTCTTGCATCCGCAATTTTTGGACTTCTTTATCATCCATGTAAATTTAGTTGCCATCCCCTTTGCCATGGTGGCATGCGGTTGGTACAAGCTGCGCTTGAAGGACAGCGTGCTGGCAGTGACCATGTTCTACATCTTGGGCGCAATTTTATTGGTGATTAATTTATTCTTGGCAGCGGTCAATTGGCCGGGTGATCATACCAACTACCTTTTTGTCATGGGGCCGCGTGATTTCCCCGTGCTGGATCAGCTTTTTAATTTGATACCCATACCGCTATTGTACTTAGTGCCGCTGATACCGGTTTTCCTGCTTTACAGCATACTCGTATTAATGCCCATCGTAAAAAAAGGCGAATGGGGCGAGCAATTCGACGAAATGCTGCGCAGCTTCAAAACGCTGGGGTTCTAATAAGAACAAATTTTCTTGCACATTTTCAATCCTTCCTATATAGTACGTTCGATTTTTTATTCGACTATATACCAAACAAAGGGGATTGTTTAAATGGATCGCAACGTAATCACAATAAAAGGCGCACGCAGCCACAACCTCAAAAATATTGACTTAACCCTACCACGAGACAAAATGATCGTATTCACCGGCCTGTCCGGTTCGGGCAAAACCAGCCTGGCCTTCGATACCATCTACGCCGAGGGCCAACGCCGTTACGTCGAATCCCTCTCGGCTTATGCCCGTCAATTCTTAGGGCAAATGGAAAAGCCCGATGTAGATGTCATCGAGGGTCTCTCCCCCGCCATCTCCATCGATCAAAAAACCACCAGCCAAAACCCGCGCTCCACCGTGGGCACCGTAACGGAAATTTACGACTACCTGCGCCTCTTGTACGCACGCGTGGGCATCCCCCACTGCCCCGAATGCGGCAAAGTGGTAGCCAAACAAACCGTTGACCAAATCGTAGACCAAGTGTCCGGCTTGGCCGAAGGCACCCGCCTACAAGTCCTAGCGCCTGTAGTGCGCGCCCGCAAAGGCGAACACACCAAAGTGTTGGAAGACGCCCGCCGCAATGGCTACGTCCGCGCCCGCGTTAACGGAGAAACCTACGAACTGGGCGAAACCCCCACCCTAGACAAAAAGAAGAAGCACACCATAGAGATCGTTGTAGACCGCCTCGTCGTGCGCCCCGATATCCAACAACGCCTAAGCGAATCGATTGAAGCGGCGATGGTACTAAGCGGCGGGTTAGTAATCTTTGCATTACCGGACTCCGACCTCGTATTCTCTGCGAATTTTGCGTGCGCGGATTGCGGCATATCGCTGACGGAAATCGAACCGCGGGCGTTTTCGTTTAACAACCCTGCCGGGGCATGCCCGGACTGTTCGGGGCTGGGTGTGAAGTTAATCTTCGACCCGGAATTGCTGGTACCCAACGACGAATTATCGCTGGCGCAGGGAGCCATCACCGCCCCAGGTTGGAACGCCATCAAAGCCGAAAATTCCAGCGGCCGCGCCATTTTCGCCGCGCTAGCATCGGAATATGGCTTCGATTTGGACACGCCCTTCCGCGATTTAACACAAAAACACAAAGACATTGTCATGCTGGGCGCGGACAAGTCGCTGCGCATCACTTACAAAGGGCAGGACGGCCAACAGCGTTCTTATCCCTACGACCATGAAGGCATCATGAACAACTTGTGGCGGCGCTACCGCGACACCAATTCCAGCTGGATGCGCATGGAATACGAAGCCCTCATGACACAAATCAAATGCCCCACGTGCAATGGCAAACGCCTGAAACCCGAGGTGTTGGCAGTCACAATCGCTGACACCAACATTGCGGGTATCACGGACATGACCATCAGCGATGTGCGGGCGTTTTTTCGTGCGTTGACACTGACCGACACGCAACTCATCATTGCCGGCCCCATCTTGAAGGAAATCCACGCACGCACGGGGTTTCTCATGGATGTAGGGCTGGATTATTTGACGCTGGCACGGTCGGCGGGGTCATTGTCAGGCGGCGAAGCGCAACGCATCCGCTTGGCTACGCAAATCGGCTCCGGGTTGGTGGGCGTGGTGTATATCTTGGACGAGCCGTCCATCGGCCTGCACCAACGCGACAACGCCCGCTTGCTCAAGACCCTGCGCCACCTCACGGACATCGGCAACACGCTCATCATCGTGGAGCATGACAACGACACCATGGAAGCCGCCGATTATATCGTGGACATCGGCCCCCGCGCGGGGGTGCATGGCGGCCAAGTCGTATACGCAGGCACCGTCAAAGGCCTGCTCAAATGCAAAGAGAGCATCACCGGCCAATACCTGTCCGGCAAATTACACATCGATACGCCTACAACGCGCCGCCCCACCAACGGCAAATTCCTACACATCACCGGCGCTGCAGAAAACAACCTCAAAAATATCGACGTGCAGATTCCCATCGCCCTGTGGACGTGCATCACGGGCGTATCCGGCTCAGGCAAGTCATCGCTCATCAACGAAATCATGTACAAGCGCCTATCCCGCGATCTTAATCGCGCCCGCGTCAAACCCGGAAAACACACCGACATCACGGGCTTGCAGCACCTCGACAAGGTCATCAACATCGACCAGAGTCCTATCGGGCGCACCCCGCGTTCCAACCCCGCCACGTACACGGGGCTCTTCGACCTCGTGCGCGATGTGTTCGCCCAGACCCCCGAAGCCAAAATCCGTGGGTATCAAAAAGGCCGCTTCTCATTTAACGTGAAAGGCGGCCGATGCGAAGCTTGCGCAGGCGATGGCATCATCAAAATTGAAATGCACTTCTTGCCCGACGTGTACGTCCCCTGCGAAGTCTGCCACGGCAAGCGATACAACCGCGAAACACTGGAGGTCAAATACAAGGGCAAAACCATCGCCGAGGTGTTGGACTTGACCGTCGAGGACGCGCTGACGTTCTTTGATGCCCTACCTCGCCTGCGCGAGAAATTGCAAACCCTGTACGACGTAGGGCTGTCCTACGTCAAGCTGGGGCAATCTTCCACCACCCTGTCCGGCGGCGAAGCGCAGCGCGTCAAGCTAGCCACGGAATTATCCCGCCGCGCCACGGGCAAAACATTATATGTACTGGACGAGCCTACCACCGGCCTACACGCCGCCGACGTACACAAACTCATCGGCATCTTGCAAAAGCTGACCGACTGGGGCAACACGGTCGTCGTCATTGAGCATAACCTTGATATGATCAAAACCGCCGATTACATCATCGACTTAGGCCCCGAAGGCGGCAACGCAGGCGGGCAGCTGCTAGTTTGCGGCACCCCTGAAGAAATCGCCGCGTGCAAAGAATCGCATACCGGGCAGTTCCTGGCACAAATTTTATAAAACGCCAACCAACCCCACCAACCCCGCAATGTGTGCGGGATAAAACGCATAAAACAACCACTTCAAGCGCGGGCCGTCGGGTCCGCGTTTTTTATTGTACCGCGCGGCCAGCGGCACGGCCAAACACGTTGCAATCACCATTGCCAAGCTGATCAACGGGTATTGTAATACGTACCCCCGCACCATGTTCACAAACAATTGCAACCACAACAACAGGCAAAAAACGAACATCGTCTTGAGCCGCCAGTCCTCGCGCACCACGTACATAACAAAGATAAACGCCACGCCAATTTCCCCGTAATCGGATCCCAAGAATGCCGCCAACACACAGCACAAAATAACCGCAAACACCGCGGACGCCGTACTGTGCCATCGCTCCTTTATGTAATCAAACACCGTAATCGCCGCGCCCCCCAAGAGCAACGTGTAAAAAATATTTGTGTTATTGAGAAAATCCACGCCGCGCAAACCCACTGCGTCATTAAAAGCCAAATCAAAAAACGGCTCGCTCGCCACCGCGAAAATCGCCAGCCGCAACAAAAACTTCCCCCGCGAGCGCGTATGCCGAAAACCCTCCGCCAACAAAAATACAAATAATGGGAACGCCAACCGCCCCGCCACGCGCAACCACGGCGAAAAAACATCCGGGAAAACCACCTGCATGTGGTCGAGTAGCATGGTGACAATGGCGATCATTTTCAAATGGAACGCCGTAAAGCCATCTGCCACCACCGCTTGCATCCGCTTCATCATGATTTGGCTGCGATGGACGAATTTCCAGTTGCCGCGCCCTGTGTCACGGCCTCCGCCACAGCGGCGAATTGGTAGATGTCCAGCGCTTCACCGCGCACGTCCGCGCGCAAGCCGCATGCGACCAATGCGGCCGCCAAGCCAGTCTTGCCACTTTCGACATCCCCACCGCCGTCCTTCGCGGTGAATCCCGCCGCGTGCAGCGCGTTCACCAGCGTTTTACGCCGCGTGGCGAAGGCCGCTGCTATCACCGCGAATAGCTTCTCCTTCTCCACCTCCACCGGCGGCTGTGGCAACGCCCGCAGGCATATTACCGCCGAAACCACCTCCGGCCGCGGCAAGAACGACCGCGATGGCACAATCGCCACCATTTCCGCCGTTGCGTGATACTGCACTGCCAGCGTCAACGAGCCGTAAGCCTTCGTACCCGGCTTGGCGCTCATCCGCTCCGCCACTTCTTTCTGTATCATCACCGTAATCGACGCGAACCCTAACCCCGATTCCAACAACCGCATAATCACCGGCGTTGTGATATAGTAAGGCAAATTCGCCACGACTTTTGCTACCTTATGGCGAAACGGCGCAAGCACGGCTTCTAAATCAATCTTCAAAACATCACCGCGCACCAGCGTAAATTGGCCGCTGGCCGCCTGTGCAGAAAACTCCGCCGCCAAAATATCGCCCAGCCATTTGTCCAACTCAATCGCCACCACGTTGCCCGCGTGCGCCAACAATCCTTGCGTCAACGCGCCCAACCCTGGCCCGATTTCCAACACACAATCATCGGTGCTTGGCGCAGCCGCAGCAATGATTTTAGTCAAAACATGGCCGTCCGTAAGAAAATTCTGCCCCCATTTCTTGCGCGGGGAAAGGCCGTGCCGTGCCAATAAGTCGCGCACGGTGGCGGTAGAGAGAAGTTCGGGGTTTGTGATGGGAATCTTCCTTTCGGGGTGTGAGTTGCGTAAGTATATATTGTGAGCGGTTAAAAGACAAAGCGTGCGGCCGGGTGACCAAAACCCTGGGGACGCTGCCCCAGACCCCGCAAGGGGACGGCAAGCGTCCCCTTGACCCCTTATGTGCTACCGCAACGCAATCATGGCTATGCGTATATAAGAGAAGAAACCCAGTTGGTGGCAATTTGCCACCAACTGAAACCCGCACCAGCCATGAACCAACCCACGCGAAGCATAACGCGGGTCGAGGGGAACGCTTCCCCACGCGGGTCTGATGCCGGCTAAAGCCTTATTTGGCAGCGCCCAGGGTTTTAATCTTTTGACCTTAGCACCGACCTTAACACCCCCACACACAAAAGGAGCTCCCCATGCTAACCTACATCATCCCACCCTTGCTTGGCGCTATCGTCGCGCTGGGCACCAACTGGATCGCCATTGTTATGCTGTTTCGCCCGCACCGCGAATGGCGTGTTTTCGGCCTGCGGGTACCGTTCACGCCCGGACTTATCCCGCGCGAGCAAGGCAACCTTGGGCGCAAAATGGGCGAGGCGATTGAAAAGCATTTGCTGACGCCAGAAGTGCTGGTGGGTACGTTGGCCGATCCATCGCGGTGGCCGCTGCCGGATATGACGCTGGGGCAAGCGTTGGATATTTACGGCGGAAAAGCCGCAAAAAGTGTCAATGAAAAAGCCAAGGCTGCGGTGGACAAGCTGCTGCCGCAGGCTTCGGATTTTGTTGCTAATTTACACGATCGCTTCCCCTATGCGGACGAGAAACTGGCCGACTTGACGCGGCACATTACCGACCAATCAATGAACAAGATTGCTTCGATATTCGTGAAGAAAGATAAAATGTACCCGCGGCTCAAAGAATGGCTAGTGGGTTACTTGGCGAACGAGGAAAACCGCGATCTGCTGCGCGCGCGGCTGCACGAAGCCATCGACCAATACAGCGCCTCCACCCCCGCCAATGACATGCACGAGAAAATCTTGAACACGCACTTCAACCAATTATTCGCGCTGCTGCCGCTGGAGAAAATATTAACCATGGCAGCCACGTTCATCGCCAAGCACCTACCCATCGCGCAGATGGTCGAGCAGAAAATGGCCACCTACGACGTGGCCGAAGCCGAAGAGATGATTTTATCGGTGGTTGGGCGCGAGTTGCGGATAATCGTACTGCTGGGCGGTGTATTCGGGTTTTTGATTGGCTTACTTTCGATTATTCCACTCGCAAGCGGTTGATTTCGTCATAATGACGAATACCGGTACGCACATTTTTATTTTTTTCACGCTTAGACAAGCCACGCAAGCAGCAAGGTATACAAAAAATTCCACGTGAATATACATCATGCACAAGCGGCGCAAGTTATGCGCCGTTTTTTTGTGCATTTTTTTGCCCCAATGTTACACAATCGTTACACCCCCCACTAGACAACAACCAAAACCCTCGCTACAATGCGCGGAAATATCCAATTGGCCTCGTGCTGTGTCGGGGCGGGTTCCATTACGAATCATTGGGAACGTGTTACGTTATGTATAGCGGACGCAGGAATGTAAGCAACTACAGTTGCCCAAATTTCCCGGTGATTTGTACAAAATGGAATACTCTAAGAGTTAGGTTGGTGTCAACCATGACGCAGGAATACTTACTACAGGTAAGGAATTTACGTACCTCTTTCCGGATTGCCGGTACATACCATGCCGCTGTTGACGGCGTGAATCTGGACGTCAGTAAAAACGAAGTCCTCGCCTTGGTGGGCGAATCTGGCTGTGGCAAGTCTGCCATGGCGCTCTCTTTGACCCGTTTGCACAACATGAACTACACTTCTATTGAAGGCGAAATCTTTTTCAATGGCAATGATTTACTTTCCATGACCCTGCCCGAGTTAAACAAGGTGCGGGGCGGTCGTATTGGCATGATTTTTCAGGATTCATTGACGGCGATGAATCCTCTTTCGCGTGTCGGCGCGCAAATTGAAGAGGTGCTGACTTATCACACGCAACTGTCCATGAGCGAGAAAAAGGAACGTGCGCTGGAATTGTTAAACAAAGTGGGCATCTTCAACCCCGCGCTTACTTATAACCAATTCCCGCACGAATTGTCCGGCGGTATGCGCCAACGCGCCATGATCGCCACGGCCATCGCTTGCTCGCCCGACCTCATCATCGCGGACGAACCTACAACCGCGCTAGACGTTACCATTCAAGCACAAATCTTGGATCTACTGGACGATTTGCGCATGAACACCGGCGGCAGCATGATTCTCATCACCCATGACTTGGGCGTGGTGGCAGACATCGCCGATCGCGTAGCCGTCATGTACGCCGGTCAAATCGTAGAAATCGCTACCGTCTACGACCTTTTTGAAAATCCGCTTCATCCTTATACGCGTTCGCTCATGCACTCCATGCCCAGCGCACTGTCCGAAGAGGCACGGCTGCATACCATCCAAGGCATCGTGCCCAGCTTGCAAAACTTGCCGCGCACGGGTTGCCGCTTTGCCGAACGTATCCCTTGGCACCCCGCCACCATGCACGAGGCCGAACCCACATACCACGAAGTAACACCCGGCCACTTTGTACTGTGCAACTGCTACAAAACATTTAATTTGGGGGGTGCGTAACCATGGCCATTCTTGAAGTCAAAGACCTAAAAGTCCACTTCCCCATCGCGGGCGGTATCCTTGGCCGCACCGTCGGTTATGTAAAAGCCGTGGACGGCGTCACCTTCTCCATCAACGAAGGGGAAACCATCGGCTTGGTGGGCGAAAGCGGCTCCGGCAAATCTACCATCGGCAAGTCCATCCTCGGCCTGACCCACATCACATCGGGGCAAATCTTGTACAACGGGCAAGACATCACCCGCCAAGTACGCAAAAATCGCTCCCCCTACCGCAAGAGCGTGCAAATGATTTTCCAAGATGTATATTCGTCCCTCAACCCGCGCAAGCGCGTACTCGACATCATCGCAGAACCCCTGCGCAACTTCGAAAAATTCACCAAAGCCGAAGAACGCAAACGCGTGGACGAACTACTTAGCATCGTAGGCCTGTCTCCCGACAATGCCAGCAAATACCCCTTCGAATTTAGTGGCGGGCAGCGTCAACGTATCGGCGTGGCGCGCGCCATTGCACTCAAACCCAAACTTATCGTTTGCGATGAGCCCGTATCGGCCCTTGACCTTTCCGTACAAGCCCAAGTCCTTAACCATCTCAAGGACATCCAAAAGGAATTGGGCATCGCCTACCTCTTCATTTCTCATGACTTAGGCGTCGTCCGCCATATGTGCGAAAACCTCGTCATCATGCACAACGCCCGCTTTGTAGAAGCCGGCACCCGCGAGGATATCTACAATAATGCCACCCACATCTACACCCAACGCCTGATCGCCGCCATCCCCGACATCGACCCCCGCAAGCGCATTGCCCATGCGGAATACCGCAAAGGCATCAACGAAAACTACGAGGCCAACCGCGACAAATTCTATCGGGACGGCTACCAAGTGTATGACCTAAAACCCATCAGCCCGACGCACAGCGTCGCAATACCATAAAGGGGGAAGCGATATGTGGAAAACAGTTGTAAGACGTTTGCTCATCTTGATCCCCCAGTTGATTGCGTTGAGCTTGATTGTGTTCTTCCTAGCCTCTCTCATGCCGGGGGATGCACTGCGCGGGCAAGTCGAACCCGGCGCACCTCCGGGGGAGCTCATGCGCCTGCGGGAAGAAGCAGGACTGCTCGACCCTTGGTACCAACAATATACCCGCTGGGTAAGCCACATTATGCGCGGTGACTTTGGCCGCAGCTTGCAACACCGCGTAGCCGTCACCACCGTCATCGGCGACAGTATGATGAACACCATACGCTTATCCATCATGACTACGATTTTCTTATACTTGATTGCCATACCCCTTGGGCTTATAGCCGGACGCAAGAACGGCAAGTGGATAGACAAAACCATCTTGATGTACGTGTTTATCTTCTTTAGTATACCCACCATTGTGTTGTCATTAATCATGGTTCTTGTTTTTGCCTTCAACTTGGGCTGGTTCCCTGCGATGAACTCCGTAAATCCTGTCGCAGCCGTTGCAGGCGGATGGACAGAATTTTGGAGCCGCATGTACCACTTGATTTTGCCGTCATTAACGGGTGCGCTCATAGGTGGCGTAGGCGTTATCTACTTCCTACGCAACCAAGTAATAGACGTGCAAAACGCCGACTTCATCACCACCGCCCGCGCAAAAGGCACGCCCGAACACCGTGTATACTCACACCATGTATTGCGCAATGCTTTGTTGCCCGTTGCAGGGGGCATAGGTGCCAGCATCGCAGCTGTATTTTCGGGTTCTTTCTTTATAGAAACCATATTTTCACTTAACGGCATGGGCACTTTGTTTCTTTCTTCAGTGCTGGGGCGCGATTGGCCTGTTGCTATGGCACTCATCATGTTTTATGCCATCACAGGGGTTGTATCTATGTTACTGGCCGACATTACCATTATGTTGGTAGACCCACGTATTCGCATTAAATAAGGAGGCGCTGTATATGAATGAAAAAGTAAATCATGCAAGCGCATTCCGCTTGATGTGGCACGAAATCCGCAACGATTGGTTTGCACTCATCGGCCTGTTCTTGTTCATCACCATTGTGCTTGTGGTATATATTTTTGGTTATTTTGTTATTGACGAGGCAGCCGCAGGACGATTGAACATGTTTACCATGAATCAATCACCTCGTGCGGGCTTCCCGTTGGGCACGGATGATTTGGGGCGTTGCATGTTGCGCCAACTTATTTTGGCGGCGCGCAATTCTTTGAACATTGCGTTTACGGTTACCCTCGGCGGAGCAACGATTGGCATCTTCATTGGGCTGCTCATGGGCTTCTATGGCGGCCATGTAGATAATGTAATGATGCGCATTATTGGTTTGTGGGGCATGATTCCATTTTTGATGCTAATCATTGTTATCCGCACATTAATTGCGCCTCAAACTTGGTGGGGATTTTCGTTTATGATGATTGGGCTGGGCGGTTTTCTCATGATGTCGGGTATGATACGCGTCATGACCTTGCAGCAAGGACGGTTGGATTATGTATCCGCGTCAAAAACCATGGGTACGCCCAACGTTGTCATCATGGTGCGCGAAGTATTGCCTAATTTGGTTTCTATCATTACCAGCGGCCTAACCCTTGCATTGGCGGGCAATATTGGGTTGGAAACGGGGCTTACCTTCCTAGGATTTGGCTTGCCGCCGGGTACCCCCAGCTTGGGGCAGCACCTTGGTTACGCCCGCGATTCTGTTGTATTGCAAAACCGCCAATGGCAATGGCTACCCGCCGCCATCCTTGTTTTCGTTTTAATGTTGTGCATCAACTTCGTGGGTCAAGCGCTTAACCGCGCTGCCGACGCACGCAAGCGGACTGTATAAATCCAAATACAATATGACTCAAGAAAGGAAAGGTGTAACATGAAAAAATTGTTTCTATTATTGGCTGCAACAGCACTAGCGTTGGTTGCATTCACCGCTTGCCGCGGCGATGCGGATGAAACCGATCGCTTCCTCATCCCTGCTGGCCACCCGTTGGAAATGCTTGAGGATGCAATGACAAACTTCCCCATGTACGGCGACAACGGCTTGCCCCACGTAGCAGGTACGACATTTCAAATGGGATTAGCCCATACGACACCTTGGCAAGGCATCATTGGCGGCGGCGGTTTATTTAGCATGGCTGCCATCGACACCGACGTTGCCGGAATCATCGGCACCACCGGCGGCCTCATTGCCATGAATGAATTTGAACAATTTGGCGAAGGCGGCATCGTTACCGTAGCCCATGATATGGACGCACAAACCATTACCTTGACACAACATTACGATGTATTTTGGCATGACGGCGCACCTTTGACGTTGCATGATCTGTATTTTGCATTGCACATCTTGGCGCACCCCGACCACCAAGGCCCACGTAATCACCGCACCGGCGACAACAGTGACATCGTAGGTATTTGGGAATACCACAACGGTGAAGCCGACACCATTGAAGGCTTGGTACTGTCCAACAACAACCGTACATTAACCATTTACTTCAACGACTTTGCGCCCACCATTTTGTACTTTGGCATTTGGACCTCGCCTCTGCCGTATCACATCTTTGGCGCATACTATCCCGACAACGTAGCCGCTATGATTGACAGCCCCTTCATCCGTGAAACACCCATTGGCTTCGGCCCCTTTGAATTTGTACATTCCGAACCCGGCGAATCCTTCTTGCTGCGCCGCAACGAAAATTATGTATGGGGTGCTCCACACATTGAATACATTCTTATCCGCCGCATCGACCCCCAGCAAATTGCCGAAGCCATGGTAGCAGGCGAGTTTGATAGCGTTGGCTTCCGAACTTTGGATTTTGAATACCATATGGATCCCACAAACTGGCGTTATTTTGGCTTCCCTGTACGCGCAACTCAAGGCCACTTTGCCTTCCGTATGGGCTGGTGGTGCTTCGATACCAACCAAAACGTACCACAAATGCTTAACGACCCCAGTGACCCCAACAGCGGCTACCGCGTACACGACATGATGCGCCCTGAAGCCATCTATATCCGCCGCGCCATGGCACACGCCATCGACTGGCTCACAATTACGCAAATGCGCTACAACGGTTTGCAATTCCCCGCAGGTGCGTATATACCTGTACGCCACCGTCCACTGATGGACTTGACCGTACCCATGTTCCCCTTCGACCGCGAAGAATCCAACCGATTACTCGATGCCGGCGGATTCACCACCCGCGACAGCGAAGGCTACCGCACATGGCCCAATGGCGACCGCATGGAACTTATTTGGCTCATGATGGAAGGCCCCACAGCAGAATGGTATTACCAAGCCCACACCCAAGCATGGAGCGATATTGGTCTGCGTGTGTCCTTATTTGAAGATGGCTTCCATTCCAATTTCGTAGTATGGGATTTGATGGACTTTGATGACGATGGCGACCAAGTACACTTCTGGAGCGGCTCGTGGCAGCACGGCGCCAACCCCGCCAACAGCATGTGGAGCCGCGGCGAATTTGAAAATGCATCACGCCACAACAGCTATGAATTGGATGCCATCCTAGACCGCATCCAATCAAATGCCGCATGGGATATCGACTACCTCACCGATGCCATGAGCGAATTGCAATGGTATATGTACAATAACGTGTTCTACTTCCCCACCACATGGGGCGTTGGACTCACGGCCGTCAACAACCGCGTAGCCAACTGGGACACCCGCGCCGTCATGCAAGGCACCCGTGCATACGGCTGGCACACCATCCGCTTGACCGCAGCACAACCCTACAGCGGTTAAATCTTAACGCCCGATCAAAGTTGTGTCCTGTTTATTAACACCAATATTTGTGACCACCCTCAATCGGTTTTACGCCAATTGGGGGTGGTTTGTTTTATACAGTTTATTAAAATATATAAGCACAATGAAATAGCATACAATTAACCGCTGTCTTAAACGTTGTTTTTATATAAAATGAAAAAGAGCATCAAAAAGTACGTAGCGATTAGATTGGCAATTGCAATTTTACTTGCAACACCTTTTATGATGTTTTCACAATTGAGGGCATCAGAAGAACCATTGCTTATGGCTGCAAATGGTAATCATCATCGCATTCCAGACAGCTGGGATGGAAACATGTCTGCACCTGGTAATCCATGGGGTTAATGTTATCGGCAATAATAAAAATGCACCGAGCTTTTTCAGCCGGTGCATTTTTTGTTACATAGTCATTGTAGATATATTACGCCTACCATAAATAACGCGTGCTATGCTTACAACTTTTTTATCATCATCAATTTCATAAAACAGAATATAATTCCCAATCATCGTATAATGGAATCCCTCTACTTCCAATCGTTTGTCATGGTGCAAGGGAAATAAGTAAGGATTATACCGAAGTCTTTCGAGCATATCTTTTATATTGTTGTAAAATTTTTCGGCGGCTTGTGGGTTATGCAGCTCGATGCAAATATAATCAATAATATCGTCCAAATCAATAATTGCCTGCTTTGAATATATCGTCTTAAAAGCCATATTTTTTACCAAGTTGATTCATGGCAATATCTGCATCAACGACTTCACCATTTTTTATTTGTTCTTTTCCTATCATCAATTTTTCATACAAATCCTTTATATCACGGACGATTACGCTTTCAGGTGCTGAAGGAATTTTTACATCAAAGGGCACCCCCCCTACTAACGGAATTTGATAAAGGAACATGTTCACTGCATCTGATATTGTTATCCCCAGCATCTTCAATGTATTTTCCGCATTTGTTTTTACATTTTCATTCACTCGAATGTGGAGCGTTTCATTTTTTAACATACCATCACCTCAGTTACATTGTATCACATTTTTTATTTAAGCAACCAATCAAGCATATTCATTTGTTTAATCCAGTTGTGTGATGTAAGCGGGTTGCGATCACTTATCGCTTCAAGCAGCGCATGTCTGTTCTGGCTGTACCCCAAAGCGCATAACGCAAACCAATATCAACAGCATAATATTTATCGCCGGTCTTAAGATTCATGCAGGATACAATCGCCGCTGTATATACCGCCTGTGCGAAAAATCTGATATACTGCGAAAAATACTTTCATATTAGGGGCGGCATACATATGAAGCAGTTTTTTGCGAACGATAAGATGGGTATTTTATGGATTGTATTGACAGTGGTTGCGGCGGTGGGTTTCTATTTTGCCGTCATGCAATTTGATCAAATTAACCGATATTACGAACATCCCTATATCATCGGCTTGATGTTGACGCTTTTATTTTTGTCTGCGGGATTGATTATTGCCTTCATGCTGCCATCACCCGGCGAAATACCGGAAAGAGCTGGTGAATGTTTTGTTACGCTGGCACTTTTTTTGTTGATGACGGCCGGGCTCATTTCTTTGCGCGGAGCGTTTTTCTATTTTGAATCAAACGATTATTTATATTATTTGCGGCATTGGATTGCATCGTTGCGTAATATGACCGTGCCAGAAGCTTTGTCATACAATGTCAGCGATCACAACATGCCTTACGTTTACATATTGTTGGGGATTTCTCGCCTAGATTATACGCCCTTGTATTTCATTAAATTTATTTCTGGCGCATTTGATATTGTGCTGGCGTTTTTTGTGATGAAATTGGTTGCGTTCAGCACCGGCAACGTGAAAATACATTTGGCCGTATTTTTGGGTACCTTGGCCATCCCTACCGTGGTGCTCAATGGTGCCATGTGGGGGCAAAATGATTCTGTTTACGCTGCATTTGCGCTGGGCAGCTTGTATTTCGCCATGGCGGGCAAAAGCAAGTGGGCGTTTGCATTTTTTGGCTTGGCGATATCATTTAAATTGCAAGCGGTGTTTATCCTGCCCATGTTCATTGTTTTTTGCATGGCTGGCCGTATCAAGGCTAGGGATTTTTGGCTTGTTCCTGCGGTGTTTGTTGCGCTATTGGCACCTGCTGTTATTTCTGGCATGCCCCCGTTGGATGCGTTGACCATTTATTTCGACCGATTTAATAATTACGGCGGTTTAAATTCGAACGCTATGGGATTGTGGCGGCTCGTTGGCTGGGGGATTGAAGAGGCGCAGTTTATTACTGCCGGTTTGTTTATCGGCGGCATTGGCGTTTGCGCGGCTTTATATTTTGCATTTACCAACCGCGACAAATTAACTCAACCGGCCGATTTCATATACTTGGCTTATATTTTTGCTGCGGGGATGCCTTTTGTGCTGCCCAAGATGCATGATCGTTATTTATTTTTGGCCGATGTGCTGTCGATTGTACTGGTTGCTTTTAATAAAAAGCTTTGGTTTGTGCCCATCGTGACGATTTTGGCTTCTTACACAAGTTATGTTTGGACGTTGATGGGGCACACTACGTTGATTAATTATGTATATTTATCCGTAGCGCTGGGTGTTGTGATTATTTATGTGATTAAGGATTTGGCGGAGCGGTTGGCTGCGCGGAAGTCACGTGATGAGATTGATGAACTTGAATGGGTATAGGAGCGAAAGATAAAACCCTGGGCGCTGCCCAGACCCGCGAGGGGAAGCGTTCCCCTCGACCCGCGCTAGGGCTTCGCCGATACTGACGTAAAATAGTACGCGTATTTAATATCCAACCGGTGGCAATTTACCACCGGTTGTTTTTTATTGCTGCGATTATTGATAATTGCATTGCAGAAGCAGATAAGGGTTCCAAGGGACGCTTGTGTCCTTTGGCGGGGTTCGGGGCAGCGTCCCCGAGGTTTTTATTTTTTTCGCATCATAAACTTTGGCTATAATCAAGTTACCGTTTTGTAAGAATGGATGGCATGGCATATAATAACGCTGTTACACATTATGAGTGGATTTATGAGGTATTGATTATGCAGAAGATTAATGGCAACACCGACGGGATCCGTCGTTCCTATTTGACGCAATTGGAAACGGTTTATGACATGGAATTTGACCGCAAGGATTTTTGCTCCGTGGAAATTATTGAGGTGTTGTGTGCATTTACCGGGGTTACGGGGCGCGAGGCGATGCTTTATATTGACCGTAGTGGGCGGATTGAAACGGTGTATGTGGGCGAGGCCGATCGCGTTTCATTGCCGTCGCTGTCTAAGCGGCGGTCGGACAATCGGCTTAGCGGGATGCGTTGTGTGCATACGCATCCGGGCGGCGATGGGCATCTTTCGGATGTGGACATTCAATCGTTGAAGAGTTTGAAGCTAGATGCGATGGCCGCCGTAGGTGTGTTGAACGGCAAGCCTACTTTTATGCAGGTGGCGATTTTGAGCGAGCGCGTGGGGGATGAGCACTTTACCGTCAACCATTATGGGCCTTATAAAATTGACCGCGTACCTGATGAGCTCTTGTGGGGCGAAATCGCTTTGGCGGACGAAAATATTCGCCCGCACGAGTCGAAGAAGGCCGAAGCAGAAATTGCCCGCACTATATTGGTAGGCATCGGCGACAAGTCCAATGAATCGCTTGAAGAATTAAAACAATTGGCCGACACGGCTGGATTTATTACCGTGGGGCGGCTCTTCCAGCCCCGCGCCAAGCCCGACAAGGCCACTTATTTGGGGCAAGGCCGCTTGGCCGACCTTGTGTTGGAAATCCAACGCATTAATGCAGATGCCGTCATCTTTGACGACGAGCTCAGCCCCGGCCAAATCCGCAACATCCAAAAAGCCTTGGGCAAAACCGAAATCATTGACCGCACGGCACTTATTTTGGATATCTTTGCCGGACGCGCATCTACCCACGAGGGCCGCTTACAAGTCGAGTTGGCGCAGACCAAGTACATGTTACCGCGCATGACGGGCTTCTGGACGCACTTGAACCGCATGGGCGGTGGCGGCGGCGGCGGTGGTGGTGCGCGGCGCGGCGAGGGCGAAACACAGCTAGAGGTTGACCGCCGTATCCTACGCCGCCGCATCGATGAACTGGAACGCGAAATCAACAAAATCAAAACCCGCCGCGAAGTGCAACGCGTAGCGCGCGAACGTTCCAACATCCCCGTCGTGGCCCTCGTAGGCTACACCAACGCCGGCAAGTCCACACTCATGAACCGCTTGTCCGGCTCCGACGTGCTGGCCGAGGACAAATTATTCGCCACGCTCGACCCCGTCTCGCGCCGCGTTAACTACGGCTCCGGCGAATTCCTCCTCGTCGATACCGTCGGCTTCATCAACAAGCTGCCGCATGACTTAGTCAACGCCTTCCGCGCCACCCTCGAAGAGGCCAAATTCGCCGACCTGCTCCTGCACATCGTAGACGCCAGTGCCGACGACCACATCCATCAAATGGAAATTGTAGACACCGTCCTCAAAGAACTGGGCGCGGGCGGCAACCCCACCCTAACCGTATACAATAAATGCGACAAACCCCAATTCCGCTTCGAAACCGACGGCACCGGCGCTGCTAAAATCGAAACCAACGCCGAACAAATCGCGATTTCGGCCAAAACGGGCATGGGCTTGGATAATTTAAAAAGCGCAGTCACCCACCACTTGGCCAACCTGCGCACGCACTTGCACGTCCTCCTACCCCTCAACGCCGGGGGCATCCTCTCCCGCGTGTACGAAGTAGGCAAAGTGCAGCTTTGCGACTACCGCGAGGACGGCATCCTCTTGCAAGCCACCCTACCCATAGCCGATGCAATGCGTATCCGCGGGGTGGCGTTGGAGGTGTATGAGTAACGTATGAATAAAAATAACCTCAAAAATTTTAGACACAAAAAAGTACCAGTCCGCTGGTGCTTTTTAATTGTTTTGGGATTTGCATACGAAATGGGTCGTGGCGCATCACAGAATAGTGAAATTGCTATGTATTGGTACCACAAGGCATACGAACAGGGTGATATTCAAGCAAAAGATTTTATCGAACAATTAGAGTTACAAATAAATTAAATTTTCACCCCACCATCAAATGCCACTTAACCCCAAAACGATCCACCAACCGCGCATACATGGAGCTCCAAAATTCGGGTTTTGGGGTTTCTTCTATTTTTGCGCCTTCCTTAAGGATGTCAAAAGCGCGACACACTTCGTCATCGGTGGGGAAGTATGCGTGAAGGTTCAAGACGTTGCCGGTGATGGGGGTGGGGTCGTCGTCGTCAGACATTTCTACGCGGTTGCCCAACAGGGTAATGGACGCGTGCATGATGGCGGAACCGTTGGTTGCGCCGTCAGCGATGAATTCCGGGGAATCTTTTTCATAAGAAATGTGGCGGATTATTGCGCCGAATGCGCGTTGGTACAGTTCGATGGCTTCGGCGCATTTGCCGTTGGTGATGTTGATGGAAGGTACTAACATGGGGTCACTCCTTGGTCATTCTTAAGTATGCGCGTATTCCGTCTTCTTCGTCTTGGCGGTAGATGAAGTTGAAATGGTTGGCGACGGTTACGGCCAAATCGTGGAATAAGTCGCACATGATGGTTATGGCACGCCATATATCGTCATAGTCGCCGGCGGAATAAGTGTTAACATACCGCGTGTACAATTCGGGCGAAAGGTATTTCTTTATGAACTTGCTGCACTTGCCTGTGGACAGGTCAAACCCGTGTTGCGTGCCGATGTACCAATCTATCATTTCGTGCAAGGTGCCACGCACCCAACCGTCCAACACTTCTTTTACATAGGGTAGTTCGTCGCGTTTGATGCCTTTGGCTACATTGTTTAAACACCACCAAAAGTTGTTGGTGCATGAATAATAATCTTGCGGCGTGGGCGGGGTAATGTGCCAATGCTTGGGGTTGATGTGTATCGGCGGGAAGAAGCCGTTGCCGTTGTCCTTGTCCAATAACACAATGGCGGGGCTGCCGTTATCCATGTATTTTTTGTATACGAAGCTCAAGTCGATGCGGTTGCCGTCGGGGAAGATCATTTGATAGTTGAAATGCCCGTTGCCGGTTGCACCGCGCATGGCTTCGGGCATTTGCATAATTAACGGCTTGCCGAATTGGTTGATGACCCAATCGGGATTGTTGTAAAACGTCTTGATATCCGTTACGTAAAATTCCACATCGTAGTCTTGGTATTTATCTTTGGGTACGGATACATCGGCGCGCGAGCCTGCCAAGAGTACCCCGCGAATACGTTCGTCCGCTTGGGCTGCATGCAGGATTAATTCGAACATTTCTTTTTCCGATCGCATTTTATTACCTCCGTGTTATACACGTCATATTTTTATCGGGGTCATTGCGTTAATAATTTTTGCGCGGCCAAGACGAGGAACATGTAATGCGACGACCCGCCACCCATGACGTATTCGACCTGCTGCCACAAATAAGGGAAGGTCAACAATTCCGGCAGGTCGGGGCGGATGAGAGCAGTGCCTGAGATAACCCCGCCGGGGATGTATGACCAATCCGCGCGGTTGAGCCCGTAGCCGACGGTGGCGGACTTTGCGCCCACGCCGCTTGCGAAGGACATCGAGTCAGGGCCGGGGTGACAGCCCAATACGAAGTTGAGCGCGTCAAAGACGCCTTCGGCCGGGAAGAGGTCGGGATGGGCGGTGTGCAGGAAGTAATGCTCGAAGCCCCCGCGTTGTATCCCCCACCCCGCGCCCCAAATGTGCGGGCGATACGGGATGCCGTAGGGGGTTTCTTTTGATTCGGCGAGCAGGCGGTCGGCTAGGGTGTGCAGGGCTGCATCGATTTTTTGGGAAAAAGATTGATACACACCGGACATATGCGCAGTATTATCCGCATGCAACGCGGAATCATTTGTTTGCATGTATTGATTTGCGCGGGCAATATACCATGCGGGGTTGTTGTGGGTATTGGCGGCAATGGCACGGGCAATGAAGTCAGCATGATCAAGTAAAAATGCTTGATACGCTGTTTCACCGGTGGTAATCAGTAATTCTGCTGCTGCATGCAGCTTGGCTAGGGTTACGGCGGTGCGGCCGTTTTGGCCTTCTTCGTTAAGAATGACGGCGGGGTTGATGGCCATGTAGATGTCACGGGCAATTTTGAGGGCGCGTCTTGCCAGCTTGTTATTGAAGCCGGTCAACACGCGGGCGGCGGCGGCCAATTGGGCTGCCGTTGTAAGTTCGCGCCGAGGGTTATTTTCTGTGAAAACCCAGCGGTCGTCTGATGTGCCTTTAATGTTGTCGGTCATGACGGCACTGTCGCCCAAATGTACATATTGGCGCAAGTCGCGCTCGATGATACCGCGCCAATGCCGCCCCACCGCGCGGATGGCGTTGACCACGCACAATGTACCGTGTTCCACTTGCTGGAGCAGGTCGGGTTTGCCATCGGGCTGGTGGATTTCTACGGTTTTGGTAGCTTGGCAAATGGTAGTGGCGTCGTAGTCGATGCCGAAGGCTTCATAGGTGAGGGCCAAAATGTAAGTTTCGCCGGCTTGCGACTCTACACGCAGGTCAAAGTCGCCCGCGTCGTGCCAGCCACCCGCGTCCAAACCGGGTACAAGGTCGCCGGGTTTATATTTGCACAGCGACTTGGGCCCCTGCGTGTATCCGTCGATATGGTTGTAATCCAGCGGCGCGAATTGTGCATCGTCCACATGGCACAAACCATGCCACACGCGGTATTTTTCGCTAACGCGCATGTGGCACATTTGCACAGGCAGGAAATATTCCAACACCGGCTGCCATACGCCGCGGTCATACACATCCGCCGCAATGGCGAAAACCGATGACTCCGATTTGCCGTAGCGGATTTTGTACAGCCCCGGTTCACGGATGTGGCTGAAGTCGAATTTTTCGTATTGGTAGCGCAGGAAAGCGCCCCATTTTTCGGCCTTGCCGGTGTAGGCCACGGCTTCGCCATCGTGGGTGATTTTGTACAGGATGGGGTATTGGCTGCCGTCCGTGGTACCGCGCTCGATGACGGCGATTTTGGGTTGCGCGGGGTGATAACCGACCTGCGAAATTTGTATCGCGGGTGCGTATTCCCAGTCCTGCGCCACACGCGGGGTAATAACCCATTCAATGGCGCGGGTGGTGGCACCGGCAGGGATTTCGCTGCTTAGCACGAACCAGCCGTTGTTGTGGTTCATGCGGCCATCGTACAGTTTGATATCCGCGTTCAGTGCTTCAACCGTCAAGCAATTGTGCTTGTCATCCGGGCAGACGGTAAATTTGCGACCTACGGCATACGGCGCGGCAATCAAATTGTCCGCCGTCATGGGGTTGTACGCGGTTTTGGGGTTGCGCGCCATCATGGGTTGGTAGGCCGCCAACTCACAGGATGCGGCGGTCAAATCGGCCACGCTGGCCCGCGCATCGGGCAGCGCGAAGTCACCCACATGCGTATGGTTGGACGGCAACGCCAGCGTAGGCCCGTTGGGCTGCATCGGGAAAACACCCCCGCGCTCGTCCATCAACCAAGGCTTGCCAAACAATGCCCCGGGAAATAATTCCAAATTAAAACACAGCTTGCCCAAAAATCGCTTCGGTACGGGTTTGGACAAATCCACCGTCACGCGTACTGCATCGCCATCCGCTCGCACGGTTACGGTGTAATCAAATTCAAAATCGGGATAAATCATGGGGTTGAAACCGCGCAAATGCCGCTCACGGTCGGGGTAGGATAATTGTGTGGTGATGGTGTTGGCGGCTTCGTCCAATACGCGCGCGCCCTGCTTGGACGCGGGCTGCCACTGACCGGGTGTTTGCTCGAACCGCACATCGCCGTTGGTGGCCAAGCGGTTGCCGTGCATTACGATGCTGATCCCGGACTGATGCCCCTCGGGGTAGATGTCGTCAAACGCCATCACGTCTACGCCGCTGTTTTTAAAGTAGCCCAAATCCTTTTGCAGGTTGAATTTGCTTGACATATAAACGCCTCCTATGTATTGGATTGTTCCGTGTGCGCTTTGAATTCTTCGGCAATTAACCCCTTTACCGACTGCCATTCATCGGCGGTAAGATTGGCAAACACATCACCGCCGTAGGTGCATGCGTTGTACGCGGTGCCATCCAGTGTGTATTTGACTTGTTGGACGCAAGTTGCACTGCATGCCGTGCAGATCTTGATGTTTGTTAGCACGTTTTTGACGGCGTCGGGGCAGGCTTGCGCGACTTGTCTGTATTGGTCGATATTCAGAAATTTGGGCTTAACGGCGAAGGTGGCTGTTGCTTCGTTTTCCACGACAATGATTTTGAATACGAAGATGCTGCGCACGGACGGTTTTTTGGCGGAGTAAATGATGTCGTAGTTGGTTTTGGTATTGGCGGCGTTACGACGGATGTTGCTGAAGCCGATTTTCATGCCCCAATCCATGGCCAAGGCGTGTAATTCGTCAGCTGTTTTTTGTCCTCGTTGGAAAACAGGGGGAAGAGTTCTTCTATTTTGGCTAACACATCGGCCATTTTGTTGATGACGGTGGGCAACTTTGTCATTTTCGATTCCTCCGGGAATTATAAATTCAAAACCAGTGGGAACAGCAGCACTACTAATATATAAGCCAAGATGTTATACAGCCCGCCCATCTTGATGTAGTCCTTGAAGCGATACCCCCCCGCCAGCGCCATGGTCATGGGCGGGGTGGACATGGGTGTAGCGTAGCCGATGCTGGATGCGATGGCCACCGCCATGGCCACGCTGCGCACGTCGTACCCCAATTCAATGGCGGTTAAAACGCCGATGGGCACCAACAATGCCGCGCAGGCCGTGCTGGACATGAAGTTGGTCAAAATTACGGCAATCAACGCCAGTACAGCGCACAATAACCATGGAGAAATGGCATCGCCCAACAACGCAACGGTGTTTTGCGCAATCATTTCACCCGCGCCGCTTTGGTTGAGCCCGGCGGCAAATCCGAAGGAGCAACCAAAGATGATGACCGTCGTCCAATCCATTTTGGCGAAGGCTTTTTTTTGCGTGATGCAGCCTGTGGCGATGCAAATAGCCGCGCCCAACATGGCGATGACCCCCGGTGACCAAATTTCAAAGATGAAAGCAATGACGCAGAAAATTAAAACCGCGACGGATATAGCCATGCGGAAGGTTTGCAAGGGGGTGTAACGGGTAGGTGGTTCTTCGGATTGTGGTGTGCTAGTGGGCGGGGCGATTTCCGTTACTTCTTCAAATTCGAAGGCTTTTTTTTGCAAGCGGTAGCCAATGGTCAAGGAATACACCAGCAACAACGCAAACAGCGGCAAACCAAACATGCCGATATCGAAGAAGCCCATCGTCTGGTGGCCGCCGTCGATGAGGGCTTGTTGTGCGATGAGTTGCGGCGGGCTGGACACAAGGGTCAAGCCGCCGCCCGTTACTGCGGCCATGCCTACAATCATGTAAGTATTTTTTTTGGTTAATTTGCCATTGCTGGCACTGATGGATGATGCGGCTAAGGGCAGCATGATGGCCGCCGTGGCCGTGTTGGACAGGAATGCCGAAATGGGTATCGCTACTAAAATCAATACCGCAATGAACGTTTTTTCGTTGGTGCCCACCAGCGAAATAATCGCCTTACCCATGCGCGGTGCTGCGCCTGTTTCGAACAGGGCATTGCCCACCGTAATCATCCCCGCCATCAAAAAAACGATGTCATTCCCAAACCCCGCAAACGCCGTGGTAAAGGGAATAACACCGAATATCGCCATCGCAAGGCAAGCCAAAATCGACGTGGTCGCCAGCGGAATGTACTCCGATATGAACAATATCATCATGATGCCGATAATGACGAGTGCGATGGTACTGGGTTCCACTTGGCTCAGCCCCTTGACCCCATGAATTTTATTCGTGTTTGTCCCATCATATCACCCCCATCCACATTCATACAATATTAATGAAGTCATTCGATACGGGAGGACAAACCATGCAATTGGAAACTATTAACCATCCCATTCTCATCATCGGCTTGGGCGGCACGGGTACGGACGCGTTGCTGCGGGTCAAGGCGCAGGCAAGGCGCCGCTTTGCCATTAACGGCCAACTGCCCGAAAATATCGCTTTTTTGGCCATCGAGTCCAACAAGCACGACAAAAAAAATTATCAGGGTACGACATTGGACGCCAACGAATTGGTGCTGCTGGCCAATGCATCCATTGGATCGATTTTGAATAATCGATCTACATTGCCGTCGTACATCAGTGAATGGTTGTCTCCTGAATTGACGATCAGCGACGGCATGAAGGGTGCAAGCGGCAACCGCCAAGCCGGGCGGCTGTTGCTGTTCGAGAAGATCAACACGGTCATTGACGCGGTGGATGCGAAGATTCGCAAGCTGCGCATCCAGCAGGAGAATAAATTGCTGGTGTTTATCCTGACGGGGGTATCGGGCGGCACGGGCGGAGGGATTTTCTTAGATATTCCGTACATTGTGCGCGGTTTGATGGAGCGCGATTATGGCAAAAAGGGTATCGACCGGGTGGAAATAAATGGATATTTTTTCACGCCGGACGTGCATATTGCGGGCAACGCGTTGAATATCCACAGCGAAGAATATATCCAGCGCAACGGGTATGCGGCATTGAAGGAATTGGATTATTGGATGAATATTGAAGAACGCGCGGGTGAATTTTTTACGCAGCAGTACGGTACGCGGTTGCAAGTGCGTTCGGCGTTGCCGCCATATAACTTGTGCCACTTGGTGTGCGCCACCAACATCGACGGCGTGTACCTGCGCGACGCGTACCCCCATTGCTTGGAAATCACGTCGGAAAACATCATCGACTTTCTGGCGCGCGAGGAGAAAACCGACGAGCGCGAATTCGCCATCCACGACTATCAGAGCAATTTGCTGGCCAACATTGCCACCATGAAGAGCAACCTGCCTGCCGAGGCGCATCACAGCGCCAACTATATTTACAACATCATGGGCGCGGCGGCGGTGTCGCTGCCCATAACCGATGCGGAGGAAGAATTATTGCATCGCTTGCTGGATGAATTGGATCCGATTTTCGATGCGATGCCTGATGCGCAGGATTTGAAGGATTTAACCCAAGCCACCGGACTGGCGCAGGAATTTTTTGCCGTTGAAATGAAGTCCAAATTGCCGCTCATGCAGTTGGGTGCTGCGCAGACGGATTATTTCAACTTCGCCAATGTAGTTAAAACGCAGCGCATCAGCGCCGATGCCAAATTGAATGATTTGCTGATGCAAACCAAATATGTGCTGGGTAACAGCAAACAAGCCGCCGCCGCGCTGTTTGAAAAAGTAAAAACCGCGTTGACACAAGCCGTCGCATCCACGCAGCAAGGCCCGATTTTCGCTGCGCGGTTGCTGGAGAGTACGACCAATCCTTGCTTGCTGGCGTGGTTGGAGAACACAACGCAACAGCTTCAAGAGAAGCAACAACGCGCCAACGAAGAAATCGAGATGTTAATGATAACCGCGGCGACACGCTTTGAAGAAGCGCAAAACGCAGGAATTTTCTCGCGCGAGCGCAAGAAGAATGCTTATTTGCAAGCCAAGGTCGATGAATATCAGGCGCGGAGCCAATCGGTATGTGACGCGTGGCGTATTGATGTGTACAAAGCCGTCCACCCCGCGCTGGAACAATTGCACCGCAGTTTTTACGCGCCACGCGCTGCTGCTTTGCACGACATGAAGCAAACCACCGACGCAACCCGACACGACCGCAGCCCATCCCACCCGCCGAGCACAAGCTTCATCTCCATCCATGAAATTCTGGCCGAAGCGAGCAAATTTGATGAAGAGCAAAATAAAAACGCGCGCATTCGTGCCTTTTTGCAACACATTGCGGATTGTGATGCGGCGCACATAAAAGCGCATTGCGCTTCATTTATACGCGCATATTACAACACCGTTTTGACGCGGCCGATGGATGATTATATCGCCGATGAAGCGCACGTTATTCAACTGGTGACGCGGCTCAACCGCGAGGCCTTGCCCGTTTTCCACTTGGACAATGCGGCCAATATGTATGTTTTCCCGGGGTACAGCGTAGTGAGCGTGCCGCACAACGCCCCCCGCGTACAGCGCGCGGTAGAGAAATTCCGCGAGAATTTTACGTCGGGGCAGCGGTTTAATCTACGGCACAGCAGCATCACCGACCGTATTTTTTGGCTCAATACGCAGAACGGACTGCCACTGTTCGCCTACACGCCACTGCGCGTGTATGAAGCGCTGTACGAGCAGACGCTGGGCACAAAAGAAAGCGTCGGCAGACATTTTTGGCCAAATCTCCCCTCTCCCCTGCCTGAAACCGTGTGGGGCGATACGTACACCAACACGCGGCAAAAAGCCGAGAACGACCGCATCCGCGCGGTGTTTAATGAAGCGATGGCGCTGGGTGTGATTGAATTGGTGGGGAATCGCTACGTGGTGAAGGTTCATAGAGAATCAGTTGGTGGCAATTTGCCACCAACCGGTTTTGGCGCTTCGCAATTGTACGTCGGCAACGACCGCGCCCAAGCGATGGCATTCTTTGCACGATATCCGCGGCTGGTTGCCCTCGTTTCGGCGGAGAATGACAAGCGCAACGCCATCCAAAACGCCCGCGTCGCATTGGAAAAACACCAACAATCCCAAACCGACGAAAAAATCCTCATCGACGAACTCGTAACCGCGCTCAGCGGCGAAGCCATCATCCGCCAAAACGAACAATTCATTTACAACCAACCTCCCGGCGAAACCCGCCGCCCACCACTGACACGCATCCTCGACCACCCCGATCACCCCGAATACGCGCTATTCCGCGCCTACCAATCTCTTTCGGAAAGCAACAAACAAAGCATTCGCGACCGCGCAGTCAAACTGCGCAGCAACTTCCCCGACGGCAGGCTGCTGGAAAATTTGAAAAGCTGGAAATCCGCGTTTTTATCTCGCAAAAGTGCGCTGGAAGCGGATGCGGACGCCGCGGATGCAAACATCACAGACGCAAACGCCACGGATACGCATGCAGCCGCACGCAATTTTTATCACGCGGCAATCAAACGCTTTGACGCGTACATCGCGGCGTTAAAATAATATGCATCCGGTTGTATTTATTTTTGCCACAGATGAAAATACGCCCCTGCCCGCACCGAATGTCATGGGTTACAAGCCTCCCATGACATTCAATTTAATAACGGCAGTTAAAAACCGTGCCGCCGAAACGCTGGAAGCGGGGCGTTCGTTTTTTTTGCAATGGAACAACACCGGCGAAACGATGCCCGCCCGCGTGCAAGCATTAAAAGCGCAGATATTGCAATCCGAAACGCTGACCGACTTGCATGAATTGCACTTGATTGTCATGGCAAACGCCGAAAACGCGCCATCGGGCTTGCTGCGTGGCATCAGCGAATTGCGCGCTTCATTTGAAGCGGATTTTTCGCTGGTGCGCGTGGTACTGTGCGTGTCCATTAGCGAATCTCCGCTGTTTCCCGCACGGGTTGAAAAAGCACGCGCGTTCATCGCCGCGTTCAACGACTTAATAACACGCAGCCCCGCGCCCTGCCCCGTGTGCCTGTTAAGCAACCGCAACGAGTTTAATGCCATCCGAGCCGCGCACGACTTGCAAATGGCCGATATCATCGTGCGGTTGCCGTGGGTATTCAGTTGGCTTCCATTTGGGGCCAACCGGAACGCAACCTCCCATGCCGCAGACACACCGTTGCTTTTTACCGCAGGCATTTCACTATCGCCCAACAACGACCCACCCGCGCTCCCCAATAAGCACCTCTCGTCCGAAACGATCATTGCTTATTTGCAAAGCGTACCGTTTTCGCCTGCGGGCATTTTTCGTTTGCGTAAATTAACGCTTGCGCAGGCGGAGACCGTATTGTTCAGAGACACCCTATTTCGCGCGTTCAACCAATTTTGTTCTGTGAGCGAATCCACTGCGGAGAAAAACAGCCTCTTGTTTGCGCAGCGGGTTTCGGCTTGGCGTGTTGCGGGGGTGATTGACCAATTGGCGCGTGCGTATGCGTTGCAATACCGCTTGGCACACCGCGGCGGAGTTGACCACCACGGTACACATGTCGATGATACGCTACCGCCGTCGCCGCTCCCCGCATTATTATTGTCCTTCATCCGCCGCGATGGCATGCAGGAAGAAACCATCACGCCATCGCAAGGTGAAACGCTTTCCCAAGGGGTGACGTCTTCACCGAACGTGACGCTTCGCATCGCATGGGGCTTCTCAATCGAGTCTTTGGCGCTTATGAATTACACGCAACGGGAATCTCCTTGCGGGCTTGCAACCACGCACTTATAATGCGAAAGTTGTAGTAAAACTGTGCAAGACACTACACACACGGCCTTTATACCCGTTGGGTGCAGCCACTGATACAGTGGCACATAACCAAGGCCGTGGAGGGCCGCAACCGGCAATGCATTGCCACACGCGGCAAAACCCAAGGAGGGAAACACCACATGGCAGTAGTATCCATGAAACAGCTGCTCGAGGCCGGTGTACACTTTGGCCACCAAACCCGACGCTGGAACCCCAAAATGGCGGAGTTCATCTACGCCGAGCGTAACGGCATCTACATCATCGACTTGCAAAAAACCGTGCGCAAAATGGACGAGGCTTACAAAGCCGTAGCATCCATCATCGCCGACGGCGGCGAAATGCTCTTCGTAGGCACCAAAAAGCAAGCGCAAGAATCCATCAAAGAAGAAGCCTTGCGCTGCGGCATGTACTATGTCAACGAGCGTTGGTTGGGCGGCATGCTCACCAACTTCAAGACCATGCAAAGCCGCGTGCAACGCCTGCGCGACCTCGAACGCATGCAATTGGACGGCAGCATGGCCCTGCTCCCCAAAAAAGAAGTGGCCAAGCTCGAACACGAACTGGACAAACTTCAACGCAACTTGGGCGGCGTCAAGCACATGAAACGCCTGCCTAACGTCATCTTCATCGTTGACGCGCGCAAAGAGCACATCGCCATTCAAGAAGCCCGCAACTTGGGTATCCCCCTCGTTGGTATCGTAGACACCAACTGCGACCCCGACGAAATAGACTTCGTCATCCCCGGCAACGACGACGCCATCCGCGCCGTCAAGCTCATCGCAGGCAAACTGGCCGACGCCGTACTCGAAGCCCGCCAAGGCGAGCAAGAAGACGACCCCGGCGAAGCCGAAGCACCCGAAGCCGCCTACGCCGCCGAACCCACCGATATTGAAGAAGTGGCAGAAGCCGCTGAATAATAAAAGCAATTTTTTATGAGAAACCGATTTGCCAGAGCCGAATTCGCGAACGCTTCAATCGCGTTTTCGGCGACAGGCAAAACGGATTTCGAATTAAATTGCTGTGCGCATTTCGCGCTCCACTAAAATACTGAAAGGGGTAATCCCATGCAAATAACAGCAGCCATGGTAAAAGAACTGCGTGATTCCAGCGGCGCGGGCATGTCCGCCTGCAAAAACGCCCTCGTGGAAGCCAACGGCGACCTCAAGCGCGCCACCGAAATCCTGCGCGAAAAAGGCCTTGCCGCCGCCGCCAAAAAAGCCGGCCGCGTAGCCGCCGAAGGCTTGGTATTCACCGCCCTCACCGAAGACAACAAAAAAGGCGTAGTAGTGGAAGTCAACTCCGAAACCGACTTTGTAGCCAAAAACGAAGGCTTCATTAACTACGTAAAAGCCGTAGCCCAACAAACCCTCAATTCCTCTGCCCAAACCGTAGAAGCCCTCCTCGAAGAAAAATGGGCTGCCGACCCCACCCAAACTGTCAAAGACGTACTGACCCAACAAATCTCCACCATCGGCGAAAACATCGGCATCCGCCGCTTCGAGCGTTACGAGGCCAAAGAAAACGGCGCCATCATCGATTATGTACACGGCGGTGGCCGCGTAGCCGTACTCGTCGAAATGCTTTGGGACAAATGCGCAGATGATAAAGCCTGCAACGGCCCCTGCTTCGAAGCCGGGCGCAATGTATGTATGCAAATCGCCGCCATGTCACCCAAATACGTCTGCCAAAACTGCGTGGATGCCGACTATATCAAGGCCGAAACCGAATTCCACACCAAGCAAGCCCTAGCAGAAGGCAAACCCGCCAACATTGCAGAAAAAATGGCCACCGGCCGCATGCAAAAGACCTTCAAGGAAATTTGCTTGATGGAGCAAGAATACGTCAAAGAAGACGGCATGTCCGTAGCCGAGTACCTCAAGACCGTAGGCCAAGGCGAAAAATGTGCGCTGTCCATTGCACAGTTCGTTCGCTATGAAAAAGGCGAAGGCATTGAGAAGGAAGAGTCAGACTTTGCGGCAGAAGTTGCTGCTGCTATGCAAGGGTAAGTCGCGGCTAAGGTCAAAAGACTAAGGTCAAAGGACTGAAAACCTTGGGCGCTGCCCAAACCCGCGAGGGGAAAGCGTTCCCCCTCGACCCCGCGCTGAGCTTCGCGTCACACAATTGTTAATAGTGCAATGTTATACGGGGTTGAATCGCGCTTGCGCGATTCAACCCCGTTGTTTTTATTCTACATTTGATTTTATGGAGACATTTATGATTGTACCGCCGGATATGGACAAAATAAAGAAAATCGCCGCAGACCTCGAAGCAGATATACAATCGCTCGAAGAAAAATTAAAACATGAAACCTGCGAAGGCAAAATAGGCGCATTGCAAGTAGAAATCAGAGCCAAGGGGTTAACCCAATACGGCTACCAACGGATACTCGGTTCTAGGAAGTATAATTAATGATACAGGTACATTTTATTGTGCCAATTCCTCGCTACATAGCGTGAAACTCGCCCAAATATGCTAATCGTACTTTCATAGATTCTTGAAGAAATGGGTCGTCCACACCGTATAATCACTATCTGTATAAAAACGCCTAATCGCTTCGGCATTTTTGGTAGCCGAAGACAGCGACATGTGCTGTATGCCGTTATTACGCGCCTCATGTTCGCAATGCCGGAGCAGTGTTTTGCCCAACCCTCGCGAACGATAATGCTTATCTATGAACAAATCATGTACTTCAATGTAACTTGCACCTTTGGGAAAAACACAAAATTCGCTGTCGTGCCGCAACTCTGCTAACAAAAACCCAACGATTTCTGTTCTATCTTTCAACACGAAGCAATACGGTGTTAGCATTGCACCTATTTGCTCTGCGGTGACCGGAACAACACCAAAAATTATTTCTTCAGCCGCAACCTCATTGTGCAATTTACAAACGCCTTCTACATGCTCACTGTTCATGATTTCGTATGTCATATGCTTCTTCCACCCCTGTCCAATGCATTCAAAACGCAATTAATGCTTGTTATGCGTTAGAAAGCTCCAACCTAACCACCACTTCCCCATGGAAAATCTGCCCGGTGGGTTCATAACCAAGGCTTGTATATGTTTTGGCCGCGGCTTCATTTTCGGGTGAATAGGCGGTATAGGCGTATTTTGCCTCAATGCCGGTGGGTTGGGTTTTGGCAAAGTCTAACAATAATTTCAACGCGGCTTTGCCGTACCCTTTGCCTTGGTGGGCTTCGTCAATCATGAGCCGGCTCATCCAAAATATTTCGCAACCGGCATTTACATCTTCGCCATCTTCAAAGCATACCATCGCAAACCCAACCACTGTTTCATCATGTAAAATAGCAAAAGGAATTTCTGCGTAAGGCAGTTCATCTTCGTCAACCGCTTCTCGCAAACTCAAATACGCCTCTGCCAAACTCTCGCTGTTGGGTGCAACCATATCCGATGCCTTTAATTCCAATACATCAATAAAGTTGTCCTCATTTATGGATTGTATACTGATCATTATTATTCCCCTAGCATTTATTTGATTTTATACAACGCCTTCGCATTGGAAGTTGTAATTTCCGCTACTTCTTGCGGTGAAACATTTTTTAATTCGGCAATGGCTTCTATGGTTAGCCGTAGCAGGCCGGAGTCATTGCGCTTGTGTCGGAACGGCTCGGGGGTCAGGTAGGGGCAATCGGTTTCGATAATCATGTGCGACAGCGGTATGCGTTTTACCACTTCCACCAGATTCTTGCCGTGGGCAGAGCGGTGTGTCACCAAGCCCGTGATGCTGATTAAATACCCCATGTCAATATAATCCAATGCCATTTTTGGCGGGCCAAGGTAGCAATGCATCATTCCCTTGCCGTGGCCATAATCGGGCATATCTGCTTTTTTGATGATTTCAAAGGATTCATTATCGGCATTGCCTGAGTGGATGACCGGCGGTAGGCCAACCCTTCGCGCTATTTCCAAATCTTTGCTGAACACAAATGATCGCTTTGCCACTTCGGCGGGCGTTTTTTCGGTCTTGCGAAAATCGATGTAGCATTCGCCGTATGCGACAATTTTTTTATTTTCTTTGCAAAGATTCTTCAGCGTTGCTACGGCTTCATCAATGGGTGCATCTACCAAAGGACCGTGTTTTTTGATGTCGAAGTCCTCTTTGGCATATTGATCAAGGATCTTCTCCCAGCCGTGCGCATTAATGCATATATAATAGAAGGGATATTTTTTAGCCAGCGACAAACCAAAATTTAACTTATCCATGCCGAAGCAATCCACTACATAGGCAACGTCGCTTCTTTGCAACTTGTCTAAGAGTTCATGCCTGTCTTTGCTAAATTTTCGGTCGTGATAATGCGAATGCGCATCGAAATATTTCATATAAAGCGTTCCAGTTCATCCACCAAGCCTTCGAATACTTTTAATGCCTCACGTATGGGTGTGGGGGTATTCATGTCTACGCCTGCTTTTTTTAGGAGTTCAATGGAGTAGTCACTTTCGCCGGATTTTAAGAAGTTGATGTAATCTTCGCGTTTTTGGGGGTCACCGGATTGTAAGCGGCTTGCGAATGCCAAAGCGGCAGCGTAGCCCGTTGCGTATTGGTATACATAAAAGGAGAAAAAGAAATGGGGGATAACGGCCCACCCGAAGTCTGCTTTTTCGTCAATCACGATATCGGGGCCATTGTATTTGACCAGCAAATCGCGCCATGTTTTATTGAGCACCTCCAACGTCAACGATTCGTCTTCTTCTGCAAGGCGATGGGTTTCCATCTCAAATTCGGCGTACATGGTTTGGTGGAATAAGATGCCGCGGAATTGCTCGATGTGTTGATCCAGCAGATGTATGCGGGTCTTGGGGTCGGTGACGGTGGCCAACATATGCTTTGCCATGAGCGCATCGTTTACGGTGGATGCCACTTCCCCTGTAAAAGGAGTGTGGCCTTCATAAATATGGGGCTGGGTAGCATGTGTGTAATAACTATGCATGGCGTGCCCCATTTCATGGGCAAATTCGGATAGGGAGAAGAAATTGTCGCTGTAATTAAGCATGACATAAGGATGTGCGCCGGCTTCCGCCCATGACCACGCACCACCGGATTTGTCTTCGTGTTCGTACACGTCTACCCAGCCGGATTCGATGCCACTTTTCATGATGGTTAGGTATTCCTCTCCCAGTGGAGCAAGCCCTTCCACGATGAGATTTTTGGCTTCTTCGTAGGGGATTTTTGTGTCGATATCGCTTACAAGGGGGGCGCTGCGGTCATATACGTGGTATTCATCCAATTTCAGGGCCTTCTTACGTAGTGCGTTGTAGCGGTGGAATACCGGCAAAAACTCGTTTACCGTTGCAATCAAATTTTCGTAGACGGTGCGGGGGATGTTGTTTTCGTACAGTGCTGCATCCAAGGTGCTTGGATATTTGCGGGCTTTGGCGAAAAACATGTCCTTATTAATGCAGGAGGCACGCAATGATGCGTGAAGATTGGATGATTTCTGATAGGCATCATAATAGGCTTCAAAAGCATCCTTGCGCACACGGCGGTCTGCGGATTCTGTAAACTTGCTGTAATTACTTTCGGTTACTTCAACCGAGTTGCCGTTTTCATCGGTGATATGGCCAAAGTCCAAGTCTTCTTCGACCACCGCATCGTAGGCATTTTCTGCGGCATCTGCCATTTCAGATGCGCTTGCCAACAGTTCTTCCATTTCTGTGCTAAGGATATGGGCTTTTTTGCGCAGCAGGTCATTAATATAATGTTCGTATACTTCCAACCCGGGGGTGTTGGCTATGAAACTGCGCAAGGTGGCTTCGTCCAGCTTTAAGATTTCCGGCTCAATAAATGCCGCCGCTTCTTCATAATCCGATTCCAACCCGTCTACGGTGTCTGTCATCGCAAGGGCATCGGCGTTGGTTCTGTCTGTGTGTTTGTGCAGGTACGCGTACAGATATACTACGTTGTTTACTTGGTCGGCAACGCATTTTTGGTTCAAGCACGCCAAGATTGCTTCGCCCGTAGTAAGCTTGCCTTCAAATGTTTGTAATTCTTCTGTGTGGGCCTCTAATTCTTCAACCGCTTTGTGCCAATGGTCAATGGTGGGATATAAGTCGGTTACGTTCCATTTGTATTGCGCGGGGATTTCGCTCCGCTTTTTTTGTTTGATTTCCATGTGTATTCTCCTGTTCCGGTTTTAATTATTTAAAAACAATTAATGGCATGCTAACACGCGGGCATAGATGCGGAAAGGGAAATGTTGATTATAACGAAAAAATACCCCACGCAAACAAATGCGCAGGGTATGCGGCGTTTCCCCATGGTTTGGAGCACGCGTGGTGGTTCTGTTTTGTATGTTGCCGTTGTCTGCGATGGCTTCGCGGCACTTGGCTTTTTATATTTGTTGCGGTTAATGCAGCAGGTGGGCACCCGTTATAGTACTTCCCCATGTTGACTCTCTCTGGCCAGAGGTTTTTGTGAGTCTAAGTCCGGTGGTAACGATTCGATCCTTAAGCATGTGTTATACGGGATGCACGCAGGGACGTTTGCATACGTTTGTCATGAGAGCCGTGTTACATGTGCGGATGTCTAGGATACGCCGATGACTTGGATGCAGTATACGGTGCAAAACGGATCGGCCACATATTGACATGTCTTTTGGTTTATGGTAGCGGAGCGCTTTAGTTTTGACCGTAATATGCGTTGGCGCCGTGCTTGCGGTTGTAATGCTTGTCCAGCAATGCTTGCGGTATGGCGGGGATTTTGGCGTTGAGTTTGCGGGTGTGGTAGGCCATGTGCGCCAAGTTTTCCAACACGGCAGCATTGTGCACGGCATCGTCGGGGTCGGTGCCCCATGCAAAGGAGCCGTGGTTCTTCACCAACACGCCGGGGCAAGCACATCCGCCTTGCGATTGTTGCGCAGGGCTGCGACGGGCGAAGGTTTCTGCAATGACATTGCCCGTCTCCCACTCATAATCACCAGCAATTTCCGCCTCGGTCAGCGCACGGGTACACGGGATTTCTCCATAAAAATAATCCGCATGGGTCGTACCCAGCGGCACAATCCCCCTACCCGCCTGCGCAAAAATCGTCGCCCAAGTAGAATGCGTATGCACCACGCCGCCAATTTCTGCAAAAACTTCATACAACCGCAAATGCGTAGCCGTGTCACTGGATGGCCGCAACCCCTCCACCACTTTGCCGGTCAAGTCCACAATCACCATATTATCCGGCGTCAAATCCTTGTACGATACGCCACTGGGCTTGATGACCACCAACCCCCGTTCGCGGTCAATGCCCGACACATTACCCCAAGTAAATTGCACCAAGCCCAGTTTGGGTAATTCCTTATTCGCAGCACACACGGCCTTGCGCAAATTCTTTAACATATAAATCCCCCTTTATTTTGCATCACGATTTTTCATTTTATAAATTGAAACTCCAAATCCCATACCAAGCAATGGAACAATTATATGAGGAAGAAAAACAAAGAAAAAGCCAAAAAATAAAAATCCGGCGGAAAGAAAATATTGCGTAACTGCAGTTTGATTAATAAATATAAGCGCAGCATATGGCACAATTGCATAAATAAAACAACACAAACAGGGTACAACCATTTTTTGTATGTATTTGTAATTCCCATATACATTGATATTGCAAAAGTTATGATCAACAAAAGCGTGTGCCCGAAGTATCCATAAATCAGTGGTGAATCTAAAACAAAATGCGTTGGGCGAGCACCTTCAATAATAAACAAAACGATAACCAAAACCAATGTCCATAAATAATAATGTAACTTTATTCTAATAGAAGCAGATTTCATTCCCAATACCCTCACTTAACAACCAATCTATAATAACATAATTATAATCAATTAACACCAAAAAAGGTGCGCCACATCACATGGCGCACCTCAAAATACATAGGGGTCAAGGGGCGAGTCGCCCCTTGCGGGTGTGGGCAGCGGCCCACGGTCTTAAATCTTTTGACCTTAGTCTTTTGAAGTTAATCGTTTAAACGTAATCTTTCAGCACCCTTAAAACGGATTCTCTCCGCAATAAGGCAGACTCGCCGGTTGGTTGTATGCTACATCGCACACGCCTAGCATCTTCATGGCGGAATACAGCGCCTTGCCTACATGGCCAAAGCCTAGGCCGGCGTGGTGCGGATAACGCTTGGCGATGAGCACGTGACGGTAGAAACGCGCCATTTCGTCTACAGCGATGATGCCGATGCCGCCGAAGGACTTGTGGTCGATATCCAGCGTCTCGCCTTGAGCGATGTAGGAACGCAGGACGCAATCGGCGGTGGATTGGAGACGGAAGAGGGTGATCTTGTCGGCCTTGATGGTACCTTCCAAAGTGCCGCGGGTGATGTCGGGCTCGCCGTCGGGCTCGAGGGCGCGCTTCATGATGAGCTGATGTTTCATTTCCGCATCTTCCTTGAGGTGCTTGATGGGCGTGTTGCCGCAGTGGAAGCCCATGAACAAGTCGTTGGGCTGGTACTTGCCCACTTTGGACTTGTTGGCGTTGTACATATCTTGGGGCACGGTGTTGTTGATGTCTAAGAGCGTGGGGGCATCTTCGGTCACGAGGTACAGGATGTACTCGCTGAGTGCGCCGTAGATGTCGGTTTCGCAGCTAACGGGGATGCCACGCGCAGTTAGGCGGCTGTTGACGTAGCAGGGCACCATGCCAAATTGCGTTTGGAACGCGGGCCAGCATTTGTTGGCAAACACGAAATATTCGCTTGCGCCCAGGTTTTCTTCCGCCCAGTCCAACAGGGTAATTTCAAATTGTGCCAAGCGGTTGAGTACGCCGGGGTGCTTGTTGCCTTGACCCAGTTCGGCGGCCATTTCTGCGGCTACTTTTTCTACGCGGGGGTCGTCTTTGCGGGCGTTGTAGGCGGCGAAGAGGTCAAGCTCGGAATTTTCTTGCACTTCTACGCCCAGCTTGAACAAGGGCGAAATGGGCGCGTTGCAAGCCAAGAAGTCATGCGGGCGCGGACCGAAAGCAAAAATTTTCAACTTGGACAAGCCGATGCGGACTTTGGCTACGGGCATGAAATCGGCCACCATGTTGGCGACTTCTTCTGCCGTGCCTACGGGATACTCGGGGATGTATGCGTTGATGCCACGCAGCCCCAAGTTGTAAGATGCATTGAGCATACCGCAATAGGCATCACCGCGGCTGTTCATGAGGTCGTCGCCGGTTTCTTCGGCGGCGGCGGCAAACATGACGGGGCCGTTGAATTTCTGCGCCAGCAGGGTCTCGGGGCCTTCGGGGCCGAAGTTGCCCAAGTACACCAATAATGCATTACAACCGGCTGCGTTAAGCTCGGTCAGGGCTTTCATGGCGTCTTTTTCATTTTCCACGATGGTGGGGATTTCGGTGATTTTGATGTTTTTTTGGCCGATGGCGGCCACGACAGTCTTGCGGCGACGCTCGCTCAGCGTCATGGGGAAACAATCGCGGCTCACGGCCACGATGCCCAGTTTGACTTCGGGTGCGTTTCTCATGCGGTTCCTCCCGGATGTATGATTTTTATGTCATTTGTGTTACATTTATATTGTAGCGTTGTGTGTAGATTCGCGCAAGCGGGGAATGCGGAGGTTGCAATTGTTTAGAATATTTCCGGGCATGATTCATGTGACGGTGGTTATGACACTTCTGGTTTTCGCGCTGTTATGTTTTCTTGAAACCCCGATGCTTGCAAAATGGTTTGAAAAAAGCGCCTCTTCATGGGAAGTAAAGCCCGACCTTAAAACGCATATGCGAAGAAGCATGTGGATGTATATTGTATTGGCAATATGCTTCCTTTTTTATGCATTGCATTTCTTTTTAAATAGCGTGTTGATGGTAGTGTTGGGCGTTGCTTTACTTTTGGGATTTGTTGCATATAGCCAAACAACTGCCCTACATAAAGGATGGATAATCCAAGAACATAGAACTAAGTTCAAGTGGATTGCAATTACATGGACAATTTTATTTGGCGCGGCAATCGTTGCTGTTGGCATTTTATTGACAATATTTATCGTCAATGGCAATTTAATTTAGCAAAATTCATTTTCCAAGGAGGCCACCATGTTCGACTTCGAGAAAGTGCAATCGTTCGTAACCAAATGGCAAGATGTACTGCGCCTACGCGACTGGGATATTAAGTTGGAATTTGTGACCAAGGAATGGCGAAAGACGGGTGACGTCAAGATTGACCAAGCGGACAAAACCGCCATTGTGCTGATTAACAACCACAACCCCAAGGTCACCAACATCGAGGAAGTCATCATCCACGAGTTGCTTCATATTAAATTGTGGGGCATGGATCAAATGATCGAGAATTTGTTGCACTGCGTGTATGGCGAGGACGAATCCGACCCCAAGCTGGAATTTGCCACCACGCAATTTATGGAAATGCTGGAGGTCACGACGCAGGATTTGACCAAAGCGTACCGCGATTTGGGCGCGGAGGATAAAACTGTGTGCTTTGGGCGTATTCAATCGCAGGCCGACGGGGAGTGGAAATAATGGCTTTTCCCATGGTGCACTTGCATGTGGCGTATGGGGTGGCGCGGGCGTTGAACTTGGACGACGCGGACACTTCGGCGGTTTTATTGGGTGCGCTGGCACCGGATGGGGTGCATTACCGTCCGCGGTTTAACAATGCTACGCAGTCGGGCATCGGCATGGCCAAGAAGCTGTCGCATCTTTGCCCGCCCGGCAATGAGCCTTGGGGGCGTGTCACGGACAACGACGGCTGGGTGGCGGAGGCACTGCGCTTGCACCGCAGTTGGCAATGTTATACTGACATTGATTACATGGCGTTGGGGTACGTGGTGCATGTGCTGACTGACATTTATAACAATAAGACGATTTGGCATGACTACCGCACGGCATTTCCGCTGGAAGCGGTGAAAGGATACGGAAGCGCGTACTACGTGGAATTGGCCGCGCTGGACATTCATTTATTTCATGATGCGGAAACCGAAACGATTATGCGCTTGCTGCCCATGGCCGAAGCGCGAGACTTTTCCGGGCGGGTGGCAGCGGGCGAAATTGAAGATGTACGGGCGGGGTTATTTTCGCCGGTGCAAAATGGAAATTTTACCGTTTATGTGGGTAGCACGATACCGGATGTGTCGGCGCATACATTTGTCACGCTTGCGCAAATTAAGCGATTCATAGCGGATGCAACAGATTTCATTGTCGAAAAAATAAGTTAAATAATATCCTGTGTTAGGACTTGTCCTTTCGTGTCGAAAAAGGTATACTTTACACGAAGCGGAGCATATGTATAACACAGGGGGTGGCGCGTATGAAAACGGGAGCGAAGTACCTGTTGGGCGCGCTTTTTTTATTGCTTATTTTGACCACCTGCGTATTGGCTGCCTCCGCGCCTGTTCTTGCTGACCCTACACCCGAGGTTGATTTACCGACCTCGGGTTTTATTCAATTAGCGGATGAAGCGGATGCACCACCCGAAACGGAGCCGTCGGTGACCGAACCACCCACCACAGAAGCACCCACACCGCCCCCCACAACACCCGCGCCCACACCCCAACCCACCGTAACCCCGCCCGAACCCACCCTATATGACGGCGAAAGTTATATCATCAACGGCGGCCATATATATGAAGAAACAAATACGCCCGACGAAGTGACACAAAACGAAGAACCACCCCGCCGCCCCATGATTGCGCTCACTTTTGATGACGGGCCATCGCGCTATACCGTACAAATCTTGGACACGCTGGCCGCACACAACGCACAAGCTACGTTTTTTGTCTTGGGCAACCGCGTGATTCAACATCCACACATCACGCGCCGCATTGTGCATGACGGGCACGAACTGTTGGGGCATTCGTGGAGCCACCGCGACATGACCTCGCAAAACCGCGACAATGTTGCCGATGCCATTAACCGCACCTCCAGCGTACTGTACGGCGTGGGCGGCGTTCGCACCAATTTATTCCGCCCGCCTTATGGCGCTTTTAACGCGCGGGTTAGGGAAGTCGCCGCCGAGTTGGGGTATGCCATCGTCATGTGGACGGTGGACCCGCAAGATTGGCGCTTGAGCAACCAATGTGCCAATTTCCTTTATAACCATATCATCAACAATGCTTATGACGGCGCCATAGTGGTGCTGCACGACGTTTTTGCCACCACAGCGGATGCGATGGAATATGTCATTCCGCGCTTGATTGCCGACGGTTTTGAGTTGGTGACGGTAACGGAGCTGTTGGAATACTTCTTTGACGAGATCATACCAGGCACGGTATATTACGGGATGTGGCGTTAATCGATAGAGCGCGCCACAATTACACAAAATGGGAAATAGATTGACGGCATGCCCCCTGTAAGGTACGCTTGACCCGCCTGCGGTGGGGCGCCCCCTCAGTACCCTCCGCGCTATAGGCAGGCAAGCCAACACCCCCGACCTTTTTGGTCTGGCTTGCCCTACATAATCGGCGCACAAAATCGAATCGCATACTCAATAAAAATGCAGTTGATGGCAAATGTTGCCACCAACTGCATTTTTTATTGCCGCAGTCGGATGTGTTTTACAAATGCAACCGCTGCCCGCCTAATTGCCGCACTTCGTCCTCATCGTGGGTGATGCATAGGAGGATGGCTTCGGGATTTTCGCTGTGCCAGACTTGCACCATTTTGATGGCGGTTTGTTTGATGTTATCGTCCAAGCCTTTGAAGGGTTCGTCTAGGATGAGCAGGTCGTGGCTGCCCATTAACGCGCGGCACAGGGTTACGCGCCGCTTCATGCCGCCGGATAAATCGGCGGCTTTTTTATGGATGCTGTCGGCCAGTCCTGCTTGTGTGAGTAAATCGATGGCACGGACGCTATTTTTTTGCGTGTCCACGAAGAGGAGGTTGGCGAGGGCTGTTTGCCATTCCAGCAGGCGGTCTTCTTGGAAAACATAGCCGATGCACCCTTGCTTCACACGGGGCGGCAGCGAGAAATCTTGCCATATAACCGTGCCGCTGTCCGGCTCGGCCAATCCTGCCAAAATACGCGCCAGTGTTGTTTTGCCGATGCCGGATGCACCCATCAGGCAATTGATGCCAGGGGCAAGCGCCATATGAATGCCGTCCAATACTTTCCGTTGCGCGATGTCGAAGGATTTGTGCAAATCGGTTATCACGATGCGCTTCATGCGGCACCCCCTTTGCGCGCCACACGCATGACCATGGCGAATCCTTTGTCAATGAGCAGACTCAGCGCCACGATGGCGATCGTCCAGGCGTACATGTCCGCGGTTTGGATGTTTACCTGTGCGCGGTGCAGGTAGCCGCCAATCGTGCCGCGCGCTACGCCAATTAATTCGGCCGAAATGCCGGATTTCCATGCAAAGCCGATGCCCACACTTACGGCAGTCAGCAGATGTGGGGCGATGGATTTCATATAAATATGCCGCACTTGCCGCCCGAAAGGCACGCGAAAAACCCGCGCCATTTCCAACAACGCGGAGTCGGTGCCGATGATACCTTTATGCACGTTGTGATACACCAACGGCAGCACCATGACAAAGGGCACGACCACGGACAAATTCTCGCGGCCGAAGAGGAACAGCACCAGCAGTACAAACGAGGCCAGCGGCATGGCGTTGACCACCCCCACCGCAGGCGTTACCAAGCGCGAAAAAACCCGGCTCGCCGCCGCGAGAACCGCCATCGCCGCGCCCGCACCCATCGCCAACACAAAACCCAACGATATCCGCCGCAAGCTGGTAAGTACCGCCAGCCAAAATTCCCGCGTCTGCGCCAACACAAAAAGCCGCGCGAATGCCGCACGCGGCGACACGATGATAATCTCCGACCCCACGCACCACGCCACAATGTGCCACACCAGCAACCAAAACGCGATGACGGGCAGCAGCCATATTAAATGCTTTGCGGCATCTGCAAACCAACGGGCGGTGACAAACAAAAACCGCCGCACCCCCCTGCCCGCGCACGCAAGCCTTCTACGGAATGAAGAAAAATGCATCATCCGGCAAACGTCCTCCTACGGATTGCGGGTTGGCATCGTACAACACGCGAAAAAGTCCATTTAAGTTACGTTGTTTTTCTTCACCCGTGATGAAAACCATGTGCGTGCGCGGAATGGCCGTGCGCGCGATATTGGCGTTGCCAATCAAGCCAAAATCTACTGCCAACTGCGCCGCCGCGTCCAATTCCGTGGTCATAAACGCGATACTTTGCGCGTAGGCCTCCATGAAAGCGGCCACGGTTTCGGGGTGATTTTCAATAAAATCGCGGCGCGCCACCACCACGCTCATCATCAATCCGTAGTTGCTTTGCGCACGGTTCCACTCCTCCGTCCAATCCAACGCCACGCGCAAATGATCAAACTGCGCTGTAATATTGGACACAAACGGTTCCGGCAGCAGCGCCACTTCGGCATGCCCCAACTCAAAAGCTGCAGCAATTTCTGGCGGCTGGCTGCGAAACTCGATGAACACATCCGCACCGGGAATTAAGCCGTTTTGTACCAGCACATAGTTGAGCGCAAACTCTGGTGTAGCCCCCTCTCCCGTGGCGAAAATCGTGCGCCCGCGCAAGTCTTCGACGCTGTGCACTTCATCCGTGGCGTCCACAATGTGCAACACGCCCAGCGTCACTACGGCCAGCCCCTGAATTGCACCGTCCATCTGGTTGTACAACACCGCCGCCAAATTACCCGGCACCACCGCAATGTCCACATCTCCCCGCACCAACAACGGCGGTACCTCCATGGGCGCACCCAAGATTTCGAAAGTGTACTCCAATACCGCCAAACCACGGTCGTGCGTGTCCATCAAATGCAACAACCCCAACGCCGTAGGCCCATGCAATGCCGCCACGCGCACGGTCGGGTGTCCGTCAGCCGGTTCGTCCACTGCACGCCCACACGCCGCAAACACCGCCGCCGCTACGCACATCAACAACAGCGCCAGCCGTTTTATGTTCACACGCCTCATACCCAATCGCTTCATATTAATAACCTCCGGTTTTATTCGAAATTACCGCGCGTTTCGGCCGCGATCACCTTCACGCCGAGTACAGCGTCTTGGCATTAATTCCTGCCAACCGCCCAATCTTGCCCGACGCGGCATTGATCACATCCCCCGGCGCATCAAAAATCACGCTGATGATGCTGATGCCCTTCTCGCGGTGCGGGATGCCCATTCGCCCGATGATATGTTCTCCGTACTCGTGCAAAATCGCATTGACCCGCGCCACGCTGTCGCGGTTTTCTACGATAATAGCCAACACGGCCACGCGCTTGTCGCTCATGCCCTACCTCCCTACTTCTGCGCTTTATAAACAAAAAATGCGCCCACAAAGGCGCAACAAAATAAAGCATTCGTCGCACCTTTTGCCTCGAGCGGCGCGACGCGCACGGTCTTGGCATTAGGAACGCTGCATTCTTGCACGGCACGGCGCGATTGTCAAACACAAAAACCAAGCTATTAGTGTGGCTAATAGCTTGAAATTATTTTCCACAGCGCCGTTGTGTCGTAGATTTTTGACCATCCGTGCCATATAATGGCGAAAAGGAGGCGTAACCATGACCACTGCACAAGCCTACCGCGATTATTTGACCCGCACTAAGAAAAATGAATCCCTAGTTAACATTAAAATGGAATGCTTCCACGCATTCGAGGCCACAGTGGCAGACCTCGCCGCAATCACCGACCAAGACATCTACGCCTTCATCCGCCCCGACGACACTGATTGTCGCGCAGGGCACATCAAAAACGCCAACGAATTTTTCCTCCACTTTGCCACGTTTATCGAAAAAGAACATCCGTCACTGGCAAACACGGCGGCCGTCATCCGCGGTTATTTTCAAGCTCGGTTTATCACCACCGCACAACGCCATGTAACGGACAAAAAAGCAAAAATTATACCCATGCCCGATGACACACAAATCGACCTAAGGCACTTGACGGGGTTGTCACACGACGACTTTGCAAGTGCCTTTGCGTTTTTGCAACAGCTCGTAATCCAATGCTACGATGCCATCGCGGAGTCACCCCTACTGTGGGGCTACCCGGATTACGTCACCACCGAGGGGCATTACAATCGGTTGGTGGATGTGCTTTTCGCCCTTGTTTTTTATGGAACGCACTGCGAAGGCGTGATTACCGTGGACACGAAGGCTTTTTTCGCATCGCCCTCCATTAAACGCCACAAGAAACTGGAGCGCATGATGGACGGTCTGGCACAAATGGGCTTCGCATTTGAAAATATAAAATCTGAAACCTTCCGCGTGTCGTTCCCATCTCACCCGCATGTCATCACCGCGCTTTTTGCCTACGCGCGCCAACTTTCGCCCGACCGCCAGAGCTGGTGGCAATACAGCATCGCGGTGCAGAGTTTCTCGCACCGCTTCGTCGAGAACCCTGCTGCGCAAGCATACGAACCCGCGTATCTGGCGGAAATGGACTACGGCAACGAAACGCTGCGCGAAATCAAACGCCTCCTGCATGCCGAAGCCGCAAAATACGGCTACACCGTGGACAAGCAAAACTGGCAAGACCCCAACGGTGCCCGCCTAACCAAAGGCGCCAAGCAATTCCTGACCGTGCAACAAGGCCGACGCACCCCCAACACAAATCACTTCGAGCCGCACGCAACCCAAATCGGCACAAAAGTCTCCTTCATCCACGCCTTCGCCAAGGCCCCCGACAAGATGCACGCCCTGTGCGCCCGCTTCCCTCAAGTCTTCCGCCTAGACGACCCCGGCACCTGTTGCAACGACAACCCCGCCAGCGGCCACTCCTTCGCCGACAAATCCGAAAAATCTGGCCGCCGCTGCGCCTTCGTCATGCGCTTCACCTTCGACGGCACAGCTTACAAACGTTGCGGACTAGGCAATTTCTTCTTCAACGACCTCACCCCGGGTGATGTAATGGCAATCTTGGAAATGTATTTAATAGAAAATAACATTAAAACGCCAAGAATCCGGTCATGATTTTTGATAAAAAATCGAAACGGGCATCCATATATTAGATCTATTTTGTATTATCTTTTAAAATCGCAATAGCCATTGCAATTATTGCTATTAAAGGCCCAAGAAAGGTTCTGGCCTGTTCTTGTATAGGTAAAAACGCACTTCCCACAGCAATAATACCAAGAATAATAAATGGCCCAATTTTATATAACTTTTGTTTAACTTTGTTAACGGGTTTGTTTTCTTCCTCTGTTTTAACTTGACGTTTAAATTCCTTCATTTTTTCCAACACTTCAGCGTTTTCATCTTCTGAACGTAAAAATATTTTTTTTATTCCTTCAAAATTAGTATAAATCCCGCTATCCACTTCTTCTCTATATTTTTTGGGAGGTTGAATGCCATTATCTTGAAGTAACGTTGTAAAAGCTCTTCTCCCCTCATATTCTTGATTTGTTTTCGTCGTTAATTTATTAAACGCAATTTGTGCAATTGCATCGCGTCTACATTCTATTTGTCTTGGCATATTTGAATTATTGTGGTACATAAAAATAAGTCGTCCTACGTATCCGGGATGAACTAATCCTGAAATAGGTGATAGTCCTTTAACAATAAAATCGGATTTTGAATACAATTCACCCATTAAATTGTAATCAATTGCAACCGTTTCATGTGTAATAATAAGAACGCAATCTTCACGTTCAATAATTAATTTTTCTGGTTCTTCTGGTTTTTCTTCATTTTTTATAGCATTTATTTCTGTTCCATTTTTCAATGACCATGCCCAATTACTTGCTGTTAAACTTACAGAAGCTCCATGTATATTTGAAGTCTTCAATGGATGAATGATTATGCTTTCACCCAATCCTCTGATGATATCTTCATACGACAACATAAATCCCGCCTCCTAAGCGCTCATTATTTTAATACGCGATATCAATAAGCTCCTGTATCTTGTACATGCGTTCATCCAAGTCCGCGATTTGCCCGGCGCATTCTTTTAAACCCTCTGCCAGGTGCAGCGGCATGCCGGATTTGTACTTGTAACGTATTTTATGCTCCAGCGATGCCCAAAAGTCCATGGCCGAGGTACGAATTTGGATTTCCACGGGTAGCCGCTCCACACAGTCGGAGAGGTAAACCGGTATTTCCAAAATGAGATGGTGCGACCGATACCCCGACGGCTTGGGTTTTTTTACATAGTTTTTCTCGCTGATAATTTTTATGTCGGGTTGGGCTTTGAACACCTCGGCGATGTAGTCGATATCCTTGGCGTAGGCGCAAATACAACGGAAGCCCACAATGTCGGTGAGGTGATTGCGGGCAGATTCTGTCGTTACGGGCAAGCTTAGGCGATGCAATTTTTCGGCGATGGATTCGAAGGATTTGAGGCGTTTTTTTATATGTTCGATGGGATTGTGGCCTTTTATGTTGTCAAAATCCTCTAACAAGATGTCCATGCGCATGTCCATATTCTTGAGCGCACAACGGTACAGCACCAGCAGCTCCTTGATTTTTACAAATTCGTCGGGAGAAAAACGCACATCCATACGGCACCTTCTTCAAATTATTTTTTGCTTGCCAAAGGAAGCGAAATGGTAAGCACCGCACCTTTTTCTTTATTTTCGGCTGTGGCGGTGCCGTTGTGTTGGTCGATGATGGACTTGACGATGGCCAACCCAATGCCCGACAAGCCATTTTTTCCGCGATAAAAACGTTCAAACACATGCGGCAGCGAGTCGGGTTCAAACCCCGGTCCGTCGTCGATGACGCGTACCACCGCGCGGCCATCCGCCGCATGGCACTCAACAATAATTTCACTTTCGGCATAACGCAGGGCGTTGGAAATCAAATTATCCAGCGCGCGCTCGATATAAGATTTTATGCAAGAGATCATCACAGAGCTATCATCATGACGCAGCGTGATCAACCCTTTTTGCATGGGGTTTTCGTGCAGGCGGATACGCTTTTCTACCAAGTCAATCAAGTTAACCTCGTCGCGGTTGGGGTTGGTGATGTTGTCGATACGCGACACGTACAGGATATCGCCCACCATGCCGGTTAGGCGGTTGGTGGCATCCAATATAACAGTGCTGGCATCCTTCGCATCCATGATGCCGTGGTTTATGCCCTCGGCGTACAATTTGATGGACATCAGCGGCGTGCGCAACTCATGCGATACGTTTTGGAAGAACGTTTTTTGTTCATTATCATACTTTGCCAATTGCCGCGCGGCATGGTTTAAGCTTTGGTTCAACGTGTCGAATTCTTCGTTACGGAAGGTCGCTTCATTGGGCGAAAAATCCCCCCGTCCAATCTGCTGCGCAAAGTGGTTCAAGTTATGCAGCGGCCAAGCCAGCGACCCCGCCAAAAATGTGGTGATAATCATCGCAAACGCCCATATCACCGCCACCAACAACAACAATAACAAATTAACCCGCGTAGAAAAGCGCGAAATATCCGTCACATCTACATAAAAAACCGCGTACCAATCCGTGTAGCTAAACGCCGGCAACGACGTAACATAAAAAATACCGCCCGATGTACGCAAACGGCGGTTATTTAATTCCCCGGGGGAAAGGTTATGCAATTGCAATAATTCAGCCACTTCAACAGACTCATACGTTGCAATGTGCGGGTACAATAATTCAAATTGATCGTTAATGTAAAATTGATTCACACGACGGCCAAACATTCCGTGCCGTACCAACATTGTGAATCCGCTCATATCTACATAGGATTCCTGCACTTCGTTCAATTCCGCAACCGCGTTTTGGCGCACGACAATCCGCAACACCAATTGAAACGCGCCACCAATCAACACAAACGACAAAAATAATAACAGCGCGAACGCCGTCAGTATGCTGCCACGTAAGTTGCGTCTTACACGGTTAAACAACTTCGCCCCGCTCGTAGGCGATACGACGGAAGAGTGCCTTCACCCGCATCACAAAAGTCATCGGGCTCACCGGCTTGGTGAAGAAATCATCCGCGCCCAAGTCCAAGCCCGTTTGGCAATCCAAGTCAGAATCCCGCGCTGTAAGCATAAAAATAGGCACGTAACTAACGCGCCGCAATTCTCTGCACACCGTGAACCCGTTGGAACCGGGCATCATCACATCCAGCACCACCAAATCGGCAGCCCTCTCCGCAAACGCGGTCAACAAAGCATCGCCGTTTTCAAATGCTTCTACTTGGTATCCCGCATTTTCCAAAAAAACTTTCAACGCATCGCGAATATAATTGTCATCGTCTGCGATATAAATTAATTTCATGCCACCAACCCCTTTGGGTTGGATTATACATTAAAAATAAGATTCGTACCACAAAATGAACATAAAAATTGTCCAAATCTGCCGAGAGTTGTCTATTTTGCCCAATTTGTGATGTTCCAACATCGCCAATATCTTCTCTTGCTGAAAAATTTCACCAACAAACGGCTGCTCAAAGGCTTGACGCACGCGATTGTAATATTTTTCTTCGCGCAGCCACAAGCGGGTAGGTACGGGGAAACCGCGCCTCGCTTTAGGTTTGCCGTCGGGGAAGTTGGCCAATGCCGCTTGTTTCAACGCGTACTTGGTACCCTTGGCGTTGACGCGGTGCTTTGTCGATATCGTCGATGCCACCGCAAAGACTTCTTTATCCAAGAACGGGGTGCGGATTTCCAACGAATTGGCCATGGCCATGCGGTCTGCTTTCAACAAGATGTCGCCCGCCAGCCACAGGTGCACGTCCAAATATTGCATTTTGGTAATGTCGTCGTAACCGTTCGCGTTGGCGGCGTCGTAATACGGGCGCGTGATGTCCGTTGCACGTATACCGCTCACAAACGCAGGCTGCAATAAATCGGCACGCTCTTCGTCGGTGAAGGTGTGGAAATTGCCGATGTAGCGCTCTTCAATGGCCTTGCCCGCCAACGTCAAGAAGCGTTTGCCCTTGAAATGCACGGGGATTTTTTGCACCAATTTACTAATCATCCGCCGCACGGGCATGGGGATAATCTTCATGAAGCCTAAATTATACGTCCGATGATAATGTTCGTATCCGCCAAAAAATTCGTCCGCACCCTCGCCGGTTAGCGCACCCTTTACGTGCGCTCGCGCAGTTTGGCACACGAAGTACAGCGCAATCGCCGCCGGATCGGCTAAGGGCTCGTCCATATAATACTGCACGGTCTTTAACACTTTCCAAAATTCCGACGTAGTGATTACCCGGCTTATATTTTCGATACCCTTCGCCTCAGCCAATGATTTTGCGCTTTCAATTTCCGAGAAACCCTCGTACTCAAAACCGACAGAAAATGATTTTTTTACATTGGACACGGCGGTGATGTAGCTGGAATCCCACCCACCGGACAGGAATGTGCCCAGCTCCGCTTCCGACCGTTCGTGAAACATCACGCTGTCTTTGACCACCGCGTCAATTTGCGCCACCACATCGTTTAAACCCTGCCTACCCTTGTGCGCATCGCTAGGGTTAAACGCTGCCTGCCAATACCGCGTCAGGATAACTTCGCCGTCCTTGTACCGCATAAAATACGCCGCAGGCAGCTTAAAAACCCCCTTGAAAAGCGTCTCTTCCAACACCGAATATTGGAACGTTAAATACGCTTCCAGCGCCACCGGGTTCAACGCCTGCACAAACGCAGGATACTCCATAAACGACTTGATTTCCGAGGCAAAAAGCAACGCTCCGCCCACTTGTGTGTAATAAAACGGCTTGATGCCAAAAAAATCACGCGCGGCAAAAATCTCACCTGTCGCGTGAACATAAATGGCGAACGCAAACATGCCGCGCAAATGCGACAGCATCCCCTCGCCGTATTCTTCGTATAAATGCAGCAGCACTTCTGTGTCCGATGTAGAGGCGAATTGATGCCCTTTTACTGCCAGCTCCGCCCGCAGCTCAATATGATTATATATTTCGCCGTTAAAAACAATCGTCAATGCGCCATCCGCCGTCCGCATAGGCTGGTTGCCATGGGTCAAATCAAAAAACGCTAGCCGCCGAAACCCCAGCGATATGCCCGCATCCACAAAATAACCTTCGCCATCCGGGCCGCGGTGCGCCACGCGCTCGGCCATACGGCGGATTACGGTGTTTTCATTATCGTTATATTCGCTACCTGTGAAACCTACAAAACCACACATAATTGCTCCTTATTAACGTCGCCGAAAGGTAAGCGGGCTCGTTGGAATGGAACGTGCGCTTACCCATTCCAACGAGCCCGCTCACCTTTGGCATCACTATTTTGAAAATTAATACAATTGTTGGAGTTGCTTTTTGTTAAATCGAATTATTCTTAGGCTATTTCAAATTCTGCGTAGAGGCGATGGCCTTGGCCGGGCGCACCCGGTACATTGTGGCGAAAATGTTCGTGTATATATGCTTCATCTACATCCAATTGCACATCAATAACCAATTGCCATAAATAGGGGTTGATGGTTTGCCAGCGATGAATATTTGTGATGCATCCTATTTCATCGTACCAATTTACGGTCATGGAGAGGGATTCTCCGACGGCCAGGTGTTTGGGGTCATTGGCTTCCCAGTGATTAAAAATCATGTATTCCAATCCGGCGGAACGTCTGCCTTCGGGATGTATTTCCTCCCAGCCCATAAAAATCATATTGATGTAATAGGCGTAGTGAGGATTGTTGTTTGTCAGTGTGAAGTCCAAGCCATGGCGGTTGTGATTTGTTATCATTATATCCAGATGGGCAAAACGCCCGAAAGCGATTTCTGCCAGTGCGTCTTGCTCCGCCAGCCAGCTGTCGTGGGTTTCTTGCCATTCATCCGAGATGTGGAATATTGCGAAAAAATTGCGTCCGGCGCTTGGGTCAGCATTCCATCCAATGGAAAAAGTACGTACCACGCGGTATTTGCCGGGCGTTAATTCGCCGTACATGAATTCCCAACCAATGTCGCTGTGTATAGTTGCTTGGGCTTGAATTGAAAGCAATGGTAAAGTCCATGCAACGCTATTTACATATGGTATGCGCGCCCACGTACCGTCTTCATAACGTTCCACGTGGAACATTGTCCCATGTGATATATTCCGCTCGGTATTGTTAATCATGGACAACCGCACGCCTGTAGGCGTTACACTGTCCGCAGGGATGTACAATCGGAAGCCTTCAAAGGCATTGGCTCCGGTGGGTTCGCTATTTGTTTCTTTGTCAATGATGTATTCATCATCAACCGACATTTCCGAAAAGGAGCGTTCATCATTCGCATAATTATACGCGGTTGTTTCGTAGGCGCATGCGGTAATGGTTATGATTACCGCTATTATTATCGCTACAAATAATAATTTTTTCACACACAAAAACCCCTTCGCGCTATTATTTATTCGTTAAATAATGCAACGTTACTAATTTGGTTTTTGTTCCTCCACACTTTGTTCCGCCGGGGTGGGTTGTGTTGTTTGTTTTGCGCTCACTTTGCGGATGATACCGCAGGGGGTTTGTTCGCCGGATTGACCGAGGGGATTATCGCGAAGGATGGCGGCGTAGAATGCCTCTTTGATGCGGGGATGTGACGTGCCCATTTGGTTCATTCCCAGGTCGTTGGCGTCTACGATGGACACGGGCACGCCCAGTTTTTGCGATAAGTAGATGGCTGCTTTGGCGGGTTTGTCGGGGGCTAGGACTACATATTCGTTGTAGGGGGGAATGGTATTGTCGCAGGGACCGTCAATGCCGCGTGCTTTGGCACCGGCTACGATATAAAACCAGCCACGGCGACGGAAGAGTTTGCCGATGACAGAGATGGCGGCGGCGAAGAGAATACGTGGTGTACCGCATTCGCGCAGGGCCATTTCCATGGTTTCGGGGATGCCAAGGCCGATGCCTGCGGGTGTTTTTTGTACATATTTGGAAAGGGTGATCGCCAGTTTGCGCGGTTTGATGTCTATTAATTTGATAGCACGGGATTGCGTACAGGCTACGGCACGTTCGGAGATAAACACAAAGTCGCCGTCGCGCACGTGGGGGGCTAGGTGAGGCAGAAATGCCGTATCCAGCGTGTCCTCGTTGGTGATGATGTGTGTGCGGATTGGATAGCGGGCATATTGTTCGCCCGCGTGTTCAATTTCTAAGGATTTGTTTTCGTTGGGTTCGGACGGGGCGGGGTCATTGGAGTCAAGGGGGGGGGCAGTATATGCAAGTTTCTTTTTGCTCATGAACTTATCTTCATTGCCGCGTATCAAACGCATGATGTTGCCGCGGTGCATAAACCACGCCAACGCGCCCAACGCCGATGTAACCGCAACCACTTGCCACGAATGACCAAACACGGCCATCCCCACGGGGATGAGCAAACTCATCAGCAACGATGCCACAGAAATATAACGCACCACCAAAATCGTAACAATCATGATACCGGCGATGATTAAAGCCACGCGCCAATCCAGTGCGAACATTAAACCGATGGTGGATGCAACGCCTTTCCCCCCGCGAAAGCGCAAATAGAACGGGAAGTTATGCCCCAGAATTACCCCCAGACCCGCGTACAGCCCCGGGTGTAAGCAATCCCCACAACGACAATTTAACAACGCCGTAGCAAGCAAAAAAGCCAACACCGCTTTCGCAATGTCGGCAAAAAGGACGATAACACCCCAGCGAAAACCCAGCACACGGGTGACATTGGTCATGCCCGCGCCGCCGCTTCCGTAGTCGCGCACGTCGATTCCGGCTACTTTTTTCGATAAGAAATAACCGTTTTGGATACAGCCGAACGCATACCCTATCAGCAGGGCAAACAGTACGTACATGCTACGTTACGCCCCCTGCGCCTCCAGGTGCGCGTTAATTTGGTCGATGAGCTTGTCCACATCTACACCATGGCCAATGCCTGCTTCTTCCAGCGTTTCGCGCTGGGCGGATGGACAACCGCTGGCACAACGCAAACCTGCTTGCATAAACAACGGGGCAATGCCTTCACCCAGTTTCAAAATGTCCGCAATAATCATACCTTTTGATGCTCTCATTGGTACCACTCCTTATTTTATGGGTTTTCTTTCCAAATTATTAACTGTTTCGCAAATTCCTAAACCCCGGGAAATAGCGGAAAACCGCTCTTCCTTGGATACGCCCCGCTTCTACGAATGGGTTGTTCCAATCCCGCGAGTCACGCGAGTTGCCGCGGTAATCCCCCAGCACGAAGAAATGCCCCTCCGGCACCAACATTTCCGGGAAGTCGGCCCCCATATAACCCATCGGCCCCGTGCGGATAAAATCATCGCGAAGCCCGGACGCACCGTTGATATACACCACGCCACCCGTAATCCGCACCGTTTCGCCCGGCAATGCAATGACGCGCTTGACGTTCATGACCCCGTCGTCCGGCGCACGAAACACGATAATATCATAACGGTCGGGTGATGAAAACAAATAAGACAGCCGAAACGCAACAATCCGATCGTTGACCCGGATTGTAGGCTCCATACTGCCCGTGGGCACTGTGGCATTCACAATTACCAAAAAATTCAAAATCATGGCGCATATTAATGCCACCACAATAATTTTGGACATGCTAAAAACTTCGGCAAGGATTTCTTCCTTCATATCAATAGGCGCATCAGGGCCGCTCCCATTGGCCAAATCAAGAACATCCTGCGTTGTTTTTGGCTCAAAATCGTGCATTCGTCACCTCTAGAGTCATAGATTGCTAGTGTAGCATAAACTTCCAGCGTGGTGCAAACCCGCGCGGAGAGCGGGGGGATGAGGACGCGCGCGCGGCTCGTGTCTGCACATCATCGTCGCCGGGCTTGCATCACCCGCTTTGCGGCGGTTCGAGCTTGTTCGATTTTTTCTAGGAATTTACAAAAGGCTACGGCAAAAATGGTTGTGATAATAGTGATGAGTAGACCGGGGCCTATGATTTCGGAGGGGTTGGCGGAACCGTATTGGAGGCGGTAGGCCACTACGCTGATGGTTACGAGTTGCAGGCTAGACATGTTGATGACCATAAACATGCGCATGGAGGGGGTGGCGGTGTCGGGTTCAGGGTTTTCGCGTTGCATGATTTCCATGGCTTTTAAGCCGCTGGGGGTAGCTGCCCAACCTAGGCCTAGTATATTGGCGATGAAGTTGGTGGCGATGGGTTCGTGGGCTTCGTGTTCGCGGCCCAAGTCGGGGAAGAGGTAGCGCAGGGTGGGTTTGGCGCGGCGGGATAGGGCGGTGATGAGGCCGGCTTTCTCGGCTACGGTCATGAGCCCGGTCCACATGCTTAGGATACCCAGCATGGTGATACACAAAGTTACGGCTTCGCGGGCGGAATCTAATGCCGCGTTGGTCAACGCCGCCATGTTTCCTGTGAAAACTGCCACCAATATTGCCAACAAAATCATGCCGCCCCACAAATAATTGAGCATGTTGCACCCCCGATTTTCGCCATACATCTGATTATGTTTATTTTTTGTTGCGCCGGTTTATTCATGTATCGCGGAGCGGGCACATATATTGTCATGATGACAAGCTCAAATACTGGGAGGCATACATGCGCGATAACATTACGGCGATTTTGGCACATTTCGGCACCACGGGTACGGTGATTGCGAAGGAACGCGGTGCTTTCTTGATACAGACACCACACGGCCAATTTCAGTTGGTCGCAAATTGCGACCAACTGGATTCCATCGTCCGCGCCCACGCGTTCAAGGAAAGCCTTGCGCAGGCAGGTTTTCCGCATACCGACCGTTATTTGACCACCATCGACGGCTTGCCCTATGCGCAATTCGGCGCGGATTACTACACCCTGGCGCACCGCCCCCAAGGCCGCCCCATTGAAGCCGCCCACGCAACCGCAGAAGAAATCACCGCCGCCACACGCACGCTGGCGTCCTTCCACCTTGCCGCTGCCACGCTCACCCTCGACGCGCCCGTTGCCCCCACCCCACCTGATACCTTTCGCCGCGGCGCAGAAATCCTGGCCGCCGCGCAAAAACAAATCCGCAAGCAAAAACAACGCACCGACTTTGAAATACTCCTGCTGACCCACGCTCCCCAATTCATCGAGCGCATCCACCAGTCCATCGACTTATGGCAAGCCGCCCGCTTCACCACGTGGGATAACCTACCCTGCCACAACCGCGTCAAGGCCACGCACTTCCTATATGCACCGCAATCCACCGCTCTCACCCACTTTAATGCCGTCGGCAACAACAGCCACCTGCACGATTTGGCACGCTTGCTCCAACAATTCCCCGCGTACCACGCCGTCATATTAGAAAGCTACAATACCGTCCGCCCCCTGCCCCACGGCGCATTCGAAGCCTTGCAAGCCCTGCGCCATTACCCCGCTCCCGTAATTAAAATCGCCGAACAATACACAACAAAAAAACGCGGCCGCATGCCCGCCGCACTGGAAGAGAAGTTGAGGCTTTGCGTGAAATAGATTCCACAACACACGAAAAATGACATTTTCTAAGCATTTAACACGGGCTTTTGCGACAAAATAATCCATACCCCCGCGATATGATGGACAAGCACGCCATTTACATATCACGGGGGTATTTTTATGGGTTCCATCATGCTCAACCGGCATAAAAAAGGGCAACGCGCCAATGCTTCTGCGCAGTCGTCTGCGGCCAAGGCATCATCGGCGTCACTAACGCGTCGCGATGTGGGTACGGTGGTGGTGGGCGCCGGGGGGTTTTTTATTGGGCGTGCCGTTGTTTTTGGATTTGTTAATCCGCTGGCGTTGCCTTTTTTGGCGGCGTTTATGGGAGCGCGGGCTTTTTATTTGACGGCGTTGCTTACGGTGTTGGGTATGGCCACGCGGTTGGGGGATTTTTATACGCTGCGGTATATGGCGGCGGTGGGGTTACTTTGCGGGTATTATTTTGTGGCCACGCGGGTGGCGGGGAATAACCGTTCGTGGTTGACATTGCCGTATGTGGCGGTGGCTACGGGGGTGGCCATGATGCTGTCGGGGATGGCTTTTGCGGCGCTGTATGGCGATGGGTCGTTCTTATATGTAGTGGCGGGGTTGGAAGCGGTGCTGGCAGGTGGTATGACGCTGGTCATCAAGCGGGGGCACGCAGTGTTGACGGGCAAGCGGCGGCGGATGCTGTCGGGCGAGGACGTGCTGGCCATTACGATTATATTGGCCGGCGTGGTGGCGGGCGCGTCTGAAATATATGTGGGCGCCATGCCGCTGCGGTTTTTCTTTTGCGTGTATATTTTGTGCTTGGTGGCTTATAAAGGCGGAGCGGGGTTTGCGGCTTCGGCGGGTATGTTGCTGGGCGTTTTTTTGTATTTGGCGGGGCATTGGGAAGCGGGAACGGCGGCGGCGTTGTCGTTGGCGGGTATGGGGGGCGGGTTTGCCAAACGGTGGGGGCGCATCGGGGTGATTTTGGGTGTGGCAATCAGCGGGGTATTGGCATTGTATCTGCTGGCGCGGCCGTTGTTGGCGTTTTCGCTGGTGTATTCGGTGATTGCGGCGGGGTTGGCGTTTGTGCTTACGCCGCAGGGCTTCTATTTTAATGTAGCGTCGGCCATCAGCCCCGTGTTGGACAACGCCGACGATTACATGGACAAAATAAAGGAAGAAACCACGCGCCGCTTGAACGCTTTCGCGCTGGCGTTTCAAAAATTGGCAGACACGTTTTCCGGTCTTTCCAAGCCCAAGCACAGCTTGAACAAGCACGATATTTCACAAATGGTGGATGAATTGACCGCTCGTGTATGCGCCACTTGCCCGCGCCACCGCACTTGTTGGGAAGAAGATTTGTACGCCACGCATCAGCGGGTATTTGCATTGCTGGGCGCATGCGCAGAGAACGGCGAAGCCACCGTAGACGACCTCGAACTCCCCTTCCGCAAGGTGTGCAACAAACACATCCAATGGCTGGCAGAGCTCAACGCCATCTTCCACCTGTTCAAAAACGACTTGCGCTGGCACAACCGCATCGCCGAAAGCCGCGAGCTCGTGAGCCAGCAACTGCACGGCGTAGCGGGCATCGTACAATGCCTGAGCGACGAAATCGACATTTCGCTCAAGTTTCACGAGGGGTTGGAAGAGGAAATGATCCTGGCCCTACTCCGCAACCGCATCGACGTAACCAGCGTCATCGTGCTGGAAAATAAAGAAGGCCGCTACCGCGTATCCGTCGGCCACCGCGCCTGCTACGGCAAACACGCATGCAAAAACGAAATCCTGCCCGTGCTCAACGGCATACTCAAACGCAAGATGCGTCCCGAATCCGCCGAATGCGAAAAAATCAACGATGCCTGCACCACCCGATACATCGAAGACCAAAAAATGCGCGTAACCACCGGCGTAGCCAAAACCGCAAAATCCGCCCGCAGCTCCGGCGACAGCTATTCCTTCATGGAAATGAAAAACGGCACCGCCCTACTGGCCCTGTCCGACGGCATGGGCAGTGGCGAACGCGCCCGCCGCGAAAGTGAAGCCACCGTAGGGCTGCTGGAAGATTTCATCGATTCGGGCTTTGACAAAGAACTGGCGGTGCGCATGATCAATTCCGTGCTGGTGCTCAAATCCGCCGAGGAATCCTTCGCCACGCTGGACATTTGCTCCATCGACTTATACACCGGCGAGGCAGAATTTATCAAAATCGGCGCGGCATCCACTTTTTTATTGCGCAACGGCAAGGTGCGGGTCATCCGTTCGTCATCCTTACCCATCGGCATGCTCAACGATGTAGACCTCGAAACCTCCACCCACCACCTGCACCACGACGACATCATCGTCATGGTAACCGACGGCATCATCCCCGACATCGAGCGCGAAAATCAACTTGCCGAAGCCCTCCAACGCTGCCGCTACCGCAACCCGCAAGACATCGCCGACTTCATCTTAACCGAATCCGAAGCCGACCCGGACGCACCCAGAGACGACAAGACCGTGCTGGTAGCGCGGGTTTGGGAACGGGTGTAAGAATAGGAACGCTTTTTAAATATGACATGCTGTAGTCAAGTTTATGTACTATAATCCCCTTAGTACAAAAGGGGGATTTTTTTATGCATACCATTTTTGCTACTTACGCCGCCCACAAAAATGATTTGTTCAGCAATTTTTTATTGGCGCACAGCATACGCGACTTCGCCGGGGATCTTTCGGACGCACCTATGAAAATCTATGTATCGTCCAACTTGGATGTACGGGACGAAATGAAACGGTTTGATGGGTTAAACGTAGCGTTTGCCACTTATCCCTACAATAAGAAGCGCTACCGTTATGCATTCAAACCCGCTGCCGCCGCCGCGTGCGAAATGGATGTTAAGGAAGGCAATGTCGTTTGGCTGGATCGACACATGATGGTCCTCAGTGCTTGTACGGATTTAATACTTAACCCATCAAAAAATTTCGCTTACCGCCCGCCTCATTTAAAAATATTGGGGGCATCCGCAAATGAACCGATTGGCGATTTATGGTCAATGATATTTAAAATTGCGGACGATGATGTGTCCAAATTGTTCCCCATACATACCGAGGTTGATAACGAAAAAATATGGTCGTATTTTTCGGCCGGGCATTTTGCTTTCCGTGCAGAAGCGCGCATCATGCAAGCGTGGGATGCTTTGTTTAAACAATTGGTTGAACACCCCGACATGCAACCGTTTCTTGAAGATGAAACGGTTCGGATTTATTTACACCAAATCGCGTTAACAGCGGCGGTGCTAAAGACACAAACCGTAGAAACATTGATGCCGCTACCCGCATTATACGGCTATCCCACACATTTACATAACAAAATGACGCAGGACAACCAAGTACCCCAAATGGACCAAATCCACACCGCGTTTTTTACAAAGCATGGCAACACAATACCAAAGAAGCACATTTCTGCGTCGCTTACGTCATGGCTCGATGAAAAAATGAAATTATATAAAAACAAAATTTAGGAGGCGATGTACATGTCCGACAAAAAAATGGAGGTAAGCAACATGTCTAACAAAAAAATAGAAGATCCATTTTATAAAGCATTAACCGGAGATGTATTGGAAACCGCATTGGATTTTACAAACTTTTTGCATATAAACAATATAATCCAAGCAGATGAACATCAAATGCATTACAAAGGTCAATGCGTATGTTATTTGGATACCCGAGGCGATAGTCATTCATGGATTGTCTGGCCGGAGGGTGATTACAGCAAAGAACATGACGCGTTCCCGATTGACAGCCGCACAAAAGAAATTGCATGGGCAAATATAATGCAATGCGGCAACTGCCCGGATGTCGGTTGCCATGGCACCACGAAAATTATATTCGGGAAAGAATTTGCAAATATTTGCAATGCCGACAATGTAAATATGACTTTTATGTTTACAAGCCCCAACGCCGAAACCTTGTCTTGCGTTAAAAAGCTGATACTTATGAGAAAACATATGGTTGACAACGCTATGGAAAATGGATTGAAAAGGAATTGAACCATGCCTAATAACCCAACCATCGAAGAAATCTATATTCAATACATCACCGACGACACCCTACGCCAAATCGCCGAGCGGTTATTTCACATCGCTCAAGTACATAAAATGAAAAACCGCCCGGTTTCCTATCATTCATTCACGTTTACATATCGCAGCACCAATGTCTTTAACATCACCATGCGCGCCACCCTATCCAACAAGGGTGTACGCAAAATCGACCCCACCAATCATTTCATTGTACAAATTTGCATGGGTAAAAAAGACGAAGCTGAAGCACTGTTAGCTGCGCAACCGCAGCATATACGCACCGAATATATTGGCAGCCGTGTCATCAGTTGCGGCATTTGCGCCGGCACACCCGAAGGTCAAGCCGCACGCAACCTCACTTGCGACAAAGTCCTGTATTTTCGTGAAAGCAACGAAACGTATCCGCTTTGTACAATCAATTTTGGTTACGCACGGCACAACCCTACACCCGCACAATATGAAATAATCGAACACCTTATCCTCAAACGTATACAAGCGATTGATATTGCTAAAGCAAAAAAATAAAATATTCATAATTCATTCATCGAGCGGAGGAATTACCATGGATTTAAACCACGCCTTTGTCAAAGCGTTGCAAGAAGAGGGTTGTCACATCATAGGTTTCGCGGACTTGCGCGAGCTGCCAGAAGAATGCCGGAATAAACTACCCGTCGGCATCATCATGGCAACCACTTATGCCCCGGAAAAGTTATGGGACAAGTTAAGCGAAGCACAACGCAAAATCATCAACGATGATTGGGCATCCGACAGCCCGTTGGACTGTTATAATAAAAAAGCGAAAGCCTTCTTAAAAGAACACGGATACAAGCGCAATACCACTTACCCCACCATGCAGCTTACATACAAAATGCTGGCCACCATCGCGGGCATCGGGTGGATTGGGCGCAATACGTTGCTGGTTTCCAACGCGCAGGGGCCTGCGGTACGCTTCACCGCCGTGTTGACAAACGCACCGTTTGCATGCGGCACGCCGATTACCGCTTCACAATGCCCGCCGAATTGCCGGTTGTGCATGGACGCATGCCCGGGCAAAGCCATCAAAGCCGAACCCCTGTGGGCGCGGGGTATCCACCGGGATGAATTTTTTGATGTGGATGCATGCAAGAAGAACCGCAGCGGTTGCGGCGGAGCTTGTGTGGCGTGTTGCCCGTTTACGGCGAAGGGTTTGTGTTAATAATTTGACGGGGTGTGCTTCACTTTAATCATCACAGGGATAATTCCGCATGGCAGAATTTTTTGCTCCCGAATTTGGATCAACCGCGTACCAATCAAAAACCGCGCAAACGCGCGGTTTTTTGATGATTTCATAAAATTATTTCTTTCTAAATTACAATTTATTCTTCAACAATAATATTAGCGGGTGGCTGCCACGACCATTCGATTTTAATGCTGCGTGTGGCCCTGTCCCAATGCACCTCTGCGCCCAAGGATTCGGCTACAAAGCGCAGGGGCACGAACAGTTCGCCGTTGTGCATCATGGGTGTACCCATGTTATTGGGCAAGGGTTGGTTCATTTGCAAGGCGAATGCCATTGTGCCTTGCGTAATGACAAACATTTGCAACGCGTCGTTTTGGGTAACGGTTATCCCCATGGTGCGTTCGATTAAACGCAGGGGTACCATGGTTCTGCCGTTAATGATGAAGGGTGCGGCATCGCCATGTTGGGGCGTGCCGTCTTGTGTGTAATTATATTGACCAACAACTAAATGCAGGATGTGCACGCGTGCGGGCATGTCGGCAACTTCTTCTTCATTACCTGTGGTCCAACCGTCGGGAGCCAAGGGTGAACCGGGTTGCGAGGGCGTGCCCGGCGCAATGGGGGTACCCGGTGTTAATTCCGGGTTGGCCATTACCGTTGCACTGCCTACTGCAAACAATACGGCAAGCAAAACAAATACAGCAATTTTTTTCCATGATTTATACATATTTATCACCTCAAATTTATTTGCGGAACGGATTCAAACATTGCCCATATATCTTCGGGTGCGACACCCGTCATGCTTACTACGATGATTACATCATCAAACAACACGCCAAATTGAGAAGTTTCCCAGCGGGGTAATATGCCGCGCTGTACGTCACTGTACCGTGCGTTGTTCCAACGTGTCCGCGCTTGTATCGCTTCCGGCGTGAATTCTTCTGCCAAAAACACAGGCGATTGGAAATAATTGAAGTACGCATCCGGTACGGTATCGGCCCACGGAATTTCGTACAAGTTCACATCGAAACGTTCGCGGTCATGTATGGAAACGATGTTTTGCAAGTCATGGGCGGTGGGTATGCTGACGCGCCAAGTGATGATGTGCATCCCGCCGCCCCAATCTGTACCCCAGTATGCGAACAAGTCGTTAAGCCGTGTGGTTATTAAGCGATGTGCGGAATTTTCGACAAACCCGGGGGGAATATATTGGGGCAGGAAGCTGCCGAAGTCGGCATCTTCGCGCGCTTGGGTTATGGTTAGTTGGTCGTTGCGTAATTTGGGTATCGCAGGATCAGCCAATACAGACAAATCCGTTGCTTCGCCCGTGACGATTTGATTCACCAACGCGGTTAGGCGCTCCATTCCATTGCGTTCATCGTTGCCTTCGCCCCAGAGGTATTCCAAGTCGCTGGTTTCTACGCGATAGGCGATGCCGTCCAATACAAAATCCGCGCGGAAGAATTCTTCGTCCATGCCATATACAAAGGCCGTTACTTTCACCCCATGCACGTCGGACACGATGGGATTATCACGCGGAAACAGCAGCGTGCTGTCCGGCATCACTCCGGCGTAACCCAGCGTAATGGACGTGAAATTCAAACGCATTTGTTCGTAGGCGGCTACATACCACACCGAGCCATCCGCCCGGTATTGCACTACGCCCCACATTTGCATATCCACCCCCGGGAACACCGCGCGGATTTGGTCGGCCGTCAAATCGTAGTCGAAGTATCCGTCGGGGATGATCATGCTGGCGGACATGACCGATTCTACTTCGTTGAAAGTGAGCGCGTGGATTTCCATGGGTGGGGGGGATTCGTTTTGTTGGGGTGCGGTCGTGACGGGGACAGGGAAAATGGGGGCGGGAGAAATGGGGGCGTTGGGGTCGTTAATGTTCGGGGCTTGAACGAAGTGGCCATTTTGCCCGGTGTCGCCGGGTGAAATGTAGGGGGCTTCGTTTTGCATGAGGTTGGGGATTATAAAGATGACACCCAGCAAGATAACCAAGCAAGCCGCCAACCCCATAAAACGGTACGTTAGGTGCGCGGGCTTGCGTGTGGCACCATCAACGTTAGACATTCGATGTGCCAGCCGTTGGTTAATTTTCTCGTGCAATGCGGGGGTTGCGGTTATTTTATCCATATAATTTTTATATTCGTTCATGGGTGGCTCCTTCCGATTCCAATTGGTCCTTGAGCAACCGCCGGGCACGTGTGAGTTGTGCCCGAACAGTTGATTCGCGCTGTGCAGTCATTTCCGCAATTTCTTTGGTGGCGTATCCTTCATAATAAAACAGGTGGATAGCAACCCTATATTTCGAAGGCAGTGCCAACACGGCTTCCATGAGATGCAATTGTTTACTTGTCCGCGCAGGGTGGGTATCCAACAACGGCACGGTCTTCTTCCACCAATGCGATCGCAAACGGTTTTTGGCCAAATTAACCGTGACACGTATGAGCCAAGCAGTTTGGTGCGTCGCAGATTCGAATACCCGCGTTTTTTCTATATACCGCACGAAAGCGTCCTGCACGATATCCTCCGCTTCTGCCATGTTGCCCGTGACGGCGGCAGCGACGCGAAGCAGCTTGTTCACGTTGTGTTGTATTACTTGTGTTATGCAATCCACCGGCCGGTGATCGTCATTCAAATCCAATACGGTTTTGGCCGGAATGACGATGGATCGATCGTTCACATGCTTCACTCCCTTCACCTTATATACACATGAGCAATCCTCAATGCTGCATGGATAAATAAAAAATGCACCCCGAAGAATAAGTGCAATTTTGTTTCGGCATGCGTTTTGTTCGCCTCTGTACAGCGCAACAATGTAATTATACAATAACCGTCATCGAATATAATCATTGGGGGCGAATCATGAAATTATATTTGTCGCTCGTAGTCATACATACGGTTTTGATATCGTTTGCTTTGTTTTTGCCGCTTGCGTGGTTGGACAGCGGTACGGTCAGCAATTGGGTTTACACGATTGCGCCTTCGCTTCGGACGGCAACTACGGTTCTTATGATTTTTTATTTTTATGCATATCGAGCAAACAAACATTTTTTATTTATATTGCCGCTCAGTTTTGCTCCGTTGATTTTTATTATTTTGCCGATGTTATCCTTTAGTCGTGTGGGAAATTTACGCTCGTTATATATTTTTAATGACGTCTTATTTTTTTCTTTATTGTTCGGTTTTATTACACTCATTGTTTCCATCATTCTTCAAATAAAAAAATCAAAGCGGCACCAACAAAACCGGACGTTGTATAAAAATGAAACCACACCCCGGCGAATCATGATTGCAGGAAGCGTCCTTGCCGGATTGTATATCATTTCGTTAATTATATTTCTCATCCGCCATTTCATTTATACGTTTTCATAAAAAGGAGCTATGTCATGACCACCGTATATTTTATCCGCCACGCCGAACCCGCGCGCAAAAACCCCGCCGATCGGCTACCCGACGAACCCATTTACACCGATGCCACCTTTCCCCTGACGGACAAAGGCAAAGCCGACACGGGGCTGGTGACGGCATACTTGCGGGATAAGGGCGTGGACGTGGTGTTGTCAAGCCCCTTCAAGCGTGCGGTGGACACGGTGGCTCCTTTCGCGCGAGAAGCGGGGTTGGAAGTGGAAATCATCGACGACTTCCGCGAGCGGCGCATCGCACGGGAGGATTTTTGGGTGGATGATTTCAAGGCATACGCCGCACGGCAATGGGCGGACTTCACCTACAAACTAGAGGACGGCGAGTCGCTGGGCGAAGTGCAAGCACGCAAGGTGGTTGCATTTTGCAACCAACTGAAACGCTGCGCGGGCAAGACGCTGGTCATAGGCACCCACGGCACGGCGTTGTCGCTGCTGCTTAATCATTTTGATACGAACGGCAAGCTGAATGTCGAGAGTGGCAATCGACGCGAGACATTCGGCAACACGCACGCAAAATGGGAACAAATGACCATGCCGTGGGCGATAAAATTAACGTTTGACGAATCACAACCGGACCCGGACGGCACACCGCAATGCGTCTGCATCGAAGAAATCAACCTCTTCGTTCACAAACCGATGTTGACGACGATATTCCCGTACAACACGTTTGCGCAGCACGCCTACACCGTCATTTTCGCACGGCAATCGGTACGGCAGGACGCGAAGCACCGGCTCACCGAACCATCCAACGCCAACGCCAACGCCAACGCCAACGCCAA
>Ga0123355_10000270_pt1 | contig 66244 bp, 55 predicted proteins | sample TergutEmb28metaG_3_FD_89872 | JGI IMG/M metagenome (GOLD analysis project Ga0123355, IMG submission 89872) | Embiratermes neotenicus P1 segment gut microbial communities from Petit-Saut dam, French Guiana - Emb289 P1 | ecosystem: Host-associated > Arthropoda: Insects > Digestive system > Gut ...
ACTTCATTCTTGAAATAAGTTTGCAAAGATTGTGGTAGTTTTTTTCGTCTGGCAAGGCAAAAAACTGCGGGAATACCACTGGTCTTTCAAGGTTTTTTAACGAAGTCAGACGGAACAAAGATGTCGCAAAATTTGTAAGCTTATTTTGAGAATGGAGTAGTAGATAGGGCTTCACACTAAACAGTCCACGTACTGTGAACAATAACCGTTAACCAAAATCGATCATTATATTGTTCAAACCCCAACCGGAGTGTACTCCAATCCAGATCGTCCTGACCATTTCTTTCCTCACCGGGAATATGAAACTCAACAAACCGAATGCCGGGGAACTCATCTGTGATGTTTTCTAGCGCATTTCCACTCCTGATGATCTGATCAACACCAATGACCGGCGCATTGATATAATCACTTGAAAAAACAAACTGGCTAAAATACTCCACAGGACTTAGCTCAATAGGCTCACCTGTTCCATTGCGTATACCCCAAACGTAAATAGTGGAATCGACACCAAAAAGTGAAATCTGCTCAGCGTTAAACCGTCTATTTGTAGACAAATTGATCGTTGCGCTGGGCGAAAAAACCACGCCAAAATCAGGATGCACAATCCTTGAGAGTGCCTCGAAATCACTATCGCTTATATACTCAAGCACATCGAAAGCAAGTGCTGTAAGTTCGGCATGAGCCATATCCGTCGGTGCCGGAGTATGATCACGCTCACCGAATGGCCGCAGTCCTGTAGTTTGAAAAAACACACTGGAGGTAACAAGACCAACGACAATGCCGATGAGCAGTATTACGATTTTAGGGAACGATTTTTTCAGAAAGCACACCTACTTTCAATACAAAAGACAAGACTTGATCATAACAACATATATTAGCATTCTATGAGAAAAAATTTTCAAATTCAACTACAATTAATTCCAAAAATTAACAAACTGAAAACATAAAAGGAAAAGCTTGACAATTTTAGTCGAGAGTGTTAAATTAATATTAGCACTCTCGACTTAAGAGTGCTAACGATTGGGAAGCCCTTTCTGACGGAGTGGACGGCGATGAATCTCAGCGAACGAAAGAAAATAATATTGCGGGTCGTAGTAGAACAATATGTTCAAATGGCCGAGCCGGTGGGTTCAAAAGCCGTAGCAACGGAATTGGGCTCATCAATCTCGTCAGCCACGATACGCAATGAGATGGCCGAGTTGGAGCTTTTAGGACTGCTTGAGCAGCCCCACACTTCAGCGGGGCGAATTCCATCTGCGTTGGGGTATCGTATTTACGTCAATGAACTCATGATGCATCAAAAGATATCCTCAGGTGAAGCTCAGGTAATTAACCACATGCTGGGGAATAGACCCCCCGGACAAGCAGGACTGGTTGATCAAGCAGGGAGTCTTGCCTCAAGGCTCACGACCTATCCGGCCTATGCAATGGCAGCCGTAACCGGCGTGACCACGATCGCCAGATTTGATTTTATTTTTGTAGATTCACACACCTTCATTATCGTTACGCTGCTCAACAATGATACGGTAAAAAATAAGCTGGTTCATCTTACCGTGCCCATTGATCCGCATTTACTTACGAAACTGGCATCAATATTTAACGCAAGTTTTACAGGGATTCCGGAAGAGCGGATAACTCAGGCGCTCATTAACTCAACAGAGCGGGCGGTCGGTGACACCATCGGCATCGTTCCGGTAATCGCAGGCTTTACTATTGAGCTTTTGGTCGAATCAAAATCAGTAGACACAAGAGTCACCGGTACCATGAATTTGCTCAATCATCCTGAATATAGGGACATTGACAAAGCGCAAAGACTCATCAGCTACCTGTCTGATGACACAGAGCTTGCGCGCCTGCCGCTACCGAGTGCGTCCGGCGAAGTGAAAATCACAATAGGGCCGGAGAACCTAGCCGCTGAGCTTAAAGACACCAGTGTCATTACTGTAAGATATGATGTGGGCGAAGACGTACAAGGGATTATAGGAGTCATAGGGCCGACAAGAATGGAATATTCAAAAGTTGCGGCACGGCTTTCATATATAGCGCAAGGATTAAGTGTGCTACTTGCGGGCGGTGACAAATTGCAACTTGGTCTCGAAGGGGAAAATAGCAAGTTAGGAGATGATGATATTGGCTAAATCAAATAAAGGCAAAGCACAAAGCGCCAAAAGCGAAAAGATTCCGGAGTTAGAAGATGAGCATCAGGAGCATATAGATAAGAATCAACCTGATGAAACTGTAGAAAGCACAGTTGAATCAAACGCCGATTCGTCGGACGAAATCTTGATCGGTCAACTGAGTGCCGAACGTGACAAATATATAAGGCTTGCTGCTGAATATGATAATTTCAGAAAACGTAGCAAACTTGAGCGCGAAGCAACATACAGCGATGCATGTACTGATGCAATAACCCGGATATTGCCGGTTTATGATAATTTAGAAAGAGCATTAAAACAAGAATGTTCGGACGAGGCTTTTTACAAAGGCATCGAAATGACTATGACAGGTCTTACAGAGACACTTGAAAGTATGGATGTAAAACCGATTGACGCAGTGGGTGAACCTTTCGACCCCAATAAGCACAATGCGGTAATGGCTATAGAAAACCCGGAACTTGGTGAAAAAATCGTTGCCGAAGAGTTTCAAAGAGGCTTTACGCTCGGTGACAAAGTCATAAGGTTTTCTACAGTAGTCGTAGCAAATTAAGCATTATAGACGATTAAAAAGAATTATGGATCATTAAATAGGAGGACATACTCATGGGAAAAATTATTGGAATTGACTTAGGCACAACGAATTCATGTGTAGCAGTTATTGAAGGCGGAGAGCCCGTAATCATAGCAAATGCAGAAGGTGGCCGCACAACACCATCGGTTGTAGCATTTTCAGCCGAAGGTGAAAGAATGGTCGGCCATGTTGCAAAGCGTCAGGCAATCACAAACCCTGACCGTACAATTTCTTCAATCAAGCGTGAAATGGGCACTGCATACAAAGTGACCATCGATGGAAAACAATACACCCCGCAAGAGATATCGGCAATGATTTTGCAGAAGCTAAAAGCAGACGCAGAAGCCTATCTCGGACAAAAAATCAGTGAAGCAGTCATCACAGTTCCGGCGTACTTCACAGATGCACAACGTCAGGCAACCAAAGATGCCGGCAGAATAGCAGGTCTCGATGTCAAGCGTATTATCAACGAACCGACGGCCGCAGCGCTTGCCTACGGTCTGGATAAAGAGCATGACCAAAAAATCATGGTCTATGACCTTGGCGGTGGCACATTTGACGTATCAATCCTTGAGATTGGCGATGGCGTTATCGAAGTTTTGGCCACCGCCGGTAACAATAGATTGGGCGGAGATGACTTTGACGAATGTATCGTAAACTACCTGCTTGCAGAGTTTAAAAAAGACAATGGCGTTGATCTTTCAAGCGACAAGATCGCCATGCAGAGACTCCGTGAAGCGGCAGAAAAAGCGAAAACCGACCTATCCGGCGTGACCACTGCACAAATCAACCTGCCATATATCACAGCAGATGCAACGGGGCCTAAGCACCTGGATTGCACACTGACCAGGGCTAAGTTTAATGAACTGACTGCACATCTGGTAGAAAAGACTATGGAACCTGTCAGACAGGCGCTTTCGGACTCCGGACTCAATGCAAATGAATTGACCAAGATATTGCTTGTCGGCGGCTCCACACGTATTCCCGCTGTTCAAGACGCAGTAAAGAAAATCACAGGAAAAGACCCATTTAAAGGCATAAATCCTGACGAATGTGTCGCAGCAGGCGCAGCCATCCAAGGTGGTGTGCTCGGCGGCGATGTAGAGGGCATTTTGCTTCTTGATGTTACCCCGCTTTCTCTGGGTATTGAAACAATGGGCGGAGTCTTTACAAAACTCATTGAGCGCAATACGACGATTCCAACAAAGAAAAGTCAAACATTCTCAACAGCCGCTGACAATCAAACCTCGGTTGAAGTCAATGTACTTCAAGGTGAACGTGAAATTGCGCAATACAACAAATCCCTCGGCAAGTTCCATCTTGACGGAATTGCGCCGGCACGCAGAGGCGTACCTCAGATCGAAGTCACATTTGATATTGATGCCAACGGTATTGTCAATGTTTCGGCAAAAGACCTCGGAACCGGCAGAGAGCAAAATATTACGATCACAGCGTCAGCCAATCTTTCAAAAGACGATATCGAAAAAGCGGTCAAAGAAGCAGAGCAATATGCTGCGGAAGATGCTGCGCGTAAAGATGAAGCGGACACACGCAACCATGCCGACCAGTTGGTATATCAGAGTGAAAAAACCATGGAAGAAATGGGAGACAAGATCGATGCAACAGACAAGCAATCGATTGACGATGCCATTGCAAAAGTAAAAACAGCCATGTCCGGCACGGATATTCAAGCCGTAAAAGACGCTTCGGGTGAGTTGGAAAAGGCGTTCTACGCTGTGAGTGAAAAACTCTACAGTCAAGCAGCGCCCCAAGACGGTGCGCCGCATGGAGATCATGCAGGGGCTGATGGTGCGGCAGACAATGTATATGATGCGGATTATGAAGTCGTTGACGACGAGCCTAAAAGCGAGTAAGCATTCAGGAACATAATTTAGGACACTGTCAGCTCCCTCATAGAGGGAGCTGACAGTGAAGCTAACGTAAGGGAGTGTGACTCGAAAATTGTGTCACTGCTCCTAATGACATAGAATAAGAGAGATAAAATGGCTGAAAAACGTGATTATTATGAGTCGTTGGGGCTGAACAAAGGTGCCTCAGACAGTGAAATAAAAAAAGCATTCCGCCAACTTGCAAAAAAATTCCACCCGGACGTAAACCCCGGAAACAAAAGGGCAGAAGAACGCTTCAAAGAGCTCAATGAAGCATATGAAGTGCTCTCAGATGCTGACAAAAAATCGCGCTATGACCAATTTGGTCATGCCGGTGTTGATCCAAATTTCGGCGGCGGTGGCGGCGGTGATCCCTTCGGTGGATTCGGTGGATTTGGCGGCGGAGTGGACTTTGATTTGGGAGATATCCTAGGCTCCATATTTGGTGGAGGCCGAACCGAGAAAAACCGCAATGCACCGAAAAAAGGCGAACGTGTCAGAACCGAAGTGACCATAACATTTGAAGAAGCGGCTTTCGGTTGTGAAAAAGAAGTCAACGTCATGCGCATCGAAGCCTGTGACGGATGTAATGGCTCCGGCTGCAAGGCCGGTACGACCGCCGAGAAGTGTGACAATTGTAACGGCAGCGGTAGTGTAACATCGCAGCAAAGAACGCCATTTGGAGTGATGCAGAGTACTACGGATTGTCCTAAATGTGCCGGACGCGGAAAAATCATTCATCAACCATGCGAAAAATGCCGAGGACTTGGATTGGTGCGCCGCACTAGAATGATCAAAGTCAACATTCCCGCAGGTATCGACAATGGGCAGACGATCTCTGTCAGAGCACAAGGCAATGCAGGTGCAAACGGTGGGGAAGCCGGAGACCTGTTTGTGACAGTGGTTGTGATGGATCATGAATTCTTTGAGCGTGAAGGCAATGCGGTAATTTTGCAAATGCCCATAACATTTGTACAAGCGGCGTTGGGTGCGGAAGTCGAAGTGCCGACCATCGATGGTAAGGTGAAGTACTCAATACCTGAAGGCACACAAACCGGCACAGTGTTCCGTCTCAAAGGCAAGGGTATTACCAATCTGAGAGGTTCAGGCCGTGGGGATCAATACATCACAGTCAAAATAGTGACTCCGACCGGTCTCAGCAAAGAGCAAAAAGAAATATTAAGCCAATTTGCTGAAGTCAGTGGGGAGCCGGACGGCGGAAAAAAGAAGCGCCGCAAGAAGTAAATATAAATCATAACAAAATAAATCAAGTTGAACAAATCGCCTGATGGAGTGAAGTAAGCTCTGTGGGCGATTTTGGTTGGTGTGTGCCTGGTATGGGCGATAACTTGACGGTGAAAATAAACTGATAGACTATTAATTTTTAGAATGTCTGCAATTAGGCGGGCTGTCAATGGCAACTTTAGTGTTTTGTGGCACTTTACTTTAGCGTTTTGTGATAAATATGGCCTTGACAAATAGCGTATAATACTTAATATAAGAAACAAATAGTTAAGGAGAATCCGAGATGGCAAAGGATAAAAATGTAGAGCAAATCACAGATATGGATCAAGACTTTGGGCAATGGTATACAGATGTAGTTACAAAAGCAGGGCTTATAGACTACTCCGGAGTCAAGGGGTTCTTTATCGTCAGACCATATGCATATGCCTTATGGGAGAACATTCAGCATGTGTTAGACGGCAAATTTAAAGACCTCGGACATGAAAACGTATCCATGCCGCTACTTATTCCGGAAAGCCTATTGCAAAAAGAAAAGGACCATGTTGAAGGCTTTGCGCCGGAAGTTGCATGGGTTACTCATGGCGGCTCGGAAGAACTCTCCGAGAGACTATGCATCAGACCGACCTCGGAAACACTCTTTTGCGATCACTGGAGCAATGTGCTCAAATCATGGAGAGACCTGCCCATGCTATACAACCAATGGTGCAGCGTACTCAGATGGGAAAAAACCACACGCCCATTTTTGCGCCATAGAGAATTTATGTGGCAGGAAGGCCACACGTTACATGAAACACAAGAGGAAGCGGAACAAGAAACCCAGCAAATGCTGGAAGTCTACGCAGACCTGTGCGAAAATTATTTGGCCATGCCTGTTGTAAAAGGGAGAAAAACCGACAAAGAAAAATTTGCCGGAGCGGAAGCTACCTACACCATAGAGTGTATGATGCACGACAGAAAAGCCTTGCAAAGCGGTACCTCTCACTACTTCGGTGACGGATTTGCCAAAGCATTTGAGATTCAGTTTTCTAATAGAGAAAACACCTTGAGCTACCCGCACCAAACATCATGGGGACTCTCCACACGCATCATCGGTGGCATAATCATGACCCATGGTGACAACAACGGACTGAATTTGCCGCCCAAAATTGCACCGATCCAAGTGATCGTCATTCCTGTTGCGGCGCACAAAGAAGGTGTTTTGGAAAAAGCGGCAGAACTTGTGACGCGCCTCAAAGCCGCTGGCATTCGCGTAAAGAGTGACACATCGGATCAAAGCCCCGGTTGGAAGTTCGCCGAGTATGAAATGAAAGGGATTCCGCTGCGCATAGAAATCGGGCCAAAAGACATCGAAAAAGATCAGTGTATGGCGGCCTCGCGTTTCTCAGGTGAAAAAAGTCCGATTGCGCTTACGGAGCTTGAAGATAAAGTGCAAGAAATGTTGGAAAATATCCAAGCCGGCCTATACAAAAGAGCAAAGGACAACTTGACGAACAATACACGCAGCGCAAAGACACTGGAAGAAGTTAGGGCGATCATAACAGAGCATGGCGGGTTTGTAAAAACCATGTGGTGCGGCAGCTTGGCATGTGAAATGCAGATGAAAGAAATTGCGGGCGTGACCTCACGCTGCATACCTTTTGAGCAGGAACAAGTAGGTGCGGTGTGTCCTATTTGTCAAAAGCCCTCAGATACAATGGTCACTTGGGGTGTGGCGTATTAGCTTGCAGCGTATTAATGAGTATAATGAATTAGGATCACAGACATGACAATAGGAATAGACATTGACGGTGTACTCACAAATATCCATGAATTTAACATGAGGCATGCACCGGCATTTTTCAAACGAAAATATAATCGTGATATTGTGGACGACACACCTTATGATATCCGGGATATTTTCGCTTGCCCTGACAAGGAATGGTTTGCCTATTGGAGAAGATACTTGATCAAATATGCAACGGCTGAACCTGCACGTCAGGGTGCAAAGGAATTTACAGAAAAATTACGCGAAGATGGCCACGAAATAGTCATTATTTCTAAGCGTGTCTTCTCTGCGCGAAAAGGGCCGCTAGGCAAATTTATGCGCATGATGGTCAAAAACTGGCTTAAACGCAATGGGATTTGGCATCGGGAAGCAATTTTTTGTGATCATAATGTAGCCGATATAAAAAGAACGATATGCCTTGAACAAGGTGTGAAGATTCTGATTGACGATGAGCCTGAAAATATATATGCAGTTGCTGAGGTAGCTAAAGTAATATGCTTTGACACCAGCTACAATCAAGATGTCACAGGGGAAAATATTTTTAGAGCCAAAAATTTTGACGAAGCGTATACACTCGTCACCGAACTGAATAATTCAATCTAAATTGGAGGGGAATTAAATGAAAGTAATCGCAGTAAACGGAAGCCCACGAAAGGGTTGGAGCACACACACACTTTTAGAAAAGGCGCTAGAGGGTGCGGCATCAAAGGGTGCAGATACCGAGATGATCAATCTCTATGACCTTGATTACAAGGGTTGCATCGGCTGTTTGGGATGCAAGAGAAAAGGTGGAAATGTAGGACACTGTATTATTAACGACGCACTCAAGCCGATTTTTGACAGAATTGACACATGCGATGCCCTGATTCTCGGTTCGCCGATTTATGTGGGAGAAGTGACCGGAGAGCTTCGCTCCTTTATTGAAAGACTGACGTTCCAATACATATCTTACGACAACATGGGCGCAGGGCTGCGGGAAAAACCCATAAAAACCGGATTCTTCTTCACGACCAATTGCCCGGAGGAGCACTATGACCTGGTTGGATATACCAGATTATTTAATGACTATGAGCAATTTATGAACCGGATATTCGGTGCCGATTGCAAAATATTATATTCAAGCGAAACATGGCAGGTCGATGATCACGATAAGTTTCACATGGCCATGTTTGATGTAGAAGCCCGCCGCAAGCGTCGTGAGACGGTTTTCCCCGAAGATTGCAAAAAAGCATTTGATGTGGGTGTGTGGGCGACTGACCCAACGGCCTAAGGAGAGAGGTATCCATGCAATATAGAGTAGATCCAAAGTCAGGCAATGCACTATCCGTGCTTGGCTTTGGATGTATGCGTTTTCCTATGGACAAAGAAAAAGCTGAGGCGCTTATCGTCTCAGCAATTCAGTCCGGTGTGAATTATTTTGACACGGCATATCTCTACGGCAATAGTGAAGCGACACTCGGAAATATACTCGAAAAAAATGAACTGAGAACCAAGGTCTATATAGCCACAAAGCTTCCGCAACTCAAATGCAAGACCTACGATGATTTTGACAAAATTTTTGCCGAACAGCTAAAGCGGCTGAAAACAGACTATATCGACTACTATCTGATTCACAATATGAATAAAGCGTCCAATTGGACACGGCTTTGTGATTTAGCCATTGAGCAGTGGATAAAGGAAAAACAATCAGCCGGACAGATTCGGCAAATTGGTTTTTCATTTCACGGCCCGCAAGATGAATTTATGGCCTTGATTGATGAATATGAGTGGGACTTTTGCATGATACAGTATAATTATCTCAATGAAAATTATCAGGCAGGGCGAGCGGGACTTCATAAAGCGCATGAAAGAGGCTTGCCGGTCATGATCATGGAGCCTCTTTTGGGCGGCAAATTGGCAACAGGACTGCCGCCAAAAGCGATGCATATATTCAAAGATGCAGCCGCAGAGCGGTCAGCGGCGGCATGGGCGCTGATGTGGCTATATAATCAGCCGGAAGTGACGGTTGTTTTGTCGGGGATGAATGCGTCCGAGCAGCTGGAAGAAAATTTAAAGGTTGCAGCAATTGCAAAATCCGGAATGTTCAGTAAAGAAGAAGCCGCCGTGTTTGAGCCTGTATTTGAAGCGATCCGTGAATCATACAAGGTGCCATGTACAGGCTGCAATTACTGTATGCCTTGCCCGCATGGCGTGAATATTCCGGGATGCTTCGCCGCATATAATGCCAGATATACAATGGGACTTGTCACCGGTATGATGCAGTATATCACCGGTACAGCAGCGCACAATAAAGAAGCACATGCCAGAGCGAGCTTTTGCAAGCAGTGCAAAAAATGCGAGAAAGATTGCCCGCAAAATATTCCCATAGTAAAGGAACTCACCGAAGTGAAGAAGCGCATGGAACCATTTTGGTTTAACTTTGCCCTCAAAGTAATCCAAAAAATCTTTGGGTGATGGAGGCATCTGTATGTCATTCTTTCTGACGGGGTGTTAATCAAAGGGGGAACACTGAAATGAAAAAGATGATAATAATACTTAATACGCTTCTGATTATCGTAGTTATTGCAGGATGCGAGCGAGAGATAATAAGCAACGCAGCAACAGAAGTTCCTGTCATCGGTGAAGAAGTCCCTGTTGCGAAAGAAAAACTCCCAGAGATAAGCGCCGAAGCGCCTCCGTGGAAAATTGCAATCATAACAAATGATGAAGAAAGCCATCATGCGGCAGAAGCTCTGGCCACAAGATTTGGTGAGCATAGAGTAATGCATAGGTCGGTGCCGCTGGCTTTTGGGTGGATAGATTGGCATCCGATCATTCAGGAAATAGTTGAAGATTCGGACGTGAAAGCGATAGTCAGCGCGGATGCACTTTTTCTCGAAGCGACCATTGATGAGCTTATGGCGATGCGGGAGGATATTTTTGTGGTGTATGCAGCTCCTCAAAGTCACCCAGTTTTAAGCGATGTGGATATTGTGGAACAGTTAAATCTGGTGATACAGACAAACGATCAAATCATCGGAGAACTCTTGGTAATGCAAGCGATAGCGATGGGCGCTGAAACGATCGCCCATTATTCATTTTACAGACATTTGCGTGTGCCTTGGATCGCCGAGCGCCTTGATTTAATGCGCAACACGACAGAAAAAGCGGGTATAAGGTTTGTGGAATTGGATGCCCGAGATCCTATGTATAAAAACAGGTTTGATACGATAGCGCACATTGAGCAAGATTTGCCAAATCAGGCAAAAGAACTTGGTGTGAATACAGCTTTTTTTGGAACATCCTGTGTAATGCAAAGCGCTATCATTGCTCAAGTCATGGCGACCGGGGCGATTTTTGTGCAGCCGTGCTGCCTATCGCCATATCATGGGTATCCGGTGGGGTTGGGGCTAGAGTATGGGACTTATATGGATAACACTTATCTTAGCATTGAGGACAATCCAGAAGCGGATTTAATGGGGCTTGGCGCACTTGTTGTAAGCATGGATGATGCAGTAGCAGCCGGAAATATGTCCGGTAGGATTTCGGGGTGGGGCGTTCCCGCAAACATGATGTGGACGACAATTGGATTTTTGTATGCTGTGGAATGGATCAGTGGAAATGTACCGCAAGAACATGGCGTAATCTGCCTTGACACGCTGGATAGACTGGCAAGGCAATTCGCCGCAGAGTTTGGCTTAGATTGCGGTATCACGCTGGATACGCTGGCTTTGGATGGCAATACGGTAAGCCATTATGTTTTGGCGACTATGGATTACCGTGTCTTTGGGCAGGTATCTATGCGGTGACTTTTGCTGTAATGAAGATGTTGCCAAGTGCGTGAAGATATGGCGTAAAATATATACAATTAAAAGCACGAGCTATCACAAATCAAAATAATCCAACAGGAAATCCGTCATCTCATGGCGGATTTCCTGTATAACCCGGCACTGAGGATACATCGGATATCCCCCTGCGCCACTTGCACGATAGTCGTTTGTGCAGATTGTAAAAGTGGCATCATCCACAACCTCATGATCCTCAAACTGCATGGAGATCACCCTGCTTCCTATAGGGCGCATATAATCTATTTCAGTTGCGAGCGGGTAAAAATAATCATGATTATAGTGCTCTACCTTGGGTTTTAAAAAACGATCAGAAATGCGAAGCTGCCCCTGCGCATCATACTCTAAATACTCAGCGCTGCGTTCTACAGCCGCTCTTAAGTGCTTGCCGGTGATTTCCAACAGTACAAAAGTGTTGGTGTAAGGGTATGCAGTGAATAAATCTCTGCGTCGAACCAATTCAGGCAGTCCGCGGGCATCATTCGCAAGGCTCGAAGCGGAAATTTGCGCACCGGAATTGCGCAATTGGAGCATATTGAATAAGTCGGCCAAAGGTGCGCCGTGTAAAGCCATTTGTATGCGATCGCCTACTTCAATAGGCTCTGCGAGCGTCCCCACCGGCTCGTCGAGCCAGATTTGCAAATTAGACTCTAAATCAGCAAATTGCATCCGTGTAGAGGGTACACATCCCTGTATGCTTAGATTAAGCTCCCTCTGGAGGGAGCTGTCAGCGTAGCTGACTGAGGGAGTCAACTTAGGCAGCTCTATAGATGAATGCACAGTGATGTTGCCTTGTGCTTGCGTAACCTCTAATAAGGCACACCCACGCCCCTGTTCAGGCGGCTGAATGATATAAGTGCCGCAATAATAACGGCCTTGAGCGGGCATATGCTGATGCCCTGTAAGCAAGATATCAAAATCAAGCTCCGTACAGATTCTACACGCTATATTTTCACCGCTATCGGACAGCACTTTCCCTGTGTCCAAATCGCATTCAAACCCGCCGTGGTAAATGCAGATGGTCAGATCCGTTTTGTCTTTGATTAAAGCCAAGGCGTTACGTGCCGCATCTAAAGGATCAGTGATCTGCAAGCCCTCAATATGCTCAGGTTTTTCCCAGAGATTCACAAAGTCAGTGACAATGCCGACCAAGCCCACTTTCATGCCATTTTCAAGCGTGTGGATGGTGTGTGGAAAGATACAGCGCCCGGATTCATCTTGCACATTCTCACACAGGCAAGCAGCATTGAGCCGATTTAAATAACCACTGAGTGCTTGCTTGCCGAAATTAAAATCATGATTGCCTAAGGTCACATAATCATAACCACAGGCATTCATCATGTCAGCCAACACCTCAAAATTGTGCAATATGCGCCAACAATATTGATTAAGCGCTGAGCCTTGTAAAACGTCTCCGCCGTCAATGATCAAAGTATTTCCATCTTTGCAAAATGCTTTCGCACACTGAAATAAGCCAAGGGGCATAGCTCCTTGGCTAGAATCAGGCGGGAAAAAGTACCCATGAATATCGGATGTAAAATAAATTTTTAGTGTGCGCATTATACACCTCGTGTCAGCTTGCGCCGTACGCGTCCGGATATAAGTTCTACAATAAGGATCAGTACAATCAGGCCGATGAGGATTGCCCCTGCATCGCTCCAACGGAAGGAGCTCATAGCAAAAACCAATGGAGGGCCGATGCCACCGGCACCGACCAATCCCAACACCGTTGCATCACGCAGATTCATATCATATCGATAAACCACCGTGGATAAGAAGTCAGGGATCAATTGGGGTAAAATACCATATCGTATTTTTTGAAATGGTGTACACCCAATGGCATCAAGCGCCTCCATAATGCCCTTATCCAGATCTTCGATATATTCTGTAAACATCTTAGAAACCATTCCGACGGATGCAAGTGACATGGTAAGTAACCCTGCAAAAGGCCCCGGACCGGTAACACGGATAAACATAAGTCCATAAATCATAACCGGAACGGTACGGATGGCAATGGTTATCAGCCGTCCCAGTAGGACAATGGGCTTAGGGGCGATATTCGTTGCGGATATAAATGCCAGCGGTATCGCAATAATAGCGCCGACGGTGGTACCCAGATAAGCGATGGCCATGGTTTCCAACAGCAAATACAAAACGCTCTGTCTGGTGAAGTTAAATAAAAGATCTGTGTTGGGCTGTAAAATACCCATAAGTATATTGCGTGCAATCTGTGCGCCGCCGAGACCGGCACCGGTAAACTGAGTCGCAGATGAAGACCACACCATAACAGCAGCGAATATCAGTGCAGCCGCCAACTTAAATGGCCAACGTCTGGGTGCGCGCAAGAACTGTTCTTGTGGTGTAAGTAATGTCATTATGTCAGCCTCCTTCTGATGAAATGGCTGAGCGCTTCGATGAGTGTAACAGTGATAAGTAATGCCAACAAAATCATTCCGACAGCGCTGTAATCTCTAAATTGAATGCGCTGATTCAAGATCAGACCGATACCACCTGCGCCGACCCAACCTAAAATAGCCGCATGACGCACATTGCCTTCGAGGCAAAATAGGGCAGTTGAGATGTAAACAGGCATAATTTGCGGTGCGATGGCGAGCCAAAAAGCGGGAATCTTTTTGATGCCGATGGCTTCCATTGCTTCATATGCACCCATGTCCACGGTCTCAATGATCTCATAGAGCTGCTTGCCGATATAAGCGAATGTGAACACAGCGATTGCGACTGTACCGGCCAACGTTCCCAGACCAAGCACAAATGTTGCAATAAGTGCAACAATCAAAGTCGGCAGGGTGCGTACTGCGCTTAGAATCAAGCGAGTTAAATGGACGATTATTTTGCTTTTCACAATATTACTTGCTGCAAGAATTGCCGCAGGGAAGGCCAGTGCAGCTCCGATGGCGGAGCCGAGAAGAGACATCTTAAGCGTATCCAAAAGCGGATCCCATACCCTATTCATGTAGGCAAAGCGAGGCGGGATCATTTCACCGAGTATAAAGAAGAAGTGATTGATTCTGGTGATAAGTACAGTGAGATTAAAGCCGGTGAGCTGAATAGAAAAGTATGTAAACACCAAAAAAACCACTACAACAAGTGGCAGCATAGAACGAGGCTGCTTAACCTCTTTTCCATTGGGCAGTGTAATGATCTTGGGTTTGAAGATACGTGAAATCATACGATCTCAGCCTCCGTTTCTCCGCCATATATCTGATGGATCACATCTTCACTTACCTGATCTGGGGGGCCGTCAAAGAGCACGACACCATCCCTGATGCCCACAATTCGGTCAGCATACTCCAGCGCCAGCTCAACATGATGAATATTGATCAAAATGCTGATGCCCAGTTCCCGATTGATGTTCAAAAAGTAATCCATGACCTGTTTGGCGGTCACAGGGTCAAGCGCTGCGACCGGCTCATCAGCCAGAATGATTTTAGGGTTTTGGACGAGCGTTCTGGCCAGTGCGACACGTTGCTGCTGGCCTCCGGATAGTTGGTCAACACGGACATATGCCTTTTCGAGAATGCCCACTTTGTCAAGTGCTGTCAAAGCGGCGATTTTGTCCTCTTTATGAAACAGGCCAAAAAGAACCCTGAAAAATGACATCTTTGGGACTCTTGCCGCCAAAACATTCTTTATAACGGTTGTCCGGTTTACCAGATTAAACGACTGGAAAATCATGCCGATCTCATGCCGGAACGCACGGAGAGACTTGCCTTTTAGTTGTCGCACAGGGATACCATCAACGGTCAACGTGCCATCGGTGATGTCATGCATCTTGTTGATGGCACGTATGAGTGTTGATTTTCCGGCGCCGGAGCGCCCGATGATGGCCACAAACTCACCTTGATCGAAGTTTAGTGTCACATCATCGAGGGCTTTTACGCCGCTAGGATATACTTTGGTTACATGTTCAAATGAAATCATGATGTTAAGTCACGAATCAGCTCTTGTGCTGCACGAGTGGAGGCATAGTCCGCAGATGTGGCAGGTACATAACCGAAGTGATTGTAAATGGCAATGATTTCACGGCCTGCATCAGAGTTACCGATGTTGATGAATGCTGTTTGTAATGCATCACGAAGCGCCGGGGTCATATTTGCTGAAACGCGGCTTACACTGATGGTATCATTGAAAATGGGATTGGTAACGCCGATGAGATCGGTATCGTCCCAAATGGTGTTGTCCATGCCGAATTCATCCTGCCAGCGCTCTTCAAATCCCATACGTGCATCGGCAAAAGTAATGATAATGTCTATTTGACCTGCGGCCAGACGTGCAAATCCTGTTGCATAAGAATCCGCAGGCAGCACATGGTTCAGATGCGGAATAGAGTAGCCATAGTTTTCGTACAGCCAAAGTGCAGGGTAAATGTATCCGGCGGGTGAAGAAACGCCCATGACGCCCCATGTTGCACGATTGAGGTCATTCCAAGTCAGGTCTGCGCCTGAGTTTACGATTTCAGCCAGTTCACGTCCGATGGGTGACGGTCCGGATACGATGATTGAGCGGTAGAAAGAGACTTGATTGTCGGTATTTTCGGTGGGTTTATTCTGATTCCAGTCGCGTGGGTCGGGGGAATCGTTGCTGAGACCGAAGCGTGTTGCAGCCAAGATAACTTCAGCACCATCGTCAAACAGTACGTAAGTTCCGCCCGGGATAAAGCCTACGTCGATAGAACCGGCGGAAAGTGCCTCACCAACGGCTTCAAATGTGGTGCCGACGGTGATGTCTACGTTGCCGATCTCAAAGCCGAGGCCTGCCATCTCTGCGATAATCAAAGCGCCGAGCGGTTCGGTGGCAGCGATGATTTCGTCAGGCTCACGAGAAGGTACGAACGCTACACGCAGTGTGTCGATTTGGACGGCTCCGCTGTCAGCGCCATCTATTGTTACAGGGCCTGTGTCGGGGTCTGAGCTTGTGCCGCCGTTGCCGCATGCGGCAATTGCTGCAATCAGGCTGAGACACAGGACAAGCAGGGTGATTGTCTTGGGCAATTTAGTTTTTGTCATTCTTTTTCATTCTCCTTAGTCTACGTGGTTTATGTGCGATCAATTTCTGATGCGAGAATTATTATATACTATTTTACTTGTCATGAAAAGTGTGAATTTTGGTGTGTTGGGCGTGAAAGAGGATGTTTTTTAGACAAGTTTTACACATCTTTGACAGGCAGTACGTTGCCTTGCGTTTTCTTGATTCGTTTTTGATTTTTTGGTATGATTAAGTGCGATTGGCGCTTGAAGATGTGGGCGCTTGATGTTCGGGGAGGAGGGTGTTTTGTTGTTGAATAGACATTTGTAAGTTTTTCGTTTGAGTCTATAAAAATCTCTTGGAAAATTTCCGGTATTCCAAGAGATTCTTGCGATGTCAGATAAAAATTTCTGCGAGAAAATATCAGTTATTTGGAGTTAGATGTATCGGGTATTTGAGCTTGTAAAAATTTCAAAAGTTCGGGAATGGATGTCTGAGCAGTGTTCCTAATTGTATCAAGATTCATTGTATGATATCCATGTGCTGCAAAGTTTCGCATTCCTGTCATGTTCTTCCACGGTACTTCAGGGTATGCACTTTTGAACTCTATCGAAAGATGGTTCGCCAGCTCTCCAATATTCAGAAGTGACATTAAACGAGGCTGCTTTTTCACAAAATGCAATAATATCTTGTGCATCTTCAATCATATGTGACAGTATCGCCTCAGTTTTCTCGTTCATATATTATCCTCAAATCACTAAGTACATTTTTACGAAATTGCACCTTGGATTCATGCTCTAGTGCGTAAAAAGTGATCAAATCCACAGGTCGGTTAAATGCTTCTTCCAAATCGGTACGGAGGCCAAAAAACTCAAAATTTGCACCGCCTCTGCCGGGAAGAAATTCGATCAGCATATCAATATCGCTTTTATCGGAAATATTGCCACGTGCCGCAGAGCCAAAAAACGCAGCACGCTTCACAGGATATGATCGCAAAACATTGCAGGCCACAGCTTCAATATGCGATACATCAGTTTGCATTGCAATGCACCTCCTCATGTTGTGCTCTATGGTTATTATAGCATGAAGCAGCCTGAAAATGAATAAAAAGTTTGCTCTTAATTAGCTTGTCGATTTATTTAATCTGCTCATGCGCTTTCTTTTTTGTCTTAGTGATTTGTTATGGACATAAAAGCCATGTGTGTCCCCATCTAAGCAACTCGAAATATTTCGATTTTAACTCCCTCAGTCAGCTACGCTGACAGCTCCCTCGCGAGGGAGCTGTCAAAGGTAACCGCCCTATGGCGATATTTTCAAATTCTACGTAATGCAAACTCCTACCCAAACAACAGTGCACTCAATAGCTCTGAAAATTCATTCGGGTCTTCGAGCGGGACACCTGCGGTGAGTAATGCCTGCCCATAAAGCACTTTGGCATATTTTGCTGCCTTATCCTTGTCACTGGAAAAAGCCTCCTTGAGCGCCTTAAACGAAGTATGTTCAGCATTGAGTTCCAATACCCTTTGCGCCTTCATCATATCTTCGGGCATACCATCTGCCATGCGTCCTTGCATCGACTTAAAATACTTTTCCATCTCAAGGCTGATTTCGCCCTGTGCAGCCAGACAACAAGGATGGCTTTTGAGCTTCGGAGACAGCTTCGCCGCTGCAATTTTGCCATCGAGTGAGTCCTTAACAAAGTCCAGGAGTTCTTTGTTGTCAGTCTCTTGCTGTTCTAATTCTTTCTTATCTTCTTCACTATCTATACCAAGGTCTTCATCATTTATGGAGCGGAACTCTTTTTCCTCAAAGTTTCTCAGTGTGCGGATAACGAATTCATCAATTTCCTCGGTAAGATAAAGAATCTCATACCCCTTATCACGTACCTGCTCGGCCTGCGGAAGCTTGTCAAGCAGTGCCACGCTTTCACCTGCGGCATAGTAAATATATTTTTGCTCTTCGGGCATATTCTTAACATATTCGGTGAGTGTGATGAGCTTTTGAGCTTTGGAAGAATAGAACATCAAAAGGTCGGAAAGCATGTCCTTGTTTGCGCCAAATCCATTGGTAATGCCATATTTAAGCTGGATGCCGAAGACTTTATAAAATGTTTCATATTTTTCTAAATTTTCGTCCAAGAGCTTTTTGAGTTCAGCTTTGATTTTCTTCTCAATATTGGTGGCAATCACTTTGAGCTGACGATCATGTTGCAGCATCTCACGAGAAATATTGAGTGAAAAATCAGGAGATTCGACAATGCCTCGCACAAAGCGGAAATGTTCGGGGAGCAAGTCGGCGCAATGATCCATAATCATGATGCCGGCTGAGTATAGTTGCAGTCCGACTTTATATTCACGCGTGAAATAATCATATGATGCCACTGCGGGTATGAACAATAGTGCTTTGTAACTGACAAGCCCTTCTGCCGAAATGCGGACAACCGCAGTCGGGTCTGTATGGTCGAAGAATTTCTCTTTATAAAATTCGGCACAGTCCTCATCGGTAACCTCGCTCTTTGGGCGTTGCCAAATGGGGATACGGCTGTTGATGACTTCGATTTCGGTATAATCTTCCCATGTTTTCTTCTTATTGCCGTCTGTGTCTACCTCATCGGTTTCGACCTGTCGGCTCTTGGTCACATCCATATAGATCGGCCAGCGTACATAGTCAGAATATTTTTTGACTAAATTATGGAGGGTGTGCTCTTCTAAATATTCGCTATAATTCTCATCATCGCTATCAGGTTTAAGCTCAATAACGATATCCGTACCGCAACCTTCTTTCGAGCGTGGATATTCTTCAATAGAATATCCTTCCGAGCCTTCGGATATCCATCTATAGGCGATGTCCTCGCCATACGCCCTAGAGGTGACAGTGACACGAGAGGCGACCATGAACGCAGAATAAAAACCCACGCCGAACTGCCCGATGATATCGATATCTTCGGGTTTGTCTTGCATGTCTTTTTTGAATTGGAGCGAGCCGCTTTTGGCAATGACACCGAGATTTGCTTCCAGTTCCTTTAGGGTCATACCTACGCCATTGTCGATAATGGTGAGTGTGCGCTTTTCTTTATCGGCCTCTATGGTGATTTTAAAATCATCTCTGGTCAGCCCGACCTTATCATCTGTTAAAGAGATGTAGCAGAGCTTGTCTATCGCATCAGAGGCGTTTGATATGAGCTCTCGTAAAAAAATCTCCTTATGGGTGTAGATAGAGTTGACCATCAGGTCGAGCAGTCTTTTTGATTCTGATTTGAATTGTTTTTTTGCCATTGTAAAAAATATTCCTCCTTATATGTTATATATGCAGCTTATATATGCATCTGTCGTTTTCGTGCAAGATTTATAGTACCTTCGGTCATGTCTCCGACCAAGTTGAGCGCCTTGCCAAGCCCATTGGCGACACAGAGGTCAGCATCATCGGCGATATGCGTGGTGATATTCGTCCTGCTTTGGATCAGCTTATCAAAGCCCCAAAGCAGACAGTTTCCGCCGGTGAGCACAATGCCGGTCTGTGAAATATCTGCGACCAGTTCGGGGGAAGTGCTCTCCAGCACATTATGAATGGCCTCAATGATGCGTTCGGTGATATCTTCAAATGCTTCGAGCATATCAGTTGTGCTGACCGCTACCACTCGGGGCAAACCGGTGTGCAGACAACGGCCTTTTACTTCGACCGCCATGGATTCAGGCCTTGGAAAAACGCAACCGATTCCTTTTTTTAGTTCCTCTGCGGTGGTTTCACCGATGAGTACATTGTGCTTGCGTCTGATGTATTTGACCAACGCATCATCAAAAGCCTCACCCCCGGCTTTGAGTGAAACAGATTGAACTACGCCGTTGAGGGACAAAACGGCCACATCTGTAGTGCCTCCACCGATATCAATGACCATATGACCGCCGGGTGTGGTGAGGTCAAGTCCTGCGCCGATTGCAGCGGCAAGCGGTGCTTCCATGAGATATACCTTTCGCGCACCTGCGGCAACGCCTGCGTCAATGACTGCACGCTCTTCAACCTCGGTGATGCCGGAAGGTACAGAGATGATTATTCTGGGTTTTAACAGTGAAAACGATAATGCTTTACGAACAAATTCTTTGAGCATACGTTCTGTCATATCATAGTCAGAAATTGCTCCGTTATTCATCGGACGTATAGCGACAATATTACCCGGAGTTCTGCCGAGCATACGCTGTGCGGCCATGCCTACATTCAATAAGCGTCCGGTGTTTCTATCAATAGCGACTACTGCGGGTTCACGCAAGATAACGCCTTTACCTCTTGTTGCGACCAGTACAGATGTAGTACCTAAGTCAATGCCAATATCTTTGCCGACTAAAATCATGTATTATTCTCCTCGTGCAAGTGCTGCGCATGACACTTTTTGTGCTCCGGCGGCACGTAAAATTTTTGCACATTCGTCTAAGGTTGAGCCTGTAGTAACCACATCATCAATAAGTAAGATGCGTTTTCCGGCGATCAGTTCCGGATCGGTAGCTTCATAAGCACCTGAAATGTTTGCACTCCGATTGTCTTTGCCCACCAATTCGGCTTGAGCCTGAACGTCGTGCGGTTTTTTGAGTGTTTCAACGGCGACATCATCAAGTTCAAGTGCGGTGGCCAGTGCGAGCAGCATGGCCTGATCGTATCCGCGGCTGCGCTGACGTTTGCTGCTGAGCGGCACCCACGAAATCAGATCATAATCAACATCGGGACACTGCGTTATACACTTCGCCAGAAGTTTACCATAGGTTTCGGCATATGCGGAAGCGCTGTTAAACTTGAAGCGTAAAATGGATTTGCGCACGACACCATTGTAATGGAGCGGCGAAACACAATAATCGTAATAAGTACCCTCTTGTGTACCGAAATTGTCGGTAAAAGGTAGCGACTGTGTGCATTTGATGCACCAGCCCTCATCGTCTTTGCTCAGTATACTTCTGCAAAATACGCATTTTGGCGGAAACAGAAGATCCAGTAATGAAGTAAGAAAACCCATGTGAAGCCTCCCATCAGTGTCACGGTGTGCAAAGGTCAATCCATTGTGCGCTTTGGGACTGATCATCGCACTGTAACTTAATCATTGAGCCTTTTGGCTCTTATTGCTCTGATTTCATTTCTGCATTTTGTACGGCCAGCCTTGCCCTAAGTCCGCTATACCGTCTCATTCTTCTGTCATTATGTACCATCTGCGCCATGACCTCAGGAGTGCCGACAATGACGAGTAAATGTTTTGCTCGGGTCATTGCTGTGTAGAGCACCCCGCGTGTAAGCAGCGGTGGCGCAGCTGAAGTCATCGCAAGAATCACGGCGTGATACTCACTGCCCTGTGACTTATGCACAGTCATAGCAAATGCGGGTTCAAGTTCGGGAAGCTGCTCAAATAAATAGGTCACAAGCTTGTCATCAAAATCGACAGTGAGTGTTTCGCTTTCTATGTCAATGTCTCTGATGATACCTACATCGCCATTAAAAACTCCGACACCCTCAACAAGTCCATCATGAGTTTTCCATATTATATCATAATTGTTTCTAATTTGCATTACTTTATCGCCCACACGAAATACAAACTCACCGAGCTGCTTTTCTTTCTTGAGCGGACTGCGGGGATTCACGGCTTCACGGAGTCGTTCATTTAACATTACAGTACCAGATGCTCGCTTTCGGGTCGGTGAAAGTACCTGAATGAGGGATGGGTCGATGCCCATATTTTTGGGTAGCCGCTCACCATATAGTTCTGCCACGGTTTCGGCCAACTTTTCATCCGAACCACGCCGCATGAAAAATAAGTCCGGAAATTTTTCAGATAAATCAGGCATTGTGCCGCTGATGACACTGTGCGCTGTGCACACAATACCGCTATCGGCAGCTTGTCTGAAAATTTCGGATAGAGAGACGATAGGTACGACTGCGCTGCGCAAAATATCGGCGAAAACATTTCCCGGCCCCACAGCCGGTAATTGATTGGCATCGCCGACCATGACCAACCGACTGCCGGGTTTCATGGCGGCCAAAAGTGAGCGCATAAGCAATATATCAAGCATTGATGATTCATCAACGATAATGACATCGGCACTCAGAGGATTGGCCTCATCGTGTTCAAATACCAGTGCACCGTCGTCACCGGGTGTTGTGCCTAAAAGCCGATGGATTGTAGCGGCCTCGCACAGGCAAGATTCAGCTAAGCGCTTTGCGGCACGGCCTGTCGGAGCACACAGCAATGTCTTAAGACCCTGTGCCTCATATACCCTCAAAATACCCCGCACGGTAGTTGTTTTGCCTGTGCCGGGGCCGCCGGTGAGCGCCATGATGCCGCTTTGGGCGGCAATTTCCAGTGCGGTAAGTTGCTTTTGGGCAAACTGAATGCCATCGTTGTGCTCAATGTCATCAATAATATCGGACAAGGCTGGAAGTGCATGTGTAATTGGGTCATATTCTGAGCTTTGGGTTGTTTTGTTTTTGAGATGAGGTATGAAGCGTTTAGGTGTATTGCCCATGGCAACCATATCCAGGATTCTATCTGCGATATAAGCTTCCGCTTCGAACATGTGCCGCAGATAACAAGCCTCCACCCCTGCAATCTGCTCAATCACGATATCGCCGCACTCACAAAGGGCATCTAATGCATCGCATATGGCCTCATAACCTGCGCCGATGAGTTCATCCGTGGCAGCCGACAGCTTATCTTTTGGAATGAAAGTATGGCCGTTGCTCAGATTATGCATCAGTTCAAAAATAACGGCAGCGGAAACACGTTCGGAACAGTCGCTTTCAAAACCTAAATCCAGTGCAATGGCATCAGCCTCGGAAAAATCAGCACCATAAAAATCGGATGCAATGATATAAGGATTACTCATTACCGCATCAATTGCCTCATCGCCGTAGTCTTTGTATACACGTGTGGCAATTACCGGTTTTATGGAATATTTACCCAAAAAGTCAATAAGCCTGCGCAGTCCGGCTTGCCTACGATAACCTTCACCGATCTTTATGGCACTGCGCAGTGAAATGCCTTTGATTTTAGAGAGCTTTTCCGGTTCGTTTTCGATAACAACAAGTGCTTCGCTGCCGAATTTCTCTACGATATCACGCGCTTTGGAAGGGCCGATATTTTTTATGGCACCGGAAGCAAGATAGGCGTAAATTTCATCCGCACTGCTCGGTAATTGCATCTCAAAAGCGTCAATTTTAAACTGTTCGCCATATTGCTGATGGGTTGTCCAAGAACCGTGCAGCACAACCCGTTCGCCGGGAGAAATTCCCGGAATATTTCCTGCCGCAGTGATCGGGCCATCAAAAGTATCCAGGCGCAAAACGCAGTAGCCATTTTCGGGATTAGAAAAAACAATGGAGTTGACTACGCCCTCAATCATATTTTCATCTAACTCATCCAATGTGTTTTGACCTCGCTTTAAAGTGAATCTGTGTCAAATAAAATCGTCACCGGGCCATCATTTACTGATGCCACATTCATCATTGCCCCAAACTCGCCGGTCTCGACCCTATGCCCCGCATTTTTGCATTCTTGAATGAAAAGCTCATAAAGTCCAATCGCCGTATCCGGGCGTGCAGCCTCGGTGAATCCCGGACGGCGGCTCTTTAGATCGGCATATAAAGTAAACTGTGAAATGACCAAAATACTGCCACCGGCAGCACTCAAGTCAAGATTCATTTTGTCGTTTTCATCGCTAAATACTCTCAGATTACAGACCTTAGCGGCAAGTTTCATCGCCTCTTTTTCTGTGTCGCCGGTTCTGATACCAAGCAAAACCAAAAAGCCCTTATCAATCTTGCCGGTAACAAGTCCATCTATCTCAACCGATGCAGACGACACCCGCGTAACAACAGCACGCACGATTACAACAACTCCTTTGTATAATGACATTTTTTGTCATAGTTTGCACCACTACCCATCTGCTCTGCGTACATCCATAACCCCCGGCACAGACATTATCTTAGCCATGGCGAGCACCAGCTCATCCCTATCTTTGACCCCGACATCAATCGTGACAAAAACCTTGCCATCGCCGATATCTCTGGTGTTAAACGAAGAAATTCTCACATTGAGCGTATTGAGAACAGACGCAATATCAACGACAATCCCTTTCCGATCACGGATCAAAGCCTGAATCGAAGTCATATAATTATGCTCATCAGTGTTCGCCCAACCCACACGAATCCAACGCCCGACATCCTCAGAAGACTTGTCATACTTGACATAATTTACACAATCTTGTCTGTGTACAGACACACCAAACCCCTTGGTGATAAACCCAATGACCGGATCGCCGGGTACAGGAGAACAACACTTGGCAAACTTAACCAAGCAATTATCCAACCCCTCAACGGTAACACCGAGTACAGGCTTAGACTTGGGCGCTTCCTTCTTTTCAGGGTTTTGCGCAGGTAAAGCCTCTTTCTTTTTGGTTTTTTCCGCTGTTTTGATAAAGTCCTTGACCCGATTGACGATCTTCTTGGCTGAGACCCCGCCGTAGCCGATGGCCGCATACAAATCATCTAGCGAGTGAAAAGATGTACGCAACAGCAATTTTGTAACAACTTCCTCACTCAAAGCATCGGTGAGCGAAATATTTTCGTGGCGCAGTTCCGCCTCGAAAGATAATTTGCCATGGATGACATTCTCTTCACGCTTTTCTTTTTTAAACCATTGCCGTATTTTGTTTCTGGCCTCGGAACTTCTGATGATGTCTAGCCAATCCCGGCTCGGACCTTTTGCCGCATTGGAGGTATGGATTTTGACTATGTCGCCATTTTTGAGTATATGGTTGTATGGGACGATACGCCCATTGACAATAGCGCCTGTCATTCTGTTTCCGACCTCGGAATGGATATTGTAGGCAAAGTCTATGGGTGTTGAGCCCGCCGGTAAATTGACCACATCGCCGTTGGGTGTAAATACAAACACCTCATCGGCAAACATATCGACCTTTAGGGCATGAAGGAAATCTTGTGCATCGCTATCCTGCTGAGATTCCAAAAGCCGCCTGACCCAAGCAAATTTTTCTTCATCGGCGACCTTTCCGCCCTTGCCCTCTTTATACTTCCAGTGTGCGGCGATGCCGTACTCCGCAGTTTGATGCATTTCCCAAGTGCGGATCTGCACCTCAAAAGGCAAGCCTTCGTTACCGATGACAGTTGTGTGCAGACTCTGATACATATTAGGCTTTGGATTCCCGATGTAATCTTTAAAAGCACCCGGAATCGGGCGGTACATTTCGTGAATATAACCCAGAACATTATAACAATCCACAATATCATTGACGATGACACGAAAGGCGTATAAGTCCAAAACTTCGGACAAAACCTTGTTTTCACCGTACATCTTGCGATAAATGCTGTATAGATGCTTGATCCGTCCGTTTACGGCGCACTCAATGCCATGCGCACTGAGGCGCTCGGTGATTTTGGTTTGAACACGCTGGAAGAAGCTCTCATCTTCTACATGGCGGAGCTTAAGCCCATCGGTGATTTCTTTGCAACCGATAGGATCAAGATACTTGATGGACAAATCCTCAAGCTCCCATTTGACTTTTTGCATTCCGAGCCGGTGTGCGATGGGGGCATACATCTCCATGGTTTCAAGCGCCTTTTCGCGCTGCTTTTCTGCGGCAACGTATTCCATTGTTCTCATGTTGTGGAGTCTGTCGGCAATTTTGATGAGAATAACTCTGATATCCTTCGCCATAGCGATGAGCATTTTGCGAAGGTTTTCCATCTGTTCTTCTTCTTTACTGGTATAAGTTACACGAGAGAGTTTGGTAACGCCATCAACAATATCGGCCACATCTTGACCGAATTTCTTTTTGATATCCTCAAAAGTGACATCGGTGTCTTCAATGCAGTCATGCAGCAACGCTGCACAAATAGAATCCTCATCGAGTCCGATTTCTGCGACGATTTCGGCAGCGGCGAGCGGATGTGTGATAAACTCAGTGCCATCCTTGCGCATTTGTGTGCCGTGTGCATTTCGGGCAAAATCAAAGGTGGCTCGTATGCGGCTCATATCAACGCCGGGGTGGTTTTCCAGTATGATACTTTCCAGATGATAATATTGTTCGAGAACAGCATCCATGCTTGTCGCTGCGGATCGGGCTCAGTGTTATTGTGTGTGTCATTATGCACTAAAAGTGGGCTGAGCTTCGTCTCGCTCCTCCTTTTACGATTATTCCAAATGGGATTAATTAGGCGATATGCTGGGGCGAATATCAATAAGATGCAGCTGTACGTTGCTGCGCCCTCTGAATTCATTGACTTGGGGCTCAAATGCTGCATCTACAACAGTACCGACACTGACGCCCAAATCCTCCGAAGGCATTGAGAAAAACACACAATCAAGGCTTTTGCCGGATTTTTCTAATTTAAGGCGCGTGTGCTTACCTGCTCCGATAGACTGTGCCGCAGAAATCTCTGCGCCCCTCATGCATAAGCTGGGAGAGGGGTTGCCATTGCCGAATGGCTCAAGTTTTTCGAGTGCTTGAATATTTTGTACTGTGAGCAGTTCAGGCTTTTCGACCTCAAAGTCGAGTTTGAGGTCCGGCGCAGATAATGCCCCTGCTTTGTCAATATAAAACTGCGTTATGCGGTGTCGTAGCGTATCGATATGTTCCTGCGCTATAGAGATGCCGGCGGCCATCTCATGCCCACCATAGTTGCTGAGTAAATCGGCGCAAGAGCGCAGTGCATCAAAGATAGCAAAAGTCCCGAAGCTGCGGCAAGAACCGCGTCCCATTCCGGTATCATCAATATTGATGATAATTGCCGGAGTGCGATGCCGCTCAGCTATTTTCGCAGCGACAATCCCGGTGACGCCCTGATGCCAACCCTTTTTTGCAAGAATAATGGGCCCATCAGAGGGGGATTCGGTAAGCATTTCAGTAGCTTCATCATAAATCTTATTTTCCAAAGCACGTCTTTGGGTATTTAAATCGCTGAGCTGCGTCGCCAACAGTTCAGATTCATGATCACTTTCAGAAAGGAGTAATTTTAGTGAAAGCTCGGTTTGCCCCATTCTTCCGGCGGCATTAAGTCTTGGCGCAATTGAAAAACCCACGGTTGATGCGGTGGCCTTGCCGGGAGTCATACCGACCTCCCGAAGCAGTAAGCGAATTCCGGGGCGTGGATGGTTGTTGAGTTCTAAAAGTCCACGTCTGATGAGTTCACGATTTTCATCGAGTACAGGCATCACGTCTGCAATCGTACCGATGGCTACAAGATCGCCATATATGCGTGAGAGCGTATCGGCGCTTTGGTTGGGTTCTAATGCGCAGATCAGTTTGAAAACGACACCTACTCCGGCCAGATATTTGTTGGGATAGTCGCAATCCGGACGTTTTGGGTCAACAATGGCACATGCCTCAGGCAGCTCATCTCTGCATTGATGATGGTCGGTGATCACCAAGGCGATGCCGAGTGATTTTAAATATGCGGCTTCTTCAATGGCGGTAACACCGCAATCAACGGTGATGATAAGATCGACACCCTTTGCATAGAGTGTATCAATGGCGTTTTTGTTCAGGCCGTAACCTTCGTCAAAACGGCTGGGGATATATATATCATAATTGGCGCCCTTTGAGCGTAGCCAATGCGCCAAAACAGCACATGAGGTCATTCCGTCCACATCATAGTCGCCGTAAATGACAATGCGTTGACCTGCGGTAACCGCATTGTCAATAACGAAGACAGCCTTTTCCATGTCTTTTAATAGGAATGGGTCATGGATTTCACTTTGTCCATCGCCTAGGATTTCGTTGACCTCATCAATATGCTCAGTACCTCGTGAGGCAAGAAAAACGGATACCAGCGGGTTGATACCATGACGACAGAAATTGACCGCTCTATCTCTGTCAAAACCGCCGATGACCCAATTTCGAAACCGCATTTAAAAAATCTCATCCTTCCATGGTGCATTTCATTATAATAGTATACCAAAATGCTGCCCCCGGTACAATATTAACATTTGCGCGTGAGTGCGATATCACCAAGATTGACGTCAATCGTTGCATCGACCGCATCGAAAGTTTCAAATGCGAAGCCTTTGGCCTCAATAACGATGTCATACTTGCCCATAGCCAGATCTTTAAACCAAAAATCGCCATATTCGTCGGACAGCACTTCAACAGTTTTGCCGCCATTTGTTGCACGGCATCTTGCGCCGATCACAACTTCTTTATCGATCGGGTCATAAACCGTGCCTGCAATGAACTTGCCCGGGATGTTGCGGTAAAAGACTTTCGGGCGCATACCGGTTTCAGGCATAGATACAGTGGCTCCGATGATGAAGTCTTGCATATCATCTTCATCGCCGAACTGCAAAGCCTCAGTCGGGCACGCTTCAACGCAACGAGGTACTTCGAACCCATTGTCAAGCAGATGGGCGCAGCCGGTACATTTTTGGGCAATATTAAGATCATCATTGAAATAAATTGCCCCATATGGACATGCAGTGAGACAAGTCTCGCACCCTACGCATTTATCAGGATCAATCATGACCAGACCATCATTGCGGCGATAAAAAACGCTGGTGCATGTCTGCATACAGGCTGCTTTTTCGCAATGATTGCATAGTTGTGGGATATAATGAATCTTTACCTTGGGCATAGTGCCGCAGACATTTTCTTGAAGCTTAAGCCAAAAATGCCCGGTCTCCGGTTGAGGCTTAGCATATGGAGACCAATCGTTGTCCACATGTTCATCCTTGCAAGCGAGCTGGCAATTATAACATCCATTGCACTTGGCGACATCTACAGTAAAAACCTTTGACATATGAATCTGAATCCTCCAATCATTATTTGTAGGGACAACCGCCCCATGTGAGTAAACACATAGAAATTCTAAAATTATTGCCGTAGGGGCGAACTGTGTTTGCCCGCAAGCGTGTATTAATCTTCTAATAACCATCCTTCTAAACAAACCCCGGCAGCCCAATCAATCTTGCGGGCAAAAGCCTCAGGATAATCCCTTTTCCAACCTGCCATCTCTTCATCAGTGACCTTGGCGACCTCAACGAGAAAGCCCGAAGTGGCCATACCTGTGCAGTTCTTTGAAGTTTGTGCGGTGGGTGTAATCAGATTGATTGCACCGCCTCGGTCAAGCTTGCCCGGAATGATCGAATCGACACGTGCACCGTGGTCAATATAGCAGATATTGGGCATCAGCCGCTCAGTGACATAAGCACCGCATAGCACAGCGCCCCGCTCATTATATACTTTTACGATATCGCCGTGTGCGATTTTGCGTTTTTGCGCCTCTGACGGATTAAGCCAACAGGGCTCATATTGATAGCCATCCTTGGCACGGATTTTCATAGTCTCAACTTCGCGATTCCAGATGATGTCATCACATTGTGCATGCATACGCCATCTGCCGTGATTGGACATACACAGGAGTGAGTAGTCTTTCGTGCGCTCGGAAGACAGTCTTTCATCATGGCTCTCGCCGCATTCAATCCACTTTGGAATCGGCGGACGTTCAGGATCATCGGGCATATGCTTTTCGATAGCGGTCGAAAGAAATTCCAATTTGCCGGTGGGTGTTGAAAGTGGATTGCTTTCAGGATCTTCGTAGAATTTTCTGAGTCCCGCAGGCAAATCAAGCGCATCTTTTTTGCATGGAATTACGAAAATCTTGCGTGCGCTAAACTCTTCCCACGACATTTGCTCTTCACAGCCTGAGGCTTTGTAGAAAAAGCGTACACGCTCATCTTCTGTAAGATTGTCTGTGTAGGCTCTGTAGTAATCATCACCGAGCTTTTTGGCGACCTCGGCGCAGACATCAAAGTCAGACAAAGACTCTCCGACAGGCGGGCAAGCCGGGTGCTCAAGATATACGGAAGTAAATGCTCCGCTGGAAAGATCATTGCCAATATCGCTCATTTCAAACTTGGTAGCAACCGGAAAGATAATGTCAGCAAAACAGCAATCATTTTCGAGCCAAGGATGTTGCGCAACGATGCATTCAATATCCTCGCTCTGAAAGGCTTTGATCATCAGATTGCCATCATTCCAACAAGTCGTTTGGCATGGGGCATCAGTCCAGATCATATGGAGCTTCGACAGTCCGGGGCGTGGGTAGGTCATTTTTTCAAATTGATACTCTGATGTAGGCAGTCTGTAGTTGTGCTCACGAGGCACTTGGCTTGAGGAGAAGCATTGCAGGCCATACCACTCAGCTTTGCCCTCAAGGATTGCTCTGTGTATGAGTGTGCGGGGAATAAACTGTTTGGGTGCGGGTAATTGCTTGAATAGTTCTATGAGTTCGGGAGTGCGCTTTTTTTGTGCGTCATTGAGCACAAAGCGGTTCATATTTATTTCCGGCGACACATCTCCGTCTACCGGGCGCAAGGGGTCACCTATATGCGGAATTGCGGCCATGATTTCACCTTGATATGGGAGTGGGAAGTCTGTGTTCCAAAGATTAAATTCAATCATTTTGGCTTGATGCACACCGGGCTTTCCCAGCCCGCGCATACTGAGTAGCATGGCTTCAAGCCGTGCCGGTTCAGTGGCATATGGACCTCTGATGAGACCGCCGCCGTTGGAATGCAGTATGCTTGCGACTTTTTTTGCCCAATCACGAGCCAACGCTTTAATCGTCCATTCTTTTACGCCGCATTTTTCGCTTGCCCATTCAGGTGTTTTGGGTATGCCATCTTCACGTCCGAGTACGTAATCTTCAAACTTGTCAAAGCCGTATGCATGTGTGTCTATATAGTCTTTTTCAAATGTGCCTTCGGTGATCCATACATATGCAATGGCCAGTTGGAGAGCAGCATCGGTATTGGGCAAAATCGGAATCCACTTGTCTGCATGAACCGCTGCACCATAGTTTAGATCAGGGCATATGAAAACGCTTTTGAGTCCTATTTGTGAAAACCAGTAGCATAATTTATTGGGTAGTTGGCCAACGACACCTAGCGGTGTGGTTACCGGGTCACATCCCCAGAAAAGCAAAAGCTCCGAATGCTCTGCAATATCAGGGAAAAGATTGGTCATGGGCATCATTTCACCGACCGGCTCACTGCCCCATACATGCTTTGCGCCCCAATACCAACCTTCCCACGAGTCTTTGTTGCGCATTTGGAGTGTATACCCGCCCATAAGTGCCAATAATCTGTTCGGGCAACCATGGCTGGGTGCTACATGCTTACCCTCTCCGTGCATGTCCGCTTGGCAAAGCACGGCTTCCGAGCCATAGGTTTCTTTTATGCGCACGAGTTCGTCGGCGACGATTTGGGTGGCTTCGTCCCATGAGATTCGGACGTATTTTGATTTCCCCCGATTCTGAGGGTTGCGTGCACCCTTGGGATCCCAATCTACGCGTTTGAGGGGGTAGCGCACACGGTTTTTTGAATACACTCTCGCCTTATATCCCAAGCCGAACGGAGAAATTGTCACCCGATCCGGTGCACGAAATGTACTTCCTCTGGCTTTGATGACCCAAGGGTTGCAATTTTTTTCGGTATATTCCGTATCATAGGCATATGGTCTGATGCGTGTAATCTTGCCATTGTTTGACTCAACGAGACTAGGCCCCCCACTTTCAGGGCCTATTAGGCTAAAACCTTTGATGGTTTGTGCATCGGGCTTAAATTTATTACTCATAATTTAGTTATCCAATCAACAGTTAATTTTTAATAATAATCTGTCACTGCATAAGCTCTGACCGGGCTGCCATCGCCATTTTCAAACTTAAGCGGTACAGCGCTGAAATAAAAGCGTTTGCCTATGAGGGGTTTCAAGTTAATCAGGGACTCAATGATGCCGATGTCACGGCTCAAGATATCTCGGTGTACCGAGCCATCGTGATCTATAGACGGCAAATCAAAACCAATACCATTGATTCCGAACTTTGTGAGCAGTGCACCTGTATCCGGGTGAAAATCCGGGTATTCAAAATACTCAGGTGTGCCGACCATCTCTTCCCAACCTGTACGGAAGATCACTATGTCACCGGGCTTTATGAGGTATTTGTTCGTTTCCATAATTTTTGAAAAATCCAAAACCTCATCGGTGCGGACATTGGGAACATCCAAACAAACGGCCTGTCCGCAATATTTGGAGAGGTCGATTTGTGCTGTGGTTTTTCCGCCGTCAATGAAGTGTAGCGGTGTATCTATATGTGTGCCCATGTGCGCACTCATTGAAACGTGAGAGACTTGAAGCTGATGTTTGTCGTGCGAGGCAAGGTGTTCCCATTTCATGTATGGGTCGTTTGCCGGGAGAAAGGGGAGTGTCTTTTCGCTCAATGTGATGGTTAAATCGTGGATCATGTCCTTATGTCCTTTCAAGAGCTAAAAACGTTTCGCAAATGACCGTTGTCACTGCCAGTCATTATAACAAAATATAAGGATTATTACAATTGTTTTCGCTCTTGATTCAAATCCAAGCCAGCAATCAAACACGCCAATTCCCGGAGGATTACAGTTCTTTCTCCGGGTGGATAAAAGGCATGGCGAGACTCATCTAAAGTGACAATCTTATGTGCACTTGTAAAACCGGTGCTGAATATCTTTAGCGTTTTTGATGAGACAGTTTCATCATTTTGAGAATGGATTATGGTCGTGGGTATCGTAATGGCAGGTAGATTGGATTTTGTTTTAGACATGAGCTTATAAACATCTGCCATCTGCCTTGACCATGAAAAACAATTCAAAATAGATGAAATCTCTATGCTGTTAGATTTTTTGTACACTTCAGAAATTTCATCGTCCTTGGTCTGCTGAGACAATATATGTAACTTAATACCGGTGCGCACTTTATCGAGTGAGTATCTCAACTTGAGCGGCGAGGAAATCAGCATGATGCTTTTGATGTTAAAATTCTTGTTCAGACCGGCGTTTAAAGATAAAAGTCCCCCCATGGAATGGCCGACCAAGATAATATTTTTGTATACATGAGACATCCTTTGGATTTCATTTTCGAGATGGCGCTCCCAGTGATGCAACCTGTATTTTGTGAATTCTTTTGATGTGCCTCCATGGCCGGGTAGCAATAAGGCAAGCGCTGAGCACTTGTGCTGATATGCAATATCAGCCAGGTCTTCAAACTGAGTAGGGCTACCCATAAATCCATGGGTGAAAATAACGACAGTATCTGCACCTGCGTATTCTTTTTCATATGGTTTATGCATTGTACATCCTCCGATGTCTGTAAGCGTTCTTATCACCCGAAAGTGAAAGGAGAACAATTGCCGTAGCAATTAACGCCATATTATTCTAAAGGAAAAACAAAAGCGAATCTTTCCCGATAATAAAGACGCAAGGGAGGATTCGCATTTGCCCTATTTGGCGGAAGAGGTGGGATTCGAACCCACGGTAGGTTGCCCTACACCGCATTTCGAGTGCGGCTCGTTATGACCACTTCGATACTCTTCCAAATAAATGTGTATCAACAGATAATCTTATGGCCTCATTAATTATCCCGCTTGTGTAAAACAAAATACAGCATTATAATGGGTTTGTCAAGAGTGTCAGGTCGATGCAAAGCACAGGCGTTGATCTCACCGAGATTATAGCGAAAACGCTAAATAGCTAGGGATACACAAGCAAGGATACATGACGAAGGAGGGCGGAAAAATAAGCGGATTATTAAGAGAAGTAAACATTAAAGCAGGTCTGCCGATTGTCGATGATGCCATAAAGCGCGTCACATACAATATAAAAAATGCTAAGCCAATGGGGGTCAGCGCCATAAAACTGATTCATGGCTATGGTTCGACAGGCAAGGGCGGCGGGATTCGTACAGAAGTACGAAAGTACCTTGAGCGCCTAAAATCCAAACGGGAAATAAAGAACTTCATCACCGGTGAAAAATTTTCAATTTTTGACGAAGACACACGAACAGCCTTTCTCGTGTGCGATGCATTGCGGCGCGACAGCGATCTTGAAAGGCATAATAATGGGATTACTATTGTTATTTTGTAGTAAGAGGTGTAGTATGAAAGCAATCGTTGCAGTCAACAGCGACTGGGGCATCGGAAACATGGGCAAGCAAACCGTAATTATTCCGGAAGACAGGCGGTTTTTTCGTAAAGAAACCACAGGCGGCACAATAATTGCCGGACGGAAGACATTTGAAGACTTTGGGGGCGTGCTCCCAAACAGAAAGAACATTGTACTGACCAGAGATGCTGAATTTGCAGCTGATGGCGTAGTGGTCTTGCACAGCTTGGAAGACGTGTTTTCTGAAATCGCAGCCGATGATCCCAATAGTATTTTTGTTGCGGGTGGGGGAAACATATACGACTTATTTTTACCATTTTGTACAGCCGCATATGTGACAAAAGTAAATACTGCCCCTCCATCCGACACCTATTTTCCGGATTTAGATACCATGCCCGGATGGACGCTTGAAGATCAATGTGAAACAAGAATATCCAATGGATATGAATATACCATTTGTGTTTATACAAATAATGAAGCAAAGCCAACCTGTCCCCGACCTTGAAAGGAGTCCCAAGATGTTTGAACTACTCGTAAAAGGAAACACCCTGCCTGAGGCATACCACAATGCACTTTCGGCTCTGTATGAAAACAATGAAGAACTGCCATGCTCTGATTACAACACCAATCAAAAAGAAGCCTCAGTGACCTTTGTTGTTGAAAAGCCACTGGAAGAACCCATGATCAGCAAGCTCTTTATCGGAGACCCACGCTCACTGGAACAATACAGGCAAGAAATGCTTGACGGAATATTGGACTTTGAGGTTGCGCGGGGAAATTGGGAATATACATACCATCAACGTATGGAAAAGCAAATACCATGGATTATCGAAGAGCTAAAGCGCAATCCTGACTCTAGGCGTGCTGTGATTGTCGTGCGCAATGAAGCGGATATGGAGACAGAATCACCGGCATGCTTGCAGATACTTCAATTTATGATTCGCGCAGGTGCACTGCATCTCAAAGTCGTCTTTCGCTCAAATGATGCAACCAAAGCGACATTTATGAATGCTTACGCACTGGTGATGCTCCAAAAGCGCATCGCAGAGACGCTGGATATGCCCATAGGTACTTATACACATCGTGCACACAGTTTCCATGTTTATGAGCGTGATTATGATATGTTTGACGGCTATATCAAGCGGATTAAGTCCGGAGGAGCACTTGCATATTACTATGATGGAGACTGGGATGAGCAGATGGAAGAAGCAAAGCCCGAAATAGCCAAGATGGTAGAGGAATTAAAAAATCGTTAGGAGCACTAGAGTAGCTATGGAATTAAAATTTTCAATCCCATGCCTATTTGGCTTGGAAGGTTTGTGTGCGGATGAACTCAAGCGCCTCGACATGAAAGCGGTACAAGCCGAAAATGGGCGCGTCTTATTTTCCGGATCAGAAGCAGATATACCTAAGGCGAATATAAACTTAAGAACAGGGGAGCGGGTGCTGCTGGTTGTTGATGAAGTAAAGGCCGACAATTTTGACATGCTGTTTGAGGGGGCCAAGGCGATGCCTTGGGAAAGATTTATCCCCACCGATGGTGAGTTTCCTGTAAAAGGACACGCTTTGGGATCAAACCTCCACTCCATTCCAGACTGTCAGCGGATCATCAAAAAAGCGGTTGCGGAGCGGCTGAAATCAAAATATAAGGTGGAGTGGCTCAAAGAAACCGGTGCGAAATATCAAATTCAGTTTGCCATTATGAATGATATTGCGACACTCTACTTAGATACATCGGGAGTAGGACTCCACAAAAGAGGATACCGATCTGCGGGCAATGCAGCGCCGCTGAGAGAGACGTTGGCTGCGGCGATTGTAAAGCTCTCGCGTTATAAAGGGCGTGAGCCGGTGTGTGACCCATTTTGCGGTTCGGGAACAATCGCCATAGAAGCGGCACTTGCCGCACGCAATAGAGCGCCCGGACTGAACCGTGCCTTTGCGGCGGAGCACTGGGCTTGGCTGAATTCCCAAATATGGGATGAAGCTAAAGCAGAAGCAATATCTCGGGAGTATTCAGGCGCATATGATATTTGGGGCGGTGATATCGACCCCAAAAGCATTGAAACCGCCGCTCAAAATGCAAAGCGTGCGGGTGTTTCGGAATTTGTGCGGTTCGAAGTGGCAGAAGCCGCTGAATTTAGACGCAGTAAGGCGGGGGGTATTATTATGACCAACCCGCCTTATGGTGAGCGGGTCATGCTGCAAAAAGAAGCTGAAGACATTTATCGGCGCTTTGGCGCGGCAACGAAGAAGCTCAGCGACTGGAAAATGTATATTTTATCATCACACACAGAGTTTGAACGCACCTTCGGCAAAAAGGCGGTCAAAAAGCGCAAGCTGTACAATGGAATGATCAAGTGTGATTTATTTATGTATTACTAATGCACTGTGGCCGGCAACGAAACAAAAAGGGAGATTGTGTTGAAACACCTATTCATAATAAATCCTGTTGCAGGGGGCAAGAAAAACGACCAAGAAGCAGTGCGGCACGAAATTGAAGCATTTGCCCAATCACTGGACGCCCCGAGTGAGATATATGTAACCAAAGCGCCTTTGGATGCAACACGTAAGATTGCACAATATGCTCAGACGGAAGAGATGCTTTATGTATATGCCTGTGGCGGCGATGGTACACTCAATGAATGTGTAAATGGTGCGGCGCTGCACAAACACATTGCTGTGACTCAGTATGCAATTGGCACAGGAAATGACTTCATTAAGTCGTTCGGTGAAGAAAATGCAGACAAATTTCGTGATTTGAGCGCATTGAGTGCCGGTATGGTCAAGCCCATTGATCTCATAGACTGTAATGGGAAGTATGGTATCAACATCTGCTCGGTCGGAATAGATGCCCGTGTCAGCAAGGATGTACACAAATACAGCCGCATCCCCATAATTGGAGGGGCAACCGGGTATGTTGTGGCGCTGATTGCCAATGTGATTAAAGGTGTCTCTCATAAGTTCAAAGTTACCGCTGGGGGCAAGATGGAAGAAACAACCGTTACTCTGATCTGTGCCTGTAACGGTTGTTTTTATGGCGGTGGATTCAACCCTGTTCCGGAAGCGGTTATTGATGATGGTTATCTTGAATTTCTCATAGTCAAATCGGTCTCTCGTTTTAAACTGGCGAAAATAGTTAAAAAATATGCAAACGGTAAATACAAGGAACTTCCCGAACTCATCACGCACATCAAAGGGAGCTCCATGGAGATCGAAAGTGATATAGAATTTGTCGTCAACATTGACGGAGAGGCAATCCATGAAAACAAGATCAGCTTTAACATAGTGCCGCAAGGAATCAATTTTATTCTGCCTGAGGGATTATAAATAAAAACATTCAGTAAACACTTGTGTGAAACGATGTAAAACTTATGAAAAATGGAGAATCATGGAGAAAAATAGAGAAAAGTGGCGATGACATGCGAAAATAGGCAATAATATAACAATTTTGGCATATTTCCGTGTTGCGAAAAAGTAGAAGTTCGATTATGATATGAACTGCATTAGCACTCTCTAGAGCTGAGTGCTAATGTGGAAAAATTTTTTATTTGTAGTTGTAACTATTATAAGGAGGATTTTAATATGACATTAAAGCCATTGGCAGACCGTGTGATTATCAAGCAGGTCGAGGCAGAAGAAACCACAAAAGCCGGTATCATTCTCACCAGCGCTGCGCAGGAAAAGCCGCAGATATTTGAGGTTGTAGAAGTAGGGCCCGGCGGGGTTGTTGACGGCAACGAAGTGGTGATGGTTGTAAAAAAGGGCGACCGCATCATCACCGGCAAATACAGCGGTACCGAAGTCAAAATTGATGGGGAAGAGTTTACAATAGTACGTCAGAGCGATATTCTTGCAGTAGTAAAATAAGACAGTGATTTTATGCGTCTGATTTTAGATTCGGGCGTCAACGGAAATCATCAAAGCGCTTCATCTGCGCCTTGCGCAATGAAGTTACCGCTCACAATTTTACTTTAGGCAAAAACATTTATAATGGAGGAATTTATATAATGGCAAAGCAGATAATTTATGGAGAAGAAGCCCGTAGAGCTTTAGAAAAGGGTGTTAACCAACTTGCTGATACTGTAAGACTGACGATTGGCCCTAAAGGCAGAAATGTCGTTTTAGACAAAAAATATGGCTCACCGCTGATCACCAATGATGGTGTGACTATCGCCAAAGAAATCGAACTCAAAGATCCTTTTGAAGATATGGGTGCACAACTGGTTAAAGAAGTTGCTTCTAAAACAAACGATGTCGCCGGTGACGGCACAACAACGGCTACCGTGCTTGCTCAAGCGATGATTCGCGAAGGTATCAAAAATGTAGCAGCCGGTGCAAATCCCATGGTCATGAGAAGAGGTATTGAAAAAGCAGTTGCTGCATCAGTTGAAGCAATCAAAGCCAATTCAAACCCTGTTTCCGGCACGGCGGATATCGCCCGCGTTGGTGCGGTCTCCTCAGGTGATGAGACCATAGGCAAGCTGATTGCCGAGGCTATGGAAAAAGTTTCACAAAACGGCGTAATCACAGTTGAAGAGTCTAAGACCGCCGAGACCTATTCGGAAGTGGTCGAAGGTATGCAATTTGACCGTGGTTACATCACGCCTTACATGATTTCCGATGCTGAAAAAATGGAAGCAGTGATGGAAGATCCGTACATCCTGATCACAGACAAGAAAATTTCGAACATCCAAGAAATTCTGCCGGTACTTGAGCAAGTAGTTCAAGGCGGCAAGAGACTTGTAATTATTGCAGAAGATGTTGAAGGCGAAGCGCTTGCAACCATCATTCTCAATAAAATCCGCGGTACATTCGTTTGCCTTTGTGTTAAAGCGCCCGGTTTCGGTGACAGACGCAAAGAAATGCTCAGAGACATCGCAGCGCTCACAGGCGGCGAAGTGATCTCCAGTGAACTGGGCATGGAACTTAAAGATACGACCATTGAAATGCTCGGTCAAGCAAGACAAGTCAAATCAAATAAAGACAACACCATCATTGTTGAGGGCGCAGGTAAACCCGAAGAAATCAAAACCCGTGTCAATCAAATTACAAGCGAAATCGAAATTACCACATCTGATTACGATAAAGAAAAGCTCCAAGAGCGTCTGGCAAAGCTTTCCGGCGGCGTAGCGGTCATCAAAGTCGGTGCGGCGACAGAGACAGAAATGAAAGAAAAGAAGCTCCGCATGGAAGATGCGCTCAATGCGACTCGTGCGGCAGTTGAAGAAGGTATCGTTGCAGGCGGCGGCACAATCTACGTTGTTGCATCCAAAGCTGTTGAGAAGCTGCTGGATGGTGCGTCCGGAGATGAAAAGACCGGTATGCAGCTCATTTCCAAGGCGCTTGAAGCACCGGTGATGCAGATTGCAATGAATGCAGGTCTTGAAGGTGCGGTTGTGTTGGATAAAGTCAGGTCTGCAACTGATCCGGCATTTGGTTATGATGCAGCAAGTCAAGAGTATGGTGATATGATTAAGGCCGGTATTGTTGATCCGACCAAAGTTTGCCGCAGTGCACTTGAAAATGCTGCATCTGTAGCAGCTATGGTGCTGACCACTGAGTCACTTGTGGCTGATATTCCGGAGCCTCCGGCACCGATGCCCGCAGCACCTGACATGGGTGGTATGTACTAAACTCGGAGCATAGGCGATCAAACCAAACAGATAAAAGATAGTTAAATAATAAATGGGGCTGTTGCACTGAGAACATGCAATAGCCCCGAACTACAGCGGCTGGTGCATTCGCACCAGCCGCTGTAGATTAGATTGTTGATGAGCGGTTAGATATGTTATTCTTTGCGCTTTTTCAGCTTAATTACACCGATTCCCGCAGTGCCCAGACCTGCAAGCAAGAGCGCCAGATACAGACCGATGCTTCTGTTATCTCCGGTCTGCGGTGAGTCGTGACTGCCATCCGGACCGGTTTCGGGTGGTGCATCTCCTGATGGACGATTCGGATCATTGGGGTCATCCGGATCATTCGGATCATCCGGGTCGCGAGGATCATCAGGGTCGCCCGGAGGCGTTATATCCGGCGGCCATTGCGGTGGCGGTGGCCAATCCGGTGGCGGTGGTCCCGGTGGTATCAGCGGCCAAGTTGGTGGCGGATCATCGGGAGGATCGGTATCAACCGGTGGTGGCTCCGGCGGTCTGACTGAGTAAATATTGTTGATTACAGCCAACTGTATCACCGGAGTGCCTTCAACCTCGTTGAAAGGAAGCACATACATGCGTATCGGCAGCACGGGATTTGTGACCACATTGAATCCGGCGACCTCATAGCCGATTTCATTTATAAAGTAAAGTCCAGGCGGTACATTTTCGAGCAAAACTTGGTTATTGGAATCAAGCTCGTGGTAAGTAACCATACCCATCGGGTTATCTGAGTCAGGCGGCCATGTGATTTGAATTCGGAAGTCCTCCGGATACTGATCCGGAGAAAGGCCGTGAAACACCTTGCGAACTCGGAAGCTCGGATTAGCCGGAGGCGGTTCGGGTACATATGTGTTGCGTACATCAAATACCACATCATCACCCAAGATGAGCCTGAATACCATGGGCATTGAGCCTGCGGAGATATACCCGGCGACATATCCACCTTTTTCCGTGATCACATAGTTGCCCGGCGGTAATTGAGAGAGGGTTATGCTGCCATTAGTAAAGTCTCTCGGGAAGAATACAGTATTATTGTAAATCACATTTCCATTATCATCTGTACCAACAATAAGGAACGAAATCTCAGAGACAATCGGCGCAAGCTGCGGAGGATGGAAGGTCTTGTTGATTGTAATCTGTGGTAAAGGCACATAAATATTGTTGATTACAAGTCGGATTTCTCGATCATCCCTTGGTGCGATAAACTGTCTAAACGGCATAGCCGGCTGCGCGGTCATCACATAGCCAGGAACGTTATAATTGCGCTCTTCGAAGAAGTAAAACCCACTGGGTATATCTTCTAAAACGATGCCTGCCAGTATGTCATTAATACCGAATGTGTGCACCACGCCAATCGCATCGGTCATAATGAGTTGAAAGTTTTGCAAGTTGGCAAGCACCTGCTCATCGGTAAGTCCGGGGAAATTTTTGATGAGTCTCAGCGAATATGGCAGGCCGGGAACAGGCTCGTTTGTAATACGGATGAAGTCAGATATACGATTTATGGTGACGGAGACACTTGTTCCAAGCGCAGTGTTTATTGCATTGCTGAGCTGAACTTGAAGCGCATCCAGAGTGGCTTGAGTAATCCTGGGATTAATGGTGAAGAATGTAAACGAATCCGGTGGAAATACATCAAAGTAGCCCGCAGGATTGGTTGTTTCATTGAGCAAGAAGAGAAAATCATATGTTGCAACCATCCAAGGACTGCTCAGTACAGCATTTCCGTTAAAGTCAGTTGAAACGCTGAGCATGGTGCCGAAGTTCATACCGGTAATGTTACTAATTGTGTTGTCCACCGGTGCGCCGCCAACAGGATTACCATTTGCCAGATTGACTCCAAGCAAATCAAACGTAGCGCCATGAATATTGAGATTATTCACCGCATCTTGCTTGAATATCGTTACATTTTGTCTGCTGCCGCCAGCTCCTGCATCAGAGCTTCCAACGGTATATCCATCTTCGCCATCTCCACTAATTGTGCCGAAAATATCAATCGTGTTATTTACATCACCTGATGTTGCACCATCGGGGAAGACCACCAGGGCATCATATGTGATTCGTACAGGCTGCCTATTGGGGATTTCGAAGTTAATCACAGATGGGCTGTCAATATTAACACTCCATAGTTGCCCGGAATTGAGTGTGTAGCTTACTTGTATCCACGACCCATCCCAAATACCATCAACTAAAGTTTGGGTAAAGATTCTTATTGTATCTGTATACACTTGCAAGTTAGTCAGGGCGTCCACGGCGGTAATCTGACTAGGACCCGGGGTCAATGCGCTCGGATCAATTTTAAAGTCTGTTCCACCGTCAGGGTTTATGATGATTTGGACATTAATCAGATCACTTCCATCGAGGTTCATGGTCTTGTTAACCGGTACAGGAACATAGTTGACCACTGTTGAGCTCTCAAAGACACAATTTCCAGGTGATGCGGCATTGACATTGATGGATGCGGTGTTTCTCATCTGAGGTATTGCCGCATCTGTGTGTGGATGCAACAATGAATAATGCACCTCAAAACTATTTTTGACAGCAAACCAATTACCCGGATTTGTATTTATGGAGACGCCACCTTGTCCGGGCGGTGCGTTAAATTGTTGAAGGTCTGTTAGATTTACTGTGAACTGATTATATCCGGGGGTTGGAGATGTGATTGGGGTAAGGTCGATTGGTGGGGCAAATATCTGTCCGGTTGTTGTGTTTCTGATGTAGAAACTTCCCGGTACATATTGCAGATTTGCATCAAAAACATCCGTAAATGTCGGACTGGAATCCGGCCTGAATAATGGGTCTGTTCTGCTGGAATAGCCTCCGGTGATGGTCACAACGTAATTAAACAATCCGGGGTTGTCGGTGGCTATAGCCTTTTTGTTGATGGGCCAGTAGTCGTTGGTGCTCACACCGGCCAAAGAATTAGTTCCCGAACCGCTGAGCACAGGTGTGGTTGAAGGACTGTTGATCAAGTATGATGAATTTTGCAGACGACCTCCAAGTGCACTTTGAAGCAAGCTGACTGTATTAACGTCCAGATTTATGCGATAGGTTATGACGACATCAACCGCTTGATTAAATTGCCAACTTGGAAATCCGCCTTGGGCGGGGTCAACCCCGGTGCCGAAGAAAATCTTCCAGCCATTGGTGCCCTGCGGTATCGGACTGGTATATATGAGCGGGGGAAATACAGGTGTAGTGGTGCTATGCCATACGGCGGAGACCAGCAGGTTTTGCGGTACATTGGGCACGCTTGCCCCATTTCCATAATAAGCTAAGCTATCAAAAAGCCAGATCGGCTCACCCAGAAGCCCGGCAGGTATGCTCAGTGATATCGTATAATCAACATAATAACCGGAAGTTGGCGTTCCACATATGCCGGAGGTTGTCTTGCTGATAAGACCTGTCGTTGGTGGTCGGATGGGCACTACGGCACCGCCGGTGAATGGGCCGCCGCCACCACCCGGTGGGATATATCCTACTGTGTTTTCGAAGTTAATGGGTGGCATACCGGGAAGTGGGGGCGGGATGCCAATATCAGTCGTAAAGTCAATGTTCACTCGGTAAACATTGCCGAATTGTGCAATACCGACTCCGATATCATTTCCGCTGGCATCAACAAAGCGTGCGTTGGGAATATCCAGTCCTGTAGGTATAAGCAACGTAAACTGATCACGGAGGCTATTTTCGGTGTAAATCATCGTTGTTGGTGACGATGATCCCGGGCCGGCGGCTACGCCAATGAGCTGAGATGCGGTTAAGACCGCTCTGGTGAGACTTGCACCGCTTCCGATGTAAAATGTAAATTCAATATTATCGGTACTTGGTAACACCAGTCCGGTTCCCAGTGTCTCAATTATTGTTCCATCGTTTAGTGCCGGTGAAACACCATCGCCGACCTCAACATGCCAGTTTATAAAGTAATCAGTTCCATTTTGAGTAAATACGCCATTTTTCCGAATGTAAAACTGTTTTTGCACATAATCGGTAACATTGTCCGTGCCAATTCCCGCAGATGAGTTTACGCTGACCGAGTTGCCCACACTAAAACCATAATTTAATGCGTTAGGCACGAGACCGGGGTTGTTGGCGATCAATTCCTGAATACTCAGATTATATCTTACTACGATGTAGTCGCCCGGATAAAGAACCAATGTGTCTAACGTTGTTGTCGAGAAAAACGCCGGACTTTCGATCCATGTGACAGGTAAAGGCGTCAGTGTTCCAGGGGCGATAATTGTATTACGTAGATTGATGCGCTCCACTTCATATGTAAAGGCTGAAAACGCATTTGCCGGTGCAGCGCTTGGGTTGAAAAAGCCCGCGCCGTTTATGGTTGGCGCATCAGTGAGCACTATGTTGGTCACCGTCGGGCCATCTGGATTTCCCGTGGCGGTAATCCGGATCATGTAGTAAATATGTTCGGTAGCCGGATCGTATCTGGACTGTTTATGCACATCAATTCCCGGAGGCGGAAACACTGTAGGTGGGAATGTGACATTAATTCCACCGCCGAAATCAATACCGCCGCCGTCCCACTGGGTAAACTGGGCATAAAGTTCCAAAGTTAAAGTGACATTGGTCAGGTCGATGAAGTTACTGTCACTCGGATCGCCGTTTTGATTGACATTGTCAAATACGACAAGTACATTGCCGGAAGCGTCAATGGAGTACCAACCGACAATGTTACCATTTGCGATACGAATGGGTTGATTGGGTTGGGTAGAAACGTCATTTGCGATAATAAGCGGAGGTACGGGAAGTGTGTACGTAAGCATCCCGGCTGAATTATATTCGAGCTGTAACTCCGGCTTTTCAGAGAAATTGATGGTAAAAGTATAGGTTTCGCCAACAACGGGATTTGCGCCCGGGGCGAGCACAGCGCCGGTGGAGTCAGTGATGACGACTGTGTCAACAAAATCTGTGAGGTCTGATGAATATACAACAGAACTCGCAGCCATTAACATCGGCGAGAACATACCCATGGCTTGATCCGATTGTGGGAAAGTGAATAATACACCATTTCCAAAATACAAAACGCCGTAGCTATCTTCTAAGAGCAACGCATCAATAGTGAGGACAATCTCAACATCGAGATAATGATCGATGAAGTTTCTGCCGGAAAGAGTGTCCTGTCCGCTGGTTGTGACATCGTCAAACCAAATCTGAACGAGTCCGCTTGTGTCTAGTGAATACCACCCGACAATTGCCCCTAAATCAGTCCTGATGGGGGATTCGTAAATGGGTGCTTGAATGCCCAAGCCGAATGGCAGCTGATAATGTAAGGCATTTGTTTCTTCATTATATGCAAACTGTGCGCCATCAAATGGCTCGGAAAATGCGATAGAAAATCTGTAAAACTGATTAAAAATGTCTAAATCGAGCATATTCGAGTCCTCAGACTCAGGTGATGTAATGGGATTTCCTAATAAATCAGTGACTGTGACACCTGTGACAAAATCGTTTAAGTTCCACAAGTCATACGCATATGGAGCGCCGCCATAATAGAAATCATCATCTGTAAGTTCAGGAATATCGCTTTCGTCTACCGAGCCTTCCTCATGACCGGAGTCAGTCCAATCGTCTATCTCAACAGGAAGTGGTGTGCTGAGATTGGCGATTGTCGTGGACACACCCAGAACACTTACATTGTATTCTTCCGGAGTATAACTATAGGATTCAGCAGGAGCGTCAAGCAGGGTGGAGTCTTCGGGAGCATCGGGCGTATCACTCTCGCGAGAATCTTCGGGTTCGGTGGGTGTATCGTTCTCGTTGGGCGCTTCGCTTTCGTCAGGTTCGTTGCTTTCGTTGGATGTATCAGTCTCATCAAATTCATCTTCTTCGTTCGGTGCATTGATTTGATCAGATTCATCGCTTTCGTCAGGCGTGTAGTTCTCGTCGGGTTCATTGTTTTCATGAGCGTCATAGCGCTCATCAGGCTCGCAGCGCTCACCAGACGTATCATGCTCGTCGGGCGAATTAATTTCGTTAAGCGCGTCACCTTCGTCAAGCTCATCGCTTTCATCGGGTTTATTATGCTCATCAGGCACACTGCTTTCAATGGAATCATACCCATTGTCTGCGCTATCGCTGTAATTGCCGTCCGCATAAAGTTCATCTTTCTCCGGAGGGTCTTCGGTCTCATAGAGGTCTGCACGATCGCCTTCCTCATAAGCGGTATTGACATCTGAGTCAATTTCGCGCTCCGCCCCCGGCACGTACTCATTAAAAGGTGCCACGATAGAAGCGCGTGCGCGTCCCTCGTGGACTTGCGGACCATTGTCCGGAGTCATACCGAGTATAAACACGGACATAGAGATAATAAGTGCGATAACAAGCATGATTGCAATTGGCTTCCTGATAGTCTTCATTAACATAATAAACAGCCCCTCTCCAAATTACCAAATCTGTGAAAATTATGCGTGATTTGCCGGGGAATTGGTCTTAACGTAATGACATTGCCTATATTTATCGATCATCGTCCGAAGCTAAAAACCGACTGAATTTCTCAAAAAGTTCTTCTGCATCAATAGGTTTGCCCGTATGCGCATTCATGCCTGCGGCCAAACACCGCTCAACATCCTCTTTGAAGACATTTGCAGTCATTGCAATAATGGGGATGGATTTTGCTTTTTCAAAACTCAGAGCACGTATATGTTGTGTGGCCTCATAGCCGTCCATCTCAGGCATATTGACATCCATGAGAATCAAATCATATTTTTCCGGATGCTTACAAAACATAGTGAGTGCGATTTTGCCATTTTCTGCAAAGTCCATAGCGATACCCGTTTCCTCCAGAACAGCGACTAAAACCTCGCAGTTTATATCTACATCTTCTGCGATGAGTACGGTATAGCCCTCGAAATCATAATGCTTCTGACAATCATCTTCCAGATCCTCAGCACTATCTCTAAGCTCACCACCCATACACATATTTATAGAGTTGACTATTGTTGATGGAAATAGAGGTTTTGAAATAAAATGACTTGCGCCTGATTCGAGCGCATCTTTTTTCAGATTGCCCCAGTCGTTTGCTGAAATCATAATGATTACAGAGCCATTACTGATATCCTTGATTTTCTTTGTCAACTCAATGCCATCCATTTTAGGTATTTTCCAGTTCACGAAGAACAAACTGTATGGATCGTCTTTTGCATCTAAAATCATTTTGAGCGCTTGCTCTCCATCGGCAGCCACGTCACAACGCAGTTTGAGGGCGGTCATGGTGCTTATGAAATAATCTCTGGTCTCTTGCGTATGGTCTACGGTGAGTATGCGCATCTTGCGTAGGTTTAGTTTTTCATACATCTTAGTGCGCGATTTTCTCTTTACACGTGTGGTGCGTAGTGTAAAAATGAATTTTGAGCCTTTGCCAAGCTCAGATTCTGCCCATATCTTGCCGCCCATTAATTCTACGAGTTTTTTTGAAATGGCAAGGCCAAGCCCGGTGCCGCCATACTGCTGAGAAATCATTGCATTGGCTTGACTGAAAGATTGGAACAGACGCTCCTGATGTTCTTTAGAGATACCGATACCGGTGTCTGCAACTTCGAATTTCAGGACAATATCATCACCGACTTCTTCTATGGTGCTTACGCTGAGTGTGATGGAGCCTTTTTCCGGCGTGAACTTGATGGCATTGGTTAATAAATTGGTCAAAACTTGTGATAGCCTCATCTCATCGCCGAGAATATATACAGGAACATCAAAGCCGACATTGACAACGAAATTCTGCTGCTTTTCCTCTGCGCGGACATTGGCGATGTTGGTAATATTTTTCAATGCTTTTTCAAAATCAAAAACCTTAGACGAGAGTTCAAGTTTGTCCGCTTCAATCTTGGACATATCAAGAATGTCATTTAACAGACTGAGCAGGTGTTTTGCTGCACTGTCCGCTCTGGTAAAGCAGTAGTCTTTCTTGTCGGTGTCGCTTGCGCTTACGCCAATGTTTATCATGCCGATGATCGCATTCATTGGTGTGCGTATTTCATGGCTCATGCGAGATAAAAATTCACTTTTTGCGACACTTGCAGCTTCGGCAGCTTGACGCGCTGCTTCGAGTTCTTCTTCATGCGCTAAAAAGACGGTGATATCCCTGATAACCGATGCCAGCAGAATGACTTCGCCTTTTTCATCTTTGATATTAAAAATCGTATGCTCTATCGGTAAAAGTGAGCCATCTGCGCAGATGAGTTCGCCTCTGCCGACCCAAATACCTTTTTCGGCAACAGCGCTTAATGCCTCTCCATGGACTATGGCATAATGCTCAGGTGTATATATTTGCTCAGAGGGTGGGGAGGGGGCTGACGGATCGTATCCTGTCATCTTGTAAACGCCGGGGTTTGAGTAAAGTATATTGTCGTCGAGGTCGAAAATCCTTACGAAGTCACTGCCTTCCTCGATGACAGAACGTTGCCAGTTCAATGTGATTTCCTTAATTGTTTGCTCAGTGGTGTCAACACAGACACCGTGGCATCCGTTATAGTTGTCATTTTCGATGTGGGGAATGAGCGTCCACCGATAATATTTGCCGATGATGGACAAAAATTGAAAACGCAGATATTGCACTTGGCCTGATTTGAGACTTTCGAGCCTTTCGGTGACAAATGCGCGGTCATTATGTGCGGCGATGTCCGGTAAGGGCTTACCTACGATATCGGTCAATACAAAGCTACTACCGACCTTGCGGCGTATGTTCGTAATGCAATGCTGCGCATCAAGCTCTATGACACAGTCCGTGAATGATTCCCAAAAATGAACCATCCAAGACAGATCTCTCTGACCGCCGTCCGGTAAAGATTCAGTTATAATGTCTCCCCAGATACCTTCCATTAAGTTGTCCTCGCCAAATAGTGTTAACTAACGTTAGTTATTGGCCCTCAATCGGCAAAACGCACTGCAGGGATGACTCCTGCGGTGCGATTTGCAAACAATAACTGCTTAAGTGCTTCTTGATTATGCAAGCTCAATATCCTTGCCGGGTTCGATGATGAGGCGATTCGGCGCATTAAATTGCTCTGCAAGTGCTCGGTCAAAAAGCTCCCCGGGCTTAAGATGGACAGGCACATTATGCTTTGCGCCGATTAGCTTGGCGCATTCGGCAGCCTCTTCAAGCCCCATGTTATAAAAACCGTCAGCGCATAAAAACGCATAATCCAGCTTTTTGGTGGCGAAGTCTTTCATCTGCGGAGTTGTAGATGTGTCGCAGCTAAAGTACATCTTAACCCCGTCCATAGTTACAATAAACCCCACACTATCTTGAGGTGTGTGTCCTTGATTGTAACCGGCTTCTACAGCTTCAACTTCGATGCCATGCAGGTTAAAGGTGTTGTGCTTACCGCCTGCAAGTGCCTCTACATTAGAGATGATAGTGCACTGCGTTTTTTTAGCGCAAAGATTAGTCTGATTATGATCCTCGTGTTGATGGGATACCAGTATGATGTCGGCAGGTGAATCATAGCCTTCCCCGATGAATGGGTCAACATACACGACTACTCCATCGTTGGATGTCAGTCTGAAACTTCCGTGTCCTTGATAAAATAATTTTGGCATATCAATCAACTCCATAATTCTAAAATACAATAAGGCCTTGTGTGAAAAATCGGCAAGATTGGCTTTTCGATGGATGTTTTCGTCATGCGAGGCAAATTTTTGCAGGAATACCATTGGTTGTTCAAGAAAATTTAACGATGCAGAGCGGAAAAGACTCGTAAAGACTGTTGCGAGGATTGTTCAAACAAAACCTTATTACAATTTATTTTAACAGAGTAGGGATGAAACTGTCAATGTTTACTTGGGTTTTTCTGCTTGACAGAGTACATGTTTTTGTTATATCTTGTCGAAGTTGAGCGCATAAATAGGACTCATGTGCTGAATACTTAATTTTGAAAGCGGGGAAAAATTAAAATGATTTCTGACTTGGGAGTGTTTATCGTAGCGGTTATCTTTGTTGCAATAAACGGACTGACCATGCTTGCATGGGCAGCGGCGCAAGGATACAAAATGAAACCGACAGCGTTTGCCTTTATCGTTGGTGCAATAGGCAACTTGCTCACTGGCTCTATCACGCCGATATCGGGACAATCATCTATTTTGACGGTTTCCCATTTTATGAAAAATGTGAATGAGCGTATCGCTGCATTGCTGCTTGCCGTTATTGTCATGGTGCCGCTGGGACTTACAGGTGCAGTAACCATGATCGCAGGATTTGCAGGTCCGGCCGTTGTTAATGGCATGATGGCAGGTGTTGGTCTGATGGTCGCAGGGATAAGCATTGACATGCTCAGGCAAGACAAACGCACAAGTATCATCGCCTTTGTTGCAGCGCTGGGTACATTTGCGTTATTTGTGGGCAATCCGCACCAACTGGTCTATGTGATAGCTGTTTCTGTGACGCTTTCCACGCTCGACTTTGCGCTCCTTCAAAAAGATCCCGAAACAGGAAAAAGAGGCCGCCGTATAAATCTCATTAAAATGGCGCAGGCGGATGGTTACACCGGAGACATGAGTCAAAATGATAATCCAAAGTTCTGGACTAAAGCATACTGGGCAGACTTTAAAATAATGAAACCTAAGTTCAATCTGTATGCGATTTATTTTGCCCTCGCATTTATATCCCTAAATATCGGTACGAATATCGCATTTGGGAATATCACAGCCGGTATGGGTGCACGTGATGAATATGGTGTATTGCTCAATCCGCAAAATATGGATCACTTGACGGTCATCAATAGTTTGGCAGATATTCCGAGTGTCCTGTTCGGTGGTGCTCCTGTTGGTGCAATCATTTCAGCCACTGCCGCAGCCCCTTGGCCGGTTCTTGCAGGTGCTGTAATGATGCTTCTTTGTGCGCTGCTACTGCTGCTTGGACTCATGACGAAAGCGGTCAAATATATTCCGGTTCAGGCTATTGCAGGCTTCTTATTTATCATTGGTTTTTTCTCAACATTCCGTCCAAATCTTGTCAACGCATTCAACACAGCCTTAGTAGCTGATGGCGTTACTACAACACTTCATGTCGGCAATACGACGCAGGCGGCTGTAGCCTTGGCCTTGACTGCTCTGACTAAAAATCCGTTCATTGGCTTGGTTGCTGGTATATTGGTTCGGTATATAGGTCCGTCCTTTGGTCTTCCATCGTAAATCTAAGTCTTTCTGATATAAGTGTTGTATCAAAAATAAGGGATGCCCGATGTGCAGTTCCTATCTATGATGGTGTTATCGTAGTGTAGGAAAGTACATCGGGCGGCTCATTTTTGTTCACGCAATAGGCATAAAAAATTAACAAATTTTTAACAAATAAGATTGACATTATATTGACGATGTTGTACATTCATCATGGGAGAAAAATTATAAGGGAGAGAAAAAATGCGAAGAAAATTGCTTACAAAGGTACTCTGTGTGATACTGTTATTTGGGATAATTGGTGCTGCTTTGCCTCCGGCTGCTGCTGCGCAAGAGCAAAGCAATGACTACCCTATCGTGCTGGTGCATGGGCTGGGCGGATGGGGTCCCGGCGAGATGCTTGGGTTTAGGTATTGGGGTGGTTTTGGGAATATTCCAAGATATTTGAACAATCGAGGATTTAGGGTTTATGAAGCGAATATCAGTGGTTGGGCGAGTAATAGAGATCGAGCCATTGAACTCTACTATTTCATAAAGGGTGGCACTGTGGACTATGGTGCGGCACACTCGACACTGCACAATCATGAAAGATTTGGCAGAACATTCCCCGGAATACTTCCGGATTGGGATGAAAACAATAAAATCCATTTAATTGGGCATAGTATGGGAGGATTGACTGCGCGTGCGCTCGCTAACTTGATTGCTGACGGATGTGCTGTGGAAAGGGAATTCTATAAAAGACATCCGGAATCGGGAATATCTCCGCTATTTTTAGGTGCTGAGCAGTCTATTCATAGCATTACATCGGTAGGCACACCGCATAATGGAGCGTCTTTTGCAGAAGATCGCAATGCCTTTATTCACTTTGCGAGGGATTTCATCTTTATGCTATCTGCGGCGAGTGGACTATCGCCTGAGCGTATTTTATACGACCTTCAACTTGATCATTTCGGACTGAGTAGACACAGGGGAGAGCATTTTCACTCATACGTCCGCCGTGTTTTCTCAAGTTCTATCTGGCATTCTGAGGATATTGCGCTTTTCTGCTTATCTCTGAAAGGGATTGCGGCGAATGAAGCATTGCTGGCAACGAGACCTGATATTTATTATTTTTCACACACAGCACAGGCTACGGAGCGGGTGATTTTTACAAACACACATAGACCCATAGCCACAATGAATCCATTCTTTAAGCCGCCATCATGGTTTATCATCCGTTATACGGACAGACACAGTATACCGGCGATTACTGGTGATTGGGCGCCAAATGATGGAATGGTCAGTGTGGTATCGAGCCTTCATCCCATGGGTCATCCGGCAAGACCTTATTGCGGACGGCCTCAGCCCGGAGAGTGGAATTTTCATCCGGTGATGATGAGATGGGATCATTTGGATATTGTAGGTATTGGTACCAGATTGCCCAGTCAACTCAATCAGTTATATTGGGAAATGGCGCAACGTGTGCGTAACCTACCAGCGTAAGTCAAAAGAAATTCCGGAGTCCTCTACTGAGGTAATTGATGCTTTTTCAGCTTTGACGCCCCTAACGAGGGAGCTGTCAGCAACGCTGACTGAGGGAGTAAAAACACCACAAGTATAACAAAATTTGCAAATAAAAAGGAACGGAGAACCGATGTTATCCGTTCCTTTTATCCTTTTGTTTTGAAAAGTCCTCTTAGAAACCTCCGCGCTTTGGCTCGTTGGTTCCAATCTTGGCCATATCCGCTTCATTGCGGCGTGCAATACTGCGTGACCATGCAAGAATTGAAATCGTAATAATCGCAAAAAAAGCGATAATGGCCAACTCAATCAGTATAAACGAATTGATCCGATCCCTGAAGAATCCGGCAAAAAGTGCGCTGATCAGCGTTGCTACAAAATACAAAACTAACGATGTTGAAACCCCTGCTCTCAGAAAGACACTGCTGTGACTTGCGCCTGCAAACCGAAGTCCGATGAGTCCTCCGAATAAAACAACCTCTGACAATAGCAGAAAAGCCAGCGCCCAAATGTGCACAGCGATTCTCTCAATATCCAAAAGAAAAAACGCAACTAAGGTGAGAGCGACCATAATTATTCCAATAAGACTTATCGGCAAAACACCACTTTTGCTTCGCATGATTTCGCCTCCTATAATTTATTTCCGCACTCAGGACAGAACTTAGAGTTACTGTCTATCTGAACGCCGCATTCAGTGCATTTCTCTGCAAGGGATTCTCCGCATTCCGGGCAAAATTTAGCATTTCCGGTTTTAAGCGGGACAGCGCATTTAGGGCAGGGCGCCGGTAAAGCGTTACCACATACGAGACAAACGGTAGCATCTTTCTTCATGTCGGCCTCACAAGACGGACAAGGATTGTAAGGATTGCTGCAACCGGGGCAGAATTTATATTTTTTAGAAAACGCTGTGCCGCACTCGCTGCATGCAGTGGCATCAAACTGTGCTGTTTGCTGAGAATCAGCGCCGCATGCCGGGCAGAAACGAGAAGATGCATCCATATCGGCATTACAGGCAGAACATTTTTTCTTTTCGGTGACGTTGATGTTTTGTGCGATGCCACCCATTTGGCCACCCATTGCACCGCCAACGCCCATACCCATCCCTAAACCAATACCGGCACCCATAAGTCCGGATTGGGCAGAGCCGGGATTTGTTGCGGCACCCTCAAGCGTATCAAACGAACGTTCTTGTACATAACTGTATCCAACAATATCCATTTTCGCTCTTTTAGCCAGAGCCTCTTTGAGCGTCTTAACTGCGGGGTCATCTTCCGGTACATTGATGTCCTTAACATAGAAACTGAGCAGCTTTATGCCGTATTCGTCCAGTGTTGGAGCAATACGCTCTTTCAGATGCTCGGAAAGTTCGACCAAATAAGCATTGATCTCTAGGGCGCTGATGCCTTTGTTGATCAAATAAGACGAAATAGAGTCTTTGACTTTGGTAAGGTATAAGCCTCTAAAGAATTTGATAATATTTTCTTTATCAAGAACAGGAAGCGTACCGACAAGTTTGGTTAAAAACTGCTTGGAATCATTTATTTGAATACCAAATTGACCAAATGAGCGCAGGGGTATAAAGACATTATATTTGGGGTCTTGTAGCTGAATCGGTGTCGGTGTTCCCCATTTGATGTCTAAAGAGTGCACCTTGTTTATATACCAAACCTCTGCTTTGAAGGGTGACTTGCCACCGAATGGCAGATTGATGATATTATTGAGTATGGGTATATTGGCAGTTGACAATGTATGCCGCCCTGCCGCAAATATGTCAAGCGCTTGTCCACCTTTAAAAAGCACAGCTTCTTGTGATTCATTTACAATAAGCTGTGTCCAAGTACCAAGCGATTCACTCGGATATTTCCATGCAAAAACATCCGGACCTCCGTTGTATTTGATTACATCAACAATAGCCATTACTGCGCTCCCTTTCAGCGATTTAATTCAGACTGCGGCAGGTGTTTCTGAAACACCCTATAAGTGCTCACGGATTACTTAAAATGGAAACAAATACTACAAACGTCTCCCCGAAAAAATCAGGGAGCGTTTGCGTTTTTGGCGGAAAGGCGGGGATTCGAACCCCGGGTGGCTTGCACCACACAACATTTCCAATGTTGCACCTTCGACCTCTCGGACACCTTTCCATATTACGCCGGATACAAGATCGTGCACTTGAGATTATTATAATAAGATATGCCAAGTGTAAAGTCAAGCAAAACGTATATGCATCAAAGAATTAATCCCCATAAAACCGAAATTATAAATTATAATGTGTGAAATGTGTATTTTTTCTTGACAGGGGATTAGCGGAGTTATAAAATAACGCAGATGATGTGAGTGAAATATTAGGGGTAATTTTCACAATTTTATAGCAAATGTGGCAAACAGCTTGGAAAAGCCGTCAAAACGTCTCAGTGACGCATTAATTTTGACTAAAGCCATGTGAAGCTTTCATCATATGGATACATGGTGAAGACTTTGTTATTCAATATTTTTAAGATGAAAGAAATGGAGGTGCTTGAACCTACAATGTTTGAATCACCACTGGTAACAATCATAGTATTCATCGTTGCGTTGATAGTCGCCGCAGTATTGTGCTTATTTTTGGGATACACGTATAGAAAGAAAGTCTCAGAACGCGCAATACAAAGTGCGGAAGAAAAAGCAAAACGGATTATTAATGACTCGATAAAAGCTGCCGAAAACAAAAAGCTCGAAGCATTGCTCGAAGCAAAGGAAGAGATACACAAAAATCGGAGTGAGCACGAGCGTGAGGTAAAAGAAAGACGTACAGAAATCCAGAAGCAGGAGCGAAGACTTCAACAAAAAGAAGAAATGCTCGACAAAAAGACCGACCTCATCGAAAAGAAATCAGAAAACCTTGCCAAAAGAACAGCGGATTTGGAAACTGCACATGAAGACGTGGCAGCGCTCAAACGCAGTCAATATGAAATGCTGGAGAGGATTTCCGGATACACCGTTGAAGAGGCAAAAAGCTATCTGATCAAGAACCTTGAATCGGAAGTAACACACGAAGCGGCGATGAAAATCAAGGAAATAGAAGATCGCTTCAAGGAAGAGGCCGACCAAAAAGCAAGAGAACATATATCACTGGCTATCCAAAGATGTGCGGCAGACCATGTCGCCGAGGCGACCGTCTCTGTGGTTCCCCTGCCCAATGACGAGATGAAAGGGCGCATTATTGGACGCGAAGGACGTAATATCAGAGCTATTGAAACACTTACAGGAGTAGACTTTATTATTGACGATACTCCGGAAGCGATTACACTATCGAGCTTTGACCCGGTTCGCCGTGAAATTGCGCGTATCGCTTTAGAAAAGCTCATTTTAGACGGACGCATTCATCCTGCCAGAATCGAAGAAATGGTAGACAAAGCGAAGAAAGAAGTAGATCAAACCATAAAGGCCGAAGGTGACCGGGCGACATTTGAGACAGGCGTTCACGGACTGCATCCGGAGGTTGTTAGGCTGCTGGGCAGAATGCGCTACCGCACAAGTTATGGACAAAATGTACTCAACCACTCGATCGAAGTCTCGCACATTGCCGGACTCTTAGCAGCCGAACTGGGTGCGGATGTCATGCAGGCAAAGCGTGCCGGATTACTGCACGACTTAGGAAAGGCAGTAGATCATGAAGTTGAGGGCAGCCATGTAAACATTGGCGTTGATCTGGCCAGAAAGTACAAAGAAAACGACGAGATACTGCACGCCATTCATGCCCACCACGGAGATGTTGAACCGCGCACGATCGTTGCATGTCTTGTTCAGGCTTCTGACTCGATTTCAGCGGCACGGCCGGGTGCAAGACGTGAAAACATAGAAAGTTATGTCAAACGTCTTGAAAAACTCGAAGAACTCACCTGTTCATTCAAGGGTGTAGACAGCTCTTATGCAATCCAAGCCGGTCGTGAGATCCGTATCATGGTAAAACCGGATGAAGTGACAGAGGATGAGATGATTTTGCTGGCTCGCGATATTGCCAAGAAGATTGAAGCAGAGCTTGAGTATCCGGGACAGATAAAAGTGAACTTGCTGCGAGAGACAAAAGCAGTAGAGTACGCAAAATAAGCAAACGCATAACCATGCCTTGTCATTGTCATGTTAAGAAACTGTGGAGCAAAAAAACTGCTCCGCAGTTTTTTACAGTAAAGCATGTTAGTCTTGTCTTGAAATGAAGCGATTTGCTTTACAAGATATTGAGAAACGAGTATAATATATAGTGAACTGAGTATTAGGAGGCCTTTTCTATTGATAATACTTGGAATTGATCCGGGTGTCGCAACGGTCGGATTTGGCATCATTAAAGTTGCCGAAGGCAAACAAAAACTGATACGATACGGCGTCATTACAACCCCTGCCGGTATGAGACTCGCCCTGCGACTGAGTCAAATCAAGACCGATATGTCTGAGCTGATAAAGACATTTAGACCCGATGCGATCGCAGTCGAGGAATTGTTTTTTAACACGAATCTAAAAACCGCAATAGCAGTCGCCCACGGACGTGCAGCCGTAATCCTAGAAGGAGAAGCGCACGCAATTCCGATGTATGAATATACACCGCTCCAAGTGAAAAAAGCGGTTGCGGGTTATGGTCATGCGACCAAGAAGCAAGTAATGGACATGGTGAGCAGACTCTTAAACATGGACACAGTTCCGAAACCCGATGATGCGGCAGATGCGCTGGCCATTGCAATTTGCCATGCGCGGACGGTAAGCTCATTGATGAACACCAGCGGAAGTGCAAAAGCTACGATTTAGATGGTGGCGTGACATTCCGGTTAATTGAACCAATATTGGGGATAGATTTTGAAAGGAAATACAATGTTTTATTATCTGGACGGTGAAGTAACCATCATAAGCAAAAACCTCGCAGTCGTTGACATTGGCGGAGCAGGCTATGCGTGTATGACCACGATGAATACCTTGTCACACCTAGAAGTCGGGAAGAAAGCCCGTCTTTACACATATATGAACATCAAAGAAGATGCATTTGATATATTCGGATTTTATGATTTAAGTGAAAAACGTTGCTTTGAACAACTCATCAGTGTATCTGGTGTTGGGCCTAAAGCAGCGCTTTCCATTTTATCTTCATCTACACCTGAGTCTCTTGCGCTTGCCATTATAAGCGATGATGAGGGTGCACTGACACTTGCGCCCGGCGTGGGGAAAAAACTGGCACAGAGAATCATTCTGGAACTAAAAGACAAAGTCAGTAAAGAAACGGTGACGCTCAAGTCATCCGGGCATGTTCCGCCGCAGGGTATAGCAGATCAACCCGGTGCAAAAGGGCGTGATGCGGCAGCCGCACTGGCGGTATTGGGTTACAATCAAGGTGAAATTTCAGCCGCTCTGCGCAATGTGGATATTAATGAATTAACGGTGGAAGAAATCATCCGCGTGGTTTTAAAAAATTCGATGAAATAAGTGCAGATACAGCGCGAAACGCACTACAAGCAATAGCCGGACATTTCAGAAATGGAGTACCAAATGGCAATAGATTTTAGCGATGACTTAGCATCGGAACTTGATGGTTATGAAGACGATAGTGCGGTGCTTCTTACTGCACAATTTACCGCTGATGATGCAAGCGAAGGACAGCTTCGCCCACAAGCGCTATCTGAATATATAGGCCAAGAAAAAGCAAAAGGAAATTTGGCAATCTTCCTTGAAGGCGCACGCCGCCGACAAGAGCCGCTGGATCATGTGCTGCTGCATGGACCGCCCGGATTGGGTAAAACAACCTTAGCCGCAATCATTGCGAATGAAATGGGTACTGCGTTGCGCAAGACCTCAGGACCTGCAATTGAAAAACCAAAAGATCTGGCAGCGCTGCTGACAAACCTCAATGAAAACGATGTACTGTTCATTGATGAAATCCATAGAATGAATAGAGCAGTCGAAGAGATTCTTTATCCAGCAATGGAAGACAAGCAAATTGACATCATCATCGGACAAGGTCCGACTGCTGCATCAATTTGTCTGGAACTGAAGAACTTTACATTGGTTGGTGCAACAACACGTTCCGGACAACTCAGCTCTCCGCTACGTGATCGATTCGGCATTGATCTGAAACTCGACATGTATACACCGGACGAATTGCAGACCATTGTGGAACGTTCGGCACGGATTTTGGATATTCCCATTGAACCGGACGGCGCACATGAAATCGCATCGCGCAGCAGGGGAACACCCAGAATAGCAAACAGACTGCTCAGGCGGGTCAGAGACTTTGCAGAAGTCACAGGTGACGGCGTAATCACTTATAAAGCAGCAGATGATGCTTTGACGAGACTCGAAATAGATGCGACAGGATTAGATGCCATTGACCGGCGCTTGCTTGAGAGTATAATCATCAACTATAATGGGGGGCCAGTCGGTCTGGAAACCATAGCAGCAACCATAAATGAAGAGCCGGTTACGATAGAAGATGTATATGAACCATTCTTGATGCAGCAGGGTTTTCTGACCAGAACACCTAGAGGGCGCTGTGTAACCAGCAAAGCATATGAGCATATCGGCCTGCTCTATCCGGGGCATGAGCAGCTCAAATTATGAGTATGAAATGTAATTTCAGCTCTTGAAGTAAGGGAGGAGAAGGATCATGGGAAAATATTTTGGAACCGATGGAATCAGAGGTGTTGCAGGAGCGGTGCTCGATGCGGAACTTGCCTTTAAAGTGGGACGTGCGGCAGCGATGGTCATCGAAAAAAAAGATGAAGCGCAGCTCAAAGTGCTCATAGCGAAAGATACACGCATTTCATGTGATATGCTCGAAGCGGCATTGTCTGCCGGACTCTGTTCGGCCGGAGCTAATGTCAATCTGTTGGGCGTGCTACCCACACCGGCCGCTGCGTATCTGACCATCAAGACGCAGGCTGACATGGGTATAGTTATTTCGGCATCACACAATTCATATGAGCACAATGGGATAAAAATTTTTGGAGGAAATGGATACAAGCTCAGTGATGCATTGGAAGAAAAAATAGAACACCTTGTCGACCATGTGGAGGGCATCCCGGAGTTTGTCAATGGAAAATTTGGATGCATCAGTCAAGACCATGGATTTTGGACAAAAGAATATGTCAATTACGTGGCGAGTGCTGCGGTGGGCGGAAGATTTAAGGGCAGAATAGCGATTGATTGCGCAAATGGTGCGGCAACAGAAACCGCCCGACTTATTTTTAGACAAATCGGTGCGGAGTTTGAAATTGGCTTTGATGAACCCAACGGTATAAATATCAATGAAGCTTGCGGCTCTACACATCTCGGATATCTTGAGGATATGATGAAGACAGGCAGATTTAGCTTGGGAATCGCTTTTGACGGCGATGCGGACAGATGCTTGATAGTCGATGAATTGGGTAACACAATTGACGGAGACATGATGCTTTGTGTGCTGAGTAAGAACATGCAAGAAGCGGGAACACTCAAGGGCGATGGATTTGTAGGAACCGTTGTATCCAATGCCGGTATGGAAGTTTTTGCTAAAGACAATGGTATGAAATTCTATAGAGCGGATGTGGGAGACCGAAATGTGCTTGAACGAATGCTCGAATTAGGATGCAACTTGGGTGGCGAATCATCAGGACATGTGATTTTTTCTGACGAAGCGACAACCGGAGATGGGCAGCTCACTGCGGTGAAGTTCTTAAATGCGCTCACCAAATCCGGAAAAAAGGCATCAGAACTTGTAGCCGATATTCCACGTTTTCCGCAGGTGATGCCCAGCTTTAAGCTCACAGGCGGTGCACAGCAAAGGGATGCGATCATGGCACATCCGAAACTTCAAACTGAGCTCTTAAAGTATGAAAAAATTCTGGATGGCAATGGGCGTGTGTTTATTCGCCCTTCTGGCACAGAGCCGATTATACGCGTTTTGGTCGAAGCGAAGACTGAGCAGCAAGCCACAGAAATTGCTGATCATTTTTTAAATGTGATGGGAATGTTGTAAAATAACTAAATTTTGTATAAATATCGAAGCTTTTTGCAATAAAATGCTTGACTTTGTTAACAATGATAAATATACTCAGTGCGGGGCGAGTGTAATATTCGCTGAGCCTAGTGAGAATATTTTTTGAAACTTTTCTTAATAATTGCGTCATAGGAAGGCCGTGCTGCGGTACTGGAAAAGTCAATCAAATCGGCAAACAGTGCCGAATGAAAGACCGGAAGTTATCCGGCACATATTCTCCGGTGCGTTTTATTCGAAGGTGAATAAAGACCCACAACCAAGGGCGTAAATCAGTGTGAGAGCTGAACGCAAATACAAATCCCGAAAGGGTAGATTATTAGTCGAAAAAGAGAGGTTTCAAAATGTACGAGGAAAAAACACTAATATGTAAGGAATGCAATGAAGAGTTTGCATTCACAAGCGGTGAGCAAGAGTTTTATGCTGAGCGTGGGTTCCAAAATGAACCACAGCGCTGCAAAGTTTGCCGTGACAACAGAAAAGCTGCTGCACGCGGTCCGAGGGAGTATTTTACAGCAGTGTGTGCCGATTGCGGCAACGAAGCGAAGATTCCGTTTGAGCCAAAGACAGACAGACCTGTATATTGCAGCGACTGCTTTGCAAAAACAAGAGAGTAATCAATAAGCTATCATCAATAACAAACGGAGGTTTGTAATGTCTCAAATCACTAAAGACATGATTATCGCAGATATCCTTGAGCAAGCGCCGGAAACAGTACAGTTATTTAAGTCGATTGGTATGCACTGCCTTGGTTGTGCCATGGCAAGCGGCGAGACGTTAGAGCAGGCATGTGCGGCTCATGGTGTCGAAACTGATGCTTTTCTGGAGACCCTCAATGCGGTTATCGAACAGGAATAGTTAAGAATATTTTCTTAAGATCAGCTCAGACGAGTCGCAATGCGGCTCGTCTTTGTTGTCGTCAGGGGGAAGTTAAATGAAGCATGTGATTAAGCTGCCCAAAAGATTACAGGCTATAGCCGATTTTATTGAAAGCAGCTCAAAGGTTGCTGATATAGGTACAGACCATGGAAAGTTACCTGTATATCTGGCACAAACCGGAATTTCTGATCGGATTATCGCATCCGATATCAGTGCAGGTTCGCTTGCAGCAGCGATTCGAACGGCCGAAAAATATGAAGTAACGGAAAAAATTGATTTTATCAATGCGCCCGGACTAACAGGCATTGATGAAAGTGACATAGATACCATTGTAATCGCAGGGGTCGGCGGCGAGACAATAATCGAAATACTGAAAGAAACCTCATGGTCAACCCATGGCAAAAGACTTATCTTGCAGCCGCAAACAAAAAAAGATGAGCTTTTTAGCTATTTGGAACAAAATATGCCTGAAACAGTTTTTGATATAAAGACTGTAACAGACAGAGGCCGGGCGTATATTATTATTTTATCTTGATTTGTGATACACTTTATTGTATTATATCTTCGGCTGGCAGAGTCAGTCAAATATTGCGATGCATCTTGGCAGATGAGAAGAGCATCAGCGGAGGTATAAAAATGAAGAGTGCACGTAGCTTAACTTTCCTCGCACTGCTCACAGCAATTGTAGTTGTACTACAGTTTCTGGGGGCATTTGTTAGATTTGGCCCATTTTCGGTGTCGCTCGTATTATTGCCCATTGTAATTGGTGCAGCCTTAGCCGGTCCGCTATCCGGCGGATGGTTGGGCTTGGTCTTTGGTTTGGTGGTACTACTGTCAGGCGATGCCGGAGTATTTTTAGCTATTGATCCTGTAGGTGCAATAATCATTGTGCTAGGCAAAGGCATTGTTGCCGGTCTTGGTGCCGGGCTATTTTACCGGATATTTGAAAAAGCAAATAAAACTTTAGCCGCTGTTGCCGCAGCAGCAATCTGTCCAATCGGCAACACGGGAATATTTATCCTCGGACTATACATATTTTTCCTTCCGACAATGAGGCAGTGGGGCGCAGATGCAGGATTTGAAAATGTCACGGCATTTATATTTTTAGGGATGGTAGGACTCAATTTTGTATTTGAATTTGCGCTGAATATCATCCTGAGTCCAACGATTGTAAGGCTGATCCAGTTAGGAGTAGATGGGAGACTGAAAGCAAGATGATTTTAGCGCTTGATGTAGGTAACACAAATATTGCCGTCGGATGTATCACCGACGGCGAATTAAAGCATGTGTTTAGAATTTCGACCAATGTCGCCAGAAGTGCAGACGAATACGCCGTCCAGATAAACAATATGCTGGAGTTTCAAGGTATAAAAAGAACAAGCATTGAAGGCGGGAGCATTTCATCGGTTGTGCCGCCTTTGACAAACACCTTTCGCGAAACCATTGTTAAACTTGCGGGTGCACAGCCGGTTATTGTGGGCGCAGGAGTAAAGACTGGGCTCAATATACTCATTGATGATCCGGCGCAATTGGGTGCGGATATGGTTGCCACCGCTGTCGGAGCGCTTGCATCGTACAAACTGCCGGCAATTATAGTCGATTTGGGAACAGCCACAAAAATGTTTGTCTTAAATGAAAAAGGCAGCTTCCTTGGTGGCGCAATTATGCCCGGAGTGACCTTATCAATGAATGCACTTGCAGCAGGAACCTCACAACTTCCGGAAATTCCTATAGAAGCGCCGGTAAAAAGCATATCGTCCAATACGATAGACTGTATAAAAAGCGGCATTATTTTCGGTGCGGCATCAGCGATAGACGGAATGATCGCACGTTTTGAAGAAGAACTCGGGAAGCAAGCAACGGTCATAGCGACCGGAGGCCTTGTCGAACCGGTGTACCGACATTGCAAACACGAGATAACCCACGATCCGCACTTGATTTTGCATGGACTTGGGATTATTTATGAAAAAAATAGCGCCAAGAGGGCTTTTAGACGGTAAACAGCCGGGAGTCGATGCCGGAGGCTTCTTTCGATGCTTTTCACTCCATCTTTTTTGCCGGTACGCCTGCATAAATACCGGACTCAACAATATCCTTGACGATTACAGCACCGGCACCAACGATGACATCATCACAAATAGAAATACCATTTTTCACGCATGCACCAATGCCGATATGTGTACCATAACCTACATAAACATCGCCACCGAGGACGGAGCGAGGCGAAACGTGAACAAAGTCACCGATCTTGTTGTCGTGCTCAACGATTGCCCCGGTGTTTATAATACTATGTAGCCCAATAGTGGAGCGGGGATTAATGATTGCCCCGGCCATCAAAACTGACCCACGTCCGACTTTAACCCCATCGCCGATAATTACAGATGGATGGATCGCTGAACCGTATTCTAAATGATATGTTTCAGCGATCTTCTTTCGTGTCGCATTATTACCGATGGCAATGATAAACATGCACTCAGGGTAATTTGTGCAGTCCTTTATCTTTCCCAACACTTGAGCTCCGAGTACTGCGACACCAACATCAACGCCGTCATCTAAGAAGCCCTTTACAGCAAATCCACGTTGATAAAGCATATCGGCGACCACAGCCCCATGTCCACCGGCGCCCATTATAATATATTGCTTCTTAATGTTCATACTCAGTGCCCTCCATATGACAATCTCTAATCGGTTTAATTCGATGGCTTCGACCACACTATCTAATCTTCAAAACAGAAATAGATGCAGTAAGTTCAGTCGTCATTTCCTGTAAATATTTCCATGGTCTCGCTAGTGTTTGAACTGACACCCTGACGAGAAAACATCAGAGAAAAAGTTGAAAAAAAGATCTTGCAGTCCAGTAAAAAACTCAGATTATCCACATAAAAGCAATCAAATGCAAATTTTTCTTGCCAAGAAATTGCATTGCGCCCATTGATCTGTGCATATCCCGTCAGACCCGGGCGTACATTATGCCGTCTCATCTGCTCAGCGTTATACAGTGGCAGATATTGCGCAAGCAAGGGTCTGGGACCCACGAAACTCATATCGCCTTTGAGAATATTCCAGAGCTCTGGCAATTCATCCAAACTTGTTGAGCGAAGCAGTTTGCCAAATGACGTGAGTCTTTCTTTGTCTGTAAGCAGCTCACCGTGTTTATCTCTTTTGTCAGTCATAGAACGAAACTTTCCTATGCGGAAGGTTTTTCCATAGCGTCCCGGTCGCTCCTGTATGAATATGACTGGAGTGCCTAACTTAATTCGGACAAAGATTGATGTGATAAGTAACACCGGGGATAAAACAATCAGCCCAAGTAAGCTACAAAGAATATCAAATAATCGCTTTCCAAATCTTCTATACACGACGCACCCATTCCTCATTTAAAACTGCGCACTGATCAGTCTGCAAACCCCCGCCTGCTCCTCCATCGTCATCTTCACATCTGAAGGCAAACAAAGCCCACGTGAAAACAAATCATGAGAAACAGCCCGCTCCGAAACAGAAACGAAATCGCACCCCTCATAATATGGCTGCAAGCTCATAGGTTTCCACAAAGGCCTGCACTCCATGCGCTCTTTTTCAAGCCGCTCAATTATTTCAATCACCGAAACAGGACAATCATCATATAATGTAATACACGAAAGCCAATGATTTGCCACGCAATTATCCGGGATCGGATTCATAGCAATAAATGCGCACCGACTAAAAGCCTCTTTATAACGCCGATAAATATCAGTCTTTTGCGTTATCCTTAAATCCAGCGTAGTAAGTTGACCGCGCCCGATACCGGCACAAATATTGGACATACGATAATTGTACCCAAGTTCACTGTGCTGATAGTGACGCGCAGGGTCACGTGATTGATTAGACCAAGATCGTACTTTGGTGATGATATTTTCATCATCGCAGACCAGAGCGCCGCCGCCGGACGTGGTGATGATCTTATTGCCATTAAAGGACAAAATCCCAATCCTTCCGAATCGGCTAGTTTGAACGCCATTTAAAGTGCTCCCAAGCGATTCAGCCGCATCTTCAATAAGCGGTGTGTTATGCCTTTGGCAAATTGAGGCGATTTCATCCAGCTTTGCAGGTGTGCCATAAAGATTGACAACAATGACTGCCTTGACTTGCGGATATTTAGCAAAAGCAAGTTCAAGTGACTCCGGACACATATTCCAACTGTTGCATTCGGAATCAATAAAAACCGGAACAGCGCGTTCATACTTTATTGGATTACATGTCGCAGCAAAGGTCATGTCAGAGCAAAAAACGATATCGCCATCTGTGACCCCAAGTGCTCTTAGCGCCAAGTGAATCGCAGCCGTTCCGGATGAAAGCGCCGCAACGTGACTTGTGCCAATATATGTTGCGAGCGCCTGCTCAAAGGCATCGACATTAGGCCCTAATGGTGCAATCCAATTTGTCTCAAAAGCCTCATGTATGTATTGTAATTCTGTTCCATTCATTGTCGGAGTTGAAAGCGCAATGACCTTGCTCATAGATGTACCTCCTGATCTGAGATCAGCATCAAAAAATGATTGAAGCCATACTATCACTTTAGGTAAAAAATGACAAGTATCTAGTACTCCATTCTCAAAATAAGCTTACAAATTTTGCGGCATCTTTGTTCCGTCTGACTTCGTTAAAAAACCTTGAAAGACCAGTGGTATTCCCGCAGTTTTTTGCCTTGCCAGACGAAAAA
>Ga0123355_10000271_pt1 | contig 66231 bp, 66 predicted proteins | sample TergutEmb28metaG_3_FD_89872 | JGI IMG/M metagenome (GOLD analysis project Ga0123355, IMG submission 89872) | Embiratermes neotenicus P1 segment gut microbial communities from Petit-Saut dam, French Guiana - Emb289 P1 | ecosystem: Host-associated > Arthropoda: Insects > Digestive system > Gut ...
ACAAAGATGATGAAATATCATTGAGAAGAGTTATTAATACACCTAAAAGGGGAATTGGTGCAGCAGCAATTAATTTAATAGAAGAAAATGCTAATATCAATGGCACTTCAATGTTTGAAAGTTTAGCCACAAAAAAAGAATTAGAATTTAAAGATATTATTTTAGATTTACAAAAAAGGAGCAATAATTTATCATTAACCGAATTAATTGACGAAGTTCTAGATTTATCAGGACTGAAAAGGGAATTAGAAAGCTCAAAATCGTTAGAAGATGAAATCAGGCTAGATAACTTACAGGAATTTAAGTCTATTACAGCATCTTTTGAAGAACGTACAGGATCAGTAAATCTAGGGGATTTTTTAGAGGAGATTTCTCTAATCAGTGATGTAGCAGCTCATAAATCAGATGGTAATGAAGTTACTTTAATGACTCTTCATTCAGCAAAAGGATTAGAATTTAGAGCTGTATTCTTAATTGGTCTGGAAGAAAACATATTTCCGCATAGTATGTCTTTAATGGAAGATAATATTGAAGAAGAACGTAGACTTTGCTATGTTGGGATTACTAGAGCAAAGGATCGATTGTATTTAACTAATACTAAAAGAAGAATGTTGTATGGTAAAGAACAGATGAATATGCCGTCAAGATTTATTTCAGAAATTGATGAAAAATATCTTGATAAAAATGATACAGCTTTAGGTGAACCAAAAATGATCAACAAAGAAAAGATGTTTACGAAAGAAAATGATGATATCATTGAAGGAAATATTATTAATCACGAAATACACGGAACCGGAGTTGTAACGAAATTAGATGGTTCATTAATAGAAGTAGCTTTCAAAACAGGTATTAAGAAATTAATGAAAAATCATAAATCAATAACTAAACTTGGATAAATAGGAGCGATAAACATGAATAATAAATCAATTGGAATTTGTGACTCGGGAGTTGGTGGAATAGCGGTACTATCAGAAATAATCAAGACTCTTCCGGAAGAAAGTTATATCTACTTAGGTGATACAGCTAGGTTTCCCTATGGCTCTAAATCGAAAGAGAGTCTTATTAAATATACAAAAGAAATGATTAACTTCTTAATCAATCAAGATGTCAAAGTAGTTGTCGTAGCTTGTGGAACTGCCAGTAGTGTCCTACCTGAGGTTTTAGAACAAAAATATCCAGTTCCAATCATTGGAATATTGGAGCCAACACTAATTAGAATAGATGATAACACTAAAGAAATAGGTATTATTGCTACTTCCAGGACTATTACAAGTAAAGCATGGGATAAAATAGTTAATGAAAAATATCCTAATATAAATATAATAACTAATGCTTGTCCGATTTTAGCACCTTTAGCTGAAGCTGGTTGGACTGATAATGAAATAGCTAGACTAGTAGTACAAGAATATATCAAACCATTTAAAAACAGTAACATCTCAGAACTAATTTTAGGTTGTACTCACTATCCTTTATTTAAAGAACTAATCCAAGAAGAATTACCAGGTGTAAAATTAATTGATATTGATGAAGAAATGGGTATTTATTTGAAAGAGTATTTAACTGAAAAAGAATTGTTAAGTCAGAACAAATCCAACTCTCTTTTAGAATTTAATTTAACTGATTTAGATGATAGTTATTATAAATTAATTAATAATCTCATGAAAGAGGTTGGCGAAATAAAAGCTGATAAAATAAATAAAATTGATTTATAAAAAGGAGAAGCTATGCAGAAAAGATATGAAGAACTGATACAACTGATTGAAAAAGCTAACCATGAATATTATAACCTAGATAATCCAAGCGTTGATGATCGAACTTGGGATAGTTGGATGGCTGAACTGATTAAAATTGAAGAAGATTACCCAGAACTAAAAAAAGCCGATTCTCCAACAAATCGTATTGGTCATGTTATTATTTCTGAATTTAAAAAAGTTAAACATCGTTATCCGATGATTAGTTTATCTAATGCATTTAACGAGGAAGAATTAATAACTTTTGATGAAAAAATTAGAAAAGAATTTGCTAATCCAGAATATGTATGTGAATTAAAAATGGATGGCTTAGCAGTTAGCTTTATTTATGAAAGAGGACTTTTAGTTACAGCAGCAACTAGAGGTGATGGAATTCATGGTGAAGATATTACTCATAATGTTAAAACTATAAAATCAATACCATTAAAAATTCATCAGGATATTGATATTGAAGTGCGCGGAGAAATTTATATGCCTTTAGCTTCTTTTATTAAATTAAATGAGGAAAGATTGCAGAAAAGCGAGACTATTTTTCAAAATCCACGAAATGCAGCAGCAGGAAGTGTTAGACAATTAGATTCAAAAATTGCTAAATCAAGAAATTTAGATGCATATCTTTATCATGAACCGAATACTAACTGTGCAACTCAATATGAATCTTTAAATTATCTTAAAAAATTAGGCTTTAAAGTAAATCCGCATATTAAATTGGCAAAAAACATTAAAGAAGTCATAGACTATGTTAATGAATGGACTAATAAACGAGGAGAATTACCTTACGATATAGACGGTGTTGTTATTAAAGTTAATAATATTAATATGCAAGAAGAATTAGGAATGACTGCTAGATGTCCAAAATGGGCTATTGCATATAAATTTCCAGCTGAAGAAGTGAAAACTAAATTAACTGACATAATATGTACCGTTGGTCGAACCGGACAAGTGACTCCTAATGCAATATTTGACCCCACTAAAGTAATGGGCTCAACAATTAGCAGAGCAACATTACATAATGGTGATTTTATTAAAGAGCGTGATCTAAGGATTGGTGATAACATCATCATTCGTAAGGCTGGTGATGTTATTCCAGAAGTCGTATCATCAATTCCTAATGAACGTGATGGTAGTGAAATAGAGTATGTAATGCCACTGAATTGTCCTATTTGTGAGACAAAATTAATTAAATCAGCAACCAATATTGACTTAATTTGCCCAAATGATGATTGTCCCGCTCGTAATATTGAAGGATTGATTCATTTTGCATCAAGAAATGCGATGAACATTGAAGGATTAGGCGAACGTATTATGGAAGATTTCTATAATATGAAAATTATTAAAAACTTTATTGACATTTATAAATTAGAAAGCCATCAAGAAATGATTATGGAATTAGAAGGATTTGGTAAGAAAAGTGTTAATAATTTATTAGAAAGCATTGAAAAGTCGAAAACTAATTCACTAGAGAAATTGCTATTTGGTTTAGGAATAAAAGGCATTGGTGAAAAAACAGCCAAAACATTAGCGAAAAAATATTCCAATTTAGAAAATATTATGAATGCATCAATAGAAGAACTAGAGTTAATTCCTGATATTGGGCCAATTTTAGCAGCTAATTTATTTCACTATTTTAAAGCAGAAGAAAACTTACAAATGGTTGAAGCTTTTAAAGATATAGGGATTAATATGGATTATCACGGAGAGAAGATAATTGAAAATCAAAATTTTACTGGTAAAAAAATAGTTGTTACTGGCTCTTTAAATAAATATGGACGAGAAGAAATTCAAAATATTATTGAATTAAATGGTGGTTTATGGAGTTCATCAGTTTCTAAGAACACAGACATTGTAATTGTTGGTGAAAATGCTGGTTCTAAACACCAAAAAGCACTCGAATTAAACCTTACAATATGGGATGAAGAAGAACTAGATAAAATGCTAAAAATTTAAAAAGAAGACAAATCTTGTCGTCTTTTTATTTCACTAAAAATTGAATTATAAAGATAGGTATAGTATAATACAATTACATAAGAGGTGGATTTTATGGGAAAATTAAAGGGGTTCTATAGAAATAATCGCGTTTTTGTTATTTTAATGGGGATAGCAACAGTTTGTTTAGCAATAATATTAGTTGTATTACTAATTACTTTTACTGGACAAAGAGGTGGCAATCATTGGGGGAATCGCCTTGCAGGTATTGAGAATCATCCGATTGCTGATACTAGATTAAGAGAAATTGAAACAACACTTTCAGAAATTGAAATTGTTGATCGAGCTTCTTTACGTATTGTAGGTCGAATCATTTATATAAATGTCTTTTTAAATGACGGGAGACCATCTGATGCCCAAGAAATAGCAATGGACTCATTAGAGTTTTTTAGTGAGGATGAACAATCTTTCTATGATATCCATTTTGCATTTGCAAAAGTAGGAGAAGTAGAAGATAGTGAATTTCCAATTATGGGAAGTTTAAAAAGTTCTAATCGCACTATTACTTGGACTAATTTTTAATAAGTAGGTAAGAAATGAAAAAAATACATAAATTTATTATTATAATTACGGTAGCAATATTTATTCTTTCAGCAGGTTTATTTTTATACTTTGCATATTTGTTTGATGAAACAGCATTTTCAGTAAGTGAAATGGAATGGATTGAACAAAACCGTGGTTCTCTAATTCAAGTTGATGTTCCGAATAACATCAACGTTTTTGGCCATGGTGGGCGAGGAGTTTTCTTTGATTTTTTTGAAAGATTAGAAAACTATACAGAATTAAGATTTCATCAAAATGCGACTTTAATTGGGGCATCTAGCAGTAGTAACATTGGATTTATTATCACTGAAGAATTTATTGAAAATGCTTTAAAAATTTACCAAGATCACTTTATTTTAGTTGGTAAGAATCATGAAATAATTCCTTATTATCGTGCAATTTCTGGTAGTCAAGTTGGTATTTTAGCTGAACATTTATCAAGAATCGAGTCTAGTTATAGTGAAAATATAAATTACCAAGAATTTGAAGACCGTTCAGCATTAATTAATGCTTTAAAAGAAACTGAAGTGGCTTTTATTATTGTACCTAAAATGGAGTATTTAAATACTGTTTTAGAAGAAGAATTTAGTGTTGTTTATCACTTTAATGATTTAGTGATTAACTATTATTTAACTTTTGGTGAAAATGCAATTTTAAATTCGATTTTGGAAAAATTCTTTCATCGATATATGAGAAATGATTTTGAAACAGTTTACTATTCTTATAAATATGATTTATTTATACAGGCACTGGGATTAACCCAAGCTCAAACAGATAGTCTAACAAACCGTGTTTATACCTATGGATTTGTAGCGAGTACACCACTTCAAACAACCAGAGGATTAAGGCATGGTGGAATAATGATTGAATATCTAAGATCTTTTAGCAGATTAACTAATGTCGAATTCAACTTTATTCAATACAATTCATATCCTAATTTAGTTAGAGATTTTAATAATGGTGAAATTGACTTAGTTTTAAGCAATGAATCTCATAATATGAATTTTTATCGGATTCCAACTGGTTTACCACAAAGATATTATGTTGTTAGCCCTTTAGAAGTTCGCCTAAATATGAATAATATTTCTGATTTAATTCAAACTAATCAAGAAGTAACTGTAATGGCAAACACAGAACTATACCATTATTTAACCACAATGCACCAAATAGAAGTTAACTCAGTATACAGTAGCGGTGAATTACTTCGTGCAGCCAGAAATAATCATACTTTAGTTGTTGATTCATTTCTTTACCATTATTATCGTAATCGTGGGATTAATAATCATACGGTACGTTTTATTGGTTATCTAGATAATAACTATAGTTTTAATTATCAAAATAATAATGATGCATTTTACCAAATGTTTAGTGCTTATATAAATTTATTAGATCCGAATAGAGTTATTAACTCAGGTCTAATAAGTTACAATGAAGTTTCTGGTGTAAATAGTTTATTCCAAAGAATTGCTGCCTATACGCTTGTCATAGGTACAGGAGCACTAATTATTTTTGGTATAACGATTTATCGAGGAAAGCAAAAAAACGTTGTAAAAATTAAAACAAAACTAAAAAAAGATGATAAATTAAAATTTATTGATATCCTTACTTCATTGAAAAATCGTAATTATCTTAACGATCAAAAAGAAGTATGGAATCAAAACACAATTTATCCTCAAGCGATCATCGTTTTAGATTTAAATCGAATTAAATCTATTAATGATACTTATGGTGCTGATGCTGGTGATGTACAAATAACTGGCGCAGCTAACATTTTAATTAAAACTCAATTAGATAATACAGAAATTATGAGAACAGATGGAAATGAGTTCACCATTTACCTAGTTGGTTATAACGAAAAACAAGTTCTTAATTATATTAAAAAACTTGTTAAAGAATTTAAAGAATTACCTTATGAATATAGTGCGGCTTTTGGGTTTAGCATGATTGTTGATGATTTAAAGCTAATTGATGATGCAATTAGCGAAGCTTTAATACAAATGCGCGAGAACAAGGAGATTTCAGAAGACAAAGATGAAGAAAGAGCGACCGATTGAAAATCCAAAAAGAGGCATCAAAGGGATTATTAGATATATTAAAAGAGTTTACTGGCGCCCAGAGATGACCTTGCTCCCTGGGCAACTGGCTTTTTTTATTATACTTTCATTAGTCCCATTAATTACTTTGGTTGGTTACGGAGCATCTTTTTTAGGGCTATCAATTGAATCAATCACTGATATTTTAAATAATCTAAGTCCAGGAGTAGCGGGGATGGTAAGACCGATAATTGGCGGAAACATTGGAACAAGTATTTTAGTATTTTTTGGAATTATGCTCTACATTGCGTCTAATGGATTAGCATCAGTTATTGTAACAAGTAATACAATCTATGATATTCCTCAAAAGCCGTGGCTTAATAGGCGTATTAAAGCAATCTTTTTAACAATTGTCTTAGTAAGTCTTTATTTATTTGTTTTATTAATTCCTGTTTTAGGATATCAAATCATAGCGGCAATTGATGCATTTAATATAAGGCCATTAATTTTTAATACAATAACAATGTTACAAGTACCAATAACTTGGGTAATTATCTTTATTTTTATTAAAATAATTTATACAATAGCTCCAGATAAGCGAATTTCGTCTAAATACATGAATTTAGGAGCGGTTTTTACAACTACAGGGTGGGTTGTAACATCGACTTTATATGGATTTTGGGTCCGTAACTTTGCTAGACATGATTTATTTTACGCTGGACTAGCAAATTTAGCGGTTCTAATGTTATGGATTTATTTTTTAAGTATGATATTTGTTATTGGAATGAGCATTAACCAAAGGTCTTTAGAAAAATCTGGTAACAATTGGAACTAATAAAAAAAAATTAGAATTACATAATAATATCATGCACACAGGTATTACTTAGTGCATGATTTCTTTTTCGATATGATCCGTAGTTTTAATAAACTAATAATATTGAGGAGTAATACTTAAAGAAGCAGTTTAGTTGCTTCTTTTTTAGGGGTATGCTACAATATTTCTTAGGTGAAATGACATGAAAAGTAAAAAACTAAAAACTGTTAATTATCAAAATGAAGACATGAAAGAAATCAAAACTTTAATCATTATTACAATCGTGGTAATTTTGGTTGCAATTGGTCTATATTTCTTAACTGATCGAATTTTACAAAATAGAACAAGAGATCTTCCTGTACCGCCTCCATCACCAATTAGCTACACAAATACAATTGTGGGACGTATCTTTGATAAACCATATGAAGACTATTATGTGTTCTTATTTAGTTCTGCTGATGACCGTGCACCATTATTTAATGGGTTACTTAGAAATTTCGACCAAGAAGAAGAAGCTATCAAAATTTATTTTGTAGATTTAAGTATCGGCTTTAATGATCATGTCTTAAGCGAAGAATCAAATCCTAACCCTAGAAATGCAGGAGAGGTTCAAATTAATGAATATGCTTTAATGAGGATTAGAGATGGTCGTGTTGTAGCCTTTCATGATACTGTAGAAGCTATTGAAAACGCATTAAGTATAGAACGTTAGTTAACGTTCTTTTTTGATAATATTTTTTTGAAAGAGAAGTCTAAATATGTTATGATTTATGGGTAAGGAAGCGGTCAATATGAATATTAAAAATAAAACTAAACCAACCTTTAGTTTGTGGGAAGTTATTGTTATCGTTGTGGTCACGTCAATTATTATGATTAGTGTTACAGGATATATATCTTTTCGTAGAGAAGGTGGTATAAATTATCGAGAACTAATTAATAATCCTCATATCAGTGAATTTATCAGTACTTACAATACGATTGTTAATAATTTTTTTGATGAAGTTGATGAAGCTGCTCTGATTGATGCGGCTATTAATGGTATGCTATCAGAATTAGATGACCCTCATACAACACTTTTAGATCGACAAAATTCAGAACACTTAATTGATACATTAAGAGGAACTTATCAAGGTGTAGGAATCTTAATATCTGATCAATTAGGAGTTCCTCTAATTATTCAAGTATTTGAAGAATCACCTGCTGAAAGAGCCGGAGTATTAGCCGGAGATATCATTAGGTATCTTAATGATACTGATGTGTCTGAAAAATCAGCAACTGAGATTGTTGAAATGATTAGAGGTCGTGGTAATAGACAAATTGAAATGTTAATTGAGCGCGAAGGTGAAGAGGACTTGGTAGAGTTTCAATTAAGTAAGGGAACAATTGTGATTCCCCAAGTCCATAGTGAAACCTTTGAACAAAATAATCAATTAGTTGGATATTTGAGAGTTGATGTTTTTTCAGAAAATATTGCTTCACAATTTAGAAGGCGCTTATTAGAATTAGAACAACTTAATATAGATAGTTTAATTATTGATTTAAGAAATAATACAGGAGGATACTTACTAGGAGCTAATGAAATAGCTTCGATGTTTCTAGAAGAGGGGGCAATAATTTATCAATTAAGACAGCGTAATGCAACGACAATGGAAAGAGTAACCACATCAGAAAGTAGAAATATTCCAGTATATATATTAATAAATGGTAATACAGCATCAGCCTCTGAGATTTTAGCTGCTGCACTAAGAGATAGCTATTCAGGAGATGTCCTTTTAATTGGGGAAACTTCATTTGGTAAGGGCTTAATCCAAACCACTAGTGTTTTATCAAGCGGAGCAATGATTAGATATAGTAATGCCGAATGGTTAACTCCAAAGGGAGAAATAGTAAATGATATTGGTTTAGTTCCGGATGTTTTGATTAGATTCGAATTAGAAGAAGGTCAAGAATTTAACTTTCAAAATGATAATCAATTACAAGAGGCAATCCGCCGTATTTCACAAAGATAGATAGAGTTTTGGCTTTATTTATTTTTTTTGATTTGATATGATGTAAATAAGGGTGGGATATTGTGGAAAAACTATTTATAAAAGATTATAACTTAGAAATAAACTTACCATCAATTGTAAACATCATTGGTTTACCAGGCATGGGAAAAACTCATTTATTAAAAATTTTAATAAACCAAATTGATAATAAAAGTATTTATATAGACGATAAAAACACTTCAGAATTAGAGATGGATTTTAAAAAGAAAAATTTTACTGCCTGTCTAAATTTAGATTTTAATACTGCTTCAGTTAAAGAAGAACTAGTTTATTTTTTAGGAAAATGTGACTTTAACATTCAAGATAGCTTAGTAAAAATGGATAAATTTATTAAGCATTTTAACTTAGATGAAATTAGTGATGAAAAACTCATAAACCTTTCGATATATAATAAAGCATTAATAAAGATATTATCGCTATTAATCATCGAACCAAAAATATTAGGTATTAATAATCTTTTAGCTTATCTTAGTGATGACCAAAAAAGACAAATAATTAGTTATGCAAAAAAAAATAAAATAACAATTTTGAATATTACCGCAGAAAAAGAAGAATTTTTATTAGGTGATTATTTAATGATTATTGAAAAAGGTAAAGTAAAACATTATGGAAAAACCAAAACGATTTTAGCTGATGAAAAACTACTTGCCTTAACAGGTTTTGAGCTGCCTTTTGTATTAAACATGAGTAATGGATTAAACCTCTATGAAATAATTGATAAAAGCTATTATAGTTTAGATAGTCTAGTAGGTGCTATATGGAAATAATGTATACTAAAGATCTAACAAATAGTTATTTTATTAATAAAGACTTTATTGGGTTTAAAGGTGACATAAGTGATTTAAAGATTCTTTTAAAAGGAATTGAAGAAGCAGAACTAAATCCAAATAAAACGGTTAAATCATATATTGGAAATAGCGAAGAATATCTCAAAGCATTAGGTTTAAAATCAACAATTTTAAATGTAAAATTAGGTTCTTTAGCGGGAACAGATTTAATATTAATTAAAATAATTAAAGCTATTTTATTGAAGCCGAAAATGATTATTTTAAATAATATAGAGATTGGCATTAATGATCGAATAACTAATCGAATATCTAGATTTATTAAAACAATGCATGAAGCTTATGAAATTAAATTTATGATAATTAGTAAGAATTCTTTATTTTTATCATCTGTAACCAAAGAAATATTAGTAATGAAAAATGGTATTATTAAATATCAAGGAAACATAATGGTCGCAATCAAACAGAATATTATATCTAAACCACCAATAATTAAGATGATTGATATGATAAATGAAAAAGGTGGCGAATTAGACTATAATTTAGAAGAAAAAGAGCTTTTAAAAGCCATTTATAGGAGTCTAACCTAATGCGCTTTTTAGCCTGTATTAGTTATGATGGTAGTAAATTTTATGGATTTCAGAAACTAAAAAAAGAAAAGACGATTCAAGGTGAATTAGAAAAAGCTTTAACTAAAATAAATAAAAAAGAAGTTTTAGTTAAAGGGGCTGGAAGAACAGATCGAGGGGTTCACGCCTATAATCAAATGATTCATTTTGAATTAGATATAAACATTAATGAGAAACAATTAAAATATGCTATAAATTCAATCATAGATAAAAGTATTTATATTAAATATTGCAAATTAACGAGTGATGATTTTCATGCTCGTTTTAATGCGTTAGAAAAAACATACGAATATATTATCAATTTAGGTGAATACAATCCCTTAGTTAATGGGTATGTATATAACTATAATCGTGATTTAGATATTAAATTAATGAAGAAAGCCAGTAAAGAACTATTAGGTCTTAATTCTTATAAAGCCTTTGTAACTGGTCCAAGTAAGACTTATGTCAGTGCATTATATAAAATTAAAATTTTCAGAAAGAAAGAAAATCTATATATTAGATTTACTGGTAAAACATTTTATAATCATATGGTCCGAAATTTAGTTGGCGCATTGATTTTAGTTGGAACTAAAAAAATCACACCAAATAAACTTAAAGAAATGCTTATTAAAGAAGAAAACATTTATAATTATAATACGGTTCCAGCAGAGGGCTTATATTTAATAGAAATTCAATATTAATTTTTAATTTTGACTTGATTAGTGTATAATAATGTTAGAAACATTGATAAATACAGATAGTTAGAAAAAGCAGGTGCCTTTCATGAAAGATAATATATTGGGCTTCGATGTTTTAAATTATGATTATGATGAATTTGTTAATAATATAGTTAAAGAAATAGAGCGAAAAGAGAAACACTTTATCGTAAATATTAATCCATTCATAATAATGAACTTTTATAAAAACGAACAGTATATTGAACTATTTAACCAAGAAAAATACCAGATTCCAGATGGTAATGGAATTGTATGGGCTTCAAAACGAAATAAAAAATTAATTAAATCTCGGGTAACTGGAATTGATTTAATGGATATGCTATGTGAAAGAAGTGTAACTGAAAAAATATCGATTTTCTTGTGTGGTTCAGCACCAAAAGTAGCAGAGCACGCTAAAACGAAGTTGGAAGAGAAATATCCAGGAATAAAAATAACGGGTGTCTGTGATGGGTTTATATCACCAGAAGAAATGATTAAACAAATTAATAAAAGTAAAGCCCAAATGATTTTTGTTGCGCTAGGTTCACCTCGGCAAGAAGATTTTATTTTAAAATATAAAAAAGAATTAAGATATGCTAAAATTCTAATGCCCGTAGGAGGGTCCTTAGATGTTATATCTGGTAATATCAAAAGAGCACCGAAAGCATTCATAAAAATGCAGATAGAATGGCTATATAGAACCGTAACTCAACCAAAAAGAATTTTTAGAAATTTATCACTAATAAAGTTTATGTTTCTTGTTTTATTCAACAAGAAGCGATAGAGAAAGTTGGTATTTATGATCAATTGGGAATTGAATGGATATAATATATTTTTAATATTAATAGTTACTTTTACAGTATGTGTAATCTTAGTTCCAATAATAAAAAGGGTTGCTAAGCATGTTGGTGCAATGGATATTCCAGATAAAAGAAAAGTGCACAGTAAGCCAACTCCAAGAATGGGTGGTTTGGCCATCTTTTTAGCCTTTTTAACCGGATATATTTTATTTGCAAATAAGACTGAACAAATGAATGCAATCTTGATGGGGAGCTTTATTATTATTCTATTGGGTATTTTTGATGATATTAAGCCAATTAATGCTAAATCTAAATTTTTAGTTCAAACGTTAGCTGCAGCTGTAGTTGTTTTGTATGGTCAAGTAACATTGCCTTTTATATCAGCTTTTGGTTTAACAATTGAATTCGGAATATTTGGTTATCCTCTCGCAATAATCTTTATCGTAGCGGTTATTAATGCAATTAATTTAATTGATGGTTTAGATGGCTTAGCCGCTGGAACGAGCGCTATATATTTTACTGCCATTGCAATTATTGCCTTTGCTTTAAATCGTATGGGAGGATTAGATACAACACTAGCATTATTAATGCTCGGCTCAACATTAGGCTTTTTAGTCTATAATTTTAATCCAGCATCAGTCTTTATGGGTGACACAGGAAGTATGTTTTTAGGATATATGATTGCTGTAATAGCTTTACTAGGATTTAAAACAGCGACCTTAACTTCTTTCTTTATTCCAATCATCATTTTGTTATTGCCGATTCTAGATACGCTTTTAGCAATTTTAAGAAGAACTTTAAAAGGCGAAGGTATTGGAGTTCCAGACAAGGAACATGTCCATCATCAGCTTTTAAAATTAAATAAATCGACAAAGAAAACAGTCTTAATTATGTATGGAATTAATGTTTTATGCGCTGCAATATCAATCTTTTTTGCTTTAGGTGATAATCAATTAGCAATTATACTATATATTGCTTTAATAACTGGGATATTGGCGTTAATATTAAAGACAGATGTTTTATTTGAGCGATCAAAATCACTTAAGTGATTTTTTTACAAGGTGGGTTAAAAATGAAAAAAATCGGATTATTATTAGAAGGTGGAGGTTTAAAAGGAATCTTCACTGCTGGAGTATTAGATTATTTTTTAGAAAAAGAATTAGAATTCAGTACAATTGTTGGTAACTCAGCAGGAGCTATTCAAGGTTGTAGTTTTTTATCAAAGCAAAAATACCGCTCGAGAGACATTACTTTAGAATTTATAAATGATAAAAGATACTTTAGTTGGAGAAGCCTTTGGAAGACTGGAGATTTATTTAATGCAAAGTTTGCTTATTATGATATCCCAGAAATTCATTATCCTTTTGATCATAAAACCTTTAATAAAAGTAAAAGCAAATTTTTAGTGGTTGTAACCGATATAGTGAAAGGCAAACCAAAATATATTCATATTAAAAATTTTGCTAATGGAGAAATAGAAGCTTTAAGAGCTTCAGCATCATTACCAATGATATCAAATAATGTTAAATTTAGAGGTAAAGAATATCTTGATGGGGGATTATCTGATTCATTACCATTAAAAAAGCTTGAATTAGAGGGCTGTGATAAAAGTGTAGTTATTTTAACTAAAGCTAAGGGCCATAAAAAAAAGAAAAGTAGATTATATTTATTAGCTAAAAGAAGATACAAACAATACCCAAAATTAGTTGAACTAATTAAAAATAGATACAAAGATTATAATGAAGCTTTAGAATATTTAGAAGAAAAAGAGCAAAAAGGAAATGTTTTTGTTATTAGACCAACGAAAGATTATGTAAAAAGATTAGAAAAAAACATATCAAAGTTACAATTAGCATATGAAGACGGATATGAAACGGCCAAAAGAATATATCCTGATTTAGTGAAATTTATGAGAAATAAAAACTGATAAAGAAATTATATTTTGGTATAATTTAAGACGAAAGGCTAGATAGGTGATAAGATTATGAGAATTAAAAAAGTTTTTATCAATTCAGTTGTTGAAACCTTATTTTATATTATTATTGCTATAGTAGGACTTATCAAAATTAGATTTATTATTTGGGGTCTAGGTTCTGAAATCAATGGATACTTTCAAGTAATTAATCAATTTGTAACCTATATTATTCTAGCAGAAGCTGGTTTTACAGGAGCTGTAATTTATCGATTATATAAAGCCTTTGCTGAAAAAGATGAAAAACAAGTTAGTAAAATATTTGAAGGTAGTAAAAAAATCTATCGAAAAATAAGTCTAGTTATTATCGGAATAGCAATATTATTAATTCCTTTCTTAATCTTTGTTACTCGTGGTTCAGGAATAACTGTTTCAATTATTATTACTTTCATCTTATTAGTTTTTTCTCAAGCATTATCATTTTTTACTTCACAAAGATCTTATATGACAGTTCTTGCTGCTGACCAAAAAAGATATGTTTTTGGTATAACCATAAATAGCTTAAGAGTTATTTCAGATATTTTAATTATCTTTGCAGTTATTCATCTTCAAAACATCATGGTAGTAGCAGTTATTACACTATTCTTTGCAATTATTGCTAATATCATTATTTATTACATTGGTAAAAAGAGATATCCATGGCTTGATAGTAAACATGGCGTTGATATGAGTCCTAAAAAAATGCAAAAGGATTTAATTGTACATCAATTTGGGAATATTATTAATAACAATATTAATAATGTTATCATTATATCCTTTTTAGGTCCCTTAATTGTAAGTGTGTTTGCGGCTTATAATTTTATTATTGTTTTCATTAGAGAATTACTAACTAGAAATAATGCTATGATAACTAATATCTTTGGCAATGTTTCGGCTAAAGAAAATAAAGAAAAAATCTCTGAACTGTTCGCAGAATATAATGCTTGTTTTAATTTTATTGCTTTAGTAGTAGCATCATGTTTTATCTTAGGTGCACGAGGTTTCGTCATGTTATGGATAGATCAACCAGAGTATTTATTAAGTTCAATAATTGTAATTTTCTTTGCTTTAGAAATCTTCTTTCTAACCTTGGTTATTCCAATTAATTCAAGTATTGAAGCAAATGGTTTATTCAAAGAAACAAAATATATAGTCCTATTAATATCAGGAATTAATTTGGCATTATCAATTATATTGGTAATATTTATTGGATTACCAGGGGTTCTAATTGCCACATGCATTGCAACAGTAATTGGCATCATTCTAAAAGCAAGAGTACTTGCTAAATTACTTTTTGATAAACAAAAAACTAATCGCATGTTATCCTACCACTTTCTAGTAACAGTAGTTCTTGGATTGTTTATTGCTGGTTATTACTATCTAGAGAGTTACTTGCTTAATTTAATGACTAGCTATATTAACTGGGCTTTAATAATGGGGATAGTAGGAATAGCAACAGTAATTTTCTTCTTTATCTTTCAATATGCAACAGACCGAGCATTTAGAAGGCTAATTACTAAAATAAAAAACTATCGATGGAGGGAAAAGGAAAATGCGTAATTTAGATAATAAAAAGTTTATATGTACGGGATGTTTCTTATGTTCTAACATATGTCCAACTGATGCAATAAAAATGATTCAAGATCAAGAAGGTTTTTATCAATACCAAATAATAGAAGAAAAATGTATTAGCTGCGAAAAATGTGTTAAAAGTTGTCCTAAGATTCAAAATATTGACAAAGAAAAAGACATTTTAAATGCCTATGCAGCTTATACAAAAGACGATGAAGTTTTAAAGCAATCATCATCAGGTGGGATATTTAGTGAATTAGCAAAAGAAATCTTCAACCAAAAAGGGGTTGTAGTTGGTGCAACTTGGCAAAAAGGTGAAGTAAAACATATCTTAATATCTAAAGAAAAAGATTTAGAAAAATTACAAAGTTCAAAATATTTACAAAGTAATTTAAACCAAATTTTTAACGAAACAAAAAAAGCCTTAGATAAGAATAAAATAGTATTATTTTCGGGGACTTCCTGTCAAATAGCAGCTTTAAATAATTTTATAAAGCATGATAATCTATATACAGTAGACATAGTTTGTCATGGAGTTCCAAGCCAAAAAGTTTTTAATTTATCTCAAAAACAAAGATTAGGAAAAGAAAATGTTGAAGTTAATTTTCGTAGTAAAGCTAATGGATGGGCAGATTTCGAGCTAGAATATAAAAATGAACATAGTATTTTCCATAAAAAAGATGCTTGGTTTAGTCAGTATTTGGATAATCATTTTTTAAAAAAAGATTGTTATGATTGTCCCTTTATTTCTAAAGAGCGTCTTGCTGATATTAGCTTAGGTGATTATTGGGGAATTGCTAATGTTGATGCTAAATTTTTTAAAGACAATAATAATAAAGGGGTTTCTCTAGTATTGATTAACTCGAGGAAAGGCCAAAAACTATTTGATAATATTAGTGATAATTTAGTATATAAAGAGACCAAAGCAGAAGAAGCTAATAAATATAATCAGAGAATTTTATCTGGTAAGTACGATGACGAATACCTAATAAAAAGAGCGAATTTTTTTAAAAAGTATCATAATAATGAAATTATCTTTGATGATAGTAAGGTAATAATAAAAAAGACTTCAATAATTAGAAGAGTCCTAGGAAAAATAAAAAGAACAATTGTAAGGAGATGAAGTAATGGCGAAACCTTTAGTAACAATTCTATCACCAGTCTATAATGGTGAAAGTTATCTGGGATATTTTTTAGATTCTTTATTAGAAATTGATTATCCAAATTTAGAATTTATTTTAATTAATGATGGAAGTAGCGATAAAACTAATGAAGTTGTTAAATCATATCAAAAAAAGTTAGATGAAAAATTCAAAAGATTTGTTTATAAAACAACTGAAAACAAAGGCCAAGCAGGAGCTGTTAATGATGGCTTAAAACTTGTTAAAGGAAAATACTTAACTTGGCCAGATTCAGATGACCGTTTACCAAAAGATGGTGTAGCCAAAATGGTTAATTATTTTGAAAAACATCCTGATGTAAAATTAATTGTTGGTAAAGCCCTAACCTTCCCAGAAGAAAAAATGGATAAAGCAGTAGGAATTCTTAAAAGAAAAAATCATGATAAGCAAAGCTTTTTTGAGGATTTAGTTATTGAAAATGACGTTTATTTTTGCCCTGGGAGTTATATGATTGATGTTGATGCTTTCAAAAAAATAACTAATATGGAAATTTATACTAGTCGTGCTGGGCAGAACTGGCAAATGATATTACCAATGTTATATAATTACGAACATCATTATTTAGATAAAGTTGTTTTTTACTATACACTTCGAAATATGAGTCACTCACGGGAAGGTCTTAAAGATTATGAGAAACTATCTAAGCGATATGATGCTCACGAAGATATTATTAGAACTACAATTAAGAATATAGCAAATATCACAAAAACAGATATTAAATATTACAATAATCTGTTAGATATAAAATATGCTCGAAAAAGATTAGGTATTGCAGTTCTTAGCCAAAATGAAGATTTATTTAATGAAAATTACAATATTTTAAAAAAATTAAACCAAACAACTAAATTAGAAGATAAATTAGATCAAGTGGTTACCGAAAAAAGGACCAGAATTTATAAAAAACATCTATTGATAGAGAAATTTAAAAGAGCACCTAAGATAATTCTAAATAAAATAATAATTAAATAAACCAATATTAATAATATGGTAGAATAGAAAATAGAAAGAAAGTGAAGAACATGAAAATATTATTAATGAATGCATATAATACATATAATTATGGCGCAATGATGATGGTTGAAAACTTCATTACATATATGAATGAAAGAGTTCCAGAATTAGAATTTTATATTGAATGCGCAACAGAAGATAATCTAAACAGAATCAAAGAAGGAACTGGCTATGATTTGATATATCCAGATAAAATGATTACACCAACTAAAACAGATTATAAAGGTAAAATAGGTAAAATATCCTATAAATTAAAAGAGCTTTTATTAATTAAAAAAAGTAAATACTATGATGTGGTAATTATTTTAGGCGGAGATACTTTTTCTGAGATATATTCAAAACATATAGGAGTTTATTTAACTTGGTATAAAATTAACAAGTTAAACCAAAGCACAAAGCTTTTCATGGTAGGACAAACCATTGGTCCTTATACTGAAGGTCGAAAAAAATATGTATCTAAAGTATTAAAAGAAGTAGACTTATATACCAGAGATGAACGCTCAAGAAAATATTTAGAAGATGAATTAGACGTTAAATGTAATAGCATGAGAGATTTAGCATTTTTACCTTTAAATCTCCAAAAAGAATATAATAAAAAAGCGAAAACTATTCTAAAGAAATATGGTTTAACTGAAAATAACTATGTAACAATTGTTGGAACTGGTTTAATGAGTTTATATACTAAAGATACTGAGTTGTTCATGAATAAATTTATGGATATGGTAAAAGAATTAAAAAACCGTTATCCAGATAAAAAAATTCTCTGGCTATCGCATGTAACTGGTAAGACACCGAATGATAATACAATGCTAGATGAAATTAATAATAAGAAAAATAATTTTATTAATAAGAATATGGTTGTTATTCGAGAAGATATTTTACCTGTAGAAGCTCGTATAATCTTAGGTTTTGGATATTTTACAATTACTTGCCGTATGCATGCTGCTGTTTCTACATTTAATATGGGAAAACCCGCGATATGTTTATCATACAGTCCAAAATATGCTGGTGTTATAGCTGATAGTCTTGATATGTCTGAAATCGTTATTGAATCAAAAGGTGATGATTTTTGGCAAGGTAAACCAGTTAAGCAAATCATGGATTGTGTCCAGTATATCGAAAAGAATTATGACAAATTATGCAAAACAATAAATAAAAAGGTCAAAGAGTGCCAAGATAATGTTTTAAGTACTCTTGATGAAATAGCAAATTTAACAAAAGATAAAAAGAACTAGAACCAGGCGATTAAGGTTTAAAACCCCTGGTTTTTTTGATATAATTAATAACGAACGAGGAAGGTATTTATGCAGAAAAGAAAATTAATGTATTATCTATTTTTATTGTTTCCGTTTATTGATTTAATAACATCTTTAATGGCGAGACATATGAACTTTCCAATTACACCAGGAATTGTTATTAGAGGATTATTTTTAGTGTACTTGGTTTTATTTATTACTTTTAGTAATTCCAAATATAAAAAATTGGCAATGGGAGTAGTTATATTCAGCGCTTTTTATATGCTATTTTATTTAGTTACCAAGCCAGAAATATTATCTACGACTTTTTTAATAAGCGAAGTGTCGAATCTATTTAGATTGATTTATTTCCCTTTTGTTTTTGTTGGCTTACTATGTTTCTTTGATACCTTTGAATTTGTTAAAGAAGAAATTATAAAAATTATGAAGATAACTCTTTGTATCTTTGCAGCGTTGTTAATTATCCCACTAATAACAGGAACTGCTTATAATACCTATCGTTGGGGAGAAGCGGGAACAATTGGTTGGTTTTACTCAGGTAACCAAATTTCCAATATTATGATTTTACTTTCACCTTTTATGTATGCTTTTATTAACCCAAAACATAAATATGCTTTTTTAATATTTTTACCAATTGTTTATATAACACTTAATATTGGGACTAACGTTTCACTATTTGGAATTATTATTGTAACAATTTTAGTATTCTTTTTTAACTTATTAAATTATAAAAAATCAAAGAATTATATCTATGCATTTATCATAATGGTTGGAACTATATTGTTAGCACTATATTCCCCGGGGATGAAGAATACTCAAGAGATGATTACTAATCCTAGTCCACCGCCAGTTGTTGTTGATAATGAAGAAGTAGCAAGAATTATGGATTCATTTAATGATCTCTCAGATCGAAATGTTTTTTTCCGTGTTTTAAGAATGTTTTTAAATAATCGTGAATTCTTTATGATAAATACGATGCAAATATATAATGAACATTTAAGCATTAATACAGTATTATTTGGCATTGGTTTTTCAAATACTTCGTCAATTGATAATCCTGAAATTGAAAAACTAATTGAATTAGATGTGTTAGATGGTTTCTTCCGCTATGGAGTAGTTGGCTTAATAATTATGCTATCACCTTTATTAATTACTTTATATTTAATGCTAATGGCTAAAGAAAAAAGAACTTCTAGAAGTATTTTCTACAGTTTAATGATTTTACTACTTTGTGGAATTTCAACTTTTTCAGGACATACCTTTACTGCACCTCATGTAATTTTCTATCTAGTGATTTACTTATTATTACTATTAAATGAATACAAATTAATCGGTAGAAATCATGAACTGAAAGAAAAGATAACGATTTTGTCCTTACATATGGGACATGGTGGTGTTGAAAGAACAATTGTCAATCAAGCTAATATGCTTTGTGAAAAATATGAAGTTGAAATAGTATGTTTATATACAGTTAATAATGAGCTTCCATATCAGCTAGATAAAAATGTAAAAGTTATTTATCTATCAAAATTAAAACCAAACAAAGCTGAATTTTTAGATGCTTTAAAATCCAAAAAACTATTTAAAGCGTTTAAAGAAGGCCTAAAATCAGTATATATCCTATTTATGAAACACTATCTGGTAAAAAGATATATCTATAACTGTGATTCGAAAATTATTATTGCAACGCGCATTGAATTTACTGAATTACTTAATACTTATGGTAATAAAGATGCGATTAAAATTGCTGAAGAGCATTCACACCATCGTGATGATCTAAAATATATTAATAACTTAAAAAATTCCTTACATAATATTGATTATTTAATGCCCGCAAGTCAATATCTAACCGATGATTATAATAAAATTATGAAAGGAATTACCAAAGTTAAATTTATTCCTAATACAATTGATCATATTCCTAAAACACTAAATAAATGTAATAATTTAAATATCATTTCAGTTGGGAGATTATCACCAGAAAAAGGCTTTATTGATTTAATAGAAGTATTTAAAATTATTAATCAAAAAAACGATAAAATCAAATTAACTTTAGTGGGTGATGGAGTAGAAAAACCTGCTATTGAGGCTCTAATAAAAAAATATAAATTAGAAGATAAGATAACTTTAACCGGATTTTTAAATGCTGATGAATTAAATAAAGAGTATGAAAAAGTCTCTCTTTATTTGATGACTTCTTATGAAGAATCTTTTGGGATTGTTCTAATAGAAGCAATGGCCTATGGAATCCCTTGTTTTGCTTTTGACTCAGCTTTAGGGGCTAGAGAAATAATCAATAATCAAAATGGTTATTTAGTTTCTAATCGCGATAAAGAAAAATTGGCGAATGAAGTAGTTAAATATTTCAAAGTAAAATACAAATCTAATTATATTGAAAATGCTAAAAAAACCGGATTGTCTTATTCAACAGAGAAAGTAAAAAAAGATTGGCATAAATTCATTGAAGAAATAATTTGAAAAAGTGAGGCTATAGAATGAAAAAAGTTTTATTTATATCCAGTACAGGCGGTCATTTTAACGAGATGATGCAACTAAAAAGTATGTTTGATAAATACGAATATCATATAATTACTGAGAAAGATAAAACAACAAAACATTTGAAAGATCAATATAAAAAAAGAATTAATTTTCTTGTTTATGGAACTAAAGATCATCTGATTACATATCCTTTAAAATTGTTGTTTAACTGTTTTAAAAGTTTATTTTTATATTTTAAAATTAGGCCTAAAGTAATTGTAACAACTGGAGCTCATACCGCGGGGCCAATATGTTATATTGGAAAATTATTCGGTAGTAAAATAATTTTTATTGAAACCTTGGCAAATAGTGAAAGTAAAACAATAACTGGAAAACTGGTTTATCCAATAGCAAATCTATTTATTGTTCAGTGGGAAAGTATGTTGAAACATTATCCTAAGGCTGTGTATTGGGGGTGGTTATTTTGATTTTAATAACTTTAGGAACTCAAGATAAGCCATTTGATAGACTATTAGATGCTGTTCAAAAACAAATTGATAACAAAAAAATTAAAGATCGAGTAGTTGTCCAAACTGGTCATACAAAATATGAATCAGAAGATATGGAATTGTTTGATTTTATTTCTTCTGATGATTTTAGTAAGCTAATGGATGAAGCAAAAATCATCATTACTCATGCTGGAGTTGGTTCGATATTGGCTGGTGTAAATCGAAAAAAACCGGTTATTGCAGCAGCTAGACTAAAAGAACATGGAGAGCACACAAATAATCATCAATTAGAAATCCTAGAACAGTTTAGTAATGATGGTTACATTCTAAAATTAGACGATTTTGATAAATTAGATAAATTACTGGTAAAAGCTAAAAAATTTGTACCTGAAAAGTATAAAAGCAACAATAAATATTTTATTAAAAAACTAAGTGAGTATATCGATAATTTATAACAATAAATGAAAGAAGGATAAATTTATGAAACTAAACTTATATGATTTTGACGATACAATTTATCATGGGAATGCCCCCTTTCATTTTTTTAAATTCTGCCGAAAAAGAGGCTTAATTAAAGCTAGCCATACATTCAAAATAATTCTTAAATTTATTCAATATAAAACGAATAATATAAGTTATACAGAAATGAGTGAGTTTATCTTTTCTGGTTTAAAGGATATTAAAAACTTAGATGATTTAATTTTAGAATTCTGGGAATCTCATAAAAAAAATATTAAATCATTTTATTTAGAAAAAAAAGATCGAAGTAGAGATATTATTATCTCGGCTTCACCAGAATTTTTAATAAAACCAATAGCTAAAGAACTTGGAGTTAAAGATTTAATCGGTTCAGATATTGATACAAAAACTTGGAAAGCTGGAAGACCAATGTGTCGCGGAGAACAAAAAGTTGTTGAATTAAATAATCAATATCCCGATGCTGAAATTATTGAAGCTTATGGTAATTCCAACCATGATGTTCCATATATGAAGTTAGCTAAGCAAGCATATATGGTTAAAGGTTTTAAACTTTATGATTTCAAAACCTATAAACCAAAATTTATTGTTAGAATTTGGAATGGGTGCTGGGGAATTTATCATAAAAATGAAGAAATCCTTAACTATTTGATAGCTGGCGGCTTAACAACTCTAATTGGAGTTGGGGGATTCGCTTTACTATCTATTAAATTAAATATGCACTTTTTACCAGCTAACATTATATCTTGGGCGTTAGCTGTATTATTTGCTTATTTTGCCTATCGATGGTTTGTTTTTCATAGTAAAGAAACAAATAAACTAAAAGAATTTATTAGGTTTGTTGAAGCAAGATTATTTACATTAGTTTTAGATACTGCTTTAATGGCGATATTAATTAGTATTCTAGCTTTTGATGATGTTATATCAAAAATACTTGTTTCGTTAGTAGTGCTTGTTACAAACTATTTGATAAGTAAATTTTTTGTTTTTAAAAAGGTTTAATCAAAAATCACTTGAATAGTGATTTTTTTATTTGTGGAAAATTAAAGTTTGTTTAATAAAAAGGAATTAGAAGCTTTATAGGTAATCTATATAAATGAAGGATAATAAAAGATGCTGAAATTAGAAAATATCAACAAAAGCTATAATAACAAAACTATTTTAAAAGACTTCTCAATATATTTTCGAGAAAAAGAATTTGTGGCTATTTTGGGGCCTTCTGGGTGTGGGAAAAGTACCTTACTTAATATCATTGCTGCTCTAGAAATACCTGATACTGGACGAATATTTCTAGGAGAACATAAAATAAATGCTTTCACTAATCAAGAATTAGATTTATATCGTAGTAATTATATTAGTTATATTTTTCAAAGCTATAATTTAATAAATCACCTAAATATTAAAGATAATATTAATTTAAATAATAAACTAAAAAATAAACGTTGTAAAAAAGGAGCTATTATCAATATCTTAAATGCTTTAGGACTTCATAATATCGAAAAAAAATATCCTAATAAGTTATCAGGTGGTGAAAAACAAAGGATAGCAATTGTTAAAAGTTTAATTAGTCAAAACCCAATTATCCTAGCTGATGAACCTACAGGCGCTTTAGATTCACTTAATAGTGATGGATTCATGAAGATTTTAAAAGAAGTATCAAAGAAAAAATTAGTTATCATGGTAACTCATAATGAAAATCTAGCAAAAAAATATGCTAATCGAATTATTTATTTAAAAGATGGTCAAATCAAAAATGATACAAATCCCTATTATAAACAAGTTTTAGTTAAACTAAAAAAAACCAAAAATAAATTAAAATATCTGACAGCCTTTAAGTTATCTTTTAATAATTTAAAAAATAAAAAGATTAGAACATATTTAACAACACTTGCTTTTAGTATTGGACTAATTAGTTTAGCTTCAGTTTTATCAATAAGTAATGGTTTTAGAAATGAAATAAATAATTTAGAACAAGAATCATTATATAGCTATCCATTAATTATTAGTAAAGAAGCAATTTTGTTAGAAAATATTTTCCCACTTCCAAATAGAGAAGTACAAGAAGGAAAAATAAATGTTAATTCTCAGAACATTGTGCGCAATGAAATAAATGATGAATTATTAAATAAAATTAAAGAAATGGAGCCGAATCTAGTTTATGGAATTTCAATATATCGAGAAGCTTCATTTGAATTTAGAAGTTTGTCAATGATAAATCCAAATAATAAATTATTTAATTTATTAAGCGGAAGATTTCCTGAGAATGTATTTGAAGTATTAATTTTATTAGATCAAAATCAGGCAATAAATGAAACACTAGCTAATTATTTAGAAATTGGGGAAATAGCTTTTGAAGAGATAATAAATCATTATATATACATGGAAGGATTTATTTTAAGAGTAGTCGGAATTGTTCAAGGAAAAACGGCTTATTTTAGTGATTTAAATGGAATTTTATATAGTTCTGATTTATTTAATAGTGAAATAACGGATATTCATTTTTTTCCTAGCAGTTATGAAAATAAAAGATTAATAAAAAAAAGATTTAGAGATTTTAATATTATTGATGAGGCGAAGATGGTTATAGATTTAACAAATAGTTTGGTTAATGGTATTTCTTTAATATTAGTTGTTTTTAGTGCAATATCATTAACTGTATCTGTAATAATGATTGCTATTATATCCTATATTTCAGTTTTAGAAAGGCAAAAAGAAATTGGACTATTAAAGACAATGGGAGTTAGTAAGTCAGATATTAAAAAGCTTTTTTTAGCAGAAAATATGATAATTGGTTTTAGTAGCGGTGCCTTCTCACTCTATCTTGTTCACATTATTGCCAATATGTTAAATAAATATATTAGTAGCCAAATGAATATCAATCAGCTAATTGATTTAAATTTTAATATTATTATAACGATTATTATTTTAAGCACTCTTCTAACATATTTAGCTGGGTTAATCCCAGCCAGAATTGCTAGTAAAAAAAGAATTGTTGAAATCCTTTATAGTGAATAATTAACAAAAATAATTAGATTTATAAATTGATAATTGGTATAATCTATTATGGTGATATAAATGAAAGCAGTAGTTGGAATAAGCAAAAGGCATATTCATATAACAGAAGAAACATTTAAAAAGTTATTTGGTGATATTGAACTAGAAGTTCGTAATTATATAGGTCAACCAGGACAATTTGCTAGTACTTCAAAAATAGATTTAAAATGGAATGATAAAATAATTGAAGGTGTAAGAATTGTTGGTCCATACCGAAAAGAAAATCAAGTTGAATTAGCAGCTAGTGATGCTCAACAATTAGGTTTAGAACCACCAAGAAGAATGAGTGGTGATCTTGAAGGTAGTTCACCAATTATTTTAGTTGGACCGCTAGGTGAAGAGAGATTAGAAAAAGGTGTTATTCTCGCCGAAGGTCATGTTCATTTAACTAACAAACAAGGAAAAGAGTTAGATGTTATAACTGGAGATCTGGTTCAAGTTTTAAAAGATGATAAAGTGATGATTGAAGTTCAAGCCCGAGTCGATGATAATTCAGCTTTAGAAGTTCATATTGATACAGATGAGGCAGAAGAGTTAGGTATTGAAGCTTTTGAAGAATTGGAAATTGCTAAATGTGGCAAATAAGTAATATTGAAATTAAAAACCGCATTGTTTTAGCGCCCATGGCAAGCATTAGCAATACTTCATATAGACAAATTATTAAAGAAATGGGTGCTGGCTTAATTTTTGCTGAAATGGTTAGTGATAAAGCAATTGTTTATGACAATGAGAAAACTTTTGATTTATTAAAAATGAAAGAAATGGAAAGACCTTTAGTTCAGCAGATATTTGGTAGTGATATTGACTCATTTGTTAAAGCTGCTAAAAAAATTGAAAAAATCCAGAAGCCAGATATAATTGATATTAATATGGGCTGTCCTGTTCCTAAAATTGCAATTCGTTCTCAAGCAGGAAGTGCTCTATTAAAAGATCCTGAAAAAGTGGGTAAAATTGTTAAAGCAGTAGTTAATGCGGTTTCTGTTCCGGTGACAGCCAAAATCAGGTTAGGTTGGGATGAAAATAGTATTAACTGTATTGAGATTGCTAAAATTATTGAAAAATCAGGAGCAAGTGCAATAACTCTTCATGCTAGGACTAGAGCTCAAGGTTATAGTGGAAAAGCCGATTGGTCATATATAAAAGCAGTTAAAGAAGCGGTTTCGATTCCAGTAATTGGGAATGGGGATGTTTTATCCGCTTATGATGCTGAACGAATGATGAAAGAAACCGGATGTGATGCGGTCATGATTGGCCGTGGAGTTCTTGGAAATCCTTGGTTAATTAAAGAATGTGTAGAATACCTAGAATCCGGTAAAGAACCAGAAGAAGTAACGGCTAAAGAAAAAATATTAATGTTGAAAAGACATTACACTTTGTTAGTTGAAAATACGAGTGAGAAGCAGGCTCTATTAGAAATTAGAAGCCATGCTCTATGGTATATAAAAGGCCTGCCAGATAGTAGTAAAATTAAAAATCAAATATGCACAAGCAAAAGTACGATTGATATTTTTAAAATTTTAGATGAATATTTAGAAACATTATAGAAGCAATTGAATTGTTTCTATTTTTTAAAATAAATATCATTTGAAATATCAAGAAATTTATAATATAATTACTTTAAGAATAGAGGTGTATTTATGGCTACTGCAGAAACAAAAAAAACCGAATCAAATAAAAAAGTAACAAACCGCAGAAGACCACGTAGAAAACCAGCTCAAAAAAAGGCGCAACCAACTAAAAATGAAACAAAAATAAAAACTCCTAAAAAAGAAGAAGAAGTAAAAAAAGTAGTTACTGAGATTGAAGAGAAAGTTGAAACTCAGCCAGAGCAACATGTAGACAATATTAGAGTATGTGAGAATTGTCATGAGCATATTGAGAAAAATGTTACTCAATGCCCTAACTGTAATAAAGATTCAAAAGATCATAATGTAACTGTTATTATTTGTATTTTAGCAGTTTTACTACTAGCAAGTCTCGTTTTTAGTCATTTTTATAATAAACAAGAAGAGGGAGATGATACTCCAACTGCCGAATTAATATCATATGAAGAATTAATGCAAAATGCAGGAAATTTAGTAGGAACTAACGTTAAAGTAATGGGAACTATCTTGGATCTTGATTTTAATGATCGACTTATTAGAGTAAATTCAAATGTTTTTCCAATTGATGATACCGAATATATTATTTTTGCAGAGTATGATTTAGAAACCGATGTAACTTTTACAATAGGTGATATGGTTATAATATATGGTTACTTACGTTCAGTAGAGCATAATATACCATTCATTCAAGCAAAACAAGTTACTTTAGCTGACTAAAACACTTTAACTAAAAGTGTTTTTTATTACAAAATTCGACTTCTCTTGACAAAACTAGACAACTGTTTACAAAATATTTCATGGAATGTTGACGAATTTTATAATATAATTGGTCTATCGCGTGTAGTAGAATGAAAGGGAAAACATGAAAAAGAAAATACGCATTTTTATGGTTGATGACAACCAAGCAGTTGTTAAAGCAGTAAAGGAGTATTTTAGAAATCATGAAGTAATTGAAGTAGTAGGAGAGGCTAGTGATGGAGAAGAAGCCTTAGAACTAATTTCTAAAAAAGCTGAAAATATTGATTTAGTCGTAATGGATTTTATCATTCCAAAAATGGACGGATTAAGCGTCTTAGAAGAATTAAAGAAAAAAGAAATAAATTTAAAAAGTATTATTATTACTGGTATGAACTCTTTAGAAATAATAAAGAAATGTGCAGAAATTGGTGTTAGTTATTATATGTTAAAACCGTTTAAATATGATGCTTTAGAAAAACATATTATTAGTTCGATGACTAATTCTGATAATACTTTATCTATTAATGATCGAGACTTAAAAATGGCTATTACATCGTTATTGCACTCGCTAGGGATACCATCACACATTAAAGGTTATATGTATATTCGGGATGGAATTGGCTTAATGTATAATAAACCATCTATGATTGGGGCAATTACCAAAGAACTATACCCTGAAATAGCTGATAGATACGATACTACTTCTAGCCGAGTAGAAAGAGCAATTCGTCATGCTATTGAAGTTAGTTGGACAAGAGGTGATTACGAATTAATGGAAGATATCTTTGGCCATTCGGTTGATTATGACCGAGCAAAGCCAACTAATTCAGAATTCATCGCCACACTTGCCGATAAGCTAAGAATTGAACGAAACTAAGAATAAAATTTAAATAAATTCCTCATGATAATCATAGATTATTTAAGGAGGATTTTTTTATGAATAAATGTTTTAATAAAGCTGTATCAAAAATCTTAAAAGATGCCGAAGAAGAGATGCTAAACTTAAAGCATCCATATGTCGGGACTGAGCATTTGTTATTATCTTTATTAAAAATGGCGCATGTGAAAGCTATATGTTATAAACATAATTTGACTTATACTAACTTTAGGAACGAACTGCTAAACACTATGGGTAGTTCTAATAAAAAAAGCGAAGTTATTTTATATACCCCATTACTTAAGCAAGTTATTGAAGGAGCCTATAATAAATCAAATGATGAACACATTGATATGAATGAGCTACATCTACTATCAACACTGTTAGGTGAATCAGACGGTATTGCAATTAGAATTATTGATAATATGGGTATTAATACTAAAGAAATAACAAATGAAATTAATAAACCAACCTTGGTTAATGAACTGGGAATTAATTTAGGATTGAAATCTCCTGATGAAAAAATTCTATTAAGAGAAAAAGAAATAACTGATGTCATGCAAATTTTACTACGAAAAAATAAAAGTAATCCACTTCTAATTGGTAAATCAGGAGTTGGTAAAACCGCAGTTGTTGAAGAGTTAGCTCGTCGAATAAAAAATGGTAATGTTCCAATTCAACTAAAGGAAAAAGAAATTATTCAAATTAATACGTCTAATTTAATTGCAGGAACTAAGTATCGTGGTGAGTTTGAAGAACGTGTTAATAATTTAATTAAAGAAGTTGTTAATAATAAAAAGATTATTTTATTTATTGATGAAATTCATAATATTGTTAAAACTGGTGCATCGGATGGTTCAATAGATGCTGCTAATATACTAAAACCATATTTAGCCAGAGGAGAGTTGTCGATTATTGGGGCAACAACAACTGATGAGTATAATGAATATATAAAAAAAGATGCAGCACTAACGAGAAGATTCTCACCAATTATAATTAATGAGCCAACGCTCAGAGATATGGAATTTATTTTATTAAAAATTAAAAAGAATTTTGAAAAACACTATTCGCTTAATATTCCTAAGAAAACCCTATTAACTCTAATAAAACTGTGTGATGAATACTTACCTAATCAATCAAACCCAGATAAATGTATTGAAATATTAGATACTACTTGTTCAAAAAAGATTTTAGAAGATTATGAAAATGGTAAAATTATTCTGCCATCAGATGTAGAAGATGTAATAAGTAATCGAATTAATTTATGTGGAGGAAATAATGCCCAGTTAAAAGCAATTAAAAGTGAATTATCAAATATTTATGATGAAAAAAGTCTTAGTAAAATTATTTCTTTGATGATGAGTGAACAAAACAACCGTCATTTAATGTTAGAAGACTATAAAGAGTTAGAGATTATTCAAAGTATTGCCAATAAGATGAATATTAATTTAATTAATATTGATTGTCGTGAGTATAATGATGAATATAGTTTAAACAGGCTTTTATCAAATAACTATCTATATAATCAATTACAAGATGATCCTTATTCAATATTAGTTTTCAACAACTATAAAGACTCGCATAAAATAATTTATAATTTAGTAAATACGATGCTTAGCAACGGTTATATTTCAAACAATAAAAATGAAAAATTAAACCTGTCGAAATCTTTGATTTTCTTAATTAATCCTAATATTAAGAGTAGCATTGGCTTTCATAAAACACTTTTAATTAACAGCTAAAAATGATAGAATTAAGCAAGGAGGCTGATAGGATGAAAATATATAATACTTTATCTCGTCAAATTGAAGATTTTGAACCAATTGAAGAAGGAGTAGTAAAGTTCTATACCTGTGGGCCAACGGTATATGGTTATCCGCATATAGGAAATATGCGCTCTTACATTGGTCATGATATTTTAGATAAAACTTTAAGATATTTAGGTTATGATGTCACAAGAGTTATGAATATAACTGATATTGGTCATTTAAGCGGCGATTCAGATGATGGTGATGATAAAATGGTTACTGCTGCCAAAGAACAGAAAAAAAGTGTTCTTGATATTGCAGGTTATTATACTGATGTTTTTTTTGAGGACTTTGTAGCGCTTAATAATCGAGTTCCAGAACATGTTTCAGCAGCCACAAATCATATTGATGAATATATTAAAATTATTACAACCTTACTTGAAAAAGAATTTGCTTATATTGCGGGTGGAAATATTTATTTTGATACTTCAAAATTAACTGATTATTATCAGTTAACTAATCACAACGAAGATGATTTATCAGTAGGGCATCGTGACGGTGTTGAACGTGATGATAATAAAAAGAATCAGGCTGACTTTGTTTTATGGTTTACTAAATCAAAGTTTGATGATCAAGAATTAAAATGGGAATCACCTTGGGGTGTTGGTTATCCCGGATGGCACATTGAATGTACAGGTATTTGTGCTCATCATTTTGGTGAATATGTTGATATTCACGGCGGTGGAGTTGACAATATATTTCCGCACCATACTAATGAAATAGCTCAATCAGAAGCTTATTTTGGTCATAAATGGTGTAATTACTGGTTTCATAATGAGCATTTATTAGATGATACTGGTAAAATGAGTAAAAGTGAAGGCGCTAAGCTAACAATTCCTGTATTAAAAGAACGTGGCTATAATCCACTATCATATCGTTATATGTGCTTAGGAAGTCATTATCGTAAGCAATTAGTCTTTAGCTTTGAAAACCTTAATGGAGCTGAGCAAGCTTATTTGAAATTAAAAAATAAGGTTTCTCTAATACCAAACGAAGGAGAATTATCAGATGGAGACTTTGCAACTTACAACGAAAGATTTATGGAGGCCCTAAAAGATGATTTAAACACAGCGAATGCTCTAACTGTGATGTATGATTTAATAAAAGATGAAATGATAAATGGTCATACGAAAATATCACTTATTCGAAGCTTTGATAAAGTTTTAAGTTTAGATTTATTAAAAAAAGCTGAAGTAAGAAAAGATCATGATGATATTATGAGTTTAATTGAAGCGAGAGATAAAGCGAAAAAGGATAAAAATTATGAATTAGCAGATTCTATTCGTGATGAGCTTTTAGAAAAAGGAATCCAATTAGTTGATTCTCGAGATGGAACAACTTATAAAATAATAGGAGAGTAGTTATGGACCCATTTGTATTAGAAATAATTTTATTATTAGGGGCAATCTTGCTTCCAGCAATTGCTCAAGGATATATTATGATGACTTATGCTAGATTTAACAAGCAAGAAGCTCATAAAACAAAAACCGGTTATGATGTAGCAAGAGAAATTTTAGATCGAAATGGTCTAAATAGTATTTATATAGTCGAAACATCTGGAAAGCTCTCTGATCATTATGATCCAACTAGAAAAACGATTCGTTTATCACACGAAGTTTATCATGGAAATAGTGTTGCTTCATTAGCGATTGCGGCTCATGAGGTTGGTCATGCAATGCAAGACAAAGAAGGTAATACTTTCATGAGAATTAGAAGTTTTATTTTTCCAGTAGTTAGATTTGGAACGGGAATTGCGTATTTTGTATTATTATTAGGCTTTATTATGGAGTTTTTTGAACTAATTAGACTTGGTATTGGCTTAGTTGCACTTGGATTAATTTTTCAATTAATAACTTTACCAGTTGAATTTGATGCTAGTAAAAAAGCTAAAGCAGAATTAGATAAAATAAATATATCAGATGCAAAAACTCAAAATGGTGTTTCTTCAATGTTAAGATCAGCGGCATTAACATATGTTGCGGGTGTTCTTGCATCAGCAATGAGTATTATTCGATTAATTCTCATAATGAATCGAAGAAGATAGTTAATTTATTAGAATATATATAGCTAAATAATAAAAAAAATAACTATATAAAAATAAACCATAGATTAATTTATTAGAAAAAGTCATAAAATTCTATTTTAATTAATAGAATTTTTTATATGATACTATTTTCATAACCTTAAGAATATTGTCGAATTTTGTTGTTTTTGAAATCAATTATGATACAATTAAAATGGTAGAAAAGTTACGTTACAGATTACTTTTCGCTAAATCCAATTATAAAAAAAGAAAGAGGGAACTTATGGGATTTATTAGAGCATTTACAGGAGCACTAGGAGGATCTTTTGCAGATCAATGGAAAGATTTCTTAATACCAAGAGCAGATGTGACTGCAACAGCAGCGGTTTTTTCTGCAGTGGCTCAAGGAACTAATGCAGGAAGAGGAGCAAACACAAAAGGCTCAGAAAACATTATTACAAACGGAAGTAAGATTGTAGTACCAGAAGGAACTGCACTAATTACACTTCAAGATGGAGCAATTACGGCTTTAATTGCAGAACCAGGTGGTTATATTTATTCATCTGATGATCCGAATTCAAGATCAATGTTTGGTGGAGATGGTATTTTATCATCAACAATTGGACAATCTTGGGATCGCTTTAAATTTGGTGGTCAGCCAGGAGCTCAACAATTAGCATTTTATATCAACATAAAGGAGATTCCAAACAACAAATTCGGAACTCAGTCAGAAATTTACTGGGATGATGCATTTTTAGGAACTCAGGTCGGAGTTAAAACAAGAGGTTCATATACTTTAAAGATATCTGACCCAATTCTATTTGTTAAAAACTTTGTACCAGCTAAGTTTCTACAACCAAATGCACCAATGTTTGACTTTGCTGACATGGATAATGATGCAGGATCACAATTATTTAATGAAGTAGTTGGTACTCTATCAGCAGCTTTCTCACATTATACAAATGATCCAGATAAAGGAAATCGTATTTCTAGAATCCAAGGTGATAAAATTGGTTTTGCTCAAAGTATGTCTGCAGCAGTTGAAGAAGCATACCAATGGAAAACTAATAGAGGTTTAGAAATTGTTAGTGTTGCTTTAACAGCAATTGAATACGATGAAGATACTAGAGCATTACTTAGTGATGTTAAAAGAGCAGATGCATTATCTGGTGCACGAGGAAACTCATTTATGCAGCAATCTGTTGCTCGCGGGATGCAAGCAGCTGGTGAAAATCCAAATGGTGGTGGCATGGGAATGGCCTTCATGGGAATGGGTATGAATGCAGCCGGTGGAATGATGGGAGCAATGAACCAAACTGAAGCAACCCCAGCAGCCCAAGCAATTCAAAACCAAGCTCAAGCAGCACCAGCACAAGCTGAGGCAGCCCCAGCAGAAGATGTTGGAACAAGAATTGCTAAATTACAAACTCTACTTGATCAAGGAATTATCACACAAGAAGATTTTGATGCTCAAAGAGCAAGAATTTTAGAAAGTATTTAATTATTTATGCAAGGGAGTAATAATGAAAATTTAAATCCACAAGATGTGGATAAAACAGAACTGAACACTCCTGAAATTGTAAATGGTAACGAAAATAACCAGACAACAATAGTTCAAACTAATGAAGGAGTTGAAGATGGGCAGACTAAATGCCCATCATGTGGTTCAACTGATATCTCATTAAACAAAAATGTTGGAAAGTTACGTTGCCATTTTTGTCGTCATGAATTTGAACCCGAAAAATTTGAAAAAGCTCAAACTGATATAAGTCAATTACAAGGCCAAATTATTGGATCAGGAGCTCAAGATATTATCGCTGATGCTAAGGATGTATTAACATTTAAATGTCAAAGCTGTGGCGCTGAAGTCGTTATCGATACTAATGAAGCAGCTCAAGGAAGATGTCACTGGTGTCGTATGACATTATCGATTAATCAACAAATTCCTAATGGAGCAATTCCTGATATGGTTTTACCATTTACTGTAACTAAGGAAGCTGCTCGAGCTCAGATCGAAGAATTCGTTAGAAAAAGAAAATTCTTTGCTCATCCACAATTTCAAGCTGAATTTACAACTGAAAATATAATGGGTGTTTACTTACCTTATATGGTAATCGATATTAATGCTCACGCTAAATTAGCTGGTCAAGGGGAACGTTTAGTTAGAACTTATTCTGTTGGTTCAGGAAACAATCAAAGTACTCGCTATGACGCAGATTTATACGATGTTCAAAGAGAGTTTGACCTGGTTGTAGATAGTTTAACTGTTGAAGCAAGTTCTGATAAACTAGAACATCATTCATCAGAAAAGACTAATAATGTTATTAATGCAATTATGCCATTTGATACTGAAAACTCAGTCAAATGGAATGCAAATTATTTAAGAGGTTATACATCGCAAAAGCGTGATATAACGGTTGAACAACTAACCGAGTTGGTTAATACTCAAGCTAAAGATATTTCGAGGCATCGCGCCAATGAGACATTAAAAGAGTATAACCGAGGCGTAGCTTGGTCTGCAGAACAAATGGATGTTAAAGGAAAACAATGGAAAGCGGCATATTTACCAGTGTGGCTATATAGCTACCAATCAATAAAAGGCGATAAAAAGTTATTGCATTATGTTGCGGTAAATGCTCGAAGCGAAAAAACAATGGGTAGTATTCCAATTAATATGACCAAGTTATTGATTTTCTCAGGAATCGCTCAAGTTATAGGTATCATAATTGCCATGTTACTATTATGGGTTGATGTTGATTTATTCTTCTTAGCTTTTGCATCTGGGCCAATCTATTTCGGTATCTATTATGCTAAATATCGTAACTTATCAGCGAGGCATCGACATGAACTTGATACAAAAAGCAACATTGCTAATATTCAAGCTAGTGATAATCTAGTTGGAAGGCGCAAAGGTCTAACTAGCCCAACAATGGCAGGTGCTAATAATCATCAGGTAAGTAATGATCGAACTGGTATGGGATGGCTAAAAAATATGGTTGATCAAAGCACTGTGAATACCATTGCTCAAAGTATTAATTCGAGTGAAGAAAATAACGATAATAATCAAGAATAAAAAAGAAAGAGGAAGAAAAATGGAGTCAATTAAAGAAATATCAAATAATCAGGGAGGAAAATACTAATGTTTTGTCAAAAATGTGGTAATCAAAATGAACAAGGAGCATTTACCTGTATTCATTGTGGAATGTCAATAAACGCTACTGAGGCGCCAACGCAGGAAAAGCCAGCTCAACCAGCCAAAGAAAAGACGACACTAGGTCAAGAACCATTTAATTTAATAAAATTTTGTTTAGGAATGTTTATAAGACCAGTAACAACGCTAAAAATGTTTCGTCATGAGTTTAACAGTTTTAAATATCCGGGAATTGTCTTAGGAATAGTTTCTGCAGTAATTATGTTAACTCTTTTAGTAACTTTTATATTCACTTTTGGACGTACACCAATTATTGAAGGTGGATTTATGGGGATTGGCGGTACGACTGTTGGTCACGAATGGGCTTTAGGAGAAGTTCCATGGCTAAGCACTATTATTGGTGTTCCACTTGTATGTATATCAATTGTAGCAGTTCTTGCGCTAGTCTATTTCGTAGCTGCTAAAATAATTAGAAAAGATTTAAACTTCTTTAGATTAGTTGGAATGATTAGTGGTGCTTTAATACCATTTACAGCAGTATTTGTTTTAGGTTCAATATTTGGAATCATTTCATCTTTATTAGCTATGATTGTAATGGCCTTAGGCATGTTATATACATATATCATAATAATATATGTAATAACCACAGAGTTAAAGTTAGAAGATAATGATACGGCTATTTATTTCCATTTTGGAGCATTAGTAGCAAATGCAGTTATTATTGGAATTGTACTTGGACTTTTATCAGCAATTTTATTAGAAGCCATTATTGGTGGCGGAAGTTCTACATCAGGAATTCCTGGTTGGGATTGGTAAAAAGGTTAATTAGAAATTAATCTTTTTTTATGATAAAATCAAATAGTGATAATAATGAAAATAAGTGAAGAATTCTTACATCAAATATATGCAATTATTGAAGAAATACCTGAAGGTAAAGTAACAACATATGGAGAAATAGCTAAAATGGCTGGATATGACCGAAATTCAAGGTTAGTAGGGAAAGCATTAGGGTTATCTGGTATGTATGGAGATTACCCCTGCCATCGTGTTGTAAACGCTTCAGGACGATTGGTTCAAGGCTGGATTATGCAAAAGCAATTACTAATAGAAGAAGGAATAACCTTTAAGAAAAACGGAAATGTTGATTTAAAAAAGCATATTTGGAATGGTGAATAGATTAATTAAAAGCGAATTTTGTTGACAAATCTGTAGATTAATATATAATTATCATGTATTTTTGTAATCATGAACTGAATATAAAAATCGCTGTAAAATTTAAATTTAAGAAATTCTGATAAGTAAAGGAGCGTATTACATGCAAAAACTAGCAGATAAAATAATAAATGAGATGACCTTAGAAGAAAAAATTGGTCAATTATTTTTTATCAAACCAGAGACTTTAGCAAAAAGAAGAGTTCCCAACAATAGATATCTTAGGTATTTATTAAATAAAATATTTCCAAGAATAAACAGTATAAGTAAAAACCAAATAAAAACTTTAAAAAAATATCATGTAGGAGGCGTCATATTATTTGAACGCCATTTAGTGACGAGAGAAAAATTAATTAACTACTTAAGTGATTTACAAACTAATAGTAAGTTTCCTTTATTTTTTGCTTGTGATGAAGAAGGTGGTTATGTACGTAGGTTAAGCCGTGTTCCGGCTTTAGGAGTACCTATTGCTCCACATATGAGTGAGATTGGTGAAGCAGGAGATCCTGAAAAAGCTTTTGAAATTGGCTGTATGTTAGGCCAAGAAATGACTAAATTAGGCTTAAATGTAAATTTTGCGCCTGTAGCAGATATTTATACTCGCGAAACGGATAACAATAACAAGAATTTAAGTAATAAAAGATATTTTAGTAGTGATCCAGAAGTAGTTTCTGAAATGGTTAGTGCAATCGTTGATGGTATGCAAAAACAAAACTTATCAGCAACATTGAAGCATTTTCCTGGACATGGAGATACTGTTGGTGACAGCCATCTGGGTTTATCAATATCAAATGTTGATTTAGATACATTACGCAGTAGAGAATTAATGCCTTTTAAAGCGGGTATTGAAGCAGGAGCAGATTTTATTATGGTTGGGCATCAATCATTACCAAACGTTTTAAAGAATAATATCCCTTGTTGCATGTCAAAGTTTATTATTAATGATATATTAAGAGGCGAACTGAATTACGATAAAATAGTGATTTGTGATTCATTAAATATGCATGCAATTTTAAATCATTATGATATTAAAACCGCTTTAACAAATTGTATTAATGCGGGAGTAGATATGATTATGTTACCACCAAATCTAAAAAAAGCCTTTAAGATTATTAAAAAACAAGTAAAAAACAATATAATTACTGAAGAAACAATTGATACTGCTGTCAGAAGAATTATTAATATCAAAATAAAACAAGGCCTTATTACCGAATAAGGATGAGATAAATGGCCAAGATAGCAGTAATAAGTGATATTCACGGTAATATGCATGCATTAGAATTATTTATTCAAGATGCAAATAAAAGAGGAATAAATGAAATTATTTGTTTAGGTGATTTTGTCAGCAAATATTTAAATAATGCAGAAGTAGTTGAAGAAATCTTAAAAATGAAACTATTAAAATCAGTAAAAGGTAATCTTGAATATTTCATTAAAGAAGCACCAGAAGCATTTCCTTATGTTATACGAAGCTTAAGAAGTAATCAAGTTAGATATCTGACTAACCTACCAGAACGTGAACAACTTTTAATTAGTGGTACCATCATCGATTTTTTTCATGCTTCACCGCATAATATTGAAGCAATATTTAATCCATTTATTGAACCTGCTATTCAGAATCCAAGATACAAAAAACTAGGATTGATAGAAGAAAATGTTAATAATATGCTGATTTTTAATGAAACAGCTCAAAAGATCTCCAGAAGAAGAATATCTTTATGTGGTCATACTCATCAGCAGTATATGGGAATAGTTAATGAATCAAGACTACAATTAACAATAACACCAGAACTAATTATTAAACCTAATATGGAAGCAATTATTAACGTTGGTAGTATTGGAGATCCTTCCTATACCGTTGTTGATAATGGTAAACTTGAGTTTTATGTAGATCATTATATATCATATGTAGTTCTTGAAGGTGAATTAAATAGCACTAAAGAATCAGATATTAGAGTTGAGGTTATAAAGATTCCTTATAAAGAAACTTTAAAAAAAGTCTATATGGATATGAGGAATGTTAAAAGAACTTGGGAAGAAAAGCAAAATGTAGGAGATGTTTTTAGTAATAATCAGGCAACCAAAGAATTTACTGAAATATCAGGAATTACTAAATTTAATTATCAAAGAATCCATGAATCAATTGAAAGAGAATCAGAAGCCACTAAATTAAATAAATAAAAAGAACTATTATGTAGTTCTTTTTAATATCCTGCTTTTTTATACCTAGTATATAGTTCTAAAAATCTTGCATGATGAACGATTTCTCTTTGACGTAAAAATAGTAAGGCATCAATTAAGTCATCATCATCAGTGATATCAATTAAATGTTCATACGCAATGCGAGCTTTTTCCTCAGCTGCCATGTTTTCAGCAAGATCGACGACTGGATTGCCAGATGAAGCTAATGAAGTAGCTGTAAAGGCGCTTCCATTACTATCAGATGGATAAATTCCTAAACCATGTTCAATATAATTAGCTGTTAAACCATGTTCTTCTAATTCTTTTGGTGTAGCACCTTCTAGTAATTGACTTACCATAGCACAAATCATTTCGCAATGACCCATTTCTTCAACTGCAATATCGTTTAATAAAGCTTTACCTTCACAAGTTGGCATGCTAAATTTATGACAGAAATACCTTAAAAAAGCACCTAATTCACCGGCAGGGCCACCAAATTGCGTGATGATATATTTAGCCATTTTAATATCTTTACGTTTAATACATACTGGGTAGGGTAATTTTTTATCATATTTAAACATGTTTTCCCTCCCATGGCCAAGGGCTCTTAATCCAATTAAAGCCCTCTTTTAAATCTTCTTCCACCATTAATGGCTCATATTTTTCGGAATATAAATTACATTCTTTTCTTAATTCATTTAGGCAATCTTTATAGACTTTTAAACATCTCTGATCTTCAGGGTATAAATCTAAATAAAGAACTAAATCATTAACAGCAAAAGATAATTCTTGAATTTTAAGTTTTAATGCTTCTTGCTCATTTTTAGGAGTAATCTTTCTTGGTTTATAATGCTTATATGGATGATATAAATTAAAAAACATATTACCAATAATAAAACCTTCTTCAGGGGTTAATAATTCATCTCTAGTTTCTGATTTAAATAATTCTCTTAAAAACGGATGATTTTCAAGATCGATAAACATATATTTTCTCCTTTCTTCTTATCATATGTAAAAAGCCCGTAAAGTGAGGGGCTTTTTAATTAGTTCTTAATAACAAAGTTATGCTATTATCTAGATATAACTTAGGAGGTTATGATGAATTTAATTTTAGACACTAATGAAGAAAAAATATACGCTACAACATTACCATATGCCGAAGGATGCCAAGTAACTAAAAAAGTAATCATCAAAGATTTAGGATACCATGCTATCCATAAATTTATGGAAACTGATGATGATATTATCCCGCAGTGGGAAGTATCAAATATTATTGAAACAGATACCCGTGATGGGATTAGTACTGAGGTAGAAGCAGAGTTTTTATACAGAGCGAAAGAATATCAAGACGATAATTATAGTCCTTTAAGAACATTATTGAAACAAAAAAATTATGCTCAAACTCATGAAGAAAGAAGAGCAATTTTCTACGATAAAGTCGGGAATATAGTTCAAGATACAGTTTATGTGGTATCTCTAGATAATCCAATTACAGGAATTGTATCATATGATTTAAATCCTGATTCTGGAGAATATGAAAATGCTCAAGGGGATGTCTATATTGGCCCAATCTCAAATGCTGGTACTTTTGAAAGAATAAATATAATTAAAGAAGAAGCCCAAAAATTATTAACAGGAGGATTAAAATATTAAAAAAATGAGCGAGAAAGCGCTCTTTTTTGTGCTATAATTATATAAGGAGAATAAGCATGGAGATAGTAATGATTTGTTTAGGTGTATTTTTAGTTCGCGCAATAACTGTTTGTATGGCTACTTTCAGGCTTATTTGCATAGTTAAAAATAAAAAGGGAACTGCAACACTTATTGCATTTGTTGAAGCCTTAATATGGTTTTTAGTGGTTAGAGAAGCCTTAACCATGGATGAGGGAGGACTTGCTATTCCACTGTCTTATTCAGCTGGTTTTGCAATAGGGACTTATATAGGTATAATTCTAAGCAATCGATTTATCAGTGGTTTCTTCACTGTTAATGCAATATCCACAAAAATAACAGATGCTGATATTCTTAAAATAAAAAACGCCGGATTTGGCATATCATTTCTACCGATGGAAGGCAATAAAAAAATGTTGATTATTCAGATTGATAAAAAACATTTTAATGATATAAATAGTATTTTAAAAGCTCTAGATGATAAAGTATTTATTATGGTAAATGAAACAAGGCATGTTTATCATGGGTTTATAAAATAAGAAAAAAAGACATAATATATTAGAAGGTGAAAAAATGGAAGAAATTATAATTGTAAGTTTAACAATATTCGTAGCTCGTGCAGTAGATGTTTGTTTAGGAACTTTTAGAACTGTTTGTATTGTAAAAAATAAAAAATTTACTGCAACAATAATTGCATTTGTTGAAGTGTTAATATGGTTTTTGATAGCGAGAGAAGCAATTACTACTGAATTGACTTCAATATTTATTCCTTTATCTTTTGCTGGTGGATTTGCAACTGGAACATATATAGGTTTATTACTAAGTAACCGATTTATTGCAGGACAATACACTATTCACGCTGTATCAGCTAAAATAACTGATCAACATATTCAAGAAATTAAAGAAGCCGGATTTGGCATATCATTTCTGCCAATGGAAGATAATAAAAAATTCTTAATATTACAAATTGATAAAAAGCAATTAACTGAAATAAAAGCAATTATTGAATCAATTGATGATGAAGCATTCTTAATGGTGAATGAAACAAAATATGTTCAAAATGGGTATATGAAACAATAAAATTAGAGATAATCTTTATTGTTTTTTTTCTTTAAATATAATTTTCTCAGCATATCTATTGGAATAACTGTGAAAGCTAATGAAAGAACTAAAAATAATTCAGATATGGTTAAACCATAAGTTCTAAAAACACCTCCACCATGATAGATTAAGAATAACTGAACAGCAACAACCATTGAAAAAACTAATAAGAAAACTTTATTCTTAGTAATGCCCTTAAAAACATTAATATCTTTGGTACGAGCATTAAAAGCATTAAAAATACCGACAAAAACAAATAGTGTAAAGAAAGCAGTCATAAAATATCTATGATCAATCCCATCCCTAATTAAGGTTCTAAAAATAGGTAATCTTAAAAAAATAAGACATAAGATAGCCGAAAAAATACCTGTTACAATTAATTCTCCATACATATAGCGATTAATAATGGGTTCATTTTTAGGTTTAGGTTTTTCTTTCATATAATCAGATTTAGCAGCTTCATAAGCAAAAGCCAATCCAGCTAAAGTATCCATAATCATGTTAATCCATAGCATCTGTAAGACCGTGATAGGGGTGCGGATACCAATAAAAGGACCGATAATTGATAATGCTAAAGCACATATATTAAGGGTTAATTGAAAGATAATAAACTTTCGAATATTCTTAAAAATAGTTCTACCGTATAAAATAGCCATGCTAATTGATTTAATATTATTATCTAGTATAACGATATCACTAGCTTCTTTAGCAACTTCAGTACCACTTCCCATCGCAAAACCTACATCTGATTTCTTTAATGCAGCAGCGTCGTTAACACCATCACCAGTCATTCCAACAACTAAATTTAATTCTTGGCCAATCTTAACTAATCGGCTTTTATCTGTTGGCTTGGCACGAGCAATGATTTTTAACTGAGGCAGAATACTTTTAATTTCATCATTACTCATTTTGTTAAATTCATCGCTAGTCATGGTGATGCTATTGTTTTTTAACATTCTTAGTTCTTTAGCAATAGCAACAGCTGTATCATAGGCATCACCAGTAATCATAATTAGATTAATTCCAGCTTCATCAATTGATTCTAAACCTTCTTTAGCTTCCTTACGAATTTCGTCTTGAATTAAAATAGTACCGATAAAAACGAAGTCCTCTTTAAGCTTTGAGTCATTAAAAGCAAGTGCTAAGATTCTCATCCCTTTTCTAGTATATTTATTTATAGTTTCAGTTATAATAGAAGAATCTTTGAGAATTATCTTTTTACCATCATTACCTAAATAATATTTACATTTTGGTAAGATAACTTCACTAGCGCCTTTGATATAAATATGTTCTTTAGTTTCGGCTAAAGAGTATTTGTTAGTGCTATCAAAGCTTTCAATTTTAATAATTTCTTCTTTTTCATAATTGGGCAAGAATTTTTTTAAAGCTTGATCGGTTCCGTTACCACCAATGATTTTACCTTGGACCATTTCACTACTATTATTGACATTAAGTGATGACGAAAGAATTTTTAAATAGTGAGGAAATTTATTTAACTCAACTTCGTCACTATATTTTGTTCCTTCATAATTACAAACTCCAATCACCACTAATTCACCTTTAGTTAAAGTTCCTGTTTTATCAGTTAGAAGTAAATTAAGTGATCCTGCCGTTTCAATACCAACTAATTTACGAACTAAAATATTACTTTTAAGCATTTTCTTCATATTAGTCGATAAAACTAAAGCAACCATCATTGGTAATCCTTCAGGAACTGAAACAATAATAATAGTAACGCTCAAAGTTAAAGCAAAAATTAAATAATCAGCCATTAAATGAAAATTAGTAACAGTATTCCTAATTTCGTTAAAGTTAAAATCATTACCAATAATAACAACAGAAAACAAGTATGAAATAAAAACAATAAAAGCTGCACTATAACCAATTCGGCTAATAATAGAAGCAAGATGTCTTAATCTTAATTTTAATGGACTATCATTACCTTGTTCGTTTAATTCTTGTAAAACATTGCCATAAATTGTGTTAAGGCCAACAGCACTAACTTGCATAATGCATTCTTTTGCGTAAATAACACTACCTTTATATAGCTTATTAGCTTCTGTAGGAGTAAAAGAAAATGCCTGTTTTTCTACTTCATAGCTTTCACCAGTAAGAGAAGATTCATCAACTGTAACACTACCTTTGACAATAATACCATCAGCAGGGACTGCCTCTCCACTAGCTAAATAGACTAAATCACTAACTACTAGTTCTTCAATAGGAAGTTTAGTCATCTGTCCATTTCTTTTAACCCTAACGGTAATTTGACTATTTTTTTCAAATAGTTTATTAAAAGCTTTACCACTACCATATTCACTTACTGAGGAGATAAAGGATGCAACAAAAATAGCAATTAAAATACCGAGTGTTTCAAACCAATCAAACTCCCTGAATAGAAAAATAGTTTTAATTGCTAAAACGATCAATAAAATACGAATTATTGGATCGCCTAAGGATTCAATTAATAATTTAAAAAAGCTATTTTCGTTTTTAACTTCAATTTTATTACTACCGTGTTGCTGTCTTGATACTATTACTTCTTCGTTAGTTAAACCATTATCGCTCATACTTGTCCTCCGATAAAAATATATGGGACAAGCATTAAAAAAATGACATAAAAAAACATTCAATTAGAATGTTTTTAGAAAAGCATCATTGCACCTAGGAAGGTTAGAATGAATCCTGCTACAAAGAAAATACTAGTTAATACTTTTTTAAAACCAAAAGTATAAATCTTTTTAGTTTGATTATCAACATGCATTTCGTATAGTTCTAAATAAGGGATCGGACCTCTTCTGTACCAACCTTTAACGATAACTTCTTTATCGAGATATCTTTTTGCTTTAAATAAACCAAAGAAGAAATTCATAATTGATAAAGGTTGATTATAGTTAATAAAGATAATACCTGTTTCATCTCTTAAAACAAAGTCTTCCGAAAAAATGAAACCAGGAGAACCACGACCGATAAAAGTCCCTTTTAAAATAACCGGTATTGAAGTAATATGCGAAACATTTACTTCGCCTAATAAGTTAGCGACATTAGTTTCAATATAATTGTAATTAGGATAGCCTCGGCGTAGTTTTAATACATAGGCCACTCCCATTAATAATAAACCAATACCAATAATAAATTCAAAGTATCCTTCCCCTGGGCTATCTATTGTAGCGATAAAGGCTCCAATAGATCCCAAGATAATTAATAAAGGAAAAATCATTATAAATACTTCAAATAAGAAGTTAAAAGCATAATTTTGATTTTTAGGTTCATCAAAGACAATAAACGGTTGTTGGTTGAATTGTGATGACATTTTTGTAATTGATTGTAATCTTTTCGATATTCTTGGGTGAGTAGAGTGAACTTCAAACCATTTTGCCCAAGGATTCCAAAGATCCCAGCGAGCAGCTCTTTTAATTTTATCAGTTTCTAACTCATCAGAACTACAACATTTTGCTAAAGCTAAATTTTTAGCTGTTTTGGAATCAAAGATACCTAGTGTTGCAACGCTCGAAATATCTACTTTAGGTGTTTTCTTTAAATCTGCTAACATAATACGTAGTTCAACTATTTCCAATTTTCTTAGATTTTTTTCTTTTAATTTAGTTCCGGCTTCTTCAGATAAAATCATTATTTGAGAAATTAGCTCATCAACTGGTAGATCTTCAATTACTTCATCAGTTGCAACTAATCCATAGCCAATTTTAACTAAAGCATTTCCCATTGCATTAGGATTCTTAGTTACTCTAACCGCAAACTCATCAGCATACAACTCTCGTATTCTTGAAAACCATAAAATTACATACTGAGCAATAATATGTAGAATAAATGCAACAAAACCGAATAGAGCAAGTTTGTTGTTATCCGAATTAGAACTTCCGCGTACAGTGATTTCATATATCCACCTTAAAACTAATGGAACAATTTGAGCAACTGTCATGAAGAACATATCATAATGAACAGCATGACCAATCTCGTGAGCAACAACAGCTTTAACCTCTTCAGGGGTTAATAAATCAAATAAACCTCTGGTAACAACGATCCTCGCATCATTTTTAGTTCGACCATAAGTAAAAGCATTAGGGTTACCATCGTCAATATAACCCATTTTTGGATATTTCATGTTATGTTCTTTACAGACTTGTTTAACAAATTCAGTTACATAATCTGGCATCGTTGCATCAAATCTTGCTTTATATAACACACGCATGATGAAGTCAGTTATATATGGTGCGATTAAGAATTGAACCGCTAAGAAAATAATTGAAACGATTAGTAGCCATTGTAATTCAATTTGTAAAGCTGTAAAAATCCCAATTAAGAACAATATTAAAAGTCCATAGAGACCAGCGATTGTTGACATTGATGATAAAAATAATTTACTTTTCATAAAAATACCTCCATTTATTAATAATAACTTCAATGTTTATTGAAGTTATTTGTTATTATCTAACTAAACGCATTGAACGTTCGATTCGATCAAAATCTCTTTCACAAACACCGTTTTCATCAGTAAATGTAACAGCGTATAGTTCATCGTTATATGTTGTATGTAGAATTCTAACGCCATCGTCTAAATGTTTTTCCCATTCACGACCTCTAATTCTTACTGTTTCAGACTCTAATTCTAAAAAGCTATTGACATGTGATGTTAACACAATTCCTGGTAAAACGGTACAATCATCATTTGAGAGATAATTTCCACGGACTCGGTTTCCAGCAAGTTCCCATCCTCTTGGTAAAGCCATTCTAAAGTTTTGGCTATCTCCTCTTGTTTCAAATAATACTTCGTCATTCGAAAAAAATACATTCCATATTACGGCTACGATAATAAAGCCTATGATACTTAAAATAGTACCGATTATCTTACTTTTCTTTTTAGGTTCTTTCCCTGGATTATCAAAAGTAGGATGTGTTTGTGGCGCTTCATTTTGTACAGCTTGGCCACATCCTGTACAGAATTGAGCACCTTCATTTAAAGTGCTATTACAGTTTTTACAATTCACTTTTATTTCAACTTCTTTCTATAAAATAAATATAACATATTATTATTTCAAAAAAAAGAGAATTCTAATGTTTATACTACTTTATAAGCTATTTTATTCCTAAACAGAATAAAGGTACTGCTTTAAAATAAAAATAGAGTTTATACTCTATTTTTCAAATATTGTAGAAGCAATTCCACACAGAACCCCACCTAAAGGAAAAACTACCCAAGCAATATGCCATAAATCCCAAATAAAGCCTAAAGCTAAAAAAATAAATACAGCACTTAACATGATAACTCCAGATACCTTACTAGAAATATTATCTTCTTTAGTCGGATTAGATTCATGATTATACGATTCAATATCAAATTTACCTTTTAAAATACTGTAGTAGACAATTATTGGAACAACGATAGTAATAATACCAAATAAAATTGTTACAGGAAAAATTGGTGTATCATAAACATTAACATCAATTTCGGTAGTTCCGTATAGCCCAATTAATAAAACCACCCCGAAAATTAGTAAACTAACACAAACAGACAAAATTACTGCATATTTTTGGTTAAATTTAGTTATTTCACCATCACTGAAAAAGTTGGGCATCTGGGGCTTTATTTTCTGAAAGCTCTCCATACTCATCGTAACATAAATAAAAATCGGAACAGCAATTAAAATGCAAATTAATAATATTAAAATGCCTATTACTGATGTTTCATCACGATAGAAATCAAATAGTCCGATTAGAACTGTAACACCTAATAGGATAATTGAGACTCCAAAAGCAATACCCTTGCTATAAAGATTATAAATCTTTTCATATGATTTTCGATCATCATTTTCGTTTAAGGATATTTTCCCTTTCATTAAAGTATCCATTGTGCAATCAAAAATATCACATATTAATAGAATTTTTTCCATTTCTGGATATCCACTGCCTGATTCCCACTTTGATACCGCTTGTCTTGACACATCTAGTTTTTCTGCTAACTCTTCTTGAGTCATATTTTTTGAATTTCTTAAGTTTTGTAAATTTTCCCTAAAATTCATTTTTCTCACCTCTTAAAATAATTATATAGTTGCGGAGGATATAATTCTATAAACTATTGCTTGCAACTTAAATTTTCATTGCAAAATTTAGTTGCATTAACAATGTTTTTTAATTATTTTTCGAATATTTGCATGATTAATGGAACAATTTGTTTCTTTCTTGAGACTGTGTTTTTTAAAGTGAATCCTTGATAGATACCATCAACATTGAAAGCTTCTTCTAAATGTTTTTTAGCACTATCATTAAAAATAACATAAGAATGACTAGTAATAATATCGGTAATTAGTAAACAAACAACTTTATAATTATCGTTGCTACTAATTTTATTTAGTTCGCTAACATAACTGGGAAGATTATTTGCATATTCATCAAACGAAACAGTAAATACTTGAGCAACGGCAATTTTAGCATTGGTTGCACTATAACTTTTAAAGTCTTTATAAATAATTTCGTGAATTGATAAGTCTTTATTACTAACACCGCTTTTTAATAATTCAAGGCCATACTTATTAAGGTCTAATTCAGCGATTTCAGCTAAAGAATTAGCTGCAGAACGATCTTCGTCTGTAGTTGTTGGACTAGCAAAAAGCAATGTATCAGAGATGATTCCACTGAGCATTAGTCCAGCAATATTTTTAGGAATATCGATTTTTTGTTCTAAATATAATTTATAAATAATGGTATTAACTGAGCCAACAGACATATTACGGAAATTAATTGGTGAATTAGTGTGGATGCTACTAATATTGTGGTGATCAACAATTTCAATAATTTCAGCTTCATTTAAACCATCAACCGATTGACTAGGGTCATTATGGTCCACTAAAATTACTTTCTTTTTAATAAACTCACCAGTATCAATAACTCTTAACATACCTTCACAAATACCGCGTCCATTAACAATTGGATAATTAGTGTGCTTCAATTTGTTACTCATTTCTAAAAAATCTGATAAGTAATCAAAAGGCTCAACACAAACTGTTGAAGTATTTCGTTTAATAAATTTAATTGGATTAGCTAAATCAATAATACGAGCAGTTTTAAAGATATCAAAAGGGGTAATAATTACATTAATTTTATTTTTGTTGATTAAATTAATTTGATTTTGATTAAGATCTGTATTATCAGTAACAATAATCAATTTAACTTTTTTTTCAAGAGCTTGATTAAAGATACCGTTGTTACTAGATAGAATAATAATTGAATCTTTATTTAACTCAATTTGATGATTGTTACCTAGAGAAATATTGACTAAAATTGGTTCGCCAATAATTTCTTCGTTAAATTCATAGCTTTGAGTAACGCTTAATGCTTCTTTAAGATTAGGCATATTAGTATTAAGCTTGCAATGACTATGAGTAACAAATTCTCGTGTAAGTTCTTTAAAAGAAACGTAACCACGAAATTTTTGTTTACCATTAACAATTGGAATTCCCGTTAATTGATGAAGATGCATAAAGTTATACACAGCATATGTTGAGTCATTTTCATTCACGAAAAAACCATGATGTTTAACATCTTTTAGTTGAGTTTTAACATCATTTAAATATCTAGGAACAGGGGTATTGAATTTTTTTAAAGCAAAGGAAGTTTCAGAATTTATTTCACCTAATACTCTTGCTTCAGTATTTAAGCCCATACGATTTTTTAAATAACTTAAACTGATGGCTCCAGTAACTGAATCAGTATCAGGTCTCTTATGTCCTATAACATATGTTTTTCTCATTTAATTCACATTCCTATTCTTAAACATTATATAATAAAACATAAGAAATTTCAAAAATATGCTATAATTATTTATAGAATAGGTGAAGTAATTATGGCTAAATTAAAACTTAAAAAAGAGGCGAAATATGGTTTAATCTTATTGGTTTTACTAATTGCCGGAATTATCGCAGGAATTAGATTTTATCAAGAACACCAATGGCGTCAAACTTTTGAATTTAGATTATTAGAAATAGAATATACTGAAGAAGAAGTAGCGATTTTTATTGATAATTTAGATGATGAGCGTTTAGAGTATATATTGACTAGAGAGCAAAATTCAGATATCCCTTTATTATTAAAAGAAACATTCTTTATTTGGGATAAATTAGATAGGTATTTAGCTTTTAAAAATCAACATCAAAATATGAACACAACAGAAATTATAAGAATGGTTAACGTTAATCGTGATCGGGACTTTTATGAAGAGCCAGTTGCAACTAATATTTCGCGCGGGTATTTAATGTTGGTTAATAAATATCACTATTTAAGTGAAGACTATGAGCCTGAGAATCTGGTTCGAGTTTCATCGCAATTTGCTTTTGATAATAATTTTCTTATTGAAAGGGCGTACGCAGCATTTAGAGAAATGGCCAATGAAGCAAGAGGAGCAGGACATACAATTGTTATAAACTCATCTTTTCGCTCATATGAAACTCAAAGACAATTATGGGAGAATTTAAGATTTCATCATGGAATTAGACATGCTGATACTTGGGCAGCTAGAGCTGGACATTCAGAACATCAAACAGGGTGGGCTGTAGATATATCTGACTTTCACGATCCAAATGATCGCTTTGGTGAAACAGAAGCATATCAATGGATGTTATTAAATGCTCATCGATTTGGGTGGATTTTAAGATATCCAGCGGACAAAGAAAATATTACGGGTTACAGTTACGAACCATGGCATTTTCGTTACGTTGGAGTAGAAGCAGCAACTAGGATTAGAGATTTAGGTATTACATTTGATGAATATTATGCATTTTTCATCGCAAATACCAACTAAAAAGATTTAGAATTTTCTAAATCTTTTTAATAAATTACTGACTTTTAAGTTCAAATAAAATATCTCGTAGTTGCATAGCCTTTTCGAAGTCAAGATTTTTAGCAGCATCACGCATTTCTCTTTCGATCTTTAAGATTACTTCTTTTTGCTCTTTTTTAGATAATTTTTCTGGAGCATCTTCATCTTTAACTTCATTAGAGATTAAACTACGAACTTCTTTAATAATTGTTTTTGGGATAATCCCATGTTTTTCATTATATTCACTTTGTAAGACTCTTCTTCTTTCGGTTTCTTTCATAGCTTTATCCATGGCATCACTGATTTTATCAGCATACATAATAACATGACCATGTTCATTACGAGCAGCTCGACCAATTGTTTGAATAAGGCTTCGTTCGCTTCTTAAGAACCCTTGTTTATCAGCATCCATAATTGCGATTAGGCTAACCTCGGGAATATCTAAACCTTCTCTTAAAAGGTTGATACCAATAATGCAATCATATTTACCCAAGCGTAAATCACGAATTATTTTTAATCGCTCAAAGGTTTTAACTTCACTATGGAGATAAGCAACTTTCATATTTAATTCTTTTAAATAATTAGTTAATTCTTCGGCCATTCTAATGGTAAGCGTAGTAACTAAAACTCTTTCATTTCTATTAATACGTTCGTTAATTTCATAGATTAAATCATCTATCTGGCCTTCGGTTTGACGAACCTCAATTGTTGGATCAAGTAAGCCAGTTGGGCGAATAATACTTTCTACATATTGATTATTTGTGAGTTCCAATTCATAATCTCCAGGAGTTGCTGAAACATAGATAACTTGATTAATTTTTTTATTAAATTCTTCAAATTTTAAAGGACGGTTATCTAAAGCACTAGGTAATCTAAAGCCATAATCAACTAAAGTTTGTTTACGCATTCTATCACCATTATACATAGCTCGTACTTGTGGTAAAGTTACATGTGATTCATCAACCACTAACAGGTAATCTTCACCAAAGAAATCCATTAAAGTACTTGGAGTTTCGCCTTCCGCTCTAAGAGCTAAGTGTCTTGAATAATTCTCAATACCACTACAAAAACCAGTTTCTTTAAGCATCTCTAAATCATAATTAATGCGTTCTCTTAATCTTTGTTCTTCAATTAATTTATTATTTTCTTTAAATAAATTTAATTGTTCTTTAGTTTCTTCTTCAATTCTTTTAATAGCTTCTTCTAATTTTTCACTACCTGTAACATAATGACTAGCTGGATAGATAGTTGCATTTTTAATATTATGAAGAATTGTTCCTGTTAAAATATCAAATTCAGAAATACGTTCAATTTCATTACCGAAAAGTTCAACCCTAATTCCGTTTTTTCTCATTGAGGCTGGGACAATATCGATTGTGTCGCCATTAACTCTGAATGTCCCACGGTGAAAATCTAGTTGACTTCGTTCATAAGTCATAGTCACTAATTTATCCATAATCTCACTACGTTTAATATTTTGACCGATGGTTAAAATCATCATGTTGTTTTTATATTCTTCTGGTTCGCCAATACCATAGATACAAGAGACACTAGCAACTACAATAACATCACGATTATTAATTAAACTACTAGTAGCTCCATGTCTTAATTCATCAATTTCGTCATTAATACTAGAATCTTTTTCGATATAGGTATCTGATGAAGGCACATACGCTTCTGGTTGATAATAGTCGTAATAAGACACAAAATATTCAACTTTATTTTCAGGAAATAACTCTTTAAATTCAGAGTAAAGTTGTCCTGCTAGGGTTTTATTATGTGCTAAAACTAGAGTAGGTTTGTTAGTTCTTTCGATAACATTGGCGATAGTAAATGTTTTACCAGTACCAGTTGCACCTAATAAGACTTGAGTTTTTTCCTTATTTTCAACACCTTTAACTAATTTGTCTATTGCTTCAGGCTGATCACCAGCCGGAGTATAATTTGATTTTAATTTAAACATCCTAACCTCCATTAATCGAAAATTTGTTCTATAAATGATTTTAACATTTTTTTATTTTTAAAACAAGATAACCATTCAGATTATCTTGTTTATTTATACTTTAAAAAGATTAGTGCTCAGATATTTTTCGCCTCGATCAGGGAAGATAACAATAATGATGCCTTCGTCGATTTCTTCAGCTATTTGTATAGCCGCTTTCATAGCAGCACCACTACTCATGCCAACTAAAAGTCCTTCTTTAAGAGCAAGCTCTCTGGCAATCTCAAAAGCTAATTCTGATTCGACTAAAATGCTTTGATCAATTTTAGTTTGATCATAAAGTTCAGGAACTATCGCTTCATTCATGTTTTTTAAACCTTGAATATAATGACCTAAAACAGGATGAGCTTCAATAATTTTAATATCTTTGTTTTTTTCCTTGAGTTTTTTGCCGACACCCATGATTGTTCCAGAAGTTCCAATAGATGAGACAAAATGAGTTATTTGACCATCTGTTTGTTTCCATATTTCTTCAGCAGTAGCTTCATAGTGAGCTAATTTATTATATTTATTTGAATACTGATTAGGATTAAAATATTTCTCTGGACTATTTTTAATCAGCTCATTTGTTTTCATAATTGCTCCATCAGTACCTAGCTCTCCAGGAGTTAAAATAATTTCTGCGCCAAAGGCTTTCATCATTTTTTGCCTTTCTATTGATACAGCAGAGCTCATGACTACTTGTAATTTGTATCCTTTAATAGCCGCAATCATTGCTAGACCAATGCCTGTGTTACCACTAGTGGCTTCAATAATTATTTTATCTTTAGTTAACTCACCATCTTCAATTGCTTGATTAAGCATATTAAGAGCGATACGATCTTTAATACTACCTCCGGGATTTACACCTTCTAACTTCGCATAAATTGTTATTTTATCTTTTTTTATTAAATTATTTATCTTGACCATTTGGGTATTACCAATGGCTTCAAGAATGTTATTATAAACATTCATCTTTTACCAACTTTCTTATTTTTAATATATAAAAAAAACCTATCGTATTTGATGTTTAAGACATCATGTTAGATAGGTTTTACTTTTGTTTTTTTGAAATAAAATTAGCAACAACAAGAAGACCTATCACTTAATAAGTATAAATTGTTGCAACAAATATTAGATAAATTAATATTTTTCATTTTATTTCCTCCGCCTCAATGATAACACCCATTATTTATAATGTCAAAAACAACTTATTTATGTATATTATGTAATAACAATAAATTTAAAAAGGATAATAGACTATTTTTACTTACTTTAAATTTAGTCTGTTATATAGTACAATAAATAAAAGAAATTTATGGAGGAATTTTATGTTTGAAAATAAAAGAATTGTCATCTTAGGAATGGCAAGAAGTGGTTATGAAGTTGCTAAGCTTTTAGCAAAATATAACAATAATATTACAATTAATGATATGAATAAAGATGAAGACCCAATTAAAGTTAGAGAATTAGAGGCTTTAGGCGTTAAGGTTATTTTAGGTGAGCCACAAGCTGATTTAATTACCCAAAATGTTGATTATCTTGTTAAAAATCCAGGAATTCATGAAAGTCATGAATATGTTCAAAAATGTAGAGAGTTAAATATTCCGGTTTTAACTGAAATCGAAGTGGCATATCACTTTTTACCAAAAGATGTTTTTATTATTGGAATAACAGGGACTAATGGCAAAACGACAACAACATCATTAATTTATGATATTTTAAGTAGGTCAGAGTACCCAACTCATTTAGCCGGTAATATTGGAATCCCACTATCTGCAATGGTTGATAAAATCAAAGCCAAAGATATTTTAGTTATTGAAATTTCATCTCAGCAATTAATAAATGTTGATCAATTTAAAACCAATATTGGGATTTTAACAAATTTATCAGAAGCACATTTAGATGCTCATGGGACTTATGAAAACTATATTCATACTAAAAAGAAGATTTTTGCTCATCATACAAAAGCAGATATTGGTATTATCAATTTTGATAATCAGCATTGTTTAGAATTAACTCATGATATTAACTCAACTAGAAAATATTTTAGTACTAAAGAAAAAGCCGAAGCATATCTTGAATCAGGAATTATTTATGTTGCGGAGAAGTCTTTTGATACCAAGGAAATTAAACTAATTGGTCAACATAATTATGAAAATATCATGGCTGCTCTTCTGGTTTGTGAAGAATTGAAAATTGATGAGGCTTTAATAAAAGAAACTCTAAAAGAATTTGGTGGAGTAGACCACCGTATGGCTTTCGTTCGTACAATTAATGGCATTGATTTTTATAACGATTCCAAATCAACTAATAATATTGCAACAATTACTGCACTTAATTCATTTAATAAAGATACGATTCTGATTTTAGGTGGTGTTGATAGGGGCATCTCTTTTGAACCTTTAAAAGAACATATGAGTAATGTGATAGCAGTTTATTGCTATGGACAAACGAAAGATAAGATTAAAGAATTTTGTGATAAACATGATATTCCGTGTTTTATTGAAGAAGAATTGGAAGCAGCGATTATTAATGCTTATCAACATTCTAAAGAAGAAAAAATTATTTTGTTTAGTCCAGCTTGTGCCTCGTGGGATCAGTATAAAAACTTTGAAATAAGAGGTGAGCACTTCAAGAAAGTTGTTAATGATTTAAAATAGTAAATAATCAAATAAAAAACTAATGTTAATTCATTAGTTTTTTTGTTTCATCTCTTAAAACAGACAAATCGTTAGCTGACATAAATAGAAGAACTTTATCTTTATGAGGTACTAAAAGATTAGCATCAGTCATTTCTAAGACACTACCTTTACCTAGCTGTTCAATAATTTTTTGTGAAGTAATTCCAGGATAGTCTTCTTGTTTTTCTCTAGCTGGATGGATAGGTAAAATAAATACTTCATCGGCAATACCTAAAGTATCAGCATATTCTTTAATAAATTTTGATGTTCTTGTAAAAGTATGTGGTTGGTAAATCGCAACAATTTCTTTATCAGGATATTTTTGTTTAGCAGCTTTAATTGTTACTTTAATTTCAGTTGGATGATGAGCATAGTCATCGACAAAAATCGTTTCATTAATTTTTTCTTCAGAGAATCTTCGTTTAGCGCCTGGGAAAGTTTTTAACTGATCAGCAACTTTATCTAACGGTAAATTTTCTAAATAACAAATAGTAATGACCGCTAAGGTATTTAAAATTAAATGCTCACCAAAGCAAGGTAATTCAAAACGACTATATAACTTATCATCAATATAAACTTCAAAGCTGGTGCCACTTTGTGAATATATAACATTTCTAGCTTGAACATTATTATTATCGTTAAAACCATAATAAATTATCTTATCACATTCTAGTTTTCTAACATTTTCATCATCACCGCAAGCAATAACTTTATTTTTTGTTTGAGTAATAAACTCTTGATAAGCATTTAAAACATCTTCAAGGCTTTTATAATAATCAACATGATCTAATTCAATGTTAGTGATAATACTGTAATTAGGAAAATAAGATAAGAAGTGTCTCTTATATTCACAAGCTTCTAAGACAAAATATTGATTATCTTTTGTAGCATGTCCGGTTCCATCACCAATTAAATAATTACAACCAACTGTATTATTTAAAACGTGAGAGAGGATAGCTGTAGTGGTGGTTTTCCCATGACAACCAGTTATTGCAATTGTATTATAATTTTCACATAGTTTTGAAATCATTTCTTGATATGAATATATTTTAAGATTAAGCTCTAAAGCACGCTTGTATTCAGGATTATCTTCTTTAATTGAGTTACCTAAAACAACCTCAAAGCCTTCTTTAATATGCTCTGAATCATAAACTAGAACTGGAATCCCATTGGCTTTTAAACCAATTTCTGTAAAAAATTCTTTATCAACATCGCTGCCTTGGACCTTGTATCCTAAATTATGCATGATTTGTGCTAAGGCACTCATTCCTGAGCCTTTAATTCCAATAAAATGAACCATTAATATCTCTCCTCCATATTTTATATGAATGAACTTCATAAAACACGTATATTTTATCATAAAAAGAAGTAAATAAACTAAAGTATTTTAAAAAGCGTTTATCATCTGTAAAGTACTAGCCAAAAAATACGATAAATATTAATAAAACATATTATAATAGGTGGTAGGAGAGTGAAATAATGAAACTTAAAGATAAAGTTTGTGTTGTAACCGGTGGTGCAATGGGTATTGGAGAAGGAATTGTTAATGTTTTTATTAAAAATGGCGCTAAAGTTATAATCTTAGATTATAATGAAGAAGTAATGAACAAAACCATTCAAAGACACCAAAATAACGGAGCAACAATCGAGGGATACACGGTCGATGTTAGAGATAATGAAATGGTTAAATCAATCATTAATAAGATTGGTGAAAAGTATGGCGAAATTAATGTTTTAGTAAATAATGCTGGAACAGTTAGATTAGTACCATTTTTAGAAACAACGATTGAAGATAGAGATATTCAATTTGATATTAATATGAAAGGTGTTTGGCAGGTGACACATGCATCTGTTCCATTTATGAAAGAGGGCAGTGCGATTGTTAACTTATCATCAGTAACAGGACCAATTGTATCCGACCCAGGAATGGCTACTTATGCACTAACAAAAGCTGCTATTCAAGGCTTTACCAAAGGATTAGCTGCTGATTTAATTAATAAAAAGATTAGGGCTAATGCAATTATGCCTGGTTATATTAGAACTCCGTTAGTTGATGTTGTAGCAGTTGAATCTGCACCAGAAGACCCAGAAAGTGTTGTTAAGGGAATCGCTGCCGGAATTCCAATGGGAAGATTAGGACACATTGATGAAGTTGGTGAATTAGCAGCATTCTTAGCAAGTGATGAATCTAGTTATATAACTGGTCAATCAATTGTTATTGATGGCGGTTCAACAATGCCAGAAACTGGCGGAAGTGTTGGTGTAGAATAATTAAGAAATGAAGATGTTTTCCTTCATTTTTTTTATTATGCATGTTATACTTTAATATAGTAAGAGCTTAAAAGAGGAGAAAACTAAAAATGGCAAAAAGAGTAAATGTTCAGAATAATTATGTTAAATTATGCATGATTTTAGTTGTTGTTATTGTTGTAACACTAATAGCAGCAAATTTATATACTAACGCAAGAGATCGTAGAATTGAAAATGGATATCTAACTGAGCGTGTTTCGAGTATTGAGTTCAATGAATTACAGAATGTTTTATTAGAATTCAGTGGTGATACATTCTTGTATATTAGCTATACTGGGAACCGAGATATCAATAATTTAGATGTTAGATTAAAAAGACTACTAAGAGCTCATGAATTAACTGATTACTTTTTTTATTTAAATATGAGAGAAGAAATTCAGAATAATCCAGATTATTTAGCTGATTTAAATGAGATTTTATCTTTAACTAATCATCAGATTAGAGCACTGCCAGCAATTTTATATTACCGAGATAATGAATTATTAGAAATTATGGATAGTTATAATCAATTATTAAGATCAAGTGATTTTTCCCACTTATTAGAGAAGTTTGAAATCATTTCTAGATAACCAAAAAGAACAAATAAATTGTTCTTTTTTTTCTTAATATAGTATAATTTTTATGAGGTGTTCAGTTATGAAAGTAGATTTAAGTAGATATTTGGGAACTCATTCACATGGGTACGTAATTAAAACATTTTATTTTAATAATCAAGAACCAACGATAAATACTTTAGTTAAGGGGAATGCTAGCTTAAAACCAGAAATTATTCAAATGGAAGAAGACTTCTTATTTGATATTGCATCATTAACTAAATTTATAATTGCTATAATAACTTATAGAGCTGTAGAAGAAGGTCTATTCTCTTTAAATACAAAAGTTAAGGAGTTGGAGCCGAAATTTCAAAAAGCTGAGAATGTTACAATCTTAGATTTACTTGCTCATAGGCAAGAAATGTGGACAGAAGGATATTTAGGCGATTGCCAAACTAAAGATGACTTTTATAACATTATTTATACCGCATACATTAAAACACCAAATAGATTATATATGGACGTGCATTATATTATTTTAGGAATGCTACTCGAAAAAGTTTATAACCAAAACTTAAGTGAAATCCTCAAAGAAAAAATAGTTAAGCCATTAAATCTAAAGCAAACTACCTATAGCCCAAAAGAAAACGATAAAATTGTTTCGAGCAATTATGATTATGTAACTAAGTTCTACGGCATGAACCAAGATGATATTTTAGATTTTATTTATCCAGGGACTCCTCATGATAATAAAGCCAATATAGCTAAAAAACTGGGGATTTATTTAGGTCATGCAGGAATTTTTACCACAGCTGAAGATTTACTAAAAATATTAACAAGTTTAATTGATGATAATTATTTATTATTAACAAAAGAATCAATTAATAAAATGATTGAGCATGATGATATAGATGCGTTAAATATGGCTATTTTAAAAAAGTATACTAATGATAATGGAAGCCTAAATGAACTTTATAAAAAAGCCTTACAAACTGAAAAAGATTTAAAAATAAACAAAACTTATAATTACTCAGGGACTAGATATCGAAATGGGATTGAAGAGTTAAATGATGTTGCCTTAAATGCAAGTGATAATTCAATCACTTATAGTGGTTATACTGGACCAATCTTTCTAATTGATTTTGATAAAAAGATAATCGTCTTAATAATGTGTAACGTATGCCATTTATCAAAGATGGAACGATATGCCCGAAAAGATATTTCAGTTAGACTAGTTAATGATATTTATAATGAATTAATTGAAGCAGGGTAATTCCAGATGAAGATTGGAGCGATTATTTATGATTAATGTAGTCTTATTTGAACCGGAGATATCTGTAAACACAGGGAGTTGTGACTCTTTAAATGAGTATGGGGTAAAAAATGGAAAATAGTGATAATCAAAAAATGAAGAAAGCACGCGAGTTTTGCAAAGAAGTTAGGGAGTTAGCAAATAAATATGACTTGCCATTTTTTGTTGTGACTGACGGAGCTAGTTCAATAAGTAATAATGGTTGTGATGCTGTAAAAAATGCCAGAAACTGTCATATTGAGTGGGAAAAAACAAAAGGTTTTGATCCGCATGAGAATTGGGATGATAGCAAAAAATGATAAATGTAGTCTTATTTGAACCAGAGATACCTGTAAACACAGGAAATATTATGCGGACTTGTGTCGCAGCAAATGCAAAATTACATTTAATAAAACCATTAGGTTTTAAATTAGATGAAGCTAGCATTAAGCGTAGTGGAGTAAATTATATTGAAAACTGCGATTACCAAGTATATGAAAACATGGAAGATTTTTATAGTAAAAACCAAGGGAGCTATTATTTCTTGTGTCGATATGGGAAGAAACCTCATACCAGTTTTGATTATAGTGATTTAAATGAAAATATTTACTTCTTTTTTGGTAAAGAATCAACTGGAATACCACCTGCATATTTAAAACCGCATCTAGACAGAGTGATGAGAATGCCAATGAGTGATAAAGTAAGAGCCATGAATGTTTCTAATACGGTAGCAATAATGGTTTATGAAGCCCTAAGACAGCGTGATTATCCTGACTTACACTTTCAAGAACCACATAAATCACCAAATTTTATTGAAGAAAACTAAAAAAAGAAGCATTTTGCTTCTTTTTATTCTTCGGTAATTACAATTGCACCAGTTGGGCAAGTAGTACGAGATTCATCAATTACTTGATTCACGACAATACTTTTTCCATCTTCATCCCAATCGAAGATTTTCACTTCTTCATTTTCTGGAGCATTAACACAGTAACCACACATGATACATAAATCTTTTATTACTTCAATCTTTTGCATACGTCCTCCAAGTTCATTATATAATTTATAAACAGATTAATGCAACAGATATTCCAAATGTTTACATTTTATGTTATGATTGACTTATAATAGAGGTGAAAAAATGGGCTCACGTATGTCTAAATATGAATTTGACGAAAAAACAAGTGCACCAAGCAGAGCAAAAAGAAATGCAGAACTATACCAAAAAGAAGATATCCAAGATTATAATAAAATCGATATTAATTCTAACGTTTCATTATTAAAAAATGATGTAAAAGATATTCATGTTGATAAAATTAGAGAAATGTTAGATAAAAAGTATCGCGATAATATTCCTCGTAGAAAATCAATTAATATTGAGACCCCAGAAGAACCGGAAGTACCATTAAAAGAAACTACAAAAGAATATGATATTAATGATATTATTGCGAAAGCTAAAAATGATCAAGAAGTGGATTATCATGAAGAAAGACTAAGAAACTTACGTGATACTAATTACAAGATTTTAGACAATTTAGCATTAGATAGAGAAAATGATGAAGAATTAGAAGATACAGATGAAATTGAAATAGAATTAACCAAAGAAAAAGAGCTTAAAGAATTGATTAATACTATTACTCAATTAGAAAATACCCAAAAAATCGCTACTGATTTATTAAATTTATCAGATGATACTGACCCGGATATTTTACCTGAATCAACAGAACCATCAATGGAAAACTCTTTTTATACAGGTAACTTAGAAGTAAAAGAAGCTGATTTTGATGACTTTGCTGAAATGCAAAAAGATATTAAATCAAACGGAATAGTTATTAAAATATTAGTAATAATCTTTGTTATTATTCTAGTTGTGGTTGGAGTAGTTTTATTAAATAATCATTTTGATTGGGGACTATTTTAATATAGTCTTTTTCTTTTTCATATAATTTATTATGAGAATATATGAAAACAAAAAAAATCCATTTATAATTTCTAAAAAAAGAATTATTTTTGTTATTATCTTATTTATTTTATTTAATACAACTTTTTTTGTTTTCTATTTTACTGAGCGATTAGGAAATGTAATGCTAGAAGCTGCTGAAAGAGAATTATATGAGATAACTTCAATGATAATTGTTAATAATATTACTAGAGAAAAATTAAGGCACGTAGCAATAGATGATATTATTATCGTGAATAAAAATAATCATGGTGAAGTAACTGACATTGATTTTAATTTAGATTTAGCCTATGAAATGTTAATTAATTTAAGGGAAGATTTAGACCGAGCCGCTTTTGCTGTAAAAGCAGGTGAAGTACCAGAAGGAACAGCAGTAGTTAATGATGGATTAATTATTAAGGTTCCTTTTTATTCCTATACTAATAACCCATTATTAATGAGTTTAGGACCGAGGATACCCATTAGAGTTAACTTATTAGAGGTTATTAGAGGAGAGATTTATACAACGGTATCAGATTATGGAATTAATACCATACTAGTTAGAGTATTTCTAAATTTATATGTAACCCAAAGTATCATTTTACCTGTGGGTAGGGAAGTATCAAATATTGATTTTGAAATATTAATTGCCTCAAGAATTATTCAAGGAAGGATTCCTAATTTATTCCCTGGACATTTTGGTTCAAACAGTGGAATTATAAATTTAGAAAACTAGAAAATTTAAATAAATTATGATATTATTTAAAGTAGAGAGAGGATATGAACTATGGAAGTATTTATTAATGAAAGTATTCATAACGGTCTTTTGCAATATTCAAAACATATAGGAAAGCAAAGTCTCCATCAAGTTCATATTTTTGAGTTCTGGGTGACTAGAGTATTAGTTAACATTTATGGTGAAGAAAATATTTTAGGGACTTTTAAAGCTGAAAATGATAAGAAATTCAAAAAGAACCTGACTATATATGGATTAAAACAAACTGAAGTAACTCAGTTTATTAATCTAATGGAAGAATATGATAATTGGTTAAATTCACCATATTTAGTTTCAAAAACTGATTTACCAACTAAAATTGAAGCAATCTTAATTAAGATGGTTTCATTAAAAGCTAAAAAAGAAAAAACTTCCAAAGAAGAATTAGATGAATATTATGTTTTCTTCGATCCTATTAAAGGAGATTTAGCAAAGTACAAAGATTTTGTTGTAGCTGATAAAACAATTACACCAAGTCTATGGCGAGAAGAAAGAGCAGCATTAGAAGGTAAGAAAAAAACTAAAGTAACATCTGAACTATTACCTGCTAGTGATTATAAAAGATTTGGCCTTGATATCGGTGAAGTTAAATATTTAGAAAAAGATAAAATAGAAGAAATTAATACTCGTATTTTAGAAGAACAAAGTAGTGATGATGAGAAAGCTGTTTTTGATCCAAAAAAACTAATTCTAACTAGTGGAAGTGGTTTTGTTGACACCTTGGTTTTATTAAGCATTATTGCTACTCAAATATTTATAGCATTATTAATAGCATTTACACTTGTGAGGGGGTAATTCATGAAGAGTATTGTATTAGATAATAATAATTATCAAATAATTAAAGATTACCGAGAAGGATTTGATTTAGAAGTATTAAATGAAAGATATACTGAATATTTTCAGCCATATGATTATATATTAGGCGACTGGTCTTATGGAAAGTTAAGATTAAAAGGCTTCTATAAAAAAGGAAATCAAAACTGTCGGGAATTAAATAACTATGAAAATGTAAACAAATATCTGAAAACTAACTGTGCATACGAAGCTCGCCATTTTATTATTGAAAAAGTCATTGAATAGTTTTTATGGGTGTGTTATAATTTCATTAAGAATAGCGAGGATTTTATATGGATAAATTAGAGATTACAAAAGCAACTGGAGAAGTTGTTACAGCAGACTTAATTAGTTTTTTTGAATTAACTAATACTAATAAGAAGTATGTATTTTATACAATGAATGAAGTTGTTGAAAACAACCTAGTAAAATTGTATGTAGCAGAAGCTATTATTGATGAGCAAGGTTTGAAAATTGGTCCAAAAATGTCTGAAGAAGAATGGACAAGTTTGAAAAATATTATGAAATCTATTTTAACAGGAAATAGAGATCCAAATGTAAAATATTTAAAGATTGAAGGTGTATAGCTAATGGCGGTATATAAATTTCGTGAGGATGCAAATAGTGCATCCAATCCACTCGCATTAGATCAACAGAAAAATGAAGGAATTAAAGCCGATCGTGCTAATTCAGAACAAGTGGTAATAACTCTACCAGTAGTGGCTGTTGTAGCACCGGTTTTAGATGTAGCACCAGCGGTGGTAGCTACTGATACAGCAGTTTTACAAGCTGCACCAGTTACTGCACCACTTGATGCTGGAACAGTTCCAGCGTTAGACGCAGCTACAGATAATATTAATGTATTTGAAAATCAGCCATCAGCAGTTGATTTAGTCGACAATAATGCTATAGGAGCGATACCCGTAACAACGGGATTAGAGCCATCAGCATTACCAGCAGTTGGTAGTACAGACGTTATTGAAGTACCTCCGCCAACATCAACGCTAACTAATGCAGAAGCACTTGGTGAACAATTAGCTCAAACTCAAGAAATTGTAGCAGAAGCACCAGTAGTTGGTGCAGAGGTTCAAGAAATAGCAACAGTTCCATTAGCACCCACAGTTGCTGAGGCAGGGACAACGATTGGTGAGCCAGATGTAGATTTACTTCTAGATGGATTAGATGCTATTGAAGCAGAAAAAGCTCTATTAGAAGAAAAAGCTAGAACAATTAGAACAGAACTAAGAACTATAGCAGGAAAAAGAAATGCTCAAACAGTACCAGTAATTGATGCTGGTATGGGATTAAGTAATGTAGCCTAAGTCTAAAACTTAGGCTTTTTTCATATAAATAAATATGGAAACGATTATTCATCATTTTTATAATTTAGATCCGGAAAATATTAAAGAACGTCACGGTGGACTTCTTTTTAATGTTAATGAAGATAGATATTTATTATGTGAAATTATTGATGATCCACAAAAGATAATAGATATTTATAATTTATTAATGCAAAACAAAATTGGCAACTTTATTATTGTCTATAACAAAGAGCAAGAAATGGTTAGCATCCAAGAAGAAAGAAAGTATATATTGTTTAAAATTAGATGTCTTCAAGATGAAACTCTAACCTTAAATGAAACAATCAATATTAGAATTCCCGGAAATAGCATTTGGAGTAAAATATGGAGTGAACGTATTGATTATTATGAAGTTCAAATAAATGAATTAGCTCAAAATAAATGGATTCTCTTAAATAGTGTCTATTACTATATAGGGCTTGCAGAAAATGCCATAACCATTGCTAATAAATATGAATCATTATTAAGTGAAAATGACTACGCAATTCAACATTATCGAATGAATGTCCCAATAAAAAAAGGATATTATTTCAACCCTAATAATATGCTTATTGATATTGCAGTTCGTGATGTAGCTGAATATATAAAAAGTTCTTTTTTTAATAAGACAAAAGAACAATCCGTATATATTAATTATATACTATCTTTACCATTAGACGAAAAACTAGCTAATTTATTATTAGCAAGACTATTATATCCTAGTTATTATTTTGATATCTTTGATGATGTAATATTAAGTGAGAAAAAAGAAGAACAACTACTTGATATTATTCAAGATCATCAAAGATATGAAGCTTTCCTAAGAGAGATATATCAAAAATTAAGCATGAAATATAGTATGGTATATATTAATTGGTTAAAAAAGGAGCTATAGCTCCACATTGATAATATCTGTTACTTCAGGAATCTCGTCTTTTAAAGCAGCTAAAACGCCACCTTTAATAGTGTCATTTCGGTGAGGACAATTGCCACACGCACCTAATAACTTAACAAAAACAACGCCATCTTCGAATTTAATAAATTCAATATCGCCGCCATCACTATTTAAATATGGTCTTAATTTTTCTAAAACTTCTTCAATTTGAACATTAATATCTTTTTTTGTCATCATAATCACCTAAACAAAATTATATCGAATTTTAATAGGGGAGTAAAGACATTTTATGCTATAATGTCATGTGAGGGATTAATATGCAATATAAAAACGATGATATTATAAAAGGAAAAGTAACAGGCATTGAAAGCTATGGTGTTTTTGTGCGTGTTGATGAAGATTATATTGGTTTAATTCATATATCAGAAATAACCGAAGGATATGTAACAAATATCAATAATTATGTTGAGATAAACGAGAGTATATTTGTGAGAATTTTAGAAGTTGACCCAGAGAATAAACATATGAAATTATCAATTAAAAACATCAATTATAAAGAAAATGGAATGACCCAGAAAATCCAGGAATCAATTAGAGGATTTCTTCCTTTACAACAAAATTTGTCAAGATGGACTGAGGAAAAACTAAAAGAAATTCAAGAATAAGCGTTAAATCAAGGAATTTGCTGGACTTTTTTCATTTAAATGGGCCAAAAAGTCTTGATAAACAAAACAAAATAGGTTATACTCAAGTAGTCGAAATTATTTAATGCGTGCCTGCCCGAGTGGCGGAACAGGTAGACGCACAGGACTTAAAATCCTGCGAGTGTTAAAGCTCGTGCCAGTTCAAGTCTGGCCTCGGGCACCATTTTATTATTTCGGGC
>Ga0123355_10000272_pt1 | contig 66205 bp, 48 predicted proteins | sample TergutEmb28metaG_3_FD_89872 | JGI IMG/M metagenome (GOLD analysis project Ga0123355, IMG submission 89872) | Embiratermes neotenicus P1 segment gut microbial communities from Petit-Saut dam, French Guiana - Emb289 P1 | ecosystem: Host-associated > Arthropoda: Insects > Digestive system > Gut ...
AAGGCAAGCGGATCTACGCGTGCGCGCAGACAAAGTAGTCCAGGATATGCCCTCCGTAGGCGTATGCGCCACGGATTTACCGGTGAAAACGAACATCTTTCCCCTACTGATGGGACTCCTCGCAAACCCTATCTTTTGCTAATTTCTCTAGTCATTGTGTCGCTGGTAATTACAACTCTGTGGTTTCGTGAAGGGGAAGGTGGCGGTCCTCTAAGGACGACGCGCGTTGCTGTACAAACCGTAGCAACCCCCTTTGAGGCTGCGGGTACCTGGGTGACCTCTCCAGTACGTAATTTTTTTCTTTGGGCAGGTGATTTGGGTGTGTCGCGTAGTCAGCTGCAGGCATTAAGTGATCAGAACAATGAACTGCGTGCCCGTGTCATTGAATTAGAAGAAAAGCAGCTACTTGACGCGCGCCTAGGGGACCTGATGAGCACTGTTCCTACGGGGACTCCTAGCGATGCCGTGCTGCCTTCGTCAGTAATAGGGCTTCCTAGTAGTAGCTATGAGAAGGTCATCGTCCTTAACCGCGGAACGCGCCACGGTGTTGACCTGGCAATGCCTGTGATAACTGAACAAGGCTTGTTAGGGGTCACTATTGAGGTCGGTCCGAATTTTAGTAAGGTGCGCCTAATAACAGATCAAAATAGTGGTGTTGCTGCCCTTATTCAAGATGGTCGCTACCTAGGAACCATTCAGGGCTCACTAAACGGTGACTTGAGACTCAATTTCATACCTATCGAGGCTCAAATTGAGCCAGGGGACGTAGTGCTGACCTCAGGTTTAGGCGGAATATTTCCCAAAGGCCTTGTGATAGGTGAGGTAATTCGAGCAGACGGTGATCACAATACGCTGTATCAATCAATAACAGTTAGGTCGATGGTCGACCTCAACCGCTTTGAAGAGGTATTGATCTTGCTTGAAGCACCTCCCAGTATTGATAATTTGCCCAGGGCAGAACTTCGAGAAATTGGACGGGACTAAAGACGATGGGACGTTTTGCGACAAGTAGTCTTACTATTTTAGGTGCCTTGATTATGCAGATGGTATTTGGACCACCCTTTACGATCCTTGGGGTTACGCCAAACTTTTTGCTGGTTGCTGTCATAATTATTGCCTTTGTTCGGGGCAGTAAGGAAGGCACGATCGCAGGCTTTGTTGCAGGCCTCCTCTTTGATCTGATTGGAACAGCGGTAGTAGGGCCTATGGCTTTAACCCTGACGATCGCAGGCTTTGTTGCAGGTTTTTTGAAAGAGCAAATATTTGCAAGCTCGTGGATCTTGCCCGTTACCATTCTGGGTATCGCGAGCCTCGTGTCAGAGGGGGTATACTTAGTGATAGTTTCTGCCCTAGGTTTCCCTATGAGCTTTTTTACTGCACTGGGAACGAAGGCCTTGCCGGGAGCGCTATACGCTATGTTTATTGCTGTTTTAAGCTTTCCACTTTTGACGAAATTTTTACGCAAGGGTATGAATGCCGAAGTAAACACCCTAAAGCGAGTATCCTAAATCTATGGGAGCAGACTTTCTCACAAATCGACGAATACTTGCAATTGGTGCAATTGTACTGGGCATTGGTGTGCTGTTGGTTTTCCGCCTATGGACGCTACAAATTATTCAATACGAAGAATTTCAAGATCGAGCTGACAATAATCTGCGTCGCGTAACTACGACTGCAGCGATTCGCGGACGAATATTTGACCGCGAAGGACGTGAGCTCGTAAGCAACCGATCTACTATGGCGGTCATGGCTCCAGCTTTGCGCATTAACAATTACGAAGAGTTTGACGACCTGTCCCAGGAGCGAAAAGAATGGGTTGAGCGTCTTGCGACCACACTCAATATGACCAATGAAGAAGTGGTCACCAACTTGACCACAACACGTGAGGGAGCTCTTGAGCTGCGCGTACTTGCCATTGATGTGCCCATGGAAACGATTGCCTATATCGCAGAACGCAAGCACCAATTCGAAGGAGTCGAGCTTGAGGCCAGGGCAGTGCGAGAATACCCACATGGAAGTGTTGCAGCACACGTGCTGGGTCACACAGGCAATATTACTGATGCAGAATTAGAACAGGACGCTTTTGCTGACTATGTTCCTTCTGACATAGTGGGTAAAGCGGGGGCAGAAAGATCTTTTGAGCACATTTTGCAAGGGGTGCGCGGTACACGCGTACTTGAAGTCAATGCACAGGGCCGCTTGCAAAATATTATAGAAGAGACAGAGCCAACCGCTGGTCAAGACATTTGGCTGACCATCGATCTCTATATCCAAAAAGCAGCCGAAGAAGCCCTGCTTAACGCTTTGAATGCAGCCCATAGAAACGACCACCTTGATGCTCAATCAGGATCGGCGGTTGTGATGGATGTCAATACGGGAGAGATCCTTGCTTTAGCTAGCTATCCTACTTTTTATCCTCAGGAATTTATTGGTGGCATATCTTCAGAACGTTGGGCTGAACTTACTGATGAGGACGCAAATTCTCCTTTGACTAACCGCGCGATCGCTTCTGCGCAGCCACCTGCATCAACCTTTAAAACCTTTATGACAATTGCAGCTTTTGATCGCCTGGATTGGGGTCCGCATACTTCCTTTAGGTGCACGGGTACCTGGACAGGTTTTGGTGACCAGTGGCCTTGGCGTTGTTGGAATCGTACGGGGCACGGAATGCAGAATATGTATCAGGCGAACTATGATTCATGTGACGTTCCCTTCTATTATGCAGGTCAGTCTTTTCATCCTGGCGAGGACATTCAAGAAGTTGCACGCGACTTTGGCTATGGTTCACGTACGGGTATCGATTTGCCCGGCGAGCACCGCGGTCGCGTTCCTGACCAAGAGTGGAAAGAGAACTGGAATAGGGACTTTCCTGAAAATCGCCGCTGGGTAGCAGGGGATACCGTCAACCTAAGTATTGGTCAGGGCGACATGCTTGCCACACCTTTGCAGGTTGCCTATTCGCACGTTCCCATTGCTAACGGAGGAACTGCCTGGCGCCCCCGCGTCCTGCATTCGATTCGTGACAGCAGGGGGGATGCCATGCGCACCATCGAGCCAGAGTTAAGCGAGAACCAACCAGAAGCAAGCGAAGAGGTCATTGACTTTTTGCAAGATGCCTTGCGTATGGTTGTTACGCGCGGGACGGGGCGAAACGCTTTCCGTGACTTCCCAATTCCTGTAGCAGGCAAAACGGGAACGGCTGAAACAGGCCGCAGAGATCCTCGCACGGGGGAGCGCGACCAGGACAGCCACTCCTGGTTCGTTGGCTATGCCCCTGCTAATGATCCGCAGTACATGATCACTGTTTTAATAGAGCACGGTGGTGGTGGTGGTGCGATAGCTGCTCCAACAGCACGTCAAATATTCGCGCAAATTTTTGACATTGACGAAGGATGGGTCAATGCAGTCGATTTTTCACGCTAGGCTAAAGCTAGTAAGAATAGTAAAGGTAGGGGACTAAACGCTTGTGATAGATGTTAGGGGCATATTCGCTAGGTGGGTACATCCAACCTTATTGATTGTGATGATTCTTATCATAAGCTATGGTGCTATCTTCTTGCAGACTGCAGTACGTGGTGACGGCAGCTGGATGCGACAGATGCAAGGCATTGGACTAGGCCTCATATTGATGGCAGTAATATGGCTTTTTGATTATCGCAAGCTGCAGCACTGGTTGATGCCCCTTTTTGCGCTTAATATACTCTTATTAATTTCACCACGATTACCCTTTATTGGGCAAACGGTTAGTGGTGCTACTAGATGGGTTGGTATTGAAGGAGTCCTTACCTTGCAGCCTTCTGAACCTGCAAAAGTGGTAACTATTATATTGCTGGCAGCCATCATTGCGCGCTATGGCGGCAGGATTGATGATGTACGCAGCTTTGCAAAGGTAGTGGGTCTTTCGCTCATTCCCTTCTTTGCGGTTATGACACAGCCAGATTTAGGAACAGGTCTTGTCTTTCTGGTAGTAATGGTGGGAATGTTGTTTTTGGGTGGGGCAAAGTTGCGCTACATGGCAACATTAATTTTTGGCGGCATTGCCATCATTGCTCTGGTGTTTTGGGTAAACACATTTACCTGGAGCGACGACAGGGGTCGCGAGGGTGACTATTTGCTGATTCGAACCTATCAGCTCAGTCGTTTGACGACCTTTGTTGACAGAGAGTATGCCCCTCTTGGTGCAGGCTATGACCTGAATCAGTCAATGATTGCCATTGGTTCTGGCGGTATGACAGGCAAAGGCCTGGGGGAAGGAACGCAATCACAGTTCAACTTTATCTCTGAGCGCGCAACAGATTACATTTTCAGCGTCCTAGGTGAAGAGACGGGCTTTGTTGGCGCGATAGCGTTGATTGGACTTTACATGGCTTTGCTTGTTACGGCCCTGTCAATCGGTGCTCGCTCCAGCGACTTATTTGGCACACTTATCTGCGGGGGCATTGTTTGTATGTGGGCTTTTCAGATTTTGCAAAATATTGGTATGACCATGGGACTTATGCCCATTACGGGTATACCACTACCCTTTATGAGCTATGGATTATCTGCTATCGTAACTAACATCATTGCTTGTGGCCTACTCTTTGCGGTATGGAGTAAACGCCCTTATCAAACACAAACTACAGGAGGCGCACATGACATCACTGTTTAACCTGTTTGGCAAAACACCAACGTCTGCGAATCACTCAGGTATTTTTGGGTCAATACTCGAAATACCTAAGAGTCTTATGTCATTACCTGTGCAGCCTTTAAATATTTTGAAGCAGGCAAAGTCTTATCTGGGACTGCGAGATGAAGAGCTCAAGATTGGCCTTTTTCTTGATCCGCGCATAAGTGACGAGGTCGTCGATTTAACCGTTCGCCTTTTTGAACCAAGCAGCACAAAGACACGTGTTTTGGTGCATGTTTTAAACGAGGAAATGAGTCTGGGCGACCAAGTTAGCTATCACGCCATGGTTTTTGTGTTGCACCAACCCGATATGGCTGTGTCGCTGATTGCACAGTCGAAAAGTCAAGAATTGCCGACCTTAGTTCTTGTTGAAGAGGGCTTGCGCAGCGAGGCCGCTACTGCCTATGACCTGAGCATTCTTGACATTGCTAGTGCGCGCAAACCAGATCTACTTGTTTCGCAGACCGCTGCCTGGTTTGCAGACAATTTGGGTGAGCACCGCATGGCACTTGCAAAAGACTTTAGCTTTATGAGGCCTGCTTTAGCGGCTGATACAATTCAGGCGACTGCAAGGCAAAATGCTGTCATCGCGGCGGTATTTTTCATGCCAGGCGCTGATATGCCTGTAATGACGCTTAACCAGATTAAAATGGCGCTGCAGTTAGCCTTTATCTACGGAGGAGAGCTAACCTTTAAGCGTGTAGCGGAAGCAGCCTTTGTAGTGGCAAGCGCCTATGCTTCTCGCGCAGGTGCGCGGGCGCTAACGGGTGACTTACCCAAAGGACTTAAGTGGTCTGCCAAAGTCGGGGTGGCTTATACCTCAACCCTTGCACTGGGCAAAGGTTTGGAGTTCTGGCTTTTAAGCGGGCCTGATATTCCTGTCCTAGACAAACCTCTTCCTGCGATTCCTAGCTTGGCGGAACTGGCAAGCAAAACCCCCCTGGGAAAACTGCTGCCAGCTGCAGCAGGACAAAGCGCAGATGAGGCTACCACAGACAGTGATGACATTTTCTACTAAATTAGACAAATATTAATTAGGCAAATATTTAGGTGGGCAATTAGATCGAGCCACTAGCGTAGCTGCCAGTGGCTCGATTTTCGTTATAGCTGTTTATGTTTGCAGGCTGTGAAGTAGTTTAACCGCGTGCAGCTAGAGCGCCCATTATCATTTTTGGGCTGAGCCTCCAAAGCAGGTACATTTCTGCTGCCATGCCAAAGCCACATTCGTCACATACTCCAGTGTCTTTACCGCGACATTCGTCTATTTTGCTGCCGTCGCTCATAATGAAGTTGCTAATCCAGCATTGACTGTTGTGGACGTAGTTTTGAGGGTCACGCATTAGCTCAATGGCAGGTAGTGAGTTCATCAGCGGAAAGCCCGACTTCTTCAAGGCGATAGCTTGATCGATTACTGCGTTGCGCTGCTCTGCAGTAGGGGTCAGTCCTTTCTCCTCAAAGGGAGTATAGAAAGAAAAGGCCATCTTCTTTAACTGAGGAGTATCGCGCACAATGGCAGCAACTTTCTCAAAGTCTTGCCAGTTCTCATTGGTTACGCACATATTTGCATTAAGTTTTGGGTGATCGCTTGCACGAATATTTTTCATAGTGCGCTCGAAAGCACCTTCGCCACGTTGGCTGTCATGGAACTCTTTATCACCGTCAATGCTTACCCAAATCAAGTCAGACTGCGCAATAATAGGCATCTGTGCGTTGGTAGTTACCGTGGTCGAGAAAAATCCCATCTCTTTGGCTTTGCGAATCAGGGTATTGATGTCAGCAGTCTCACCATCGTTAAGCGCCTTTGCCGCATCTGAAGAGTCCGTCCACATTGATGGCTCTCCTCCTTGGAAGTCGATGATACGACTGCCCTTAGCAAAGCAGTATTTTAGCTCATCAAGCACTTGCGTTAGAGGCTTAGAGCGACTATCTCTCCCTTCACGCACGATGGCACAGTGTTTACACTCGAGATTGCAGCGATCAGTGATAAAGACCACTGATTGTAGAGGTTTACGCTTTCCTAGAATACGTACCTGAAAAAACCAGCTCATGAAATAGGGAAGTGCCTTAGCTTTCGACATTAGTGCTCCTTAAAGATTGTGTTTTCACTCTATCGCTACTTACAGGTACCAATTGGGTGGACTGACAAGGGCAGCAATTGCAAGCACAAGGGTCGTTTGCATGACCAAGTTCTGTGCTGTGAGCCACCGTGCCATGAACCAGTCTAATCCACCCTTTTTGTAGTTATCCCAGTCTCCATAGTTGCCCATCCATTTCTGGGGTTCAAAAGCTGCCTCTTTGGCGCTGTCCTTATTTTTGACGTAATCAAGTGCCAGCTTGATAAAGACAAGGGTCAAAGGATAAGTTAGCACCGCTAGTAGGGCTGCAATAGGCAAAACACCTAGTGCAATGCCTAATAAGATTACTCCCTGTGCAATCACGACAAAGATGACGTTTACGGTGACACCTGCACGCTCTGATCCTAAAAGAATGGGCAAAGTCTTGCGGTCAGCTTTAAGGTCTGGCTTATAGTCCATGACAGCATGAATTTGCACAATATTAGCAACAAGTAGACCGATGGGTACAGAACAAAACAGCGCAAGGGGAGTAATCTGTCCGCTTACCAGAAAGGATGCTGCAGTGACAAGTACCGGCCCAAAAAGAAAGCCAATAACCAGCTCACCAAATCCTCGGTAGCTTAAACGTAGAGGAGGTCCAGCATAAAAGACTCCCAGCACCAGTGTTATGCCTGCAAAGATAAGAACTTCCCATCCGCGCAAAGCGAAAATAAGAAATCCGAAGCTAAGGGCAAGCACTAGAAAGAATAGCGCTGCACGCTTTGTATCACTTAAGGTGACGGCACCATCTTTCAGGTATTCACATTTTCCCAGACGCGCACGAAACCCACCATCAAGCAGTTCTTCGCGACGGGCAACAGCTCCCTTTTTCATGTCGAAATAGTCGTCAAGCAGGTTCATGCCCGCATGGGCTAAGATGACCCCAGCAAGCCCTATGATTCCAACAGCAAGTCCGAAAACAATTATAAGAGCCTTTGACTGAATACTTAGCCCAAGAACACTTACTGTGAGGTCTGTCCCTGCATAGAGCAGTGTGCTCAGTCCAAGCAGCGCCCCTAGCACATAGGGTGTAATTGATTGTCCAAAAGAAATGGGGCGTGCAGCCTTATACCAAAACTTAAAATCCTGCCCAGCAAAAAGTGACTTCATATTCCCCTCCAAGTTATGTATACGCCCTGAGGGTCTCTAGGCATTTATTGCTCAGATACCTCAAGAATGCTGCTTCATTTTAACACTTACACCCTATCCAAATGTCTGCTTTTTATTGGCTTGAACAGCAACGGTGCGTTGCCAGCCTTGATAGATACACTACTCTTTAGGATAATGAGGTCGTTGATTTTGGTTACTTCTACGCGCTGTAGAGGACGTAGATTTTAGTGTTGGATAAAGTTTTTAGGACAGAGTGAGAGGAAATTTATGAAAAGATCGACAAGGTTGGTAGTGCTATCGCTGCTTTGCGTGATACTTGCGGCGTTTGCGCTTGTAGGATGCAATGCAGAGGAAGAGTATGAACCAACAACAAATGGCGATGATGCAACAGTGGTCGAGCCAGAATTGTTGCCTATTGCTTTGGCAACGGTGCCCTCTGATGATTTCTTGCCCTTCTGGGTTGCAGAAAACGCAGGTGTTTTTGATGAGCTAGGACTAGACGTAGACATCATCACCTTTGCTTCAGGTCGCGACATGCTTGCTGCGATTACTGCCAATGAAGCACAGGGCGCTTCACTGGGAATATTGTCAGTATCACAATTGACGCTTAGTGGCATTGATACTTTGGCTGTCAGTCGCCTTGCCCCCTCGCGTGGAGCAGTAGTATCTAGCCCCAACAGTGGCATCACTACACTTGAAGAGCTTGCCGGCGTGCCTGTTGCTGCTGGTGAAGCAGGACTTGAAGAGTACATTCTTTATCGCTCAATGACTGATGCAGGTATTCCCGAGGATCAGATTGTACTAGAATCTGTCGCAGACCTGCGTGCGCGCCCACAGCTACTTATGGCTGACCAGATCCAAGCGTCAACTCTACCCTGGACCTTGGCTTCTCTTAAGGGGGAGGAGGGCGCCCATATTCTGGTCAATGAACGCGATATTGAAGACTTTACCTCGACAGTTCTTGGTATTCGCGCTGATTGGCTAGCCCAAGACGGCGCAGAAGCTACGGTAGAAGCCTTGCTTGAGGCATGGAATCGTGGCGCGACGCTTATTAACGAAGACCCTGATGCTTATCTTGAACTGCTGACAGAGATGGCAAATCTACCCGAAGGCGCGATTGATGCTGGATACACTATGCAGGTCTATTCAATGGCACAGCTACCTAGCCAACAGCAGGTAGATGACATTCTTGAGTGGTCATATCGTAAGGGGTATAGTGAGCGTGTTATAGCCTACGAAGATTTCATCTACACCCCGTAGTGCATCAAACGTCCAATCTTTACACTAGTTTGCAAGGTGGAAATGCTCACGTAGTTACTACGCTCCGCTTCCCACCTTGCAAACTAGCACAAACCTTGACCGCTTGATGCACTACGGAAAGCATGAGAGAGTGTTCTGACCTGCAGGATTGGTGTTTTAGGCACAATCTTGCTATACTAACCCGCATACTTCGCAGGTATGTTCTGCTAGGTATAAAAAACTTCATATGTTTTCGCAATCCGCTGTTGACAGCCTTTTGTTTCTTGGGCTAAAATAGCGGATTGCTGATTTGTTGTCTATTCATTCCTGAGGAGGAATCAACTCGTGCCAAAAAGTACCGGTTCCCCTGTCAAGTCCGAGGCGAGAAATACCTCTGTTACTCACAGAAAAAGCTTCGGAAAATCTCCGGAAATCCTCGAAGTTCCAAATCTACTCAGCATTCAAAGAGAATCCTTCAAATGGTTTCAAGAAGAGGGTCTTCGTGCTGTATTTGATGAGATTTCCCCTATCTACGACCGTGATGAAAAATTCGCTGTCATTTTGGGTGACTATATCTTTAGTCCTCCCAAAAACACTATTGAAGAATGTAAAGAAAAGGGACTTACCTACCAGTCATCGCTCCTTGCTAATGTCTCGGTTATTAACCGTGAATCAGGCGAAGAACTGCAAAAGAATCTTATCTATCTAGGTGACTTCCCAACGATTACTGAGCGCGCTACCTTCATTATCAATGGGTCAGAGCGCGTCATCGTATCTTTGCTTCAGCGTTCTCCTGGCGTGTACTTTGCCATTGATGAACGCCGTGACAAAAACGAATTCTACACAGCAGAGCTAAAGCCCCATCGCGGTGCACCGCTCTCTTTTGAAATTGACCGTGTAGGTGCCATTCAGGCTAATGTGAATCGTAGCCGTAAAGTGCCAGCTACCATGTTTATGCGTGCCATGGGTATCGCAGAGACCCCTGAAGAGTTCCTGAAGCTGTTCAATAACTCGGAAGTCATCGAGCGCACGCTTGCTCGCGATATCACGCAGACTCGTGACGAAGCACTGATTGAAGTTTATAAGCGCCTGCGTCCCGGCGAGCACCCAACGACAGAGGCTGCTCGTGCCATGCTTGAAGGCTTGTACTATAACAAGCAGCGCTATGACCTTGCGCGTGTAGGTCGCTACCAAATCAACAAAAAGCTGGGGTTGAAGTTCGACGATAATGCTGTCGCACTTACCCCAGAAGACAACATCACAACCATTGAATACCTCTGCAAGCTGGTAGAAAAGGCAGATGGCTACACTATTGATGACATTGACCACCTGGGCAATCGTCGTATCTCAACAGTGGGCGAGCTTATCCAGAACCAATTTCGCATTGGTCTAGCACGCATGGCGCGTACGGTGAGCGAGCGCATGACAACTATGTCACCAGATGACATCTCGCCAGAATCGCTGATTAACATTCGACCCATTAGTGCGGCGATTAAAGAATTTTTCGGTTCATCACAGCTTTCGCAGTTCATGGATCAGACAAATCCCGTTGCTGGACTTGCTCACAAACGTCGCCTCTCAGCGATTGGCCGTGGCGGTATTCGTAGCGCACGTGAGGCAAAGATCGATGTGCGTGATGTACATGCCAGTCACTACGGACGTATATGTCCTATTGAAACGCCTGAAGGTATGAACATTGGTCTTATTGGTTCACTTGCAACCTATGCGCAGGTGAACTCATATGGCTTTATTGAGACTCCTTACAGGGTAGTTAAAAATGGCAAGGTGACTTCTACAATTCACTATCTGACAGCAGATGCTGAAGAGCGCGAAGTTATTGCGCAGGCAAATGAACCATTTGACCTAAAGACAGGTGCTTTCCAAAACCCGCGCGTGCTTTGTCGCGTTAAAGGTGCTGGTGCAGATGGTCAGTTTGGTGAGCCTGAAGAACGCCTACCTGCTGATGTTACTTACATGGATGTAAGCCCTCGCCAGATGGTGTCAGCAGTAACAGCGCTGATTCCTTTTCTCGAGCATGACGATGCAAATCGCGCGCTCATGGGCGCTAACATGCAGCGCCAGGCAGTGCCATTGCTCAAGCCCGTGTCACCTCTGGTCGGAACTGGCCTTGAGGCAACTATCGCACAAGATTCTGGCGAAGTAGTACTGGCACGCGAAGCTGGTACGGTCACCTATGTAGATGCAAGGCTAGTGACTGTTGAAAATAGTGCGGGTGTTGCTCAAAACTATCCGCTGCCAAAGTTTAGCCGCAGCAATCAAAGTACCTGCCTTAACTACCGTCCACTGGTACAACTAGGGGACAAAGTTGAAGAGCTGCAACCATTGGCTGACGGCCCCTCAACATCGGGCGCGGAACTGGCACTGGGTCAAAACCTGCTAGTTGCATTCATGCCCTGGGGTGGTTATAACTACGAGGATGCGATTATCATCAGCGAACGTGTTGTGCGCGATGACTTGCTAACCTCTATTCACATTAAAGAATATGAAATCGAAGCCCGTGAGACAAAGCTTGGCCCAGAAGAGATCACGCGCGAAGTCCCTAATCTTTCTGATGACATGCTGGCAAATCTTGACGAAGACGGAATTATTCGCATTGGTACTGAGGTCAACCCTGGGGACGTATTGGTGGGTAAGGTAACGCCAAAGGGTGAATCGGGCGAACCTACTGCAGAAGAACGCCTCTTGCGCCAAATTTTTGGAGAGAAAGCCCATGACGTGCGTGACTCATCACTGCGTGTACCACATGGTGTATCAGGACGTGTTATCGAGATTCAGCAAGTAGATAACAGTCAAGACGGCGTAGAACTTAAGCGCGGTGTCAATGAGCTAGTTCGTGTCTTTGTTGCTCAAAAACGTAAGATTCAAGAGGGCGACAAATTGGCAGGCCGCCACGGGAATAAGGGTGTTATCTCAAAGGTCTTGCCGGTAGAGGACATGCCCTTCATGGCAGACGGAACTCCTGTTGACATTATTCTAAATCCCATGGGTGTACCCAGCCGTATGAATGTTGGACAGTTGCTTGAAACTCACTTGGGTTGGGCAGCTCACGCTGGTTGGAATGATGATCCTAAGGCAAAGACTTCAGTGCCTGGCAATATGCGCGTAGCAACGCCAGTATTTGACGGCGCAAAAGAAGATGAGATTAGCGACAGTCTTGAGGCAGCTAATCGCAACCTTGATCTGCAGTCGAAAGAACGCTTTGGCAAGGCGGCCATGCCAGCCTTTGTGCCAAAGATTTCACGCGAAGGAAAGATGACCCTGTATAACGGACGCACAGGAGAACCTTTCCATAAGCCAGTAACGGTTGGCGAGATCTACATGCTAAAGCTGCACCACCTAGTTGACGATAAGATTCACGCACGTTCAACAGGTCCGTATTCACTGGTTACGCAACAGCCCCTTGGCGGTAAGGCACAGTTTGGTGGACAACGCTTTGGTGAAATGGAAGTATGGGCACTTTATGCATATGGTGCTGCGTACTTACTGCGTGAAAACCTGACAGTCAAATCAGATGACCTTGTTGGCCGTGTGAAAGCCTATGAAGCCATCGTAAAAGGTGAAAATATCCCAGAGCCTGGTATGCCAGAGTCGTTCAATGTACTTGTAACAGAGCTCAAATCTTTGGGCCTTAACATTGAAGCTTTGACTGATGGCGGTGACAACATCGAGCTTGCTGACGCAGAGACGACAGGAAATATTGATGCTGCTTCCTTTATGGATCTTAGCGCCCTAACCGACAACCTTGATGCCGAAGTGGCAGCATCTTTCTTAGAAGAGGTAGTTGCAGGCCAGGCAGACAAAAAAGATGACCTGTTGGGTGCACTGGACTGGAATCTTGAAGACGCAGGACCTATGGACCTTGATCGCGGCGCAGGACTTGGCTCAGAGGACGGTGGTGACACAGCAGTGGTAACTGCTACAGCTACACCCACTGATTCTCAGGTGCAGACAGGCCCAGATGTAGAAGGCCCTGCCCCTATTGACCTTGACCTAAGTGACCTATCTGACCTTAGCAGCATCGATAACATTATCGCAGCTACTGATGGTAAGGCAGATGCTCTTGACCTAAAAGGTGACGCTGACGCAGCGGGTGCAAGTAGCCCTGCCGAGGACGCAGATAATACAGAAGCTGGAAAGGCATAACATGCCAGATATTGATGTAAGTTCATTTGATCGCTTGCGCATCAAGCTTTCCAGCACTGATGAGATTCGCAGCTGGTCAAACGGTGAAGTTAAAAAAGCCGAGACCATCAATTACCGTAGTCAAAAGCCAGAAAAGGACGGCCTTTTTTGCGAGAGAATCTTTGGTCCAACTAAGGACTGGGAGTGTGCCTGCGGTAAGTATCGCCGTGTTCGCTATCGTGGTGTAATCTGCGAGCGCTGTGGCGTAGAAGTCACGCGCGCTAAGGTTCGCCGTGAGCGCATGGGGCACATCGAGCTAGCAGCTCCCGTAAGTCACGTATGGTACACCCAGGGTGTTGCAAAGCATATGTCGACTTTACTTGACCTGAAATACAAGGACCTCGAAAAGGTCCTCTACTTTGTAAGCCCCATTGTCACGAATGTAGACAGTGAGGCACGCGAAGAAGACGCCACTGATTTGCGTGAAGAAATGGAAGCAAGCCTTGAAGAGTTTGTTCGCGAGCGCGACCGTGACATCATTGACATTGAGCAGCGCCAAAACAAAGGCCTTGCCCTGGCACTGCAAAGTTATGATGACTTCCAAATCGCTTGCATGATTTCAAAGGCGACAGAGGCTCGCAGTATTCGTAGTGCGCAAAAGGCCATCGTAAAGGGTGGCAAGGCGGCAGAGGGCGCCCAGGAAAAGCTAGATACTCTGATGGAAAAGCTCTCTCTTGCTGCACGCTTTCCTGGAGCTGCAAGAACGCTGGACGCACTTCGCAACGGAGAACTTGAACTTGATGAAGACGACGCGCTTTTCCCCGACATGGAGGTAGAAGCACGCGTTAAAGCCATTATTAAAGAAGCAGAATCAGATCGCAGTGACGTTCTGGAAGATTTTGAAGAGCGTTGCGAGATTCGTGAAGAGGCCTTTACGCAGTTTTTGAAATTGCAGTCGATGCAAATCTTTGACGATGAGCTGGTATACCGTGAGATGATGCGCCTTTATGGTCCACAGATTGCGGCAGATGGTACGGTTCGTGATGAAGGGTACTTTACCGGCGGTATGGGTGCAGAGAATGTGCGCGTGCTGCTTTCAAACCTAGATTTGGCAGGTCTACGCACAAAGTTGCGCAAACAACTTGCAGAGGTGCATGCTGCTGCAGAAGATCCTACGATTGTTTCTGCGTCTACTAAAAAGATTATCAAGCGTCTGTCAGTAGTAGATGCTTTTGTGCAGTCTGATATTGACCCTGCGTGGATGGTCATGGACGCAGTTCCTGTCATGCCACCAGAGCTTCGTCCTATGGTTCAGCTTGATGGTGGACGTTTTGCGACCTCTGACTTAAATGATCTTTATCGTCGTGTAATCAACCGCAATAATCGTTTGCGCAAACTTCTTGATTTGGGTGCGCCTGACATTATTGTCAGCAATGAAAAACGCATGCTGCAAGAAGCAGTTGATAAGCTGTTCGATAATCGCCGCGATGACCGTCGCCAGGTAAAAGGTCCTTCAGGCCGTGCCCTGAAGTCTTTGTCGCATACTCTTAACGGTAAGCAGGGACGCTTCCGTCAGAATTTGCTTGGTAAACGTGTTGATTATTCTGGCCGTTCAGTAATCGTCGGTGGTCCAGAACTTAAATTGCACCAATGTGGTCTGCCAAAGTACATGGCGCTAGAGCTATTTAAGCCCTTTGTTATGAAGCGTCTAGTTGATCGTTACAACGAAAGTGACGGCCGTGATGGAGCACGCGATGGTGCGGCCAACATCAAGGCGGCAAAAAAGCTGGTAGAGCGTCAACGCTCTATTGTTTGGGATGTACTAGAAGAGGTCATCTCTGACCATCCTGTATTGCTCAATCGCGCCCCCACGTTGCACAGACTGGGTATTCAGGCATTTGAACCAGTCCTTGTAGAGGGTAAGGCAATTCAGTTGCATCCTCTTGTATGCACTGCGTTTAACGCAGACTTTGACGGTGACCAGATGGCGGTGCACATTCCGCTGTCAACGGAATCACAGGCAGAGGCGCGCGTACTGATGCTTTCTACCAATAACATCAAGTCTCCGGCAAATGGACGCCCTCTGGCGACTCCTTCTCAGGATATGGTGCTAGGAATTTATCACTTGACGAGCGCGCAAGAAGGCGCTTTGGGCGAAGGCCGTATATTCCTTAACACTACAGAGGCTGTTTTTGCCTATGACACCCGTGCGGAACTAGAGCTTCAGGCAAAGATTCAGGTGCGCCTAACAAAGGACATCACGATAGTTGATTCGAAGGATTCGGCACCTGTAGCAGTAAAGGCAGGCGGCCGCATTGAGACTACGGTTGGGCGCGTAATGTTTAACCGCTCGCTGCCAGAGGACTATCCTTATATTAACTACCCCCTTGATAAGGGTGCTGTTGCAGTTGTTGTTGAAGACCTAACGGCTCGCTATTCAACAAATGAGATTAGTCGTATTCTGGATGATTTGAAGCGCCTTGGCTTCCACTATGCAACCCATGCAGGACTGACCGTGTCGCTGTATGATGCGATGATTCCAACAAATAAGGCAGAGATTCTTAGCTCATTTGAAGCGCAGGCACAAGAGGTCGAAGATAGCTTTGACATGGGTGAACTTACGCCTGATGAGCGTCGCCGCCAGGTGGTAAACATCTGGAACCGTGCAACTGATGCCGTTGGGGATGCCATGGTCGAACAATTCGATACCAATAACCCCATTTACTTGATGGCTGAATCAGGTGCTCGTGGTAACTTGAAGCAGATTCGCCAGCTTGCCGGTATGAGAGGACTCATGCAGTCGCCAAAGGGTGACGTTATTGACCGTCCTATTAAGACAAACTTTCGCGAGGGTCTGACTGTATTGGAATACTTTATTTCAACGCACGGTGCCCGTAAGGGTCTTGCAGATACTGCGCTGGGAACAGAGACGGGTGGATACACAACCCGCCGCTTCCTTGACTTCGTACATGACGCGATTGTGCGTACCGAAGACTGTGAAACAAGGGAAGGCGTTGCCCTGCCTTTGCGCGCAGTGCATAAAAATGGTGACTTTGATGATAATCTGGTCGGACGTGTGGTTGCCGACGACGTTATGGCAAAGGATGGCAGTCTTGTTTTGGCTGCGGGTCACTACATCACTGACCTCGAAACGGTTGCAGCTATTGAGGCTGCAGGGCATAGCGAAGCCATCATTCGCACCGCACTGACCTGCCTTGAAGGTCGCGGTATTTGCCAAAAGTGTTACGGCTATGACTTGTCAAACGGAAAACCTGTAGATATTGGTACGGCTGTTGGAGTAATTGCTGCACAGTCAATTGGTGAGCCAGGAACTCAGCTAACTATGCGTACCTTCCACACCGGTGGTGTTGCGGGTAAAGATATTACTGACAAGGAAGCTGGTCTTGCGCTGGTAAACGAAATCCTTGAATCACCAAAAGCAAACCGTACCTTTGCAGAGCTTGCCCAAATTGACGGCATTGTGTCGATCAAAGACGAGGGCGAGGGAGTAGCTGTCCATGTTACGAGTGGTAAAGGCAAGGCAAAGCAGACCTGGGCCTCGCGAGAGCTTGATCCAACCACACTTGTTGTTGCCGATGGTGCAGAGGTTGCTGCAGGAGACCCGCTTACCAAGGGCCGTCCTTATGGACCTGACCGTCTGCGCATCGTTGGCCGTGAAAATATGCTGCGTTGGATTATCCAGGAATTGCAGTCGGTATATCGCGGACAGGGTGTAGAGCTTAATGACAAGCACTTTGAAATCATTGCAAGCCGCATGCTTTCAAAGGTAAAGATTTTGGACAGTGGCGACACAGACTTTTTGGTTGACTCTTATGTGGATAGATTGTCTTACCTTGAGGCAAACGACCGCGTTATCGCAAGCGGTGGTAAGCCAGCAGAGGCTCGTGACACTCTGATTGGACCGCTGCAAATCGTACGCGCTTCTATGCGCTCATTAGGCAGCGAGTCCTTCCTGTCGCTGGCATCCTTTATGTGGACAACCACAGTACTTGCACAGGCTGCTATCGAGGCACGTGAAGATGATTTGGTCGGTCTAAAAGAAAACGTAATCATTGGTAAATTGATTCCTGCTGGTACTGGTATGAAGCGCTATCGCAACGTTGATGTCAGCTACAAGGGAACTCGTATTGCTGATGAAAACATTAGTGATACTGCGCTAGCCCCTGATGCGCTGCGCGATGACTTGCTCGAGATTGAGTCGATGATTCCAGAACCTGAAGAATGGGACGTTGATCCTGATGACTTCATAGCTCTGATGTCGTGGAATGAAGAAGACGAATCAGACATTGATGTGTCAAAGTACTTGGGACAGACTTTTGATCCAAATGCTCCAGCAGATGGGGGCGAGGGTGGAGTTACGACCCTTGATATGGCGGACACAGATGGTGCAGAAGGCGTAGCTGCTGGTGACATTGATTTTAGCTCACTTGACAGTGACGACGATTCTAAAAAGGAAGCCTCGAGCACCCTTGACTTCTCGGCACTTGATGTTCTTGCTGAAATTGAGGCCAATAGAAATGATACTGGCGATGAGATTAAGGCAACCGACCCTCTGTCAGAGCTCTTGAGTCCAGGTCATGATGTAAGCCTTAAAGATATTGGCGTTTCAACACGCTGGGTAACTAAGTTCGCAGAAGGCGGCATAGGCAGCGTAGCTGACCTTGAAAATAAAACCGCTGACGAACTTAAGGAGCTTCCAGGTATTGGTGACACAGCGGTTGCTGAGGTTGAGAAAGGCTTAGAGGCAGGCGGTTTTCCCTCTTTACTTTAAGAGCTGTGTGCACCTAAAGCTTAACCTTTGATACTGATTGAAAATGAGGAATGCTCATGTAGACACTGACTACGCTGAGCTTCCTCATTTTTCTATTGTCTTGAATTTATTGTCCAGTATCGTCTTGTAAATTGTAAAAGGTAAGTGGTAAAATTTGAGTAAGTCAAAGTGAGGGTTGCGGACAGACAGGGAGAGTCTTATGACCACGATTACTGTTTCTAGCAGGGGACAGATTGTTATTCCTGCTGTTTTTCGCAGAAAATTGAATCTTAAAGAGGGCGATCAATTGCGCATTGAAATTGATGAACAGAGCAATGAGCTCACTATGCAAAGGGTTGAAAGTATTGATGAGATGACAACAAGGTTCAATTCGTGGATCAAACCAGGGACTGAGCCGCTCATGGACCTGCGTTCATTTGTGGACTCCAGAGAACCGAGGACTGGCCTATGATGAAAAGAGAGTCGTTGGACAGCAATGTGATTCTTCGACTTATGCTAAAGGATGTTCCAGAGCAATATGATTTAGCTTTAGCTCTCGTTGAGTCTGACAAAAGCAGATTTTTTGTATCCGATACAGCCATCGGCGAGTTTGTTTTTGTGTTAGAGCGGTTTTATAAGTTAACAAGAGACCAAATTGGTGAAGTGCTTAACGGTCTATTTAGCATTAAGTCTATTGACTGTAATAGAGAACTTGCCCTTACTGCCCTTGAATATTACTGTGAGCACAGACAGTTGTCCTACGCAGATTGCTATATGGCTGCAAGCTCAGAGTTTATGAATGCTGCACCTTTATGGACTTTTGATAGGGATCTGGCAGCAAAAGCTCCGCCAGCTCGCTTGGTGAAGTGAAGATTAAAAAGAGCACGGATTTCTGCAAACAATTGCAAGCTTTTTGAATCTTTTGCAACCTCACGCAAATTTTTATAATCTAATACAACCCAAGGCAACTGCTTTCATGGGCTACAGTTAAAGTGCTGGAAAGTGAGAAATTGTCCAATTGGGGAGCCTCCCATCTGTGGGAGGGTGACCGTTTGTGCTAGAGTACATGCAGTGAAGGCGATAACAATTTTTATAGAGCTGGGAGAAAGACATGAGTGAACAAGGGGCGAGATTTTGCTCACAGTGCGGACAGGAAATAGACGAACAAAATTCTTGCAGGATTTGCAGGGGTGAGCTAGGTGCAGAGCAGGAAGTGTTTCCTAAAGAGCTGATCGAATCAGAGCTTCCGAAGAAACCTTTGCAGGGGAGGTGGCTAACCTTGTCGCTCACTGCATTTGCACTTCTTGCTCTGTGTATGGCTGCTGTGCTTATGTTGATGCCAAGTCCAGTAGAGCTAGCTCAACAGAGATTGACTGAAGCAGAGACTAGTTCTGAGGAGGCTAGGGAGCGATATGAAGAGCTGGTAGGATTTGTATCTGAAGCTGATGCTGAGCGGGCAATAGGTATCGTTGAAGATCGTCTAGGATATCCAGCCTTTGGTTTAGAGCTTGAGGTAATGAGAGAGGCAAATTTTCTCCCTCTGTTTTTTGATGAGGAAACTGGTAGGTATGTGGAGGTACTACAAGAAGGGCAAACTCAGATGGTTGCCGAGAGTTTCCCAGTGTATGAGGAGGACTTAAAACAGTGGACTGTTATCGATATCAAAGGACTTGGAGAACTTAAAGGAACTGTAGAGGTTATCATTAGGCAAATGGAATAAGTTAATGAGAGTAGGAATTTCTGAAAAAGCCGCCTCAGATTTAGGGCGGCTTTTTCAATGAGGGAAGAGTTAGTGTTAGCAATGTTGTACTGCTGGTTGATAGCATGGCCAGCTTGAAGCCTTAAGGAGGCAATTGAATGTCTAGAAATTTAGCAATGGAAGCTGTGTTCATTGATGTAAACCCCAACCTCAGCAATTTTGAACCTGAGTTAAGGAGGCAGTTGCGGCTAATTAATTTTTCTGCCATTGGGAAAGAGGTGGGAACAGGAATATCTCACGGCGTGAGCAGTGAACTAGCTGAGTTGGACTTACGGTCAACGGTTAATAGTTGGCTAAGTACTATCTCGAGCATAGAAGCATTTGCGAGCAAACTTGCCCCAGTATTTACAGGACTCAACAAGGGGGCAATAGCAGTTGGATCAATTTATACTGCTGCTGGTACTGCCGTTGTGGGACTAGGTTTCCTCGCACACCAGTTTGATACTACCCGTATTGCTCAGGAGCGCCTGCAGGTTGCGATTGAGAATCAGCTTAGAGCAGCCCATGACTTGGCGGCAGCAAACGATCGGTTAGCACAGTCAAATATCAATACGCAGCGCGCAAAAGATGAGGTGACAAATGCAGGACTCCATTTGCGTCAATCTAACATTGATTTGGAAAGGTCCGAACAGGCCCTCCTAGAGGTGATGGAGAAATTTGAAGAGAATTCTCCAGAGTATGTACAGGCAAGGCTTGATCTTGATAGAGCGACTGCAGTGCAAGAGCAGGCTGCAAGAAGAGCTGCTGCTGCTGAAGAGGAGCTAACTAAGAGTCTTGGCGAGGGAGAAATTGCGATGAATGAAAGGCGGATGGCTTCAGCACATGATAGAGTGTCGCTGGATCTGACTGAGGCTGCAACTAGGGATTTAGAGGCTGCTCAAAGCTCCCTTGCTAGAACTACTTGTCACTCATGGAGAAGCTCGCATAGAGCCGTAGACGGAGAGAGCTTTAGGATTATGAGCTGCATAAATGAGCTCCAGGGTGCTTCTGGCAAAATGTGGAATGAAACTCCGATGCATACTCAGAAAAGTTGGCGGCAAGTGCACCATATTGCGTCTCATGAGGCGCGGATACTTTCTTCAAGCATGGAGTCATCAGGCAAGAGCGCAATTGGTGGCTTGGCTGCGGGGATGCGATCCCAACTTTCCACTCTTCGCGCAGTAGCTGGAGAAGCTGCAGGCCTTGCCCTGAAAGTAGTTAGAGCGCGACTTAAGATCAATTCTCCTTCTCGAGAATTTGTGAAAATTGGACATAGTATTTGCGGTGGATTGGTGCAAGGTCTAAATGATGGAGCCTCTGATATTGCTAAAGCTGCTTGCAATATTGCGGATATAGTTACTGAGGCCTTTGAAGCATCTACTGCGGCGTCACTCGATCTTAATGCTGCAGCCTCTTCAAGCATCAGCCGTGGAAGCTTTATTGGTGAAGAACTGAGATTTGGCTCTGCGGCGACAGCTACGTCGGTGGTTTATGAAAACCATTTCCACGTACCCACTGCTGGCTATCATGAAATACTTGCAGCTGAGCGCACCATTCAAAGGAGGGCAGCAAGAAGGTGAGCGTGAGCAGTGAACTTTGCGTTCAGCAAGTCGAAAAAAGAGCACGGATTTCACAATCTGTGTTCTTTTTTCGTGAAGCCGACTTTGCTCTTGTAAACTATTCCCTATGATTGAAAATTTAGCTGCTATCACCAATGAATGTCTTAATATCCTCGGCTTTGGTCTTTGTCACCAATTTCCAGAGCGCTCCTACCATTTTGCAGGTGTTCAATGGGCAGTTTGTGCGCGCTGCAGTGGGATCTATGTTGGCATTATCTTCACCTTGATCTCATTGCTTTTTGCTTATCGCATCAAAAATGGTCACGGACAACGTCACGGATTTATGGCCTGGCCGTACTGGGTTTTTCTTGGCGTAGGGATTGCTTTCATGGGCTGGGACGGGGTTACCTCTTACCTCAATTTGCGTGAGACTACCAACCTGCTGCGCTGGATTACGGGCATTGGAATGGGAGCCTCTTTAGCACCCCTCATTTACTTCTTGCTTATGAATAATCTGGCAAAGAAATCCTCTGATGAGCCAGTGATGGGTGGGGGAGCACGCCCATGGATTGCTGTTGCCATCAGCATATTAGCTGCCTTCTTAATGGTCTATCCTGCCGGTCCTTGGCTAGGTGGTGTGGGGGCGGTCATTGCCGCACTGTGTATATGGGCAACCTTTTCTCTACTATTCTTAGTTTTGCTCGGGGTATTCAAACCCTTTTATCGCAAGGCTGAGCGTGGACGTAACCTGGTTGTGCCAGGGGCTATTGCTACCATATTAGGGCTGCTACTAATCTTGGCAGTTTCGTTTCTGCAGATATTAAATTTTGCTATTTTCTAAGACAGATTTTCATAGAGAAAGGGAAGAGAAAGCATGAGTAATCAAGCGATACCACAGGTAGATGTAGGTGTTTTTGGGGGAACTGGTTTTTATGATTTGCTAGATTCACCCAAAGAATATGAGATTATGACCCCCTTTGGTCCTACTTCGGACAAAGCGATGGTGGGCGAAATTGGCGGTGTTACCGTTGGCTTTGTGCCACGTCACGGGCGCGCACATAAGCTGACTCCTGCACAAATTAACTATCGCGCAAATGTCTGGGCGATGAAGATGATGGGCGCAAAGCGTGTTTTTGGCCCTTGCGCCTGCGGTTCGCTACAGGCACATGTGCGTCCTGGCGACTTTGTAATATGCGACCAATTTGTCGACCGTACTTGGGGGCGTGCTGACACCTTCTTTGATGGTGCTGCGACTGCTGCAGATGATCCCTTCTTCAATAGGGGGGTAACCCATGTATCAGCTGCTGACCCTTATTGCCCAACCATGCGTGAAAAGCTTGTAACTTCTGGCAGAGAGCTAGGAATTACCACTCATGATGGTGGCACGATTGTCATCATTAACGGACCGCGTTTTTCTACGCGCAGTGAATCAAAGTGGTTTGGCTCGCAGGGCTGGGAAGTTATAAATATGACCCAGTATCCAGAGGCCTACCTGGCACGCGAACTTGAGATTTGTTATGCCAATATCTCACTTATTACTGACCTTGATTCAGGGGTAGATGCCAGTGAGTCTGTTACCAATGCTGCGGTGCTAGAAGTTTTCGCGCAAAATCTCGACAAGCTAAAGAATTTGCTCCATGATGTTATTCCGCGCTTACCAGAAGAGCGTGACTGCTTGTGCACAGAAGCTCTAGGTGACGCAGAAATGCATTAAAAGCACTCTAGATGCTCAGACTCGGTGTCCTAGCTCATAACCTGAAAAGCCACGTAGTGACTACGCTAGGCTTTTCAGAACATGAACTACCCCTTGATTCTGAGCACCTAGAGCACTTTCAATCTTCAAGTACGCTGCGCTTCCACACAGAAAAACCAGCATCAATCTTGATCACCCTAAGCACTTTCTTTGCAAGTGAGCTACCCCTTGATTCTGAGCACCTTAAGCACTTTATGGCCTGGGCTATACTTTCAATAACAATTGGCAGCGCAATGTGCTATGATGTTGCGAGCATAAGGCGACCGCCTTGTGATTATCCGTAGGAGGAGTTAAGTATGTTTGCACTAGGTATAGGCCCAGGAAGTATAGGTGGATGGCACATAGCCATCATCCTCATTATAGTTCTTATTATCTTTGGCCCTAAGCAGCTTCCCAAGCTAGCAAAAATGTTCCGCGAAACTATGAGTGAAGTGCGCACGGGGCTAGACGAGGCTAATTCGAGTGCTAGTGATTCACCTGCAGCTCCTGCTGCGCCGCCTGCACCAGCCCCGGCGCCTGCGCCGGCTGCAGCACCTGTAGCAGAAGCTCCCGCACCAGCACCCGTAGCAGAAGCACCTGCAGCTCCTGCTGAGCCCGCACCGGCCCCTGCTGAGGAGCCAAAAGGCTAGGAAGCCCTACGCTTTCTAAACGGTGCTCAACTGCACTATTGCTGTGTGCAGTACAATTAGACAAAGAATTTTGAGCGAGCCGTCCTTCGGCTCGCTTGCCACGTAAGTTATAACGAGAAGTCATGTGTGCCATATCGTCTACAGCTTGCCCTGTATGTGGCGCAGATGACCCGATAAAGTAAGGGTAATACCATGATAGGAACGGTTCTAACCAAAGAAGGTAAAGCAGAGCTAGAGGCAGAGTTACTGCACCTTGAGACAGTTCGTCGCCAAGAAGTCGCAAAGCGTATTGAGGAAGCCAGAAGTTTTGGCGACCTTTCAGAAAACTCAGAATACGATGATGCTAAAAATGAACAAGGCTGGATAGAAAGCCGCATCTCGGAACTCAAGCATATTCTTGACGGCGCACAGGTAGCAGAACTGCCAAAGCGCGTTACCAAAGCTGCCATTGGCACCAGTGTGGTGCTCAAAGCAATAGATGGGGGCAAAGAGGTCAGTTACAACATTGTTGGCTCTGCCGAGGCAGATTCTGGCACTGGTAACATCAGCAATGAATCGCCTATTGGATCAGCAGTTTGCGGCCACAAAAAGGGTGACATTGTTGTGGTCACTACTCCGCGTGGTGAGAGAAAATTTGAAATCATAAGTGTGGGCGCAGCTAAATAATCGTCACAAGCTGCCAAACTAAGCCCAACTAAAGCCCAGCGAGGCAAGGAGCCATCTATGTCCCCGTCCCAAGGTTCGGCAGAGTCTACAAATCAACAAGCGCAAGCACCTGAAACACTCGCAAGCGAGCAGGCTTCAGACAATCCCTTTGCCGTAAGGCGTGCAAAGCTTGATGCTGCACGGGCGCACGGACAGCAGCCTTATGCCAGCGGCTATGCTCCCGATGATGATGCTCGCAGCACCTTGTTGCAAGAGCGCTATGCTCACCTTAAAGAGGGGGAGTCCACTGATGATATCGTTGCAGTGGCGGGACGCATCATTGCCATTCGCGATCAGGGCAAGATGGCTTTCATTGTTATTCGTGATAACCTGGGAGATTTGCAGCTCTTTGTGCGCAAAAACATATTGGGCGATGAAGCTTTTGAGGCGGCCAAAGATCTTGATGTGGGGGACTGGATTTGGTCGCAGGGTACCGTATTGCGTACACGTCGCGGCGAGCTGTCTATACAGCCAGAGCGCATTGTTCTTCTGTCAAAGTCTTTACGCCCTTTGCCAGAGAAGTTCCACGGTTTGCAAGATATTGAATCGCGCTACCGCATGCGCTATGTTGATCTAATTGCTAATCCAGAGGTGCGCAAAACCTTTGAGACACGCTCGCACATTACTTCAGCGATTCGCAAGTTTATGGACGCGCGAGGCTACCTAGAGGTTGAAACACCTATGCTGCACCCCATCCCTGGGGGAGCAGCAGCAAGGCCCTTTATAACGCACCATAATGCCTTGGACAGGGATCTCTATCTGCGCATCGCACCAGAACTTTACCTGAAGCGCCTACTGGTAGGCGGTTTCGAGAAGGTCTTTGAAATAAATCGCAATTTTCGCAACGAAGGCATGTCAGTGCGCCACAATCCTGAATTTACTATGCTTGAAGCCTATCAAGCTTTCGGTGATATGGAAAGCATGATGGAGCTTACTGAGGGCTTGATCGAGAGTGTGGCCAGTGAAGTACTGGACACGACTATCCTCAACTATCAGGGTGCAGAGGTGTCTGTGGCTGCTCCTTTCCGTCGTGCAAAACTGGCTGATCTTACCAGTGCTGTGCTTGGACGCGAAGTGTCGGTACATACTGACCCAGAAGAGCTGCGTGCGATTTGTGACGAACATAAGGTTCCGCATAAAAAGACCTGGGGTAGTGGCAGATTGCTTACAGAGCTGTTTGATGACCTGGTGGAGCAAAGCTTAATCCAGCCAACCTTTGTCTACGAATATCCTGCAGAGGTATCGCCCCTTGCGCGTCGCAATGATGAGGATTCAGAATACACTGATCGCTTTGAACTGTTCATTACAGGCCGCGAAATGGCAAATGCCTTCTCGGAGCTTACTGACCCTATTGACCAGCGCAAACGCTTTGAAGAACAGGCCGCTGAAGGTGCTGCAGGCGATGTTGAAGCGATGTGTGTAGATGAAGACTATCTGCGCGCCCAGGAATACGGAATGCCCCCTGCAGGCGGCATGGGCCTTGGCATAGATCGTCTGGTAATGCTGCTAACAGACAGCGCTTCGATACGTGATGTATTGCTCTTTCCAACCATGAAGCCCGAAGCCTAGCACACTTCAAGCATCTGGAGTACGCTGGGGTGACAGGTTTTAGTTGTCCAGGTGTAGTGAATGTACCCGTACTGGCACAATTAATTATGGGCGGAGGTTTTTATGAGAGAGAAATTCTCGCACCTTAGGGACATTCACGATAATTTTTCCGTGACCCGTGTAGATGATTCCCTTGTCGTAAAGCGCAGAGATGCCCTTTGCTAAAGTCGAGCGAGAGCAGTTAAGGAGGTCAGCAAGTTCTGCCTGTGAAACCTTGATCTCGCTGTGATTATCCTTAGGAGTGGCGGGCAAGCGAGCCATCAAAAGGCGTGCAAGGCGATAGCTAATGGGGGCAAGACTGTTGATGGAAAGCCACTTTAAAAGCGAGACAGTAATCTTTTCATTGTCCTTTGCAAGGACTTCAAACATGCGAGGGTTCTTATAAGCAATCTTTCTGAAAACCTCTGGATGGAAAATAATTCCTCTTGCACCTGCTTCGGCAATTATGCTGGGCTTGATAACCCCTGATTCAAATACATAGGGAATAAGGTATCCGATGAGGGGGGCATCTATAGGTACTGACAGCGGGTTGGCTCCATCAGAAGGCAGATCTAAGCGGATCGACCCTTCAAGAAGCAGAGCAGGAATAGAGACTGATTCTGCGGGGGTCTTCTTAATATAGTCGCCTAACAAATCTTCGTAATGGGATGAGTCCAGTCGATTATCGGTACCCTCATGGGCAAGCACGTGAAAAGAAGACCGCAGCAAAACTTCCGCATCGGGTTGTGCGATTACTCTGATCAAGGGGTTACTTTGATATACATGAAGAATATTCCCGCACAGACTATCATCAATTGAGTGTAATTCAAGCATAATAAGAGATTGAGTGTACATCAATATGATTAGAATATGCGCAAAAGTTCAGCAATTGGACATTTGTATCATAGGGATACATTTGTCCAACAAAACATAATTTGTACAAAATTGTAGAATGTCCAAATTCTGAACATTTATAAATAGTTAGACAAATGCATATAATCTGTACATTTAAGTCAATTCTCTTCTCAGCTAAGAAAAAACTCTGTATATCTAGTAAGCGTGTGAATTTACAAGTTGTCTTGCGAGGGATATAAACTAAGTCAGTTTGTTCTTGCACACTCACCTATTTGCTAAAAGGAGGCTAGCGAAAAAACTACCTACTTGCTCAAATGATAGTAAGCAGTAGTTAAGCAAATAGGTATGTTAGGTAATGCAAATCAGACAAAGAATAGTGAGGAAAATGAATGAATGTAAACATTAAGCGTATGTTCGACTATATCCGTGGGGGGAGGGAGGACTCTAGGCTCAGTATTAAAAGTGTGTCCTTATTTCTAACAACTGTACTTCTCTTAGTTGCAGTGCTACCTCTCTCACTTGCAGGAGCAAGTACCACTCAGGCAGACAGTTTAATATCAGGGGCTACTCCAGCGGCATCAACTGTGCCAGCGGGTTTTGTTACAGCAGATGCAAGTGAGCATGATTTTGTTCAGATTTGGCGCAGAACAGCCCATGCTATAGCTCGTGATCAAAGTGGAAATTTTTGGACTTGGGGAGAGAATCTGGCTGGCAATCTCGGACTTGGTGACACCACACCCCGCAACACCCCAACACCCTTCCCTCTGCCCGCAGGTGTAACGTCTTTCGATTCTATTTATCTTGGAGGGCAATTCACCATAGCTCGTGATCAAAGTGGAAGTCTTTGGACCTGGGGACGCAATACTACTGGAGAACTCGGATTTGGTGACACCACACCCCGCAACACCCCAACACCCTTCCCTCTGCCCGCAGGTGTAACGTCTTTCGATTCTGTTTATCCTGGGTCACAACACACCATAGCTCGTGATCAAGACGGCAACTTGTGGAGCTGGGGATTCAATTCAGTTGGCCAACTTGGCCTCGGTGATTTTGAGCATCGCAACACCCCAACACCCTTCCCTCTGCCCGCAGGTGTAACGTCTTTTGACTCTATTCATGTTGGATGGCATAATACCCTTGCCTTCGATCAAGATGGTAATCCTTGGGTTTGGGGAAATAATGCTGGCCGCCAACTTGGCCTCGATGATTTTGAGCATCGCAACACCCCAACACCCCTCCCTCTGCCCGCAGGTGTAACGTCTTTCGATTCTATTTATATGGGATGGACCTCCATGATGGCTCGCGACCAGAGTGGAAACCTTTGGGCCTGGGGAAGCAATTCAGTTGGCCAACTTGGCTTCGGCGAGGAGGAAGGCGTTGGCATTCCAACACCCTTCCCACTACCTGCCGGTGTGACTTCTTTCGATTTTATTCATGCTGACATAACACAATCCCACTTCATAGCCACTGACCAAAATGGCAACTTGTGGATCTGGGGAGCGAATGCTCATGGCCAACTTGGCCTCGGTGATTTTGCGCGTCGCAACACCCCAACACTCTTCCCACTACCTGCCGGTGTGATTTCTTTCGAGTATGTTGCCACCGCGGGACATGCCAATCTTGCTCGTGACCAAAACGGTGATATCTGGGCCTGGGGACAAAATCACTGGGGTCAACTAGGCCTAGGTGCTAACACCGACGTGTACGTCAACACTCCAACACGCCTTACTGATGTTAGAGCTATACCAAGAGTACAAATTGTAAACGCCACTCCTGCTCCAGCAGCAACAGGTGTATCAATTGACTTAAACCAAGTAGTCGTCACTTTCGATACGCCAATGGATCCAACTGCAGGCTCTATCGCCATAAATAGAGATGCAACAGTAAACATGGCAGGTGCTGTATGGTCAGCAGGAAACACGGTAGTTACAATCCCTGTAGAACTTGACGAAGATGCTTTCCTAGCAGTACACACAATTACAGCCACTGGCTTTATAGCTGCTGCAGGAGATCTTATCTTACGTCAAACTGTCTGGAACTTCAGAACAGAAGTAGAACCATTTGACCCACCAGCAGGAACACTTCACAAAACTCTGCAAGCACCAGCAGGCACAACTCTTCCTGCAACGTCAAACTTCGTATTTAACTTTGAGGCAGTAACTATTGATCTAGGTTCTGGTGTTATGTCAAGAGGTGGACATCCTACTATTGCAGAAGCTGCAAGAACAGTAACAGTAGATGGTACAACTGCAACAACTTCAGGAAGCGTAGTAAGTGCAGACGCTTCCCTCAATTTGCTCAATCTATTTAACACTGTCTTTAACAGTGCTAGCCTTCCAGCAGGTACTTACGTATGGAATGTATCAGAAGTGGCAGGATCTTCAACACACCCTGGTATGGAATATGACACTTCTCGTTTCCAAGTAAGAGTGCTCGTTGGCAACACGGGTCAAATTGGTGCAATAGAGATCTATCAGTGGGTCTATACACCAGGTCTTGAGGGTGCTGCAGGTACTTGGGCGCTCCCTGCAGATGCTCCAAAGCTAGAAGCAATGAGCTTTGTAAACATCTATATTGAAGAGACAAATCTAGAAGTAACAAAGACTATCACTAATAGAGAGTTTGCAAACCTAGAGACTCTGTTTAGATTTGATCTAACTCTTACAGCACCTAACATGACCCTGCTTCCGGCAAGTATTGAAGCATTCATCTACAGTGGTGCTACTAGAATCACAGATACTACAAGGTCTCCAGTAACAATCACTAATGGAAGTGGCACATTTGATCTTCGTGATGGAGAAAGAATTGTTATTCCAGATCTTCCTGTTGGTACCACCTTTATCGTGAGTGAGCAAGCACACGCAGAGTTTGCTCCTTCGGTATCAGTGGAAAGTAATGGAAGTGTAGTACACACAGCTGTAGGGACCACTAACTCAGCACTAAATACGGGCCACCACCTTATTACAGGTACTGCTAGAAATGCTGCTGACTTTACAAATGAGCACAATTTTGTGCCACCTACAGGTCTCGTTATCGCTAATACACCTATTGCACTCGTAGCAGCACTCCTAGTAGGACTAGTGCTACTGCTAGCTTCAAGAAAGCGCAGAGCAATAGAGACACTGCCTGTGGCGTACTAAAGATCTGCAAGCATTGTTAGAGCTTGAGGTATTGTCATTGCGCACCCAGGTCCGCAAGTCTAGGAGTTACGAGTACTTGAAACACTAAGATTCCGGATCAAGTTCGAAATGACAAGAGCTTTAAGATTGCAACGACAAAAGTTATGAGCACTACTTAAATAATTGAGGTAAGCAGCAGGGTACTCCCTCTTCTTGCTGCTTACCTTTTTCACCCTTGTCACTGTGGTGGACTTGACCCGCAGTCTAGGAGTTATGAGCACTTGAGGCACCAAGGCCCCGCATCAAGTGCGGGGTGACAAAAAAGGTGAAAGATAACAAGCCAATAAAAGCCCACAGAGACGTCCCTATCTTAGCTTATGCGCAAAACCTAAGAGTGGGAAAACCTCACACATTTAAAAAACCTCACCAAGTCCTGTGGGCTTTTATTAGCTTTGTTATCTCTCTAGAAATAGTCCCGCCAAAAGACTATCAAGAGCGCATTTGAATAGTGTTCAATTGGTATTTAGCAGTTGGAAGCAGGCCAATTTTAATTGTGTTTATTTTGTAGCAATTCACTAAATGATACTAGGTATGTGCTAATATAGTATCTGCTTCATATGTGACCACTCTGTCTCATATGTCTCAAGTCTTAAAAGGTAGTGCTGGAGACTTCGCCCCTCAGGATATTTCTTTCGTAGTCTGATTGATGGGTCGAAGTTTATCTTTTGCGACAAAAAGTGAGGAGACCGCATGTCTGATGTATCGTCAGGTACTAACAATCTGTACAAAAATTATCGTGAATCAAAAATGTCGATAAATGAAGAAGAGGTACGAAAGCTTAATCGTCCCTTTACACCTTGGGGTAAACTTGTCCTTGTTTCATTTTTTCTAGTGTACCTCTTTATAATTTGGGAATTTACTGCCAGAGGGGGACAATGGTATTTCTTGGGCGGCTTGATGTTCTTTTATCTAATCGTGAAAAAGGGACTGGCTCTTCTCTACAAGCCAAGCAAAAATGAACTAACTAAAGACTATAAAGTAACAGCTCTTATCACGGCCTATAATGAAAAGCCAGAATCTGTTGTTGGCATACTGGATAACCTCTTAGCCTTGGATTATCCTGTGCATGAGATCTTGCTTCTTGATGATGGCAGCAAAGATTCGCTTGCCTATGAAGTTGCACAATCTTTTGCAGCAGACCATCAGGGTGAAGGTGTGCCGCAGTTTCAGATTGTCCGCTTTGAGGAAAATCGCGGCAAAATGGAAGTCTTAAGAGAGGGCTTTAGGCGTGCACAAGGCGACCATGTCTTTCTAGTGGATTCTGACTGTCAAATTATGCCCAATGCCTTAACTGAGCTTCTTCGTCCCTTTGAAGACGACAAGGTGAATTCGTGTGTAGGAAATATTGGCATACTTAATAAAGGTGAAAATTTCCTCACGAAACTGCAATCCTTAAAATACTTCGGTGCCTTTCAAATGGGCAGGGCTGCTCAATCAATGACAGGAGACGTCGTAATCTGCAGTGGTGCTTTTAGTCTCCACAAACGCGACTTTCTCTTAGAGCATATTGACGAAATAGAACCCGCGAACGTTTGTGGAATAACTGTTTCTGCAGGCGACGACCGCACTATTACGGCACTCTCAAGAATGTCAGGTGGAAAAACAAAGTATCAAAGCACGGCATATTGTGAAACAGAGGCTCCCAATACTTGGAAGCAGCTTCTTTCCCAAAGAAGAAGATGGCAACGATCTAGCTATTTGGTGAGCCTCTCAAGCATCAAGAGAACACTGACAAAGAGGCCAATCTTTGCTTTTTGGACAGCAGGAGAATCTTACCTGTGGATTGTTACGACAGCCATGGTCATAATGGCACTGCTTAGCAGAGGCTTTTACTTTAATCTGCGAGACCTTGTAATATATTTCCTGGCAATATCAGCAGCACACGCTGGCTTCTACCTGCTCTATCGTCCGGTACGCTTTTTGCTTGTTCCTGTGTACTCTTTTATTCATGGCATTTTTCTTACGGTGGTGCGAGTCTATGCAGCTCTTACTATACGTAATGACAGTTGGGGTACGCGTCAAGCTAGTCAAGAAAAAAGCTTAAACAGCCCCTTGGGCGAGCATAGCATTTGCCACCTTCATGAACCCTGCTATGTTTGCTCCGCGAACAATGTTGCCTGATGATCCACATTCGACAGATGCCTCTTTCGCGCTGACATAGATATTTTGCATGATTGCTTGAAGCTCTTGATCGACCCTGTCGTAGTCCCATGAATAGCGCAGTGAGTTCTGGCTCATTTCGAGCCCGCTCACAGCAACTCCACCAGCATTGGCTGCCTTGCCTGGTGCAAAGAGTACGCCCGCTTCTTCAAATAGGGCAATGGCTTCCGGGGTGCAGGGCATGTTTGCCCCTTCACCAACCAAAAGGCAGCCATTCTTTGCCAGTTCTTTCGCTGCCTGCGCGTCCAATTCATTTTGTGTCGCGCAGGGCAGTGCAATATCACAAGGGATGCTCCATATGTCACGCGTGTTCTCGCTATATTTTGCAGTCGTGCGGTGCTTGATGTATTCAGAGATACGGGCGCGTTGGACTTCTTTAATCTGCTGAACTAGCTCAAGATCAATACCACCGTCGTCAAATATGAATCCTCCAGAATCCGATAGGGCGACTACTTTTGCGCCTAATGCCACGGCTTTTTCAGCGGCATAGAATGCAACATTTCCAGAGCCTGAAATCACCACGGTCATTCCGTCAAGACCTTTGTCATTGCAGCGTAGCATTTCCTCGACAAAGTAGCAGAGCCCATAACCTGTTGCCTGCTTGCGCACCAAAGATCCGCCGTAATTGAGGCCCTTGCCGGTGATGACCCCAGTGAATTCTCCACGTATACGCTTATACTGTCCAAACATATAGCCAATCTCGCGCTCGCCTACACCGATATCTCCTGCAGGAATATCGGTATTTGGTCCAATGTGATGGGAAAGCTCTGTCATAAAGCTTTGACAAAAGCGCATGATTTCTGCCTCTGACTTACCCTTAGGGTCAAAGTCAGCACCACCTTTAGCGCCGCCCAAAGGAAGCCCTGTAAGTGAATTTTTGAAAATCTGCTCAAAGCCTAAGAATTTAACGATACCTTCATTTACTGAAGGGTGAAAACGTAAGCCTCCCTTATAAGGTCCTAGTGCACCATTAAATTGGACACGATAACCACGATTAACGTAGATGCGACCATTATCTGCAATCCAGGGCACGCGAAATTTAATTAGGCGCTCAGGTTCAACGATGCTCTCGATAATGCCTAGACGAATTAGCTCTGGGTGACAATCAATAATGCTGTCAAGGGACTCAAGAACTTCTAATGCAGCTTGATGGAATTCAAGCTCACCACGGTTCCGCAGCGTCAAACGTCCCATCAGTTTGTTCAAGTAGTTGCTTTGCAGTTTTCCGAATTGCGTGTCTGGTTGTGTCATAGAAAGACTCCTTTTTTGCTTGTGGTAGCGGCAATCCATTGTCTGTTTGCGCAACTGCTCTTGATAAGCTGATGCATTGAAGTGGGCAAGGGCTAACATTTTGCTGCTGAGCTGGCTCCGTCAGGGTCAGGTGGTGCCCCCAGCTGGATTCGAACCAGCGGCCTTCTGCTCCGGAGGCAGATGCTCTATCCCCTGAGCCATGGGGGCAACGGGTGGTAACTATCAGCAGGTAACAACTCTAACTCTATCACAGCAAAAAGAATAGCCTGTCTTGAGTTGCAGCAGGTCAAACGGCAGAGTCTGACCAGCCCAGAAGCTTTTCTAGCGCAATGACACAGGCAGAGTCTGACTATATCATGTGATGATTTACTTGTACTTGTTGGGCACACTTTTTCTACACTATAAATTCCTTAGCAAATTAGCCAGAATCTCTATTCAGCATACTTGCTCTTATCGTATACTTTTATCTTATGGCTAGGGTTGTAATGAAATTTGGGGGAACTTCTGTTGCAGACATCGACCGCCTGAACAATGTCGCGACTCGCCTTATCGAGCGCGCAAAGTCAGGGGACGATGTTGTAGTTGTTGTGTCTGCGATGGGTAAGGTCACTGATGACCTTATTGCGCTGGCACATGAAGCTAACCCAGGACCCTGTAAGCGTGAAATGGACATGCTGCTTTCTACAGGCGAGCAAGTCAGCATTGCACTGCTTGCCATGGCGATTCAAAATCAAGGCTATGAGGCCATATCTTTCACAGGTTCACAGGTAGGTATTATCACTGATGCTGTTTACTCTAAGGCAAAGATTGTGCGCATCGATGCAGCTTGTGTACTGGAAGCACTCATTCAGAAAAAGATTGTTATTGTCGCAGGCTTTCAAGGGCGCACAGTAGACGGTCAAATCACGACCCTTGGTCGCGGTGGCAGCGATACTACAGCAGTGGCACTAGCTGCAGGAATTAAGGCTGATGCCTGCGAAATATATAGTGACGTTGACGGAGTATATTCTGCTGACCCGCGCGTTGTACCAAAGGCGCATAAGATAGATTCTATAAGCTATGAAGAAATGCTTGAAATGGCAGCCTCTGGGGCAGGCGTACTTACTATGCGGGCTGTCGAGTTTGCGCGCAACTTTGATGTTGTCATACATAGCCGTAGCTCGTTTGCGCCACCGGGAACTGAAGGAACAATAGTTAGAGGAGAGGACCCTAACATGGAAGATGCGGTCGTTTCAGCTGTAACTCATGACACCGCTGAGGCAAAGATTACCATTAGCGGCGTACCTGACAGACCAGGAATTGCAGCGGCTATCTTTGACACCATGGGGCAAAACGCAGTTAACGTTGACATGATTATCCAAAATGTGTCGGATGCAGGTCTAACAGATATCAGCTTTACGGTACCTGAAGCAGACCTCACAAGCGTATCTTCGGCACTTGAGGTCTGCCTGAAAGAAATTGGCGCACGTACCTGGAGCTTTGACAAAGATATCGCAAAAGTGTCCATTGTTGGCGCAGGTATGAAATCGCATCCTGGTGTTACGGCAAAGATGTTTAAGGTGCTTGCAGATGAAGGTATCAATATTGACCTGATTTCGACTTCGCCTATCCGTGTAAGCTGTATTATTGCAGCCGATCAGACTGAAGCTGCCGTACGTGCTTTGCACGCTGCTTTTGGCCTGGATCAAGATTAGTTCTAATCAATAGCAATTTCTCGTCCAAGAATAGTTTTGTCTAAAAGTAATTGAAGCTTGCTCTAAGACCTGCCCCGTAAGTTTGGAGGAATTATCCTATGTATGTCGCTAAACCAATGCCTAAAAATCCCGTAGTTGCCATCGCTGGAATCACTGGTGCTGTTGGTCAAGAAATGCTTGAAATACTCAAAGATTTGGATTTCCCAGCTAGTGAGGTTCGTGCCCTTGCAAGTGCGCGTAGCGCAGGCAAGCGCATTTCTTACGATGGTCCAGGGGCACCGGCAAGTGGCGAGCTTATTGTTCAAGAGTTGACTGATGATAGCTTTGAAGGCGTTGACATTGCACTCTTTTCTGCAGGAGGCTCTATTAGCGAACGCTTTGAAAAGGCTGTTGTTGCCTCTGGCGCAGTCATGGTCGATAACACCAGTGCTTTTCGCATGCGCGACGATGTGCCCCTTGTAGTGCCTGAGGTAAATGCAGATGACATCGCCTGGCACCAGGGTATTATTGCTAACCCCAATTGCACTACCATCCAAATGGTGGTAGCTCTTAATCCTATCCACAAGCTTGCACCCATCAAGCGTGTCGTAGTTTCGACCTATCAGTCCTCGTCTGGCGCTGGTGCAGAGGGTATGAAAGAGCTCTATGATCAGACGCGTGCCTATCTTGACGGCGAAGAGTTGACCATTGAAGCATTCGCACACCAAATTGCCTTTAACTGTATTCCCCAGATTGACGTGTTCCTTGATGATGGTAGCACCAAAGAAGAATGGAAGATGGTCGTAGAGACTAGAAAAATCATGCATGCACCAGAAATCGAAGTAGCACCTTTCTGCGTGCGTATTCCTATCTTGCGCTCACATTCAGAGTCCATCCATGTCGAGTTCGATACGGACAAACTAGATGCTGAAGGACGCACCTATCCAACACTTGAAGAGGTGCAGCGCGCATTAGAGCTTGCTCCTGGGCTTGTAGTTATCGATGACCCTGCAAAGCAGGCGTACCCCATGCCTTATCCGGTAAGCGGAACTGATGAAACCTACGTTGGTCGTCTGCGTGTTGACCCTAGTGTCAAATCAGGCGTGGCGTTTTGGTGTGTAGCTGACCAATTGCGCAAGGGTGCAGCACTTAACGCTATCCAGATTGCGCAAGCACTCTTGCCAAAGGGTGATTAGTGGAAGACGACTTACAAGCTTTTCAAAAGTCGCAGAATGTAACGAGCATATCTGAGCCTAAAAATGCAGTGCGCAGTGATATTGTTCGCAGCATCACCCTGATTGGACTTATAGCTGCATTACATGCCACGGTAACCATTGTTGTACTGTTCTCTTTGCACTATCTTGCCGTAGGACCTGTACAATTTCGCTTGAGCGAAGCCTTGACAGTTCTTCCGCTCTTTTTTGCTGAGGCCATTTTGGGGTTAACCCTAGGAACCTTTATCTCTAACTTGATTTACGCACTGTCTTCATCAGGACCACTGAGCCTGCTTGATGTAATCTTTGGTCCCATCGCCACCTTTTTGGGGGCTTTGTGGACTTATCGTTTGCGCAAGCGTAATATATTACTTGCACTTGCAGGTCCTGTAATCGTAAACGCACTTATCGTCCCAGCGTATCTGCCCTTTATCTTCATGGCGCTTGATATACATGAGGCTGTGTACAGTATTCCTGTTTTAGGGATTACAGCAGCAGGCAGTTTTGCGTTAATGTATGTATTTGGATTAGTTTTTGTTGGCTTTGGTCAAGCAGTAGTAGTGTATGCCCTTGGACTGCCCCTTGCGCATGTTTTTAAGCGCATAAGGATAACGCAAGATAGCTAAGGAGACATTTCTTATGGAGTTACGTCCTGTAATCATTATCCCTACCTTTTGGACGCGAGCAGGATCCTCATCGCGCTCTGATCGGCCAGAGCGGCGAAAAGAGGGGCGCAGTGCATCCAAAAGCAAGAAAGGCAGGCGCACTTCAGGTGGATCAGCTTTGCCAAACGGCTTTGACCAGGCAAGTGCTGGCGCACCCTTTTCACATCCTACGGCACTTGATAACCCAAAACCACCTCTGCTTGACTGCTTGACCTCACTTTCAAACCTAAAGAGTGTTGGCAAAATCGTCTTGGTGGTTGCAACGACTGATCCAGCTATTGATGTGCGTGCTGATGACCGCGTACGTGAAATCGCAGAGCAATTCCCCCAATTGGACATCCTGCTTTTTGGAACCTCTGAGACAGGCTCGCTCTTACGTCGCCTTGAACAACTTGAAATGCATACTATTATCGAGGCGCTCACCATTAAGAGCTATGGCGCAACCCGCAATCTAGGCTGCCTTGTTGCATCAATACTTAACTTTGATTCTTTGATTTTTATGGATGATGATGAACTAGTCGATGATCCTGATTTCATGTCAAAAGCTACCTTTGGCCTGGGCCAACCCATTCACTCGGGCGGTTACCTCTTTGGAAAAAGCGGTATGGTGACTGATATGACGGGTGATGTTTACCAGATGGGTACAGGACACCTGAAAAGAGGCGACAATGCCGATAAAGCAAGCCTAAATAAGTTGATGCCACGGGTAAAAGGTCACTGGGCTGACACCTTTTGGAAAAACCAAGATGCCTTTATGAGAACTGTTGCCTTATCCCTTAAGCCACCGCGCTTGCACCGTAGTACGATTGCTTTTGGTGGTTGCCTTGCAATTCACCGCGAGTTATTCACAAAGATTGCCTTCGACCCCTGGATTATGCGAGGCGAGGATGTTGACTATGTAATCAACACACGTCTTCACGGGGGGGACATCTACATTGATGACGAATGGGTAATTCGCCACAATTCACCCGATGTGGGCAGGACTGCTGCAGAACGCTTCCGCCAAAACATCTATCGCTTGATATATGAACATCGCAAGATTGAATTTGCTAAATCGCAAGTAGATTTGGCGCAGGTTACGGCAAAGTCATTGGAGCCCTATCCTGGCAGCAGAATATCAGCCTCCTTGCCTGCACAAGCCTTTATAACAGGTCTACTGCGTAGCATATCTGGCCCGCATAGAGGAGCATATTGGAGGGCAGGCTGGGATGCTTTAGGTAAAGCTAATACCTATGCGCGCAGGAATTGCAATAAGTACTTTGAGCTCCAGCGCCAATGGGCGCGTGCTGTAGATGAGCTCTCCGATGACGTTGCCCTACAGTCGCTGGCAAAAGGTGAGCGAAGCCTTGACTACAGCGCTATGACAGGTACGTTTAGAATACGCTAGAGGTGGTTATATGGCTCTGTTTTCAAATCCTGATATTCGTGCACTTGTTATAGACGATGAATTGCCAGCTCGCAGTGAGCTTGCCTTTTTACTTGATGACATTGATGGAATCACCGTTGTGGGCGAGGCAGGCAATGTTCGTGATGCGGTAGCTCTTATAAAAAAGACCCCAGCCGATGTGATTTTTCTTGATATTAATATGCCAGGCATCACAGGACTACAGTTGGCAGAGGGCCTTAAAACTTCACATCCAAATCCACCTGCCTTTGTATTTGTTACAGCGCACAGCCACTTTGCGGTAAAAGCCTTTGAGGTTGATGCGATTGATTATCTGGTTAAACCTGTCGAAACTGACCGTCTGCGATCTGCCATTGATAAGGTTCGCGCGCGTATTGTTCAGCAAAGGGGAGGGGCACAGAGCGGCGAATCAGATGCTAGTGTAGATGCAGCTTCAGCAGCAGGTAGTCAGCCAGACAACTCGAAGATTATGGTAAGCAAGGGTGGAAAGAAGCTTTTCATTCCCATTAAAGACATCTGCTACATTATGGCAAAAGATGACTACAGCTACATTTTCACTGCAGATGACCGCTATCTGTCGACAAAGACGCTCGTCAAAATTGAATCGCAATTTGAGGAAACGAGCATTTTTAGAATCCACCGCAGATATTTGATCAACCTTGCCCAGGTAAGCAGTGTCAATTCAGTAAAGGGCGGTGCTATGACCCTTACCGTAGAGGGTGCAGAAGAAGAGTTGCCTGTGTCGCGTAGGCGGGTGCCTGCACTAAAACAAGCCCTCGAACTCTAGCGCCTAGCACCCCAGACGTCCAATCTCTGTGTCGAACTGCATAAGCTTTTCGCACACGTAGTTACTACGCTTAGCTCAAAGAATATACAGCTCTCCTTGATCTTGGACGTCTGGTGCACTAGAAGATTTAATAAATTCTTGAACAGGCAAACCCTAGTATTCCAGATGCCCAATCTCCGTGCTAATTTTTGAATGGGGAAGCGGAGCGTAGCAAGTCCTACGTGAGCATTTCTCATTCAGAAATTAGTGCGGAGATTGGGCATCTGGGGTGCTAGGCGCTAGAGCTTTAATAAAGGTTTGCCTAAGGATAACATCACTTCACAGTCACCACTTGCTGCTGCGCAGTAGAGCTGCTTAAGACTATAGCTTGCCCCGGGAATGGGTAGGTCCTCGGCTGTATCCTGTATGAGCAAGAGGTATATGCCTCCTGCAGGTCCACCCTTATACAGCTGGCCTGAGGCATGCAAATAATGTGGCCCTTCGGCAATGACGACGGGACGCTGGTAGCGCTGCTCAAAGTCTGCAGCAAAACTTTCAAGCTTTTCAATATTTTCTGCGGTCATGGGTGCCCATGAGCTTAAGACTATAAAGCTATGTGCTTTTATTAGTTCTGGCAGCTGTTCTGGCCCTTTCATTCGCGGGTCACTTAAGTGCTTGTGTAGGCTTAAGGTGTCCCCAGAACTGTTCTTTCCTGCAGCTGCTCCTGTGGCTGTAGCGGCAGTCCCAGCCCCAACTTCGGTCCCAATCCCAGCAGTAGCAGTGCCATTGCCGCAGCTGCGATGTAAGGCTCTGCTTGTTGCAAGCTTCACTGCTTCAACGTTAGGCTGATCATAAGGGTCAAGCTGCAAATGCTGTGCAATTTTTTCAATTGCAAACATCCAACGTTGCAGGCTTGCACCTACATCAGTAGCCGTCATTCTTGAAAAAGAGATACTCTGAATGTCGGTACTGCCATAACTTAAAAGTCTATTTGCTCTGTGGGCAGGCATGGGCAAAGGGATCAGACCCTTTCCATTCTTGCCCAGTGATTCTGCAATGAGCTGCTCAAGCCAGCGTGCAAAAGACTCAGAGCCTGCGTCGTGGCCAATAATCAGCTTGTCGCGTCCTTCGCACATGTTTTGATACAGTGAGTCAGCAAGGTGAATAGCTGGACACGGCTCATCTTCAGAATTGTCATTATGATCGCTGTCAAAGGCGCCTTCTGGCTTACTGTCTGATCTATCCGGTAGCTCATTTCCTGTTTCAGAATCATGGGCTGTACACTTGCACTGTATGTCATAGGCAGCTTTAATCAGTTCGCTCATATCGACGCCAGCAAGTACAAGCGGCGCAAGACCAAAGGCTGACAATACCGAAAAACGCCCCCCCACATTTTTCGGTGTATTGATGATTCCGCGCCACCTTTGGCTTTCAGCAAGCTTTGATAGGGGTGTGCCTTCATCGCTGATTGAAATAAAGTGCCCAGCGGCTGCTTCAACAGAGCCGAGGGTGCCATAGGCATGCTTGAAAAAGATTTGCCCCAGGCAGAGGGGTTCGATAGTTCCCCCTGATTTACTGGAAACAAACACAAGGCCAGCAGCTACATCAAAGTCTTGCAAGATAGCTGCGATACTTCTTGGCTCAGTGGTGTCAACAACGCGCAGCCTTACCTGCGCTTGCTCTAAATCTTGAGCATAGAGATCTTTAAGCACGCGTGTCCCTAGGGCACTGCCACCCATACCTAGAACTAGGATGTCTCTGATGGGGTATTCTTGCAAGATTTCTGTGCGCAGACATTCCAAATTTTTAATAAGCAGGGGGGCATGTTCGGCAGATTGCTTCCACCCTGTCATGGAAAGTTTAGGTGTATTGATGTTCATTCCAGTCTTTGCTCCCCCTCCCAAAACTCATACTAAACCTAGGCTAAGTCAGCTTAGCTCAAGTGTTAGGTTAAAACTCAGATTACTTCGTAGCTAGTACCTCTGTTAGTACATACTAGCAAATGCGCGGCAATTGTTCTCCGACAAGGGTGTCCATCACACGGCGTGCTCCAAAAGCGTTGCGTAGTTGTACTTTGGCAAAGGCAGCCCGACCTGCGTCCTCCAAAGCTTCAACATTTCCAATGATTGCAGCGTCTGCGCCATAAGGATTTTTCTTCATGGCAACAAGTGCTGCTTCAGCCTGTGTTGCTGGCACAATGCAGGCAATTTTGCCCTCATTGGCTACCTGAAATACATCATAGCCTAGCATCTCGCAAGCTCCTTGGACGACTGCTTTAATAGGCACAGCGCGCTCTTCTACGGTCATGCGCACTTGCGCAGCATCTGCAAGCTCATTAAGGGTTGAGGCAAGACCTCCGCGCGTAGGATCTCTAAAGATGCGCGTATCAGGGGCTGCATCAAGGACGTCTTGCATCATGCCATTAAGTGGCGCTGCGTCAGTGGCAATATCTGCCGCAAAGGAAAGTTCTTCGCGCTGCGACATGATGCACATACCGTGGTCCCCTAGGCTACCTGAAAGCAAGATGACATCTCCTGGTGCAATAGAGTCTGAAAGTAGGGGAGCACGTCCAGCTGGCAGCTGTCCAACACCTGTAGTGGTGATGTAAATACCATCTGCTTGACCTTTGCCAACTACCTTTGTGTCCCCGGTGACAATACTTACCTCAGCCTCTTTGGCCGTATCTGCCATAGAGCTAACAATGCGCTTCAAGTCTGAAAGAGGAAAGCCCTCTTCAAGAATGAAGCTCGCAGAAATACTTAGGGGACGCGCGCCTGAGGTCGCGACATCATTGACAGTTCCGCAGACAGCTAGGCGGCCAATGTCACCCCCAGGAAAAAAGAGTGGCTGGACGACATAGCTGTCAGTCGAAATTGCTATATGAGTGTCAGCAGGGTTTGTGCCACTGCCCGCAAGGCTGAGGCTGGCTGCATCTTCAAGCTGAACATCGGTAAAGGCTTGGGTGAAAACTTCTCGGATTAGTTTTTGCATCAATGTTCCGCCAGAACCATGAGCAAGTTGTATTTTTGCTGAAGAAGGCTTAGTCATTTACTGACCTACACTTTCTGAGATCTGCTGCCCTGATTGCGGGGCACACTCTGACACCGATTGAGGTGCTGGGCCGTAATAGCGATACCATGCAGCACAGCTTCCCTCACTTGATACCATACAAGGACCAAGGGGGTTTTCAGGATTGCAGGGATGTCCAAAAAGACGGCAGTCATGTGGCGATATAATGCCGCGCAGAATCTCTCCGCATTGGCAGCCCTTTGGCTCAAACGTTTCAGGCAAATTGATGTCAAAGCGCAGGGCTGCATTAAAGGGAGCAAAAGATTCACGAAGCTCAAGCCCTGTTCCAGGAATCAGACCAAGACCACGCCACTGAGCATCGCAAGGCTTGAATACTTCTTCGATGGCAGCAACAGCAGTGGGATTGCCCTCTACTTTTACCCCGCGGGTATAGGCTAGGTCAACCTGAGCCTCAAAAATCTTTGAATCTATGGCAGATTGCTCTTTTTCAAGCAATTGGTCAAGCAGCATTAATATTCCCTGCAATATATCTATGGGCTCAAAGCCTGCAATGACACTAGGCACACCAAAGTCACGTGCAAGAAACTGGTAAGGCTCAAGTCCAATGATGGTTGAAACATGTCCTGGCAAAATGAATCCAGATACTTGCACTTGCGGGTCGTCTGCAAGTACGCGCAAGGCTTGAGGCACTGTTTTATGAATCGCACAGACACTAAAATTGCTTAACTCTAGTGCTTGCGCACGCTTAATTGTCGCGGCAATCAAAGGGGCAGTTGTCTCAAAGCCAACGCTGATAAAGATGACCTGACTTTGTGGCTGGCTTGTAGCTAAATCCAGTGCGTCCAAGGGCGAGTAAACAATGCGCACATCATGTCCTTGCGCTTTGACATCTGACAAGGATTCGTAGCTTCCAGGAACCTTCATCATGTCGCCAAAGGTGCAGGTAATGACATCGGGCTGCTTTGCTAGCTCAATTGCGCGATCGAGGTCTTGGTTGGCAGTTACGCAGACGGGACATCCTGGCCCTGAAATCAAGCTAAGGGTATTTGGCAAAACAGCAGCCAATCCCCATTTGGCAATAGCCATGGTGTGTGTCCCACAAACCTCCATGATTTTTAGGGTTTGAGTGTTTGCGCCACGCAACTTACTTAGTTGCTCGGCACGTTTTGCAATCCCGTCAATTAGAATTTCTGCAAGGCCTGGGTCTCGCCATTGCTCGACTATCTTAGGTGTCAAGGCCAGCTCCATCATGCTTGGCAACGGTAGCAGCGACATCTGTATCCTTGGTTACTGTAGCTGTTTCAGTTATAGAGCTGTTTGCTTTTTCATGGTCAGACTCAGCAATTTCTGCACGCGCAGCACCTGAGGCTATGGCTGCAGCTTTTATTGCTTCGTAGCCACCGCTCATCTCACCTTCAAAAGGTACGGGAGCTTCGCCTGTTAGCGTTCCTCCGTCATCTGAAAATTGCACCGAATGAATTAAGTCAATGGTTTCTTGTGCAAATTGCTCGTCGATGACATCAATAGCAAAGCCTGCGTGCATTAAAACCCAGTCTCCAATTTGGGCACTGGGGACAAGGTCAAGCGAGATTTTTCGGGTGACACCCATGACATCAACAACGGCTAGATTTACGCCAGCTTTTTCTTTTACTTTAGCAGGGATTGCAAGACACATGGACGTACCTTTCTTTGCCAAAAACAGCTTTTGCCTGACTAATTTTATCGGCCTACCATACTAACACGCCAGTGCTAGATTGCAGTAGTCTTTCAGTGCAGGAGAAGAAACAAGAAAGTGCTAAAATAATGGGTCTATAACGGCATAATCTTGAGCAGCAATACATAAAGGGCGCCGTTAGTGCGCCTTTTTATCTGCGACAATGCACCCACTACGCTTTTGTACACGGAGGAGTCCTATTCCATGTTTGAACGTTTTACTGAACCTGCTAAAAAAGCCATTGCCGCCTCACAGGAAGAGGCTCGCGCACTGGGACAAAACTATGTTGGCACAGAACATCTATTGCTGGGCCTGATTCAAGACACGGGTGTCGTTGTGGACGCACTCCACGAACTGGAGGTTACCCCCGAAGACGTCCGCATCATGATAGAGCGCTTGGTGGAAAAAAGTGATGATCCGCCTGCAGAAAATTTAACCTTTTCGCCTTTTGCGCGCCGCGTGCTTGAACATTCCATGAGAGAGGCTGTTCGTTTTGGACATAACTATGTCGGTCCAGAGCACCTGCTGCTAGGTATTATTGATGAGGCAGATGGAGTGGCCGCGCAAGCCTTGGTGAACCTAGGCCTTGACCTCGAACGTGTCCGTGCAACGATGGTGCAGTTGCTTTCTGCTGCTCATGTTGGTGCAGAGGCAGGGGTTGGCGCACGCTCAATGTCGTTGCTCGATGAATTTGGCCGCAATCTTACCCGTGAAGCCATGGACGGCGTCCTTGATCCCATTATTGGTCGCAAACGTGAAATTGAACGGGTAGTTCAAATCCTTTCACGCCGCATGAAAAATAATCCCGTTTTGATCGGAGAACCAGGTGTCGGTAAAACAGCCATCGTTGAAGGGCTTGCCCAGCTAATTGCTGCTGACCTTGTGCCTGACACCTTGCGCGCTAAGCAAGTTTATTCACTTGATATTAGTGGCATGGTTGCTGGATCTAAGTATCGTGGTGAATTTGAAGAGCGCATGAAGCGTGTTATTGAGGAAATTCGTCGTCGTGGTGACGTTATAATTTTTATTGATGAGATTCATATGCTCGTTGGCAGTGGCTCTGCAGAGGGGTCCATTGACGGGGCAAATATCTTGAAGCCTTCGCTTGCTCGTGGGGAATTCCAAACCATTGGTGCTACCACTATTGAAGAGTATCGTAAGCATATTGAAAAAGACGCAGCTCTTGAGCGTCGCTTCCAGCAAGTTCAGGTAAATGAACCCACAAACGCTGAAACCCTGCGTATTCTTCAGGGAATTATTGATAGCTATGAATCCTTCCATGTTGTGCGCTATACCGATGAAGCCCTTGCAAGTGCTGTTACCCTGTCTGATCGCTATGTTTCTGATCGTTTCATGCCTGATAAGGCCGTTGATCTTATAGACGAGGCAGGTGCAAAGATGCGCATTATGCGTGCTACTGTCAGTCCTGAGATTCGTGATCTTGACAAGAAAATTAAAGAATATGACGCAGATAAAGAGAGCGCCATTATCGCAGGTGAATATGAAAAAGCCAGCAAGCTGCGCGACAAAGAAAATAAACTTATCGCAAAGCGTAGAAAACTTATCGCAAAATGGAAAAAGAATGACGATGATAATCCGGCAGAGATTACTCCATCAGAAATTGCTGAAGTGCTTAGCGTTTGGACAGGCATCCCCGTAACAGAGCTAACGAGCGAAGAGTCAAAACGCCTGATGAACATTGAGCAGGAAATGCACAGGCGCATCATTGGTCAGGATAAGGCTATCGATGTTGTGTCACGTGCGATTCGCAGAAGTCGCGCGGGACTTAAAGACCCGCGTCGTCCAGGGGGCAGTTTTATCTTTCTGGGACCATCAGGTGTGGGTAAAACTGAAACAGCAAAGGCGCTTGCAGAGGTTGTTTTTGGCAGTGAGACTTCATTGATCTCTCTTGACATGAGTGAATTTATGGAAAAGCACAGCGTTTCTCGCCTTGTTGGATCGCCACCTGGCTATATTGGCTATGATGAAGGCGGTCAACTGACAGAGCGCGTACGTCGTAGACCTTACAGCGTTATCCTTTTCGATGAAATCGAAAAAGCGCATCCTGATGTCTTTAATATCTTGCTGCAAATTCTAGAAGAGGGTCGCCTTACTGATAGTCAGGGGCGCAAGGTTGACTTTAGAAACACCATTTTGATTATGACAAGTAATGTGGGTGCACGTGATATTACCAAGGGTGTTAGCTTGGGCTTTGGTGTTCAGCGTGAAGGCTTTTCAAGTGATCAGATTCGCGACAAAATTACCTCGGAACTTAAAGATCTTTTCCGTCCAGAATTTCTAAATCGCCTTGATGAAATTGTTATCTTTGATGCGCTGAGCGAAGACCAAATCGAATGCATCGTTGATATCATGCTGCGCACTACTCAAGAACAGCTAGCGCTCCAAGGTCTTTCCTTACGTTTGACTGACAAGGCTCGCACATTTCTCTCAGGCAAGGGTTTTGAGCCAGCGTCAGGGGCAAGACCACTGCGCCGCGCCATCCAACGCTACGTTGACGATGTGCTTTCTGAGGAATTGCTCGAAGGTAAATGGGAAAGCGGTGATGTTATTGAAGCCCAGCTTGAAAAGGACGGAGACGCGCAGCAGCTGCGTTTCGATAAGGTCGAGGGTGAAACCAGTGATGTAACAGCTTTCTCAGATATTATCAAAGAGTCGATTGAGGCAGGATTTAATCCTCGTTCTGAGAGCAAGACCAGTCGCCGAAGCTCAGGTCGAGGCTCAGGAAGTTCAGGGGCAGGCGCATAATCATGACAGCATGTGCAGCGAAAGAGGCGGCGCGAGACCCCAAAGTGGGTCTAGTGGCAGACTTGAAGCTGCAAGAACTTGAGCTGTCCAAAAAGCCCAGAGTGACAGGCATTATTGCTGCCGGTGGCTCGGGCACGCGACTAGGAGCTGCGGGTGGTAAGCAGCTGCTTGAAGTTGCGGGTAAGCCTATCGCAGCCTGGGCAGTTGATGCTCTTGCTGCTGCTGAGCTGATAGATGACATTGTGATTGTTTGCGACCCCTGCAGAATGACAGAGTATGCCCAGACTATCAGTGCTTCTGTCACTACGGCTAAGCCGCTGAGCTATGTTGCAGGTGGGGATACGCGCGAAGAATCGGTTATGGCAGGACTTCTTTCTGCAGAGGTAGCAGCTGTGACAGGTGTAGGGGATAGAGATGGCTCCTCTGGACTAAAGGATGTTGACGATGATGCTATTGTTGTCATTCATGACGGCGCACGCCCCTTGTTAGAAGCCTCGTATGTAGATAAAGCAATTGCAGCCTTTATTGCTGACAGTGAAATTGATGGCATTGTGTTGGGTAATCCTGCTGTGGACACACTTAAGCGTGTCAATGAATCTGCTTGCGTGGAAGAATCACCTGCCAGAGAGAGCTTCTGGCATGCACAGACTCCACAAATTTTTTACCGAACACGACTTATGGAGGCTATCGAGAAAGCACGCACTGAAGGCTTTTTAGGAACTGATGATGCATCTTATATAGAGCACAATGGAGGAGAGGTCGTTATGTGTCATAGTTCGCGCAACAATATCAAGGTTACTAGTCCAGAGGATCTTGATTTTGTCGAACTTATGCTGCAGAAGGCCAGAAATAGCTGCTAACTGTAGCTTAGCTAGAGGGAGAAAGTACGATGATGCTTGAGGGATTGCGTGTAGGAACAGGCTATGACGTGCATGCTTTTGCGGCAGATAGAGCACTGATTTTGGGTGGCGTTACCATTCCTTACGACCGCGGCCTTGACGGACATTCAGATGCTGATGTGCTGGCACATGCTGTAACTGACGCTTTGTTAGGCGCAGCAAGAATCGAGGGCGCTTTTGACATTGGGCAAATGTTTCCTGACACGGACTCTGCTTTTGAGGGCGCTGATTCGATTGAGCTCTTAAAGGCTGCAACAAAGCGTGTGCAAGAAGCAGAATTTTGCATTCTTGATGCAGACTGCATTCTTGTTGCGCAAGAACCAAAGTTGTCGCCTTATCGCAGTGAAATGCGCAGAAATTTAGCAGAGGCATTAGGGATAGATATTGCCAGGGTTGGACTAAAGGCAACAACGACGGAAAGCCTTGGCTTCGCGGGGCGCAAAGAAGGTATTGCTGCTCATGCTACGATACTTCTTTATTCCAAAAGTCTTGGATGAAAGGGACAGGGAGATGTTTAGAACTATACGCGACAGCGTCGAAGTAATCCAAAAAAATGATCCCGCCGCAACCAGTGTGCTTAACGCCCTTGTAAACTATCCAGGGCTACATGCGGTAGTTTTTCATCGAATAAACCACTGGCTATACAAAAGAAAGCTGAATTTCTTTGCGCGCTTAGGTTCGCAATGTGTACGCTTTCTTACGGGTATCGAAATCCATCCAGGGGCTGTGATAGGCAGACGCTTTTTTATCGATCACGGTATGGGAGTTGTCATTGGTGAAACAACTGTCATTGGTGATGACGTTACACTCTACCAGGGCGTGACTTTAGGTGGCACGGGCAAAGAAACGGGCAAGCGTCATCCTACGCTAGGTAATGGGGTTATAGTTGGGGTCAACGCCTCAGTCCTTGGTGCTATTACCCTGGGAGACAACTCAAAGGTTGGTGGCGGTGCAGTTGCCGTAAAAGATGTTCCGCCAGGGGGAACTGTTGTGGGGATTCCTGCAAAGCTTGTAGGGGAGAAATGCCCAGCACCCGCAAAAGATGCCTTGCCAAAAGAGATTTTACCTGACCCCATTATTGACACCATTGACCAGCTGGTAAAGCGTGTTGAAGAACTCGAAAAGCGTCTAGGCAACTAGCCTGATCGAGCCTGATCGTCCCTTTCGCTATAATAGTACAAGTATCAGGCGAAGTGAGGACAGCTTTTAAGGAAAGCTTGTGCTAAAGTCAGATTGAAAGTAGGCATAAAGTGATAAGCTTAAAAAAAGTCATTGCAGCTTTTCAAGCAGCTCATTTAGGGTGGAGGCTGCTTTTAAATTCTGCGCTAGTAATGCTAGCTGTACTTGTTTTGGTGACAGGTTTGACGGCAGCAGCAGAGCCGGCACAAGCTTTTGTACCTGTTGACCGTGCTGACTTTGCAAGATCGGGCATAGAGGGTTCTGACAGTGCCAGTCTGTTTAAGTTGCTTCATTTAAGCCACTTTTCTAAAGAAGCTACCCCTACACATGTGTTGACGGCAAAAAGTTTCATCTTGCATATTGATGAGTATGAAGAACTTGATGATCCTGGCATCTTGGAGCGTTCTGAGGCCCAGGCGAAAAGCTTGATTAATCCAGAAGAATACATCACCCCCGTAGTAATAGAGAGCACTGTCTATCCTGCTGTTGGGCCGCACAGAATCACTCTGGGCTTTGACGAAGAACTTTTTTCACAAGAGCCTACTCCAACGCCTCGCAAAGATATCTACGCCCTTGTCGTTGATGACGACACCCTTGTTGATCAAGGAGTTGTCTTTTTTGCAGAAGACTTCGAGATAGCTTTCTCTGAGCGTTCAGAGCTTACGACCCAAACAGTAATAGAGTACGCATCTGCGCGTGCTTTCTACCTTGATACAGGCGATGACATTAGCTGTGAAATCTTAATCGATGAACAAGAATTGGCTGATTTCATCCAGTCAGATTGCCTCGAACCATTTGATCTCATGATTTCTGTACCTGCAACTGTACCTGCAGATATGGTTGCAGCCATACCCGCGGGCATAGCTTTGCTAGACAAATTAAACGCAGTACATGCTGCATATCTATTAGAAGAAGAATCAGAGGGGGAACTGGGTGAAGGCGCTGCGAATGAAGCATACCCAGAGGAGCCAGCTCTTGTAGAGGCTCCCCTTGTTTCTGTTACTATTCAGATAACTACGGTTGACGACAGGCCAGAGTGGCAGTTGCCACCACGGCCTCCGTATCCACCACAAATACCACAACCACCACGTCCCCCACAGGCTCCACCACTAATCCCACCGCAGACTCCTCCAAGTCCGCCAACGGGTGGCGATAGCGAAGGCGGCGCTGACACTGGTGGCAATAATGGTGGAGGCAGCAACACTGGCGGAACTAATAATGACAGCAGCGGTGGTGCTGGCAGCGGTAATAACGCAGGCAATAACAATGCGGGCACTGAAAATGGTGCCAGCAATGATCCTGGACCAGCTGTGCTTGGCAGTGCACCCGGTACAGGGCAAACTACCAGACCATCGCCAAGACCTCGAACAGCCTCTAATCAAAGGCCTGCCACAAATACTACAACAGCAACACCAGCTACAGAAAGTGCAGACGAAGGTGAAGACGCTACCTCTGATGCTGCTGTGCCCGAGCAAGACATTGTGCAAGCTACGCCTGGCACAGCCGAGGTCACGCCTGTGCCTGTGGCTGTTGACAGCATCGCCAGTGAAGGGGAGGCAGCGGAAGATAGCAACTTTTTCCTTATCTTGGGTATCACAATTGCCCTCATTGCCCTTGGTGCTGCTGGCTATTTATGCTATCAGCGATTCTTTAAGAAAGAACCCGAAGTGGCTACATGACAGAGCAAGAGGCATTGACCATAGATGTCTTGATTGAAGGCATTTTAAGAACAAATCCTAACGCGCATATCGAGGCGATTCGCAAAGCATATGACTTTGCAGAGAAAGCTCACGGGGGGCAGATGCGCAAATCAGGCGCACCCTTTATCTCGCACCCTCTAGAAGTTGCTCATATTTTGTCAGAACTTAATATGGATTCAGCAACAATTCAGGCAGCCCTTTTGCACGATGCTGTTGAAGACGTTGATGAGATTAGCATCGCAGACGTCAAAGAGGAATTTGGCGAAGAGGTTGCTGACCTTGTAGATGGGGTAACAAAGCTTGGTAAGGTTAGCTATACTACGCGCAGCGAACAGCAATCAGACTCAATGCGCAAGATGCTTATTGCCATGGCAAAAGACGTACGTGTCATCTTGATTAAACTTGCCGACCGCTTGCACAATATGCGGACGCTAGACGCACTTCCTGAGCAAAAGCGTATTCTTAAGTCCAGAGAGACTATTGAAATATTTGCCCCGCTTGCACATCGCTTTGGAATTTCTGCCATTAAATGGGAACTTGAAGATTTGGCCTTTTCCTATCTAAATCCAGAAAAATATCATCAGATTGAGCTGATGGTACAGGAGAGTCGCGCGGCGCGCGAAGCCTATGGCAATGAGATTATGGATGAGATCAAAAGCGTTCTTGAAACTGTGCATATTGAGGCAAAGATTCAGGGTCGCCCTAAGCATTTCTACAGCATCTATCAGAAGATGCAAAATCGCGGTAAGGATTTTTCTGAGATTCATGATCTGATTGCCCTGCGCATTATTGTTGATTCGGTTAAAGATGTTTATGGCGTGCTGGGAATGGTGCACAATCTGTACAAGCCCATGCCAGGTCGCTTTAAAGATTATATTGCCATGCCAAAATTTAACATGTACCAATCGCTGCATACTACGGTGATTGGACCGACAGGTCGTCCGCTTGAAATCCAGATTCGCACAGCAGAAATGCATCGCCGTGCAGAATATGGGATCGCTGCGCATTGGCGCTACAAAGAGGGTAAGCCCATGAGCGCTGACGACAAACTAGATGACCGTTTGTCATGGCTGCGCCAGATTCTTGATTGGCAAAATGAGACTAGTGACCCCGTGGAATTTATGGATGCCTTGCGCATCGACCTTTTTGACGAAGAAGTTTTTGTCTTTTCGCCAAAGGGTGATGTAAAGTCATTGAAAAAAGGTGCAACCCCGCTTGATTTTGCCTACAGCATCCATACTGAGGTCGGACATACTACTGTTGGGGCAAAGGTAAACGGGACGATTGTGCCTTTAGCGTACCAGCTTGAAATGGGCGACCAGATTGAAATCCTAACTAATAAAAATTCAAGCCCCAGTCGGGATTGGCTCGATATTGTGGTGACCTCAAGTGCGCGCTCAAAGATCCGCGCCTTTCTGTCAAAGTCAACGCGTGCCGATGATTTGACCCGCGGCCGCGATATGTTGATGAAGGTTATGCGCAAACATGGGGTCAGCGTTGCTACGCGCAAGGTTGAAAAAGAACTCGCCTTAGTTGCACACGACATGCACTACAAGACCACTGACGATCTCTATGCACAAATCGGCTCATCAAAGCTGTCGGCAAGACTTGTGGGGACTCGACTACTAAAACAGCTTGCAGCCTCTGGCTTGCTTGCCAAAGACAGCAAGGGTGCCAAAGTCCTTGCTGCCGAAGAGTTAACTGATAGGCCAGGTGGTGCTGCCAGTGTTACAGAGGCAGAATTTACCCTTGAAACTGCCATGTTGCCACCGCGCCATGCCCGCAAGCCTAAGCCAACGGGCGGCGGTGTGCGAGTGCCAGGCTTAGATGATGTGTTGGTCAGACTCTCGAAGTGCTGCAATCCCGTGCCCGGAGACGACATTGTTGGCTTTGTTACTCGCGGACGGGGTGTTTCAGTGCACCGCGCAAAGTGTCCCAATGTAAGGGAATTGCAAAACACTCCAGAGCGCTTCATTAAGGTCGAGTGGGATCGCAGCACACATGCGACCTACCACATTGAAGTCTTTGTTCAGGCATTGGACAGACTCCGCCTGCTACAGGACGTTACGGTGAAAGTTGCTGAAAGCGGGGTAAATATTTTGTCCTCTGCAACGACGACCCACAAAGATGGTATTGTTGACATGCGCTATCTGTTCGAGACAGGTGAGATGGGCAACCTGGATGCCTTGTTGTCTGCGCTGCGCGGGGTTGAAGGCGTATTTGTTGCAAGACGCATGCTCCCTGGTGAGAATTTGAAAAAGAAATAGAGGAACAATTTCCATGTCCGACAAAGCCCAGCTTGCCCAAGACACATCGCAGCATCCCCTCAGAACACAAGATGTTGAAGTGATGCTTGATGCCCTGCGTCTAGCTGCTACCAATGATGAGTTATTTAACTTTTTGCTGGATGTGACAACGCCGCGCGAACTGAGCGAAATGGCTCAGCGTTTGCACGTTGCCCAACTACTTTCGGGGGGCATGGCCTATGCAGCTATTGAAAAAGAGACAGGTGCATCTGCAGCAACAATTGCGCGCGTGTCAAAATGTCTGCAATATGGCAATACGGGCTATACCACGATACTGAAAAGACTTGAAGAAGAATAGGTAACTGAAACAATCCATGAGTTTTGTACACCTTCACACCCATACAGAATATTCGCTTCTTGATGGCGCGGCAAAAATTAAACCACTTATTGCACGCGCCAAAGAACTTGAAATGCCAGCTCTTGCTATTACTGATCACGGCTATATGTTTGGCGCAATTGACTTCTATCAACAGGCAACTGCCGCAGGTATTAAGCCCCTCATTGGCTGCGAGGTCTACTTTACTCCGAATTCACGTCTGGTAAAAGATCCTAATGATCGCACTCTGTATCATCTAGTGCTGCTTGCGCGTACTAATGAGGGCTACCAAAACCTCATGAAGATTTGCAGTCATGCGGGGACAGAGGGCTTCTACTACCGCCCCCGTGTTGATGCAGAAATTCTTGAACGCTATTCTGCGGGGATTACTGCCACATCGGCCTGCATGTTTGGCGCTGTGTCCCACTTTATTGAGCAGGGCGATCCTGCAGAGGCACGTAAGTGGGCTGAATACTATTCAGGTGTGTTTGGTCCTGACAACTTTTATCTTGAGATTCAAAACCACGGCAGTAGTACAAGAAATGGGGTGACCCAGAAACAACTTTGCGACGGGATAGCTTCACTTGCACAGGAAATGGGCCTTGGGCTAGTTGCCACTAACGACATTCACTATGTCAACGAGGGTGATGACACTAAGCAAGACTATTTAATGACCATCAATTCAGGCGGCAAGCTTACTGATGTCGATCGCATGAAGGCTTACAAAGAGCTGCATATGAAGTCTCGTGAAGAAATGGAGGCTTCTGTCGGCCCTTACCCTGGCGCTTATGACAATACTCTTGCCATTGCCGAGGCCTGTACAGTTGACTTGGACTTTGATCAAGTCATCTTGCCCGTCATAGAAATTCCTGAAGGAAAGACTGAGCACGAGCATCTGCGTGAACTGTGCATAGAGGGCTTGAAAAAGCGCTATGGCACTGACAATCTATCCAAAGAGTCGCTTGACCGCCTAGATTTTGAACTAAGCATCGTTGCAGAAAAAGGTTTCTGCGGATACTTTTTGATTGTATCTGATTTCACGCGCTGGGCCTTGAGTCGTGGCATTGCCGTAGGACCAGGACGCGGTAGTGCTGCAGGTTCGATTATTGCCTACTCGCTCGATATCACTGACCTTGACCCCCTAGAACATGACTTACTTTTCGAGCGCTTCCTTAATCCAGAGCGTAGCGAGATGCCTGATATTGATATGGACTTTGAGCCTCGTCGTCGCGATGAAGTCATCAATTATGTTCGCGAAAAATATGGGGCAGAGCGCGTTACCCAGGTCATTACCTATAACAAGCTTATGGCAAAAGCAGCAGTACGCGATATTGCGCGAATTATGGATAAACCTATTGCTTTGGGCACAAAGATAAACGCCCAAATTCCCATGTTTACCTCGCTCAATGACAACTTGCACGGAAATCCTGATAAGAAAATAAGGCCTAACCCTAAATTCCAAGAGCTATACAAAAGAGACTCTGAAGTTCAGATTGTCACTGATGCAGCTATGTCTATTGAGGGCTACATTCGCGGAGAAGGCGTCCATCCCTGTGCAGTAATCATTAGTCGCGAAGACATCACGGAATACTCTCCCGTGAAAATTGATACAAAGGCCAAGGATGATTCGCTAGTTATTACCCAGTATGACGGCGAGACACTTGCAGACATGGGCCTGCTCAAGATGGACTTTTTGGGCCTGCGCAATCTGTCGGTAATCGAAGATGCTATCAAGGCTATTGAAAAGACCTACGAGACCACTATTGATAAGAATAGAATTCCTCTTGATGACCCTGAGACCTTTGCGCTTTTGACGCGAGCGCATACGGCAGGTGTTTTCCAGGTGGAAAGTTCTGGCATGCGGACCCTTTTGCGCAAGATGAAGCCAACCCAATTTGCTGACATTGTTGCTGTGCTTGCACTGTTTAGACCAGGACCTCTGGGTTCTGGGATGGTTGATGACTTTGTCGAGCGAAAGCATGGAAAGCGTAAAGTTACTTACTATGACGAGCGCCTGAAACCCATTCTTGAAGATACTTATGGGGCAATCGTATACCAAGAACAAGTAATGCAGATATCGATGGAAATGTGTGGCTTCTCTGCTGCCGAAGCGGACAAATTGCGCAAAGCCATGGGCAAGAAAATCCTCAAAGTGTTGACTCCCATGCGCGAACAGTGGGTTAGTGGTGCGCGTGAACGAGGCTACGATGCCACTATGGCATCTCAGTTGTGGGAAGACATCTTGCCCTTTGCAGAATACGCTTTCAATAAAAGCCATTCAGCTGCCTATGGACTTACTACAATGCGTACCGCCTACCTAAAGGCTCACTACCCAGGCGAAACGATGGCGGCAGTATTGACAAGCAAGATGGGCAAGACAGATGAGCTGACGCGCTACATTCAGGAGTGCAAGGATGAAGGACTTGCTGTTTTGCCACCTGATATCAATAAGTCCGATGTTTACTTTTTCAATGTCCCTGAAGAGGGTATTCGTTATGGTCTTGCAGGCATAAAGGGCGTGGGAGAGGCAGTCGTTGAGTCCATTCTTGCAACTCGCGAGGAAGGCGGCCCCTTTAAAGATTTGTATGATTTTGTTGATCGCGTTGAATCAAAAGTGTCAAATAAGCGTGTTGTTGAAGCCCTGATTAAGGGTGGCGCATTTGATTTGACAGGGTATCCGCGCAAGCAGCTTTTCCGCATTATCGAAGAAGGCTTGCTTAAATCTGTCTCTCAGCGAAATGCTGTGCGCGATACAGGTCAGATGTCGATGTTTGATGTATTTGATCAAGAAGAAGTGGGAATTGAAGATACCAGCATAGAGCTTCCGGGAACAGAGGCTGACGAATGGGACAAGGGCTTGAAGTTGGCTTTCGAGCGCGATGCTCTGGGCATATATTTATCTGATCACCCACTTTCTGATTATGTTGAGGCCATGCGCGAGCATGCCGAGCTAAGCATTACCTCAGAAATTCCCCGCGGTTATTCAGGATGGTTTGCAGGGATGTTGACAGGTGTCGAGATTCGAGTATCTGGCAAAGGAAATATGTACGCTCGCGGACAGCTTGAAGATCTAAGCGGCAGTTTGAATTTCATAGCTTTTGGAGACACGCTGAGAAAACACGAGAGCCTTTTTGCAAATGACAAGATTGTGCTTATGAGTGGCCACTATAAAGTTGAAGAGGGCGTGCCCAATTTGACGGTAAATAGAATTAAGGAATTGCCAGGGGGCAGTAGCGGTAGCAGCTATAAGCCAAAGCTTGTGGTGAAGGTAACACCAGAGCAAATGGGCAACAGATCTTCAGTTGATGATTTTCGCAGAACCTTGACGCAGTTTCCTGGGCAAAGCCTTGTTGAGCTGCATGTTTTTGAACCAGTTTCATCTACGACAACGGTAGCCGTCTTGCCAGAACAGGTCAATGTAGACAATCAGCAATTGCAAGATCGTCTCAAGACCCTTTTGGGGGAAGGCACTGTCTTTATCGAATAGAGTCTTTGAGTACGCGCTGGATTTGTGGTGCGATAGCAAGCGCAAGTGCTGCCTTGAGCAGGTCTGGGACTATAAAAGGCAGTACGACACCGACGAAGGCTGCGCGTAGACTGATTTGGTTCACAGAGGCAAGCTGTAGCATTCCTGCAGTGAAGAGTACCACCATGCCTGTCAAAAGTCCTGAGATAAGCCAGAGGTATTTCTGCTTGCCCTGGGTAGTATTAGCCTTCTTTGAGGCAAGACCTACGATGAAAGCGACGAGGGGAAAGGATAGTAAGAATCCTCCTGACGGCCCCATAAGCATGCCAAAACCACCTGAAGCTGCGGAAAACACGGGTACGCCCAAGGCACCCAGTAAAAGGTATAGTCCTGCTGCAATAGCAGCTTTTCTTGCTCCCAAAACAATACCTGCTAGAAAAATAGCAAAGGTTTGCATGGTAAAGGGTACAAACAGGGGAAGAGGTATGGCAATTTGTGCCATAACTGCAATGAGTGCGACAAAAAGAGCAATTAAGACTAGATCGCGCGTAGTGCCTTGTGATGTCATGGTAGAAGACTCCCTTCTTTTGCGCACCTTCTAGGTGGTGACCTGTAGTTGTTGCTGCAAAATTTAACTTTAGTAACTATACAGGGGGAGGAAGCTATTGTCAACTAGCTTCATATTTATTGGTGACAATTCTAGGTGCAGCTAGTGACCAGGATAGAGAGAGGTTGATTATGACTGCTTTTTGCGGATACTTATCTCGCCAGAAGAGAGGGCTTGCAGTTTCCCATCACTTGTCTTGATGACCAGCTGACCACTCTTGTCGATGTCAAACGCAAGGGCTTCAAACTGTTCACTTCCCTTACTTACTACTACCTCTTTGCCTAGCAGGAACATTCGCTGCCTGTACTGGTCAAGCATTTCTGCCTCTGAAGCCTGCTGAATAGGGGACAGTACGCGATTTATAATTTCAGCGGCTAAATGATTTCTGTTTGTTGGAGGATCTTTTTCAAAGAGGGATCCTACGACATTGCGTGAGTCCTGAGGGAAGGCTGTATCTGGCGTAGTAAAGTTTACCCCGATCCCAATAACAAGCCATGAGACACTTCCGCTCTCAAAGTCCACCGATGCCTCTGTCGAGATACCGCAAACCTTTTCTTCCTCTGAGAAAATATCATTTACCCATTTAATCTGAGGGCTCTTGTCTGAAATAGCCTCAATAGCCTCACATACGCAGAGGGCGGCAAAGACAGTTATCAATGTCTGAGAGCTGAAATTGAGCTCTTTTGGATCTATTACTATGCTTAGGTAGATGCCACTATCAGCTGGCGAATGAAAGACTCGATCAAAGCGCCCTTTTCCTGAAGCTTGCTGGTTAGCGATGATAACAGTGCCATGGGCAGCACCCGACAAAGCTCGCTCTTTTGCCGTTTTGTTGGTGGATTCTAGCTTGTCGTATACAAAAATTGTCTCAGAGTTTTGATCCTTTGCCAGATGGGGGAGCATGCCCTGGACAGAAAGAATGTCGTTGCTTTCACTAAGGCAATATCCTCTATTGGTGCCCGCAGTGATTTTGTAGCCTTCTTTTTCAAGCTCTTTAACAGCTTTCCATACTGCATTGCGGCTTATTTCAAGCTGCTGAGCAATGGTTGTGCCAGAGATGACCTGTCCTCTATTGGCCTCAAGTAAGGTAAGTATCTGTTTTCGTGTGTTCATTTTGATGGGCATCTTTGGTCTTCACAGAGTGTTCTCAGGTCCGAATCGTGCGACATTCAAGCAATAATTGGCTGGGGTACTAGGATTCCCTGTCTTGCTGCGCAACCCAGGAGACCTCGCTAGCGCTCGGACGTAAATGCTCCTAGTGGTCGCATTTACCCTTCTCAGGTCCGAATCGTGCGACATTCAAGCAATAATTGGCTGGGGTACTAGGATTCGAACCTAGACAACTGGCACCAAAAACCAGCGTCCTGCCATTAGACGATACCCCAATGCCGACTGAATAGTGTAGCATATTTTCTAGATAGCAAAGTGTGATGATATCAGCATTTTAATGTGTTCAATATGTGAAAATCCCTCAAGAAAACTATTCTCTCCACAAAACTTGCACAATTTATCAAAATAATTTACACTTTAAACAAGAGAAATACACTTTTACAACACATTTGCAATACAAATTGTTGACAAAGTGCTTGCGAAGACCTCGGGGGGAGCTTAATCATGGGTAGTTTTACGCGTACTGTTAGACTCGAAGCAAATGGTGGCTTGGCGAAAATTGTCCTCGTTACCTGCGTAGCTTTATTCATACTTCTTATACTTCCAGCCTCAGCTGTTGCAACTACTAGAAATTTTCCTATTTCAGGAACGCAGGATTATGCTGCAGCGTATCAGATGCTCAACCTGCTCAATGCAGAGCGTGCGCGCGTAGGCAGACCTGCTCTTCGCATGGATACTGCCATGATGAACACTGCCATGCAGCGTGCAGCAGAAACTACGACATCTTTTAGTCATACACGTCCCAATGGCCAGCACTGGAGCACCCTGCTTCCTGCAGGCAATACCTGGTGGGGTGAAAACCTTGCTGTGGGGCAAGCGACTGCTGCAGATGCCATGAAGGGCCTTATGAATTCTCCAGGCCATAGAGCCAATATCGTGCATGACAAATTTACTAGCGTTGGAATTGGTGTATTTGAACATAACGGCTCACGTTACTGGGTTCAGATATTTGGAAACAAGAAGGCCAATAACCCTGCACGTCCTGCAAATAAAGCAGCAACTTATTCTGTTGCTGTTCTTAGGTCAAATGCACGCCTCAGCCTTCATACACAGGTACTTAGTCCGACATCTGCAAAGTATTCACTTCGGGTAGGCACTCCTAGTGCGTGGAAACCTGCTGTTGTTAATAATTCGGCAGTACTTTTCACCAGCACGAACACCTCTGTAGCAAACATTAATAGTTCTGGCACTCTTGCTATGGGAACTAATCCTGGAAGCGTCACGGTGCGCGCTGCATTGAAAGCTGACACAGGCCTTTTAGCAAGCACTAGCTATACAGTACATGCGGCCACCTTTAACTCCAATGGTGGCAGTGCAGTTCCTAGACGACTTTTTACCCCCAATAATAGTCTTGGCACCTTACCTACTCCTAGTAGACAGGGTCATAGTTTTATTGGTTGGTTTACTGCAGCAAATGGGGGGACGCAGGTATGGCAAACCACACGCTTTACAGGCAACGTAACTCTTTTTGCCCACTGGAGGGATGCTCAAGGATTGTTGGCGCCTCCTGTTCAGGCTCCTGCGCAACCTGTTGCTACGCCAGCACCCAGTTCGCCACCAGCAGCGCAGGCAACCCCACCAAAGCCTGCAGCGCCTAAACCTGCCCCGCAAAGAATTGATGCAAGTGTCAAAAGTATTCGTATGCGCCCAGGTACAACGCTTAGGATCCCTATTGTTGTGAGGGGGAACACCAATAGCAAGGTCCCTGTTACCTGGAGGTCTTCTAATGGATCTGTGGCAACGCTTTATCGGGGCAGGTCAAATGGTTCATTTATCACTAAGCAAAATGAGCGCCAGGAATTAGCGTTTACTGCACTCAAGGCAGGAACTACGCAGATAGTGCTTCGCACCGAAAACGGAAAGCAGCTTGTATTTCGCATTGATGTGCGCCGCGATACAAGACGACTTCAGAAAGTAAGCATTGGTAACCTTCCCCCCAGCCGTTCGATGACTAGAGGGGCAAGTCGTGATCTGAGCGCAAGGCTTACTCCCACAAATGCAACTTTATCTGGACGTGTTCTATGGAGTAGCTCCAATTCAAAAATCGCGTCAGTAGATCAGGCTGGACGTTTGAGGGCTCATAAAAAAGGTTCAGCAGTCATTACCTTGCATGTGGCTAATCGGACACATAAAGCAACGATAAGTGTAAGGTAGCTGGTTGATATGTGACAGATTAAAGCGGCAGTCAAAACAGCAACTTTTCTAGCTCTGTTGTGCTAGCATTAGTCCATGACTATTGTTACTAGCGCAGCAGAGCTAGATTCTGCTGTATCAACACTTTCCATTGCCTCTGTGCTTGCTATTGACACAGAATTCATGCGTGAGAAAACTTACTATCCAAAACTCTGCCTTCTGCAGATAGCATGTGACGATGAACTGTTTATTATTGATCCATTGATTAACAATCTTGATCTGCGTCCTTTGGCACAGTTGTGGTCAGACTCTGCCATTGTCAAGGTATTTCACGCAGGCACTCAAGATATCAAGATTCTTTACGATGCCTGCGGCGTACCTCCCAGACCTTATTTCGATACGCAAGATGCTGCCACTTTGATAGGCCAGCCAGAGCAGGTGGGCTACGGAACGCTAGTAGAGCGCCTACTTGATGTTAGGCTGTCTAAGTCAGACAGTTTTACTGATTGGGCCAGAAGACCCTTGAGCAAAGATCAACTTGCCTATGCCGCTGATGATGTCAGTTACCTACTGCAACTCTATCCAATTGTGCTCGCAGAACTTGAATCATTGGGTAGGCAGTCTTGGCTTACGGAAGAATTTGAACGCAAGTCTTCGCCTAAGGCGCTCGAAATTGATCTTCGCATGCAGTACCGACGCCTAAAGCGAGTCTCATCACTCAAGCCTCATCAGCTGGCGATTGCGCGTGAAGTGGCAGCTTGGCGAGAAAAGGAAGCTATGCGCAAAGATATCCCTAAGCGCTGGCTTTTATCTGATGAGGCAATTCTTGAAATTTCGCGCCGCGCGCCAACAAACACAAAAGAGCTGGGTGCTTTGCGCGGGGTAGACGCAAACCTTAGATATTCTTTGCAGGCCATACTCAAGGCAGTGGAAGCAGGTAAAAGCTGTTCCCAGGATCAATGGCCTGAGCTTCCTGAGCGACGTAGGGTAAGTGGCGAAGATAGTGCTGCAATAGAGCTTATGGCAGCAATTGTAAGAAAGCGCAGTTCAGAGAATCGCCTTTCAAGCTCTGTTCTTGGCTCACGAGCCATGCTTGAGGAATACCTTATCAGTCGCAGTGATGATTGTGCTCTTATGCAGGGATGGCGCAAACAAATCATTGGGGATGAAATAGGGCGACTTCTTGAGGGGAAGGTCAGCCTCTCGCTTAAAAACAATTGTCTTGTGATTGAAGAGGAAAGCTGTGACACATCAGGCTGAAAAGAAGGCTATCAGCGTAAGTGAAGCTTTGCATATAGCAAAGGTCGGACTTGAATCCATCCGCCTGCGTATTATAGGTGAAGTATCAGGTTTTACGGGCAATAAGTATGCAACAAAATATTTCAGCTTAAAAGATAGTGAATCTGCCCTGAAATGCATCGTCTGGGGAAATGTCTATAAGGCTGCTGGCGTTGAGTTAAAAGATGGACTTGAAATTGAAGTCGAAGGAAAGTTCTCTGTTTATCCGCAGAGGGGTGAAATGTCTTTTCATGCTACTAAGCTCCATATTGCTGGGGAAGGACAATTACGCCTAGAGCTTGCACAGCGTGAAGCTCGCTTGCGCGCAGAAGGGCTTTTTGATCCAGCACTCAAGCAGTCCCTACCTCCTTTTCCTCAGCGCATCGCTGTGGTGACTTCTCCTGCCGGAGCAGTCATTCACGATATTAGTAAAACCTTGAAACGCAGATGGCCTCTTGCAGAAATTATGCTTTTCGGTGTGCGAGTTGAAGGGGCAGATGCGGTAAGTCATATAGTGACAGGTCTGCAGCAGGCTGACCTGTCAAATGCAGAGGTAATCATACTGGCACGTGGTGGCGGATCTTTTGAGGACCTGCTTCCCTTTTCGAGCGAAGAGCTTGTGCGATGTATTGCTGCTCTGCGTTTACCTGTAGTTTCTGGCGTTGGCCACGAACCAGATATGAGCCTTGCTGATCATGTTGCCGACTTACGTGCTCCTACTCCAACAGCAGCAGCAGAGGCAGTAAGCACTCCTAGCATTGATGAGGTCCAGCAAAGTCTTAGCATTAGTGCTCACAATATGGAGATGGCTCTTAGTAAAAAGATTCATCTGTTGCGCCAGCAGCTAGACGCCTATGCAAAGAGACCTATTTTTGCAGGACCTGAGGCACTACTGCAGATTCGCGCGGTGATGCTTGACGCCTTAAGTGAGCGTTTTAGTCAACAGCTCACAAAGGGCTTTGATCTTCAGTCACAAAGGCTTGTTAACCTGCAGGAGCGTTTGCATAGAGTAGGTCCTTCGCTTACAGAGGCAAGGAAGCAGCGTTTAGCACAGCACTATCAGGCACTGGACGCACTCTCCCCCCTGAAAGTGTTTCGTAGAGGCTACGCAGCAGCATTTGATCTTCGTTCGGGGGAAGTGCTTGACTCGGTTAAAAAGGCCAGTGTTGGTCAAACGGTAAAGGTTGAATTGCAAGACGGTCATCTTGACTGTGAAGTGAAAGGGGTGGCTGATGGATCAGCTTTTTGACGACAAGAGCCAGGCTATAGGGGACGTGCCGTCTGAGGAGCCAAAGTTTGGCGACCAGCTTAAGCAGCTTGAAACTATCGTGGCTCAGCTTGAAAGTGGGCAAATGGATCTTGAGGATAGCATGAAAACCTATGGGCAGGGCGTTCACCTGATTCATGCACTGCAGGAAAAATTAAGCAGCGCTGAGCAAAAGTTAAGTGTTATGATGGACGAAATCACGCCATCAACATAAAACTGCATATAAGAGCAGCTGAAGGAGGGGATATGCCCATGAACAATAACACAGATTGCATTTTTTGCAAAATTATTGCAGGTGACTTTGATACTGAATTTGTCTACGAGGACGACTATGTAGTCGCCTTTGATGATGTCAGTCCTCAAAAGCCTGTCCACACCCTCATTGTGCCTAGGCAGCATATAGAGAATCTTGAGGATGACCCTAGTCCAAAGTTGCTAGGGCAGATGTTTGCTGCGGCAAGCAAGGTTGCGCATATAAAGGGTGTTGATAAAAGCGGTTATCGTATCGTCCAAAATAATGGTGCAGGTGCGGGGCAGACAGTTTTTCATATGCATGTGCACGTCTTGGGTGGTGACACTTTTACCGAAGGTATAGTTTAGAAGTGCAGTTTAAAGGTGATAGTTTAGGTATAATCTGAGTCAACAGATTAGATCTTAGAGTAAGGAGTACAGCATGAGTTCATTTCTTAGCAAGACCATAGACCGCGCACGTGCTGCTGATAAGCACATTGTTTTGCCAGAGGGTTCAGATGCTCGCACCTGGGAGGCGGCCAGAGCAGCAATTGACCAAAAGGTGGCACGTCTGAGCATACTTGCAAGTCCAGCGGATGTTCCTGCAGGCTTTGATGTCACAGGAATAAACATAATCGATCCTGCTACTGCTGACTTCAAAGATGATCTAGCAACAGCTCTCTTTGAGCTGCGTCAAGCAAAGGGTATGACCCGCGAGCAGGCAGATGAAACCATGCTTGACCCTCTGTATTTTGGGGTCATGATGGTCAAGCAAGGCTTGGCAGATGGCGCTGTTGCAGGTGCCGTCAATTCAACAAGCGCTGTTTTACGTGCTGCGCTGCAGATCTTGAAGACGGCTCCCAATACAAAGCTGGTTTCCAGCTACTTTGTTATGGATGTGCCCGACTGTGAATATGGGGCCGGAGGGGTATTCCTCTTTTCAGATTGTGGCCTTGTAGAGAATCCTGACGCAGAAGCGCTTAGCGAGATTGCCATATCTTCTGCAGCTTCCTTTGAGGCGCTCGTTGGTGAGCAGGCGCAAGTGGCCATGTTGTCATATTCGACCTATGGAAGCGCGTCAAGCGTGCTTACTGAAAAGGTCGTCGAGGCTACTAAGATTGCACAGGAAAAACGTCCTGACATTGCCCTTGATGGTGAACTGCAATTAGACGCAGCTATTGTTGAGGCTATTGGTAAATCTAAGGCTCCAGAAAGCCCGGTTGCAGGCAAGGCAAACGTTTTGATCTTTCCCGATCTTAACAGTGGCAATATTGCTTACAAATTAACAGAGCGTCTTGCAAAGGCAGAGGCATATGGCCCTATTACTCAGGGAATCGGCGCGCCTGTCAATGATCTCTCGCGTGGATGCAGTGCAGAAGATATAGTGGGGGTAATAGCAATCACCGCCGTCCAAGCCTGAGACCTTGATGCACTACACCTAAGGTTGCCGGACAAGCGCTCGCGTAGTTACTACGCTTCACTCTTGCCTAATGACCTTAATGCATACACCTCAAGCACACTGTGTGAGACTAAAGGATCGCCTGTCCTGAAATTTGAAGCGAAAGGTTAGGGAATTTGATATGAAAATTTTGGTTCTTAATGCTGGCTCTTCTTCTCTGAAGTATCAGCTTATGGATGGTAATACAGAAGATGTTTTGGCAAGAGGTCTCTTTGACCGCATTGGCATCAATGGGGAGGCTGTCCACTCGTGGACCATTACTAAGGACGGGCAAGACGAAAAAGGCAGTGCAAATCTTGCACTTGCAAATCATGAAGAAGCCCTGCAAGCAGCAGTTGAGGTATTAAGCACAGATGGAGGAGTAATCCAAAGTCTCGAAGATATCAGCGCGGTAGGACATCGTGTCGTGCACGGAGGCGAGTACTTCTCTGCATCTGTTGCCCTGGATGAAGAGGTGCTTGCAAAGCTTGATGAGGTGTCACCTCTTGCACCCCTGCACAACCCTGCAGCAATGAGCTGTATTCGTGCTTCACGCAGCTTGATGCCCAACATCACACAGGTTGCAGCTTTTGATACGGCATATCATCAGACTATCCCACCAAAGGCACACCATTACCCTTTGCCACGCGAGCTGTATGACAAGTACAAGGTTCGTCGCTATGGCTTTCACGGAAACTCGCACCGCTACGTTGCTCAGCGAGCAGCAGATCTGGTGGGGATCCCTTTGCGCGACCTTAAAATCATCAGCTGCCACTTAGGTAATGGCGCATCTATTGCAGCCATCAAAAATGGTGTGTCGGTTGATACCAGCATGGGCTTTACGCCACTTGAGGGCTTGATGATGGGCACGCGTACGGGAACTATTGATCCTGCCATCGTAACTTTTCTCATGCGCCAAGAAAACCTTAGTCCTGACGAAGTGGACAACCTCATGAATAAAAAGTCAGGCCTCCTGGGCGTTACGGGCATTAGCAGCGATTTGCGTGATGTACTAGATGCGCAAGAAGGCGGCGATGAGTTAGCAAAGTTGGCAAATGACATGTATGCTTATTGCATCAAGCGCTATGTTGGTCAGTATATGGCAACACTAGGCGGCCTTGATGTCGTAGTAATGACAGCAGGGGTTGGTGAAAATAGCCCTGTTATGCGGGCAGCTGCACTGAACGGTCTAGAAAACTGGGGGATTGCTGTAGATCCTTGGCGCAACTTTGAGCGCAAGGAAGTCTTCAAAAATGGCCTAGAGGGTGAATTTAAGATTTCTGCCCAAGGTTCAAGGGTAAAGATCCTCGTAATTCCTACCAACGAAGAGCTCATGATTGCAAGAGACACAAAGGCATTACTGTAGCCTTAAAGGGCAGATGGTAATAACAGTCAAGAAGAAGGGGCTGTATCAAAAGGTGCAGCCCCTATTCTTGTTATGCAGCAATAACTGCGAGTTACACTCGGTAGAAAAATCAGCATAGACTCAGCTGCACATGCGAAATCCCACATTCTAACTCCCA
>Ga0123355_10000273_pt1 | contig 66142 bp, 55 predicted proteins | sample TergutEmb28metaG_3_FD_89872 | JGI IMG/M metagenome (GOLD analysis project Ga0123355, IMG submission 89872) | Embiratermes neotenicus P1 segment gut microbial communities from Petit-Saut dam, French Guiana - Emb289 P1 | ecosystem: Host-associated > Arthropoda: Insects > Digestive system > Gut ...
GCGGTTACCCGAAGATTGGCGTAAGAGAACGTCGTGTAGGCGAGACCGAATCCGAAGGGGAACAGCACCGGCTTCTTCTCGGCATCGTACCACTTGTAACCCACCTTCACTCCTTCGTCGTAGGTGACCTGAAACGGGGGCAGTCCGGCGGCGATCTGCTTCCATACTTCGTGCTGCATGTAGTTGGGAAGCGACTCCTTCGGGGGCTCGACCACGGTCGGGTGCGGCAGATCGGCCTCCGTCACGGGGAAGGTGACGGGGAGCTTGCCGCTGGGGTTCACGTCTCCGAAGAGAACGTTCGCCACCGCGTCCGACCCACGGCTGCCCGCGTACCAGGCCTCGACGATGGCGCTGACCTGCCCCACCCACGGCATCGTTACCGGGCCGCCGGTCTCGAGCACTACGATGGTATGCGGATTGGCCGCTGCTACCTTTGCGATCAGCTCGTCCTGATGTTCGGGAAGCGAAAGGCTGGGCAGGTCCATGCCTTCGCTCTCCCATTGATATGCAAAAATGATCGCGACATCGGAACTCTTGGCGAGCGCGGCGGCAGCCGCCGGATCGGCACCCGATTCAAACTGCACCGCGGCCCCCGGAGCTTTTGCCCGAACCGACTTCAACGGGGACGTAGGGAACCACACCGGCTCGAGCCAGCGTGTCTGGCCTTTGCCGGGCGGCAGAATCGCGTTTCCACCCGGAGGATCGACTTGCGCCGAGCCGCCGCCTGAGATCATGCCTACATCGGCGTGCGGTCCGATCACCGCGATGCTGTGCACCTTGGATACATCGAGCGGCAGCTGCGCTTCTTCATTCTTGAGCAGAACGATTCCGGATTCCTCGATCTTTTGAGCCACATCAAATCCACCCTGAATGTCGACCACGCTCTTTTGCGGCGGATCGTCAATGACGCCGGTAGCGAACATGGCGCGCAGAATCCGATGAACGTGATCGTCGAGCTCGGTTTCGGGCACGCTTCCGGCGGCAACTTCTTTTTTCAGTTCGTCGGAGTAGAAAATCTCGCCCGGCTCCTCATGATCGAGACCTGCTGCCGAAGCTTTGGCCGCGCTGTGCGTGCCCCCCCAGTCACTCAGCACGAAGCCCTTGAACTTCCAATCTTTCTTGAGCACATCCGTCAGTAAATACTTGTTCTCGCAGGCGTAGTCGCCGTTCACCCGATTGTAGGAACACATCACCGCAGCCGGGTCGCCTTCCTGGATGCCGATTTCGAAGGCCAGCAGATCGCTCTCGCGCGCGGCGCGCTGATCGATATTTACATTCACCGCGTTGCGGCCGCTTTCCTGGTCGTTCAGCGCGTAGTGCTTGATGTCGCCGAGGACGTGCTGCGCCTGGAGGCCCTTGATCGCCGCGCCGACCATCTTGCCGGCCTCGATCGGATCTTCCCCCATGTATTCAAAAGTGCGGCCGTTGCGCGGCTCGCGCGTAAGATTGACGCCTCCGCCGAGCGTCATGTTGTAGCCCTGGGCGCGAAGTTCGCGGCCGATCAGAGCGCCGTATTCCCATGCACCCTGCAAATCCCAGGTGGCGGCGCCGGCGATGTCGGAGGGCAACGCCGTGGAATAACGGCCGTTCACTCCGCTCATGCGAACGCCATAGGCGGCGTCCGACATTTGAATACCCGGAATTCCCAGCCGCGGAATACCCACCACGTAACCCGCTCCGCCATTGGAGTGCGCCGCTTCCGGGCTCATTGGACTCAGGCCGGCCATGCCCGTGCCATGGAGCAACTGGATCTTCTCGTCGAGCGACATCTCTTTGACCACCATCGAGGCGCGCTCATCCGGCGATAATTTGGGATTCATCCACGGCTGCCCCTTCCCGTGAGACTGCGCCCTGGCGCCGGGAATGAAGCTGGCCAAGGTGAGCAGCGCCAGGAAAAAAATGAGGCAACACTTTGGTGAAACGAGCTTACGCAGCGGCATGGTCTTCCCTCCAGGGATGAAGACAAAATCGATATTGTAGCAGCTGCCGACCAATTTGGAAGTGAGGGCGTGAATCCGGGTTTCGAAACCCCCGTCCCCGGGTTGATATGCAACGAAGGCGCGCGGGCTTTACACTGAAAGAGTGAAGATCGCCCTCGGACAGATCAATCCCACGGTTGGAGACTTCTCGGGCAACGCCGCCAGGATCGTCGAATTTTCTCAGCGCGCCCGCCAGGCTGGGGCCGGGCTGATTCTATTTTCTGAACTGTCGGTCTGCGGATATCCTCCCCGCGACCTGGTGGAGCGGCCGACATTCGTTGCGCGCAATCGGGAATCGGCGGAACGGATCGCCGCCGAGACCGAAGGGATTGCGGTGATCTGCGGCCTGGTCACGCCCGCGAATTCAGACACCGGAAAATCGGTGATGAATTCGGCCGCATTGCTGGTGGACGGCAAAATTGCCTTCATCCAGTCGAAGATGCTGCTGCCCACCTACGACGTTTTCGACGAGATGCGCAATTTCGCGCCCGCCAAAACGCAGGAACTGTTTTCCTTTTGCGGCAATCGCATGGCGTTGACCATCTGCGAAGACGCGTGGAATGACAAGCAATTCTGGCACAAGCGGCTTTACACGGTCGATCCGGTTGATTCCCTCATCAAGGCCGGTGGAAATTTCGTGCTGAACATTTCCGCGTCTCCCTTCTGGATCGGAAAGCGCGAACTGCGGCGCGACATGCTGGCCAGCATTGCCCGCCAGCACAAGGTTCCCGTGGTTTTGGTCAATCAGGTCGGCGGCAACGACAGTCTGGTGTTTGACGGCTCCAGCCTGGTGCTCAATCGCCAGGGCGCTGTCATCGCACAAGCCAAGTCCTTTGAGGAAGACATTGTTTACTTCGACTCCCAAAGTCTGACCGGGGAGATGCACCAGCAGATCGCCGGAGATGAAGCCAGCGCCTATTCCGCGCTCGTGCTGGGCACGCGCGACTACATGCACAAATGCGGTTTCCGCAAGGCGATCATCGGATTGAGCGGCGGCATCGATTCGGCTCTCACCGCGGTGATCGCCAGCGATGCGGTCGGCCGGGAAAATGTCATCGGCGTCGGCATGCCCGGGCCTTATTCATCGCAAGGGTCGATCGATGACGCGCGAGCTTTGGCGGAGAAGCTGGGAATTCGCTTTGAACTGCTCTCGATCCAAGCTGCCTATGAAGCGTATCGCAATACATTGCGCCAGGTATTCGCCAACCAAAAGGAAGACGTCACCGAGGAAAACATTCAGGCTCGGGCCCGCGGCACGCTGCTCATGGCGCTGTCGAACAAGTTTGGCGCTATCGTACTCTCCACCGGAAACAAGAGCGAACTGGGCGTGGGCTACTGCACTCTGTACGGAGACATGGTCGGAGGCCTGGCTGTAATTTCTGACCTGCCGAAAACAATGGTCTACCGTCTCAGCCACTACGTCAATTCCCGGTGTCCGGTCATTCCGCAAAATACACTGGAAAAGCCTCCCTCTGCCGAGTTACGGCCCGATCAGAAAGACAGCGATTCGCTGCCGCCGTACGATGTCCTCGATGCCATACTGGAAGACTACGTGGAAGATTCCCACCCCGCCGAGCGCATCGCTGCCGAACGTGCCATCGACATCGAAGTGGTGAAGCGAGTCATTCGCATGGTCGACCGCGCCGAGTACAAGCGGCAGCAGGCTGCGCCCGGACTGAAGATTTCTCCGAAGGCTTTTGGCTACGGGCGCCGCTTCCCGATTGCCGCAAAGAGCGAGGTATAAGCCGGGAATCTGACGTATTCTAGTGACAAGCACCCTGACAAGTTTTCATGAGTGGACCAGCACGGAGTGCGAAAGGAACCCATGCGCAATTTTCTTTCAGTTCTTCTGGTTGTGATGGCTGCTGGTCTCACCGGCGCTCAGACCAACCAAGCGGCCAAATCTGCCAAGCCTGCCGAAAAACTTGGCACGCACGCCTCCGCCGACCTTCCCTCGGAAGCCACCGTCAATTCGTTCCTGCAGCAAATGTTCGGCTACCAGGCCGACTTGACCTGGAAGATCGCGAGCATCAAGCCGTCCCCCATTGAGGGATTGGCGGAGGTCACGGTTGTTCTCGCCAGCCAGCAGGGGCAGCAGCTTTCGCGTTTCTACGTGGCGGCCGACGGCCAGCATGCGCTGGCGGGCGACATTATTCCGTTTGGCGCGAAACCGTTTGAGCCGACGAGGAAGATTTTAGAGAAAGGAATTACCGGCCCGTCCCGCGGGCCCAAAGATGCTCCGGTTACCATCGTCGAGTTCGGGGATCTGCAGTGCCCCGCGTGCAAGGCCGCGCAGCCGACGATTGAGAGTCTGGTGGCCGCCGAACCCAATGCGCGCTTCGTCTTCCAGAATTTTCCGCTGGACGTCCACAATTGGGCCGCCAAGGGGGCAGCCTATGCGGATTGCGTAGGGCGCGCTTCCAATGATGCGTTCTGGAAGTTCATCGCGAAGACGTACGAAACGCAGTCCGATATCACGGCCGAAAACGCCGATGAAAAGCTCACAGCTCTCGCTGACCAGGCCGGGGTCAAAGGTTCTGAAATCGCCGCCTGCGCCGCCAAGCCCGAGACCAAAGCGCGCGTCGATGCCTCGATCGCGCTGGGAAAGGCGGTAGATGTTACGGGCACACCCACGCTCTTCATTAACGGGCGCAAGATCGGCAACTTCGATGCACGCTTGTCGGACGTTTACAAGAGCCTGGTGGAGTTTGCCGCCAAGCAGTAGCCGAAGAATCCAGCGTGTGGGCTGACTCGCGGGAACCGAAGAGAGTCAGCTTAGCTCGCGTTTGTAGAGTTGGGATCGTTGCCGTAACTCGTCGAGGCAGAGGAAACGGCGTCGCTGCTCGGCGATTCCTGGCATGCTGTCGACCACAGGCGGGTCAACGCGATCACCACCCCGATGATCTGCATCCAGACCAGGATCTGCATAGCGGCCAACACTCTACTACGCTGCCGCCGAAAATCCCAACAAAATTTCCCGGCGAAACCGGGGGGACGAAGGCCGAGTTGGGCGGCTACTTCTCGCTCAGCCAGATTTCGGGAGTTTGCCGGCTGAAATTCGACAGGACGTGGGGCGTGATGGCGATCATGAGTTCGTCGTCTTGCACCGTTTTGGTGTTGTCCACCATCGTCTTATTGAGGATCGGGAGTGCTCCCAGTCCCGGAATCCCGCTCATCGACAGTGTGTCGGAAAGAGATATCGCACCGGCCACGAAAGCCGGCTCGCCGTCCTTTAGGGTGATGCTGCCCTGATATTCGCGGTTCGAGATGACCGGCACTCCATTGCTCGATTGACCCGTCAGCGAGCGCACCTGCAGAGCGAGTTGCAGGGTAACGCTTCGGTCGCCGTGCACCGTCGGCTTGACTTTTACCTGCAACCCGAGATCTTCATAGCTCACGGAAGGAAACGGTGGAATGTAGCTTTGATTGCCCAGCACCTGCGAGATCTGCGGGGAGTTGTAGATGGGTGCGTAGCTGGCATTCAGGATGGGAAAACGTTCGCCCAGGTTAAATGTCGCGTCAGTGCCCTGACCGGCCCGAACCTGCAGATCGTCCAACTGGCGCACCCAGGACTCGTTCACCGACATTTGAACCGCGAGTTGATCAAGGCTCAATCCCATGAACGTCAGCCCACCGCCAAAAGTGGCCAGCGGCTGGCTGAAAATGTTGTTTTGTTGTCCCGTCAGCTGCGACAACAAGCCGGCGAGCGATGTGCTGCCCGCCTGATTGATTCCGCCGGACGCGATCAGCTGATTGATGAGCTGTTGAATGTTCTGTCCCGCCAAGCCAGCCAGGGCCGCGGCCGGGATGTTGTACAGATTGAAGGTGTAGGGAACGTGGACACCCATGTTACGGGTGAGTTGGTGGCTGATCTGGTACACGCGAACGTCGAACATTACCTGCGGGCTCTGATTGTCAAGTTGCTCGATGAGTTGGGCGGCGCTTTGAAGGGCGGCCTGCGGACCGCGCACTTCCACCGTACCGGAAGTCTGCCCCGGACTGATGAAGCGCCATTCGAACATGCTGCGCATCGTGTTCACCAGGTCCTGCGCTTCCTGAGGAGTTGCGTGGGGTGGCAGAACGAAGGTCCGCAGCGACATGCGGTCGTATTGCCGGTGATTCTCCGGAGTGTCTTCTGCGATGAAGAACTGATGCGCGTCGAGCGCCACCCACATGCTCTTACTGCTCTGGCTGGCAAGCCTGAGTGCCGTGAAGAAGTCAAGATTGTCGACGTTGAACTGCACCTCGCGGCGCTTGACCGAATCGTCAAATTGCACGGTCATCTTGTAGGCCGCGGCAAGTTGCGTGAACAGGGCACGCGTGTCGCCGGTGAAGTGGAAGGTCGCGCGATCGTCGGAGGGCTCAAGATGAAGCTCCTCGGATTCGGCGAGGCGCTCCGGTAACACGCTGGGCGAAGTGGGCACGGCCACACGCACAGCTTCCTCGAGGCGTTCCCGGGCAAACTGGTTGTCGGGGTCGAGGTCGAGGGCAGCGCGAAATTCGCCAGCGGCTCGCAGGCGGGCGTCCTCGGCCAGCAACGTGTTGCCGCGCTCGATATGATCGAAGACCAGCTTTGCCTTGACCACCTCACGGGTGGTCAGGAACTTCGTATTCTGGGGAGCCAGCCGAACCGCCTGGTCGAATTGCGATAGAGCCTGTTCCAGATGCTGTTGACTGTGCAGCTTCAAGCCGCGATCGAAGGCTTTGCGGGCTTCTTTCAGATTCTCTTTGGTGGGAGTGCAGTTAATCCCGCCGATCAGGCCGTTGGCGCAAATGATCGGGGGGCCGGGCGCGGGGTCGTCAGCGCCCGCCCGAGCAGGAATCGCCATAAGCGCTGCGAGCAAGCCGGCAGCCACGATAGAAGACTTCTGCAACATTGAGAATCTTGGTCTTACCGTGCTCACCCGCAAGTGAGGGACGGCCGATAGGGCCCTGTCACTGTGGTTACCGCCCCAGCCGGCAACGAAAGAACGCCGAGACGCCCGGTTCTTGCATGAAGGCAGCCGGGCCAAAACAGCGCGGGAGGCAGAAGAGCGTGACTTAAGACAGCATCAAACGCTCAATCTTATCGGCTTTTCCGGTATTCTCGTCGCACTCGATCACCACGGCGCAAAGACGCACGTCGCCGGTCGCGGCCTCAAATCGCACCGGCATCCCATTGAGGAATTTGCCCACAACCAATTCCTTCTTTACTCCAATCACGCCGTCGTACGGGCCACTCATCCCCACGTCGGTGATGTAGGCGGTGCCATTGGGCAAGACCCGTTCGTCCGCCGTCGGCACGTGCGTATGGGTGCCGACCACAGCGGTTACTCGTCCGTCGAGATACCAGCCGAGCGAAATCTTCTCTGAGGTCGCTTCGGCATGAATGTCCACCAGAATGACCTTGGCCTGAACCTTTTCGAGAAGCTGATCGGCGGTGCGAAAGGGGTCGTCATTCGATGCCATGAACACGCGGCCCTGCAAATTGATTACGGCGTAGGGGATTTTGCCCTTGAATCCCTGGTACAGGCCCGACCCCGGCATATCGGAGGGATAATTGGCCGGCCGGAGCACCCGCCGCGCCGGTCCATGCCCGTTTCCTTCGACCATCTGAAAGTAGTCGACGATCTCACGCTTGTCCCAGACGTGGTTCCCGGTGGTGATGACGTCGATGTTCAGCTCGAACAACTCTTCGGCAAGTGCCGGAGTAATGCCGAAGCCCGCCGCGGCATTTTCCCCGTTGGCGATGATGAGATCGATGCTGCGGTTGCGAACAATCTCCGGCAGCCGGTCCTTGACGATGGTGCGTCCCGGACGCCCGAAAATGTCGCCAATAAAAAGAATGCGCATGAGAGAAAGCGTAAAGTTGATGGTAACACGCGCCCGCCCGCCACTTTGCGCAAGCTGCGGGCGCCGCTTGGGCGGGTGCTTTTCGACGCGTGAGCGAGTTTGGGGACAGTCTGCGCTGCCTGCTGCAGGCGTCGAGCCCATAGCCATCCGTCCGTGCGCCGGTTTCCTGCCTGGTTTGAATGTCCGTTGCGCCGCACACTTGTGGTTTTCGGGGGTAGCACGTCCTGGAGCTGACTGCCGTCGTTCTCAACGCTCCCGGTGCCGACGGTCTGGGTGAGACACTCGATTATGCTCCCTTCTGGCCCCGTCCCTTACTGCTCTAGCTCGGCGGTTCGAAGAAAATCAAAATTGCCCGCCGGATTCAGTGTCAGGTTCTTGACCCGGTTGGTGTGCACCAGCACATTGTCGAGATACCACAGATTGATGTAAGGCAGTTCCTCCGCCAGGGTGCTCTGGACCTCGGCATACAGCAGCTTCCGCGCCTTGGGATCAATTTCCTGCCGCGCTTTGTCAATGAGCGTGTCGACCTTCGGATTGGAATAGTAATTGCGATTCGCCCCGTTTGGCGGAAACTTCGAGGAGTGAAAGGCATATTCAAAGATGTCAGGGTCCTCATTTCCGCCGATCCAGCGGAGCCCGTACATCTGAAAAGCTCCGTGCTGCACGTCGGAAAAAAAAGTGGCGAACTCGAAGCTGCGGATGTCGAGCGCGATTCCGACCTGGCGCAGTTGCTGCTGCATCACCGCCACCATCAGCCGAGTGTTGGCGTCGGTCGAGGTCTTCATGGTGATGTGAAAGCGCACTCCATTCACGGCCGGGTATCCTGCGGCATCGAGCAGAGCCTGAGCTTTTTCGGAACTGTGCTGAAAGTCCCTGACATTTCCGTTGTACGCCCAACTCTGCGTTGGCAACACGCTGCGCGCCGGCTGCGCCTGGCCCCGCCACAGGTACTCGATCATCGGTTCACGGTCGAGCGCATAGGCAATCGCCTGCCGCACCCGCACATCTTTGAGAATAGGATCTCTTAAGTTGAATCCGAGATACGCCAGCCGCGTCCCGGGAGCGCTCAGCACGGTCAAATTGGGATCTTTCGCCAGAGTCGCAACTGTATCGGGTGTGAGGGAATTGATGGTGATGTCGCCGCTGCCTTTGCGCAACTCGAGCGCCTCGGTCGTCTCGTCGGGAACCACGGCGAAACGTACGCGAGCCAGCTTTGCCTTCTGGCCCCAGTAGTCGTCGTTGCGTTCGAGAACGACGTCGCGATCGGTTTCCGCGCTGATGAACTTGAACGGCCCTGACCCGATGGGATGCAGCGTGATTTCATCCAAGCTGCCATAAGGAACAATCCCGATGGCCCCATCGGAAAGATTCCACAGAAGTGTCGAGTCCGGCTGCTTCATATGAAAAATCACCGTGAAGTCATCGGCGGCATCGATGTGATCGACGTACTTGTAAACTGCAGCCTTAGTGCTGCGAATCTTGCCCTGAAGCAGGGAATCAAACGTCCACTTCACGTCGCGCGAGGTCAGCGCGTACCCGTCGTGAAACTTTGCACCGTGATGCAGATGGAAGATGTAGGTCAGCGGATCGGGAATCTCCCAGCGCTCGGCCAGTCCCGGGGCGACGTTCAGATCATCTCCGCGCGACAGCAAATCGTCGAAGATCAGATTGTCAATCCGCTCTGACCACGCATCAAGCCCCACCCGGGGATCGAGATTCGTGGGGCTCGACTCGATGATCATCACCAGCGTGTTCGCGTCAGGGGTGGTCGAGCAGGAAAGCAATGCGGTTAGACAGAACAGGGCTGCGAGAGAGGCAAAGCGTCGGACTTCGGACCTTGGACGGCGAACGCTAGACCTCCGACCCAAGTTCCCGATGCCTGAAGCCCGGAAGCCGAAGCCCAAAGCCTGAGGTCCCGAATCTAGGCAGCTACGCATATGAAATCTTTCCCAGAACCGCCGCTCGTTTCGCGCCGGTAGCGGAGGGTAGGTTCGAGGCGCGTCGATGCCATGTTTCGTATGCCAGCACTGCGAAAGCAACGGCCTCCTTCGCGTCCGAGGGCAATCCAAACTCATCGGAGAAGCGCACCCGGATTCCCATGGGCGCGAGATATTCCTTCAACATCGCGACCAGCGTCAGATTCTTCGCCCCACCGCCGGAAAGAATCAGCTCGCCGAACCTCGATACTCGATCACTGTGGGTGCCCCCCTTCTCCCTGGTCTTGGGAGAAGTGGGGATTCCAGCCACGAACCGCCGAACGGCATCTGCAATGCATCGAGCCGTCAACGCGGTCGCGGTCGCCACCAGATCCTGTCGGCGCGCCCGGCCACAGCTCCGCAAGAACTGCAGGACGAACTCCCGCCCAAATTCCTCTCGCCCTGCTGTCTTAGGAGGTTTCGCCCGAAAAAATGGGCGCCGCAAGACCTGCGAAATGACGGTTTCAATCACTTTTCCAGACGCTGCGATCTTGCCTCCGCGATCGAACGGCTTGCCGAACAATTTGCTGGTGATCGCGTCGATCACCATGTTTCCTGGCCCGGTATCAAAGGCGAGTACATCCTCGGCATTGGCTCGGGGCGGAATCGCCGTCAGATTGGCAATTCCGCCAATGTTCTGCACGATCCGGCCGACGTTGTCGTCGCGAAACCACAGGTAGTCAAGAAACGGAACCAGCGGCGCCCCTTTCCCGCCTGCGGCCATGTCCGCAGGACGAAAATCGGAAACGGCCGGCACTCCCACGCGCGCCGCAACCAGGCCCCCCTCACCCGTTTGCCAGGTGGCAGCAATCTTACGTCCGAGAAACGGGCGCCGATCACCTTGGTGGTAGAGCGTCTGTCCGTGACATCCGACGAGATCCACCTTCACGCCAAAGCGCCGCCCGGTAGCCAGGACCGCATCCGCGTAGAGTTCGCCAAGAAGAAAGTTCAGCCGGGCAAGGTCCGCGACGCTGGCCCTTGGAGCATTCATGGCAGCCAGCACGGCGGCACGAATGCGGGAGGGGTAGGGATGTTCGGAATGCCCGAGAAGCGAAATGGCGTGGAGCGGACGCTCATTCCCATCTGCCCGGTTGGACCCGTCAGGAGACCTCCGATCGGGGCTGCCGATCCGCACCAGAGCAACGTTAATGCCATCCGCCGAAGTCCCGCTCATAACGCCGGCGACAATCATCGAGCCGCTGCTCATGCCCGCTGCCGCCGGTCGTCCCGGCGGCTCAACGGCGCCAGCCGCACCTGCTCGCTGAACTCCCAGAGCTGGCGCGACAGCTTCTCCACCGCTGCCACCGAGGGAGCCTTCCGAGGACGCAGCAGACTGGCCCACTTTTTCTTGAACGCCCGCACCCGCCGCGACGACTCGGCCACCCGCTGTGCCAAACGCCGATCGCGTTCGGCAGCCTTAGTCAGCCCTTCATGGGCCTCGAAAACGTACTCCTCGTGGTGACAAACCAGGCAGAGGTCTCCGCCTGCGCGCACCGACTCCGCCGCCGCCTCTCCCACTGGCGCGGCCGCACGAACGCCTCCCATCTCCAGATCGTCGGACACAACCAGTCCGCGGTAGCGAATGCGCTTTTTCAAAATGTCGGCAATCCACGTCTTTGACAGCGACGCCGGCGTGCGATCGCCGGTGACCTCGGGATACGCCGCATGTGCCATCATCGCCATCGGCAGTTGGCGCGCCAGCAGCCGATAGGGAAGCAAGTCCTCCGCCCACAACTTCTGCATCGATTTTTCGATCACAGGCAACGCGTGATGGCTATCGAGATTGCCCTCGCCCAGACCGGGAAAGTGCTTCCCGCAGCCAAGTACTCTCGCGGCCTCAAGCCCAGTGAGAAACTCCTTGGCATATACGGCGGTCTGGTGTGGATCCGCAGAAGCCGCCCGCGCTCCCATCACGCTGCGTGAAGCTCGAAACGCCAAGTCAAGCACAGGCGCGAAATCGACGTTAAATCCCAGCGCCCGGCAGTTCTCGCCGATAATCTGCCCATGCTTGCGGGCCAGTTTCACCTCGTCGGACGCGAGAACCTCGGCGACCGATGGCGTTGGTCCCAGCACCTCGCGAAGGCGGTCGACAGTCCCGCCTTCCAGATCTACGCAGGTGAACAGCGGAGTCGCGACGCAGTTTTGACATTCCCGCAGCAATCGCCAGGTCTGCTCCGCACTCTTGATATTGCGTGCGAAAAGGATGACTCCAGCGGGCTCCAGGCGTGTCAGCAGGGAAGCGAGCGGAGGCGTCATCTCGACGCCGTCGAAGCCGACGATCAACAGCTGGCCTGCCGCGACAGAACCCACCGATCGGTGCTTGTTTTTTCGAGCTGTCATTGAAGTCCGTGTCGTTTTTTTCGCATCCCGCCGCTTTGCCAGTTTCCCATCACTCTTCCTACAATAATCAAGACGATGGTGGAAGGAACAAGGAGACTTGCCCAGGCATTGCCGAGCCTACGTCGGGAAAGCCACAACGCAGAGCTGCATCAACCCATAGAAAAGCAAATATCGATCCGCCCACCCAGCACCCAGGGATTTTGCCGCCGACGGTTTCGTTTGGGCAAGCCTGGCGCGCAGGTTTTGGACCGCACGGCTTTCCAAATATCCCAGAAATGCCAACAACGACCAGTGCTGGAATGCTCGTGGCAGGGCCCCTACTCTCACTCCACCTGCTTTTTCAGCTCCGCCAGCAAATTCAGCGCCTCCAGCGGAGTCAAGCGATTCAAATCTAGGTCCCGCAGCTGCTCCAGCACGGGCTGCGACAGGGGCGTAAAGATCGTCAACTGTGCCGGCGGAGCCTTTGTCCCCGGCGACAAATGTGCCGTCGCCTGCTGCTCGGCAAACTCATGATGCACCAGCACCTCGCGGGCTCGCTCCACCACTTCATGGGGCAGCCCAGCTAGTTTGGCGACCTCGATTCCGTAGCTGCGATCGGCCGCACCCGGTTCGACCTTGCGCAAGAACACGATCCCGCCGCCCGTTTCCTTGACCGAAACGTGATAGTTCTTTACACCATCCAATTGTTCCGCCAGCTCGGTCAGCTCGAAATAGTGCGTGGCAAAAAGGGTCTTGGCCCGCACCCGCGCGTGGAGATACTCCACCGCAGCCCAGGCAATCGCCAATCCGTCGTATGTCGCGGTGCCGCGCCCCACTTCGTCCAGCAGGACCAACGACCGCGCCGTCGCGGTGTGCAGAATGGCCGCCGTCTCGGTCATTTCGACCATGAATGTCGAGCGGCCGCGGGCCAGATTGTCGCTCGCCCCAATGCGGGTGAATACTCGATCGACCACACTCAGCTTCGCAGAGCGTGCCGGCACAAACGATCCCGTCTGCGCCAGAATCACGATCAACGCCGTCTGCCGCAAATAAGTCGACTTTCCTCCCATGTTCGGGCCGGTCAGCAGCAGGATGTTGTGCGTGGTTTCGTTCAGATACAGATCATTCGGCACAAAGCGCTCGCTACCTCCGGCCAGTTCCTGCTGCTCGATCACCGGATGCCGGCCTTCGATGATCTCCATCTCGCGAGCCCCATCCACAAACTGAGGCCGGCAGTAATTGCGCAGTGCCGCGATGTGAGCGAGCGAGCCGAGCACATCCACTTCGGCCAGCGCCAAAGCCGTCTGGCGAATGCGCTTCGCTTCGCCCGCAATGGCAGTTCGCAACTCGGTGAAGAGCCGCCGCTCGATCTCGACAATCTTCTCCTGTGCGTCAAGAATCCTGGCCTCGTACTCCTTCAACTCGGGAGTCGTGAAGCGCTCGGCGCCGACCAGCGTTTGCTTACGCTCGTAATTCTGGGGCACCAGATGCAGATTCGGCTTCGATACCTCGATGTAGTACCCGAAGATCGAATTGAACTTAACCTTCAGGGACGCAATCCCTGTGCGCCCGCGTTCGCGCTGTTCAATCTGCGCCAGCACCAGCTTGCTGTTGCGTGAAAGGTCGCGTAGTTCATCAAGATCGTGATCGACTCCAGCCGCGATCACTCCGCCATCGGCGAAACTCAACGGTGGCTCAGGAACAATTGTTTTCTCGATCCGTTCCCGCAGATCGCATAATTCGTCGAGCCCTGCGTTCAGCCTGGACCATCGCGCGGCTGCCATGCGGTCCACGGCGGCCTTCACTCCCGGAATCTTTCCGAGCGATGCGGCCAGAGCCAGCACATCACGCGGATTCGCGGTCTCTAAAGTGACGCGACTCAGGAGTCGCTCGAGATCCAGCACTCCATCCAGCGCCCGCCGGAGTTCCTCGCGTGCGACCAGATCCTTGACGCCCGCTTCCACCGCATCCAGTCGGGCATTGATTTCGCCCAGGTCCAACGACGGCCGCAACAGCCACGCCCGCAGGAGCCGCTTTCCCATCGGCGTAACCGCCGCATCGATCGACCGGAACAGTGTGCCCCCCGCGTCGATCCCGGCAAACAGCGGCTCGATCAGTTCCAGATTCCGCACCGTGACCGCATCGAGTACCAGGCAGTTCCGCCGCTCGTACCATCCGATGCGGTCGACATGGTCGAGCGACCCGCGCTGGGTCGAGCGCACATAGTAAAGAATCGCCCCCGCAGCCGATGCCGCGGCGGTGCGCCCGGCCAGTCCAAACCCCTCGAGCGATAAGACCCCAAAATGATTCTCCAGCAGCGGCAGCGCGTGATCGGGCGCAAAGATCCAATCCTCCAGAGGAGTCTCGGTGAAGGATCCTCCACCAGAAGATGGACTGCGGAGTGGCGGCGCCCCTCCTGCGTCCGGCCGAGCCAAGCTCGGCTGCTTTCGAGCGTGCTCAAACAGGGGGGCCGTCGATCTGAACAGCAGTTCTTTCGGTCGAAGCTGCTCCAACTCCTCCTGCACCTTTCGCGCCGCACCCTCCCCGGCAAACTCCGTCGCCCGAAATTCCCCGGTCGACAAATCCAGCGCCGCGAATCCGACGCGATCCCCCAACTGGGCCAGCGCCGCGAGAAAATTGTTCTCCTCCGATCCCAGCGACGAATCCGCTGCCGTCCCGGGCGTGATCACGCGGGTCACTTCGCGCCGCACCAGCTTCTTGGCCAGCCGCGGATCCTCCATCTGGTCGCAGATCGCCACCTTGAACCCTCGCCGGATCAGTTTTCCGATATATCCCTCGGCCGCGTGATAGGGCACCCCGCACATCGGGATCGCCACCCCTTTTTCTTTGTTACGGGAAGTCAGCGTGATCTGCAACTCTTTCGCAGCGAGGACCGCATCGTCGAAAAACAGCTCGTAGAAGTCTCCCAGACGGAAGAACAAAAGCGCGGTGGGATGCTCTTTCTTGACGGCGGCATATTGCCGCATCAGCGGGGTGGACGGCTCGGTCATTTCGGCGGGCTTGGGCGGATTATAACAAAGCACAGCGCTCGCCTTCTTGCGGCATTTCGCATGACTCGAAGGCAAACAACCGCAGCAAATCTCGGTTGACTCAGCTTCTCTCTCAATGTTCTCCTTGGTCTCTAGATGGAACTTCGCAAAGATCCCATCACCCGGTCCTGGGTCATCACCGGAGACGATCCCGGTGACGCCGGGCCCCGTCCTGACACCCCTTGCCGCTTCTGCGGCTCAGACCCATCGCTCGAGGAGATCTCCCGGGCCCCGAATTCTCCGGGCTCAGCCTGGTCGGCGCGATCGGTCGTCCATCCCAAGCCGCTTTACCGCATCGAAGGCGAACCAGGACGCCGCGGCGACGGCCTCTACGACCGCATGCACTCGGTGGGCGCGCACGAGGTGGTGGTTGAAAATCGCAGCCACGATCGCCATCTGTGGACCGCCGGCGATGAAGAGATCGCCCATTGCTTGCGCCTCGCCGCCGAGCGCATTTTTGACCTCAAACGCGATCCGCGCATTAAGTACGTCAGCTTTTTCAAGGACTACGGCAAGAATGCCGGGCAGGAATTCAGCCACCCTACCTCACAGATCACGGCGACCATGTTCGTCCCCCGCCGCGTGCTATACGAGCTCCGAGCCGGCCGCGAATACTTCGTCAGCAAAGAACGCTGTGTCTTTTGTGACATCATTCAGCAGGAGGAACGCCAGGCGCTGCGGGTTATCGAAGCCCGCGGCGACTACGTCGCGGTTTGCCCGTATGCCCCGCGCGTCCCGTATGAAACCTGGATCCTGCCGCGCAACCACGATGCATCCTTCGAGCGCACCGGCCTGAACAAGCCCGGCTTGCGCACTAACCTGAGCGCGCTTCTGCGCCGCACGCTGCAGCGCGTTCGGTCGATAACCGAGGAGTTTCACCTCGTTCTACATACTTCCCCGAGCAGCCTGCACCCCTCAAAGAATCTGGGCTACTGGAAGACCATCGACGAGGATTACCACTGGCACATCGAGATTCTGCCGGTGCTGAGCTCGAAGGCGCGCTCCTACACCTTCAAGGAGGTTTACTACTCGCCAGTGAGTTCGGAAACCGCCGTGAAGCAGCTGCGAGAGGCGAGAATCGACGGATAAAAAGGACTCGCAGTCGGTGAGGCCCTGCCCTCTCATCCTGAGGCCAGCGGCGCAACGCGTTGCCATCTCTGCATCGACCACTCTCTCGGGAAAATTCCTCCCCTTGCTACAATCCCTGCTCGGGAGACTCCTTGTGAAATCGTTGCTATCTTGCATCCTGCTAATGTCGATATGCTTCGCCCAATCCGAGAATGTCCCCGGACCGGCTTCGGGCGGCAAACCGAAGGCCCTCTGGCAGAAACTCGAATCAAGCATCGAGCAAATTGACCGGCACCTCGACGGCGTCATGGGAGTCGCCATCGAAGACCTCGCCACGGGCGACCACTACTTCCTGCATGAAGATGAGGTCTTCGCCCAGGCCAGTTCCATCAAAATCGCCGTTCTCGCCAATCTGTACCTCGAGGCGCAGCAGGGCAAGCTAAAACTCACGGATCTCTATACGGTGCAGTCGTCCGACTTGGTCCCTGACAGCGACATCATGAATGGCCTCACGCCTGGCGTCACCCGCGTCACATTACGCGATCTCGCCACCATGATGGTGGCGGTCAGTGACAACGCCGCAACCAACGTCCTCATCGACCGCATCGGCATCGAGAACGTCAACGCCATGCTCGACTCCCTTGGACTCCAGCATACGCGCCTGCGCCGCAAAATGATGGACCTCGAGGCCGCCAAACAGGGCCGGGAGAACATCTCCACTCCGCGCGAGATGATGACACTGTTGGATGCTCTTTACCGCAGCAAGCTGCTGAACAAGGAATCGACTACTGACTTCTTCAAAGTCCTGAGCACAAATAAAGACTCGTTCCTTCCCCGGGACCTGCCTCCCGACCTGAAGATCGCCAACAAGCCGGGAGAACTCGAAGCCATCCGCAATGATTCTGGCATCGTCTTTGTCGAGGGGCGTCCTTATGTCATCTGCGTGATGACCGGCTATCTGCGCAACGAGCGGCAAGGCGAAGAAGCCATCACCAAGGTTTCGCTCGAGACGTGGCGCATGTTCGACCGGCTAAGCCGCGCGACCGAATACGGAAGGGTCGTCTCGCCGGGGAACGGAACAAGGTAGTAGCGCAATTTGGGATTGGACTGATGCGATTGGAGCATGCGCGCGGCTTTTGGACTTGTGAGGTGCGGCTCTGGACGGCGATGTCGACGCAGGCTGGAACTTCTGATCTCGAAATTCCGTACAATTTGTGGACGATGCGCCGCAACCGTAAATTGCGTTGGCTCATCTTGGTCCTTGGCTTTTATGCCGCGGTTTGCGTTGTGGGTGGCATTTATCTGGCCGATGGGACACTGCATCCGGGACGACGTGAGCTGAGCGACGATGAGATCGAAGGCGCTCGCGATGCGGTTCGGGCAATGCACGCCCAGCTGTCGGACGTCTCCATTCGAGCCACAGATGGAGTGTTACTGCGGGGCTGGCTCTTGCGGCCGGCACATGCCAATGGCGACGCGGCGCTGCTGCTGCACGGGCTCGGCGACAACCGGCTGGGCATGGGCGGCTATGCGCCGTTGTTGCTGGCGCACGGATTCGCGGTGCTGTTACCGGATGCGCGTGGACACGGGGCGAGCGGCGGAAAATTGGTTACCTACGGACTAGTGGAGCGCAATGATATCCGCCAGTGGGTGGAGTTTCTCTCCGCGGAGACTCATGCGCACTGCGTTGACGGAATGGGCGAGTCGATGGGAGCAGCGGAACTGCTCGAGTCGCTTGCGGTGGGAGCGCGATTTTGCGCAGTCGTGGCGGAGTCTGGGTTTGCCAGTTTCCGCGAGATTGCCTATGACCGCATGGGGCAGCCGTTTGGGCTCGGGCCCTGGGTAGGGCGAACTGTGCTGCGGCCGCTGGTGGAGATTGCCTTCGTGCGGGCTCGGTGGAGGTACAGACTGAACATGGAACAGGTTTCGCCCGAGGATGCGGTGGCCGAGACTCCCGTCCCTGTCTTGCTCATTCACGGCGCGATCGATAGCAACATTCCGGTGCGACATTCCCGGGCGATGCATGCGGTGGCTCCGCAGACGGTGCTTTGGGTCGTTCCGGGTGCGCATCATTGTGGGGCCATGTCCGTAGCGCCAGCGGAGTTTGAGAGGCGTGTGCTCGAGTGGTTTCGGGAGAATCCCAATTCGATTACCACCGAGGACACGAAGGTTCAGGAAGGAAAAGCTGACGCGCTCACCGCGCCGTAGGGCGCGAATCGGCTATTGCCAGGGATCCGGCGTGGGGTCGTTTGCGCCCCGGTGGGCGCCGGCGGCAGACGCCGTTCGTGGCCAATTCTGATCCTCCTCCCTTCGCTGCCGGAATGTGCTCGCACCATCCCAGAACCCAATCCTGAGATTATGAGTCGTAGTAGGCCCAGCGCTCTAGTAGGCGACTGGGCGTTTGGAGCGGGCGGTATCCGGTGATGCACTGGTGCTTGAACTGGGCGATGTCTTTCTAGCAGGCCTTTGCGTCGTCGAGAACCCGTGCTTCGAGTGTCTTTTTCCGCGTGATGCACGAATCGGAGACCCAGTCGGAATGCCGCGCGGATTAGCGGAGGGCGACGAACGGCTGCTCTCGCGACAGCCGGCGCGCCAGGGCGTTGACCTTGGTCGCGCTTGCGACCTAGGATATCGGGACTGCGCTCGACCATCAGGGGAATTGAGGAGACTCATGCGTTATTACTGCAATCGAGGAGTGGTGTGCATCTTTGTTGGCCTGGCGGCTATTGGTGCTATCGCTCAAACCGAGGTGCTGGTGAGCAACGATCTTTCGCGGCTGCGGAATGTGGGGGCTGCGGTGATTTCGCCGGACGGGAAATCGATCGCTTACACCATCGCGATGAGGGATGTGCCGGGCCGTCCGTACGGGACGTTGTGGGTGATGGATGTGGCTTCGGGGAAGAGTGTGCGGCTGGGTGGCGAGAAGCCTGCGGGCGGTCCCGTGTGGTCAAACGATGGAAAGTGGCTGGCGTATCACGGCGCGGTGGGAGAGCAGCATGGGCTGGTGATGGCCCATCCGGATGGAAGCGGGGCTACATTTCTGGCTTCGCTCTCGGACACCAATTCTCCGCTGCCGGGGACGGGGAATGATGTCGCCTGGTCTCCGGATGGAAGGCAGATCGCTTTTGTTTCTTCCACACCGGGGGATGTCGCCGCTCAAGCATCGGGTGATCCGATGGTGGTTACCCGCTACCTGTACAAGCCCGATGCTGGCGAGGGGATGACCCGGTTCAACGACAATCAGCGGCTGCATATCTTTGTCGTGGACGTGGCGTCGAAGCAGATTCGGCAGTTGACGAATGGGAACTTCGACGAGCATTCGATTGATTGGTCGCCCGATGGGAAGCTGCTTCTGTTTGCTTCGAACCGCGAGCCCAATCAGGATGAGTTCTTTAACTATGACCTGTTCACGCTGCAACTTTCCGACAACCGCATTCAGCGGCTTACGGCGACCGAATCGAATGAGTACGATCCGCTGTGGTCGCCGGATGGGAAGTACATCACGTTTCGCGGGACGCGGCGCGGGCTGACGGACCGTGAGACCACGATGGAGGATACACATGTCTGGGTGATGAATGCGGACGGGAGCAACCGGCGCCAGATTGGAGCCGTCATCGACAGTCGGCAGGGCTCGCCGGGGTGGGCTTCGGATGGGAGTGCGGTCTACTTCACGGTGCAGGAACGCGGCAGCAATCATCTGGTGCGGTTGCCTGTAGCTGGAGGCTCGCCGGAGTACGTAGTGAAGGATGCCGGCCTAGTGGGCTCCTGGTCTGTGGCAAAGAATGGGACGGTGGCTTATTCGTTCTCCACTCCGAGCGATGCGCCGGAGCTGTTTTACAAGCCGGGGTCGGCCGCGGCCAGGCAGCTTACGGACTTGAACAAAGAGCTCCTGGCGGGCAAGGCCATAGCGCCGGTGGAATCGTTTACTTTTGTCAGCAACGATAACAAGTTTGAGGTGGAAGCGTTCTTGACCAAGCCGATCGGGATGACCGCGACTTCGAAGCATCCCATGATTGTGGTAATTCATGGCGGACCGCATGGGGCGAATGGGCCGGCATTTAATTTCAGAAATCAGGTTTATGCGGGGCATGGTTATGCGGTGCTGAATGTGAACTACCGCGGCTCGACGAGTTATGGGCAGAAGTTTTCCGACGCCGTGTTTGGAGATCAGGATGGAAACGAGGGGCAGGACGTGCTTTATGGCGTGAGCGCGGCGGTGCGGCGCTATTTGTGGATCGACCGCGAGCGACTCGGGATTGAGGGCGTGAGCTATGGCGGCCAACTGACCGACTGGCTGATCACGCAGACCAATGAGTTCAAGGCGGCGATTCCGACGGCTGGGATCACGAATCTGATCAGCTACAACTATATGACCTACTACAACCAGTATGAGGAGATGGAGTTTGGGCAGTTTCTGCATCAGGGGAATCTGATGGATGTAGCGTGGGAGCGGTCGGCGTTGAAACATGTGGCGGCGGCGCATACTCCGACGCTGATCCTGCATGGGGAGAATGACAACGATGTTCCGATTGCAGAGGCGGAGCAGTTCTTTGTCGCGCTGAAGGATGTGGGCGTGGAAACGGAGTTTGTGCGCTATCCGCGCGAGGGGCACGGGCTGGCGGAAACCAAGCATCAGATCGATTCGATGGACCGGTCGATTGCGTGGTATGCGAAACATTTTCCCAAGGCGGGGGAACAGGGTGTGACGAACGTCCAGCCTTGAGAATCCAGGGGCGTTCACATTAGCAGATTCTGGGCCCCTCGACGGTTCATACGAACGATGCTGCTCGGGAGGGTTCCCATGCAACAGCCGGCCAGGCACCGGCTCTACCGGCAGTTATGTGTGGTGTGATTGAGGTCACATCATGCGATTCCCTGTGTAGAATAAACTCCTGCGAGCGCGTGACCTTTCTTAGGGCGCGGGAATGATCCTCAGCGTCGAGGTTTTATCTATGAACCATAAGGCAGTGATTGATCCTCAATCCACCAACATTGATTCGATTTTGCATGAGCAGCGGAAGTTTGAGCCGCCGGCGGAGTTTGCGCGACAGGCGCATGTGAAGAGCCTCGAAGAGTATGAGCGGCTATATAAGGAGTCGGTGGATGATCCCGACAAGTTCTGGTCAGGTGCGGCCAGCGAGTTGCACTGGTTCAAGAAGTGGGACAAGGTGCTCGAGTGGAATTGTCCGTGGGCGAAATGGTTTGTGGGTGGACAGATCAATCTTTCGTTCAACTGTCTCGATCGCCATGTGGCGACCTGGCGGAAGAATAAGGCGGCCCTGATTTGGGAGAGTGAGCCGGGCGAAGTGCGCACGTTGACGTACCAGCAACTGCATCGCGAGGTGCAGAAGTTCGCGAACGTGCTGAAGGGGCTTGGGGTGAAGAAGGGCGACCGCGTCGCCATTTATATGGGCATGACACCGGAGTTGCCCATCGCGATGCTGGCTTGCGCGCGCATTGGAGCACCGCACACCGTCGTGTTCGGGGGATTTTCCTCAAATGCGCTGATTGATCGCATTCATGACTCTCAGGCATCTGTGGTGATTACGCAGGATGGGTCGTACCGGCGTGGGTCGGAAGTGAAGTTGTTTCCGGCGGTTGAGGAGGCGTTGAAGTCTTGTCCGTCGGTGAAGCATGTGGTCGTGTACCAGCGCACGGGAACGCCCATCAACATGCAGGCGGGGCGCGATCACTGGTGGCATGAGCTGATGGCAAAGGCTTCAGACCTGTGTCCGGCGGAGCCACTGGATGCCGAGCATCCACTCTACATTCTCTACACGTCGGGGACCACGGGAAAGCCGAAGGGTGTGGTGCATACGACCGGCGGATATTCGGTGGGGACGTACTTAACGATGAGGCTCGTCTTCGATTTGAAGGATGAAGATACCTACTGGTGTACCGCCGACATCGGATGGGTGACGGGACACAGCTACATCGTATATGGGCCCCTGCAGAATGGCGCGACTTCGCTGATGTATGAGGGAGCGCCGAATTGTCCGGAGCCGGACCGCTTCTGGTCGATCATCGCGCGCCACCAGGTGAACGTGTTCTATACCGCGCCCACGGCGATTCGCACCTTTATCAAGTGGGGCGACGAGTGGCCGAAGAAGCATGACATGTCGAGTCTGCGGCTGCTTGGGACCGTGGGTGAGCCGATTAATCCTGAGGCATGGATGTGGTACCGGGAGACGATTGGCGGGAACCGGTGTCCGATTGTTGATACTTGGTGGCAAACGGAAACCGGAAACATCATGCTGACACCTCTTCCCGGCGCGATTGCGACCAAGCCTGGGTCGGCTACGCGGGAGTTCCCTGGTGTCGTGGCCGACATCGTGAACATGGAAGGGCAAACCGTGCCCGATGGAACGGGCGGATATCTGGTGATCAAGCAGCCTTGGCCCGCGATGCTGCGGACCGTGTATGGCGATCCCGACCGCTATGTAAAGAATTACTGGTCGCAGATTCCAGGGATGTATTTCACGGGGGATGGTGCGCGCAGGGATAAGGATGGATACTTCTGGATCTTGGGGCGCGTTGACGACGTGCTCAATGTCAGCGGACATCGGCTCAGCACGATGGAAGTCGAATCGGCCTTGGTTGCACATGATGCGGTGGCGGAGGCGGCGGTGGTGGGGCGTCCCGACGATTTGAAGGGGCAGGCGATCTCGGCGTTTGTGACGCTCGAGCTTGGCCGGAAGCCGTCGAACGAACTGAAGGAAGAGTTGCGGAAGTGGGTGGCGAAGGAGATCGGGGCACTGGCGAAACCCGACGACATTCGCTTCACCGATACGTTGCCGAAGACGCGCAGCGGGAAGATCATGCGGCGGCTGTTGCGCGAACTGGCTACCAGCGGCGAGGTCAAGGGCGACACAACTACGCTGGAAGACTTCAGCGTGATCGCCAAATTGAGGGAACACGAAGAGGTGTAGTACGAGCAAAGAAAAACCTTTGCCACGGATGAATACGGATTCCCACGGATCTGAAATTGAGAGTTGGATCTGCCGAACCGGTGATTCCGTGGTTTTTCATTTGGCGGAATGTAATTCCTGAAAAGCTGGGTTTGTCTTCAGGTGCCGCGGGGAACTCCTTCTCGAAGTCCGCCAATCGAGGGCAGAGAACATGATGAATAGCGCTGAATCCGAACAGCTTCATCTCCGCCATCGCTTGGTCGGCGGACCGGCCTTCCTCGGCCATGCGGTAGGCCGCGATGGCCATGCCGGTGCGATCGTCGCCGAGGCGACAGTGCACAAAGATTTTTACGCGAAAGCTACTGGGTGAGCTTGATCGCGAGCTGGCGTTCGGGCTGGGTCATTTCGCCCCACAGCTTCTTGAGGTTGGCCTGGACATCCTGATTGTCAGGATCTTTCCGGAGGGCCCTTGCGAACCAGCGATAGGCGGTGGGCAGGTCGTGAGGCGTGCACAGGCCTGCGGAGTAAAGCGCGCCCATTTCGATCATGGCCTTAGGATTTCCCTGATGGGCGGCAGGTTTCAAATAACGCATGCCGCGGTCACAGTCTTGCGGGACGCCACGTCCATAAAGATATTTCTGGGCTTCGGCGACCGAGTCGACGGGTGCCGCAGGTTTGGTGGCGGCGGGAGGCTTTGTTGCTGGCTGCGCGGACTCCGGCTTCGGCTCGTCAGTTGTGTCGGCCAAAGCCGCCGAGTCGGCGGCCGATGGTGGTTTGGCGGCTGGGGCGGAATCTTTCGCGGCCGGTGCCGGCGGCTCGTCCGGACTTGGGGGCGCGGAAGCTGTCCCGTCGGCAGGCGCAGGATTCGCTGGCGTTTCGCTCGGCGCCTCGTTGACAGGCGCCGGAGGGGTTGGCGAGTTTGTATTCGCAGGAGTTGAGTCGGAGGAAGGTGGCTGTGCTGGCTGCGCGGCGGCGGGCGGCGAACTGGGTGCAGGCAAGGACGAGGTGGCGTCATTCATCGGGTGAGCCGCAGACGCAGGTTTGGCAGTTGAGCCCAGCCATCCGAATCCTTGTTTTTTCCAGCGGAGGTAACCGAGTCCGACGGCCAGCGCGAGAGCGATGACGATTAGAAGGAACTTTCCGGCCCCCGAGGACCTATGTTCTTGTTCGTCCTCAAGCAGGTAATCGAGGTTGCGGGAAGCACTATCTTCGGGATCAATGCTTAAGCCGGCGCGTTTGCGGGGATCGGGGTCGTTCAATCCTAAGAACGACGGGCCGCTGATGGATGGCGTGTTGAGGGGGACCGGCGCGGGACGAGACGGCTCAGAAACCTGCGCACGGGTCACCGGGGATTGCTTGGCGGGCGCGGGAGTGGCGGCGGCCCCCACCCGCTGCGGCTGGGTCGTGGGCCCTTCGGGCACGGTCAGCAGCGTGCTGCCGCACATGCCGCAGAAGCGATTCCGGTCCGGGTTTTCGTTGCCGCAACGAGGGCAGCGCATGCGCCTCCTGTCTCGTATAGCTTACGATATCTTGCGGGTTCAATGCAGCGTGGATGTTGGGACGTACCTGGGAGATGAAAGGAGCCCACGCTTGGCCTTGCTCACCAAGGATGGTCGCGGAGACGTGCGTGGCCCACTCACCAGAAAGTCAAAATCCGCAGCCGGTCGCAAAATCCGCCATAAGGGATGGCCACCCCATCGCTTCCCGACCCATGACTTGCGATGTGCAGGGCCATTCGTTGGAGGTGCTGCGTATCTCGGTCAAAGCTGTGACCGGGCCAGAGCTGGTGTTTCTGCACGAAGGGTTGGGATCGATATCACATTGGAAGGACTTTCCAGCGCGGGTGGCGGCCGCGACGAAATGTGCGGTGACGGTTTACTCGCGATATGGTTCGGGGAATTCCGATTTGCTGGCCGAAGCCCGTGCCCTTTCGTACATGCACGACGAAGCGCTGTTGGCGCTGCCGGGGCTTTTGTCGCAACTTGGAATCGAGCACCCCATTCTGGTGGGGCACAGTGACGGGGCTTCGATCGCGCTGATCTACGCGGGGGCCCATGATCGCGTGCGTGGCTTGGTGGTTCTCGCTCCGCATGTCTTTGTCGAGGATCTAAGCGTGGCGAGCATTGCCGCGGCGAAGGTGAAGTTTGAGACGACAAATCTGCGCGAGAAGCTAAGCCGGCATCATCGCGACGCAGGGCGGACATTTTGGGGATGGAATGATATCTGGCTCGCTCCGCAGTTTCGGCGCTGGAATATCGAACAATACCTGCCGCGGATTACCTGCCCGATTCTCGCGATTCAGGGACTCGACGATGAGTACGGGACGATGGCACAGGTGGAGGCGATCCAGCGGCAGAGCGGCGGGCCCGTGGAAGTGCTGGCTCTCGTGGAGTGCAGGCACTCGCCGCAACGGGATCAGCCGGAGGCAACGCTGGCTGCGATCGCGAGGTTTGTGCAGAATCTGGGTTGCTAGTGGCCGCGAGCGAAACAACGATGGCTAGGCGGTCCAATCAGGGAGTCTGTCGATGGAGGTTCCTATGAGACGAATTTCCGCCGTAGCGTTTTTGCTGCTAAGGTCTCGCGTCTCTGGCCCAGAAAGCGAAGCCGGGTCCTATGGGAGCTGTCGCCGAAAGCGGCGCAGGCATTGCTGGTAAAGAGGGTTCCGCCAGCGGATCCGCCGTTGGCGCCACCGGCGAGGATTCAGGCGCCGGTCATTTTGAAGATCGTGATCAAAAAGGACGGAGACGTTCGCGATGTGCAACTGGTCAGCGGACATCCTCTGCTGGCTCAGGCAGCCATTGAGGCAGTGAAGCAATGGAAGTATCAGCCTTACACCAAATCCCAGATCGATTCTTTGTCCTTTCTCAGTCAGCCCCGGGGCTGGCACTTTTGAATGCCTTTTGTACCAGCGTGTAGCGGGCGGCGCCGATGAGGCCGCAGTCGTCGTTGACGATGATTTGTACAGGCATGTCGTTGAGGATGGATTCCATCCGGCCTTTGTCCAAGAACGATTGCATGAAGATCGGGTCCTGCATTTTGGGCGCGATTTTCGCCGCGATGACTCCAGCGATGTAGATGCCGCCGGTCGTCATGTAACGGAGCGCACAGTTTCCGGCTTCGGCTCCGAAGACGCTGACGAACAGCGACATGGTTTGTTCGCAGATCGCCGCCTTTCCCTCCATGGCTAACTCGGAAATCAAGGATGAGGGATCGGGCGCAGTCGCCAGCTGTTCGCCGAGCCAAGACGGTTCTTCGACCTTCTTCGCGTCGCGCAAGAAGGTGTAGATGTGGTGGATGCCAGGGCCGGAGAGGATGCGTTCGGTGCTGACGCGACCGTACGCTTTTTGCGAGTACGCCAGCAATTCGATCTGCAGCGCGTCTCTCGGCGCAAAATCAGCGTGTCCGCCTTCGCAGGCGAAGGGATGGTGGCGGAATCCGTCCCAGTAAAGGCCAGCCATGCCCAGGCCGGTCTTGGCGGAGATGACGGCGCGGTTGCCTTCAGCAGTTTCCGAGCCGGGGCTAATGGTGATGAAATCTTTCGAGTCGAGAGCGTCGATGCCGTAGGCATAGGCTTCGAGATCGTTGAGCAGGCCCACGCTCGGCAGTCTTAGTTGGGCGGCGAGTTCTTTCGCGTCAATGATCCAGTCCAGGTTGGAGATCTTGGTGCGTCCGTGACGGACCGGGCCGGCCGCGCCGAAGCAGGCACTGTGCACGGGAATGCCTTCGGAGCGGGTGAACTGCGGGAGGATTTGGGGGAGGCTCCGATAGTCGTGGCTGGGGTAGGTTTTTTCGACGACGCGGTTCAGGCGGTTGCCTTCGGTATCATAGGCAGCGAGGCGGGTGCGGGTGGCGCCGATTTCTCCGGCGAGGATCATGGCTCGATTTTCCTCCATTGGCGGTTGTCGGCCTGGAGCAGTTGCTCGGACTCGGCGGGTCCCCAGGTGCCGGCGGCATAGTTAGGAAACTTGCGCGGAGGCAGTGCCTTCCAGACATCGAGGACCGGGTCGATGACGCTCCATCCGGCTTCGACCATGTCGGCACGCTGGAAGAGCGTGGCATCGCCGATCATGCAGTCGTACAGCAGCACTTCGTATCCCGTGTAGGCGTCGGCGCCGAAGTACTTGGAATATTCGAAGCTCATGTCGACGGAACCGACGCGCAGGACGGGACCGGGAATTTTTGCCCCGAAGTTGAGGGAGATGCCTTCTACCGGCTGAATCTTAATCACCAGCGTGTTGGTGTGCGGCTTGTGGAATGGTGCGTTGCGGAAGAGCTGAAAAGGCGTGCGCCTGAATTGAATCGCGATTTCCGTGTAGCGCTGCGCCAGGCGCTTGCCGGAGCGGAGGTAGAAGGGAACCCCGGCCCATCGCCAGTTGTCGATGTTGAGCTTGAGGGCGACGAAGGTTTCGGTGCGCGATTCCGAGTTGACTCCGGGCTCGGAGCGGTAGCGCGGAACTTTTTCCTCGCCAATGACGCCTTCGCCATATTGTCCGCGCACGCTATTTTGGAGAACGTCTTCGGAGTTCAGCGGTTCGAGCGAGTGCAGCACTTTAGCTTGTTCGTTACGGACGGCGTCGGCCTGAAACGAGACAGGAGGCTCCATGGCAGTGAGGCTGAGCAGTTGCATGACGTGGTTCGGGACCATGTCGCGCAGCGTGCCGGCGTTGTCGAAATAAGCTCCGCGGAGCTCGACTCCAACCGTTTCGGCGTTGGTGATCTGTACATGGTCGACGTAGCGGCGGTTCCAGATGGGCTCGAAAATGGCGTTGTCGAATCGGAAGACCATGATGTTTTGCACGGTCTCTTTGCCGAGGTAGTGATCGATACGGTAGATCTGATTTTCCTCGAGGACTGCTTTGATGTCGCGGTTGAGGGCCTTGGCGGAATCGAGGTCGGTGCCAAAAGGCTTTTCTATGACGACGCGGCGCCAGTGTCCGTTCCCTTGTTTGGAAAGTCCCGCAGCGCCTAATTGCTGCACGATCGGAGCGAAGAACTTGGGCGCGGTGGCGAGATAGAAGAGATAGTTACCCTCGGTGTGAGATTCGGCATCGACCGCAGCGAGGCGGTCGCGGAGTTTGCCGAACGTGTTGGAATCGCCGAAGTCGCCACGCTCGTAGAAAAGCCGGCTGCGGAGCCAGTCATAGGCGGCGCCGTCGTGCGCCGGAAGAAATTCACTGACTTGCTTGCGGAAGCCCTCGACGTCGAGATCGTCGACCGAGACTCCCACGACTGCGAACGCATCGGGAAGTAGCTTGGCGTTCACCAGGTTGAACAGCGCGGGGATGAGCTTGCGCTTGGTCAAATCGCCGGCGGCGCCGAAGAGCACAAAGACACACGGGCCAGCAACTTTGCCGGCAAATTCGGGAGTTGACTCGGAAATGTCCGGAATCGTGGCGGGCATGCTGGACGCTCAATGGCTCCCCAGAGAGAAGTGGGAAGCATTCTAGGCGAAATCGGCGGCATTTCCCAGTGGGCGGCAAAGGAAAGGGAAGTTACCGAAGCCGTTTGAGTCTAAAATAGCACCGCTGCCAAGGCCCGGAGCGATTCCGGGCGGCTCCGGACACTTGGCTGCCTCAGTTGACGATACCGGTCTTTTCTAGCGATAGGTACGTCGTGGGCGCGGTGAGTTTGAGCGCCTTCAGCGCGTTCTCAAATACCGGCTGGTTCGATGTAGTGACACCGTGTTCCAAAGCGGACCAGACCTGTGGAAAGGTTTTGCGAAACTGGCTCGCGTGATGATCGTTGATGAAGTAGCCCGTATCCTGAAAACGATTCGCGACCACCCGTCTTTGCCGGCCCAGAAGCTCCAAACCCCCCCCGCCCATGGCGTGGTACTCTGCGATGTCGAGGCGAATCTTGGCGTATAGTTCGCAAAGATCGCGTTCCGTGAGGTGAATGGGATTCTCGAGACGGGTGCCGTGTTTCTTGAGGAAATGATGAGCGAGGTAGGCCCCGATCAATCCTACTTCGCTTTTGGCGCGGAACACCGCCGTGGAATGCCCTCCGGGCATATAGTAAAACCGGTTCTTGGAGCCCGGTGCGTTGTCTGAGTTGATCAGCACGGGTTTGAAGATCTTGCGGCGTTCGTCTTCCTGCACCACCGCCGAGTAGCCTTTTACGTTGTCCGGCAAAGTCACCTTGTTGGGGTCATCGAAGTTGCCGGGTCCCGGTACTGGATCGAAAGCGAAGATGTTGACCTCGATTCCAGCGGTGCCGGTGCGTGCCACAGAGAAGTAGAGGAAGTAGGCCTCTCCCTGGACTGTTCCGCAAGTCTCGAACAATCGCTCAAAAATGCGACCATGACAGACCGAACTGGGCCCGACATGGTCGCCGCATGACTTTCCCCTATATGACTAAGCGATATTTTCGGGGCAGGTCTCTCAGATTTTCCTTTAAATTTTGATCCAGCAATGAAAGCCTGTACCCATTCCCAGAAGAGGCGCTTTTCCCAAAGGGGATCGAGCGTCAGAACCTAACATTCCTTGTGCCTGGGCAAGCGTGCTTCCACCACCTGGTATACGTGGACGGGTATCCGCCAATCGTGATCGGCCGGGCGCATCCCGCATTGAGTACCTCGTTCGCTCTGGTTCCTCGATCACGTCGCTAATGAATGGGGATCCGGCTCTCTGCTTGTTTCGACGGCAGGGGATCTTCCCCGTTCTTCAAACAAGAGCCGACGCAAAGTGCGCAGATCGTTGAGGATCCTTCGACTCCGATTTACGTGCAGTTCTAGCTTGGCCAGGTTATAAACGGCAATTCGCAGGGCGTCTTGCCGACGTGAAGCCATAGAGTCTCGCTCCAGGTCACCTTCAAGCTGGTGTTTTGCCTCGGTCACGGTTTCGGCCAACAGAGCCACAAAATCATGGGCACTCTCTAGCGTCTCGAATTGATCTTCCACTCGTCGCTTCATCAAGACCTCCCGCCCCTCCCGCCGCCCGCCAGTCGGGCTGATTTGCTCACTAGAATCAGGTCAGAACCCAGGCCCAAGAGTAAACCACCCGGATCCAACGGTTTGGGCCCCGACGCCAAGCATTCATGTCGATCAGGGTTTCACGCTAACGCTTGCACGCCAAAACTCCAGCATCTATGGGCTCGTCCATAAAGTGTCCCCCTATGTTGGCGTGAAGATCCCACGAAGTTGTGCGCCGCGATGTGATTTCGGACACACCGCCGCGTGATCTGGTTTATTCCGCAACAGACGATAATCCGCGCCGTGCCGCTTCTCCAGCCAATGGCCCTGGCCAGTGCTGGTGCTGCCTTTAGTCATCCCGACTGGATCTTCAACCTGAAGTAGGACGGCGGGCCTTCGCCTACATAGGCAGCGTTCGATGTAAACTCGTGTCGCCCATGGGAAACGACCTCCGATCCCAGTCGTTGACGTCCTGGCGAAGATTCACAGGTCAGTTTGCCTTGCTGAGATGAGGAGACGGTGCTTCAGAGCTTTCAATGGTTCTGAAGCACTTTTCGCAGAACATCCCTCCGAATGTGATTCCTTTCAGCATAACCAGACCCTGATACATGGGGACCACTTTATCCCGATCTTCTCTGAGTAGACCTACGAGATGACCACAATACAGATGTGTCAGAGCCATTCAATTCCCCTTTTATTTTTACCGTGGTAAGTTTTTCGCTCACCTTGGGCATTTGTGAATTTCAGCTTTCTCGGCGGCTTCCGCAACTGTCAGCGGTGAATTGTCGCACAGAACTCCAGAAACAAACACTTCCGTGGTCTTTATAGTTGCGACGCCGCCATCGGCACCTGGCGTACTACATGCAGGGTACAGGTAGCTTGCCACTCGTGGTTGAGGAGCGCAAGTGACTCTCGTGTGTAGAGGCTGCAGCAGAGCCTTGACCTGCGGCTCTCCACTGAAGTCATCGTCGCGAAGCCGAGGGACAGGATAACAGTTCCAGTCGGATTATCAGTCCCTAGTCCTCCGGGGACGGTCATGCCCGGCAGTGTCGGGCGTGAGCTTAACTCCGGCGAGTTTCTCTTCAAGCTGGCCTGCTAGCGAAACCTGGAGGACATTGTGACGAAAAGTAAGCACAGTCCGCACATTTCAGAGAAGGCGAAGTGGGTCAGGATTCGCAACAAAACCTACTCCCGGGAAGACATGATTTGGTTTGAGCAAAAGGGGGGAGTGATTTGACTTCAACTGTGGCGGATTGGATCAGCGTTCGCAGGGAATGTCCTTTTTAATTGTTTACCCTGATAAAATAGTTGCAAATTCTATGGTGCGGAGAGATGGCCGAGTGGCTGAAGGCGCGCGCCTCGAAAGCGTGTATACCTTAACGGGTATCGGGGGTTCGAATCCCTCTCTCTCCGCCATTCCCTGCACGCGTTTTGATTCAAGGAAGGCGTATAATTCCGGTCTCTGTCATATTGATTCCACAGGGATTAGGAATTTACCAACAGCGGCTGTCGCTCACGGTTATCGCCGATAATCAACCATCCTGAAATTGGAGCATTTTCGTTAGCGTTCGGGATTTCCAGCGCTTACGAGGCGGATCGTTTCAACCACTCACGCACCTCTCCGCGTCGGACAACAGAGCCGTCAGCTATCAGCGTTCAGCCGACAAGCTGGAGCCGATTCCTCCTCGTTTGCATTGCTGGCGCGTCGGATTAAGCAAAGCTGCCACCGACGAACCACCAGGGGCTAACGACGGCTCTTAAAGAACGTTTGCAGCAACTCTGCGCTGCGACCCGCTAGCACTCCGCTGCGAACTTCCAACCTGTGGTTCAGCTGTGGATGATTCACGACCTGGATCACAGAGCGCACGGCACCGGCCTTGGGATCATCGGAGCCGAAAACTAAGCGCTTGATGCGGGCGTGTACTATCGCACCGGAGCACATGGCGCACGGCTCAATGGTAACAAACAGAGCGCAGTCTCCCAGACGATGATTGCCAACGGTCGCACCGGCTTGGCGAAGGGCAACGATTTCGGCGTGGGCGGTGGGGTCGCGGTCGATAATGTTACGGTTCCATCCGCGGCCAACGATTTCTCCGCTACCGACAACCACGGCGCCAACGGGGACTTCTCCTATCTCCAGAGCGCGCTGGGCGCAGCGGAGGGCCTCTTCCATCCAGAGTTCGTCAGGGGTAGCGGTATGGGTGGTCGGTCGTTCGTCGTTGGGCATGTTCCGTCGATCTCATATTGTACGAGGAGCTTGTTGTGGAGCCCCGGATGCCATCGCCGGCGTGGGCAGGAACCGGATCCGATTGGCTGGCGGATGAGGTCGTTAGATTGCGCTGAGCACACTGCGGACGACTTCGGGCACGACCGCGTGAATGACCGCAGGAACCACCATCCGGACCACCGGATAAGCAATGACCACCGCAGGTATCACGAGGAGAAGCCACGTCTTCGTGGGCAGGTTGTGAAAATAGGCCTTCATGGCGTCCTCCTTTGGTAGGTACGCAGCTGGGGAAAGGAAAGTTCCCCGGCCAGCAAGAAAGGCGTAAACAGGTGGGAACACAAGGAAACGCGCTGAAAACGCTAGTCGAGGAACTTGCCGATCAGCCACATGTGGCCGAAGGGGTCGAGAATCGCTCCCTGCAGCATGCGACGGATCGGCTTTGGGCCGGTGGTGTGGTGTTCGTGTTCCTCCACCGGACTGTGTTCCCTGGCTCCCGCTGCCAACGCCTGGCGGTGAACGGCGATTGGGTTATCGACAAACAGTTCGATGCGCACCGTGGTGAAGCCTGCCTTCGACGGGCCGCGGGTGCCGAAGCCTGGGGCTTCGAGAGCGAGAAAGAATTGTGCGCCGTTGACCGAAAGCCCCGCAACTACATCGGCGCCCTCTCCAAGGCGCCAAAGGAGTTCGGCGCCGAAAGCCGTTTTGTAGAACTCAATCGCGGCGCCTCCGTCGGTGACTGCCAACATCGGAGAAATCTGAGTAGGCATCGAATGTTCCTCGAAAATGCTAAACCGATGCATGATAAATGCGGTTCACAACGATCCGCAGGCCTTTTGGGGAATGCGTTTTGCCATGGTATGCTAGCCGCGTTATGGGAATGCCGAGCTTGCTGCGCAAAGTCTTTCTCGTGGACCTGCTGCAGGGGTTGAAGGTTACCTTCCGCTATCAGGATCCGAAACAGATTTATACCGAGCAGTATCCGCTGGAGCGGCCGCAGGTGGCGGAGCGTTATCGCGGGGCGCCGCGGCTCAACGTAAACCCGGACACGGACGAGACCATGTGCATTGCGTGCGATCTGTGCGCGCTGGCTTGCCCGGAGCATTTGATTGTGGTCTCGAGTGAACGCAACGAGAAGACCCGCCGCAAGGAACTCACCAACTTTACCTACGATTTGAGCCGCTGCATGTTCTGTGGACTGTGCGAAGATGCGTGTCCGACCGACGCTCTTGAATTGACGCAGGACTTCGAACTCGCCAGCTACTCGCGGCAGGGCTGGATTTGGGATCGGCCAACGCTCGAAAAGGGACCCGAGCCAACACAATACAAGAAGTAATCCGCGCCGCGCCGCGTCGCTGTTTAGAAATCCGGGGCGCGAATCTTTTTCTACCCTCCTTGCGTGTTGCCTCTAGGGCGTCTGCCGGATAACTTGGGTGACACCCCCTCATCCGACACTGAGCGTGGTTTCCGTCGTCTGCCCAACTACTGTATCCACCGGATAGCCGCCGTGGAAGCCGAGTTTGAGACTTGGAGATGAACGAAGGTTTCGAGCACAGCGCCGGGGCGATGTTCGGGGAAGGGAGGGTTTGTGTTAACTCGATCGTTTACGCTTCTCACGCTGTTGAGTTGTGCAACTTGGGGGATCGCTCAGCACACTCGTCCGACAGCGCCGCCGCCAACTAAGGCTCCAGCTCAGACGTCGACGCCAACTTTGGCGCCGCCCCCGGCTGCTACTCCCCCAGCGACCGGACCGCAACAGCAGGTGGGGTCGACACTACCATCTGCGAGCACGATTGGCCCGCCTACACCGATCACGACGAAAGCTGCGGGTGACGAAACTCAAAATCAGAATCCAAACCAAACGACGAATGGCCAGGCAACGCCGGCCCCGAGCACGACCATGCCGTCTCCGACACCGGCCGTTCCGGGGAATCCACAACCCCCCGGACCGGCCACACCAAATGTTCCGACCGCTGCGCCGTGTCTGCCGGCATCATCGGGTGCGACTGCCGCGAATACGAGTGAGCCGCCGACGAATCCGGGCATGAACGGTTCGAACTCTTCCCACTCGAATGCCACGAACACAAATTCAACCGCAACACCAGTGGGCGGGCCGAGAGGCTCGGCGAGCCCGTTGCCAACGACTTCGGGACAGGATTCAAGCGGAGCCCAGTGCCCGGCGGGCAGTGTGCCGAGTGGAGCGCAGCCGCCTTCCATGTGAATGAATCGACGGGGTAGCTTCCCCATGCGGGCCGTTTTGAAAATGGCTCGCATTTTTTTTCGCCGGGGAGGAGCTACTTGCTCTCTGCCAATGCCAATTTCTTCGTCCCGGGCAGAAATTACATCGTCGGAATCAGGGCAAAGATCACGATAGCCCTCTCTAGGTGTCGAGACGGCTCGTGGTCATCTGGGTGTTGATGAATTTTCCGGAGAGGGAACTCAGCGTCTTCTCGTCCTTTTCCCACGCAGGATTGCGTGCAACAGCAGATGCTCGCTGCGATCGGATGACAAAGGGCCGGGGTCGTTAAGCCGGTTGCTGTTGAGTCATGCAGTGCATCGCGCCTAGTCCCCAGATGAAGTCCCCGGAGTAGATTGGAAGGATTTGGCGGGTGGGGAACAGCTCAGCGAGCGTGTTGAGCGCGATGCGATCGTTGGGGCGGTTGAAGACAGGGGCGAGGACGACTCCATTGGCGATGTAGAAATTCGCATAGCTGGCCGGAAGTCGGCGGCCTTCGAAAACCACCGGCTGCGGCATTGGAAGTTCGACTACCGTGAGTGGTTTGCCGTCCTGGTCGCGGGCGGATTGCAGGCGGCGCAGGTTGGCGCGCAGAGGTCCATGGTTCTCGTCTTTCGAATTGTCCTCCACCATGGTGACGACCGTATGCTTCGACACGAAGCGCGTGAGATCGTCGACGTGGCCGTGGGTGTCGTCGCCGTGGATACCGCGCCCGAGCCAGATCGTGTGCGGGGTGCCCAGGTAATCGGCAAACGCCTTCTCATAGTGAGCGCGGACCATGTGCGGGTTGCGCTGCTGAACTTTGCTGAGCAGGCATTCTTCTGTCGTGAGAACGGTGCCGGCGCCGTTGACGTCGATCGAGCCGCCCTCAAGAACGATGCGTTCGCCCACCGCGAACGGGCGGACTTCTTCGACCTGGGCGGCTTTTGCCATGAGGCTGCCAATCTTCTCATCGTCCCGCCAGTTGGAATACTTGGCCCATGCGTTGAAGCGGAACTTCAGAGCGAGAGGTTCTTGTGGAGACAGCCGCCCTGGCTTGCCCTCCGCGGAGCCGAGGGGCCTGTCGGGTCGGACGAGGCCCGGCTTGGCATGGGTCAAGAAGATGCATCCGGAGTCGCGCAGCCAGACGCGATTCGTGGCCCAGCGGTGGAACCGAATGTTGGAGGAGAGAGCGTCGGCGCGCTCGAGCACGCGGCGCGCGCGCCGAGCAGACTTGGCGTCATTGACGATCAACTCGACACGTTCATGCTTCGCGAGATAGCGGATGATTTCGGCATAGACCCAAGGAATGGGTTCAAATTTTCCTGGCCAGTCGCCCTGATAGTGTGGCCACGCGAGCCAGGTGGCTTGGTGCCGCTCCCACTCGGCGGGCATGCGGTAACCGACCGCCGACGGAACTGCTTCCATCGGTGTCGTCGGGACCTTACTTCTTTTTTTGGATGGCGACATAACATTCCAGAATCTTGATTCGACCGGGAGGCGTGGACTTGAAGGCGTCAGTGAGGAGATAGGTACCGGCCGTCTGCTCGAGCTTCACCTGGGCCACGAATGTGGGCAGCTTTTCATCGCAGTTCTTGTCACGGAAAACGTCGATCGACAGGGGCACATTCCCGTCGAAATATTTTGGTTCAATCTGCGTCGTGCCGAAGCTGGAGAACGTGACCTTCACATACTTCTGTTTCTGTGACGGCGTCTGGAGCACAATCACTTCCTGGTTCTGCAAGGCAGAGGAATTCTTGGCATTGTGCTTCAGCAGGTCATAGGCGACGATTTTGCCGTTCAGCTTTTGTGTTTTGGCGAAGGAGACCAGGGCAAAGGCTACGAGAACGAGCGCCGTCAGGAATGCCTGTTTCTGTCGTGACAATGAGGGTTCCTAGTCTATGAGTCGGTTCGTAATGGGCGCGTAGCTGTCGATCCGGCGGTCGCGCAGGAAGGGCCAGTTGCGGCGAGTGTCTTCCATGACTTTCAGGTCCACTTCGCCTACCAGAATCTCTTCGCGATCGTGCGAGCCTTCAGCGAGCACCCGGCCGAATGGGTCGCAGAAGAACGATCCGCCCCAGAATTCGAGGCCCGCGCCAGGTGCAGACTTTCCACGCACGTTGCCGGTCTCGAATCCAACGCGATTCACGACCGCAACATACACTCCGTTGGCGATGGCGTGGGCGCGCTGAATCGTGCGCCAGGCATCATGCTGGGCAACGCCGAATTCCGCTTTCTCGGCGGGGTGCCATCCGATCGCGGTGGGATAGAAAAGCACGCTGGCTCCCTGCAATGCCGTAAGCCGCGCGCCCTCGGGATACCATTGATCCCAGCATACGAGAGTTCCCAACTTTCCCGCGCTGGTCTCGAGCGCGCGAAAACCCAAATCGCCGGGAGTAAAGTAGAACTTTTCGTAGTAGAGCGGGTCGTCAGGAATGTGCATCTTCCGGTACAGGCCGCGCAACGAGCCGTCTCGATCGAAAACCGCAGCGCTGTTGTGGTAGACGCCGGCGGCGCGCTTCTCAAACAGGGAGGCAATCAGCACAATGCCGTTGCCGCGTGCGGCTCCCGCCAGTTTCTCGCTGCTGGGCCCGGGGATCGGCTCGGCAAGATCGAACAGCGAGTGATCTTCACGCTGACAAAAATACTGTGTCTGAAAAAGCTCAGGTAGGCATACAACCTGCGCTCCGCGGCCAGCGGCCTCGGCGACACGGCTGAGCGCTTTCTCGAGATTCTGTTCCGGCTCCGGTCCACACGACATCTGGATCAAAGCCACACGAAATTGGTCAGGCGGCAATTAAGGACCCCCGCGATCAATATAGCATCGGCGGCGCCACCGTTTCTCTGCTTGTGAAGTGAGAAAACTCAACCATGCCTTTGGAAAGAGGCGCTATCGGTTTTTTTCTTTGTGTGAGGTCGGTTTGAGCTATGCCTGGCGCAGTGTTGCGAATGCACGAGCGAGGCGCGGATTACCAGCCGCCACTTTTTCCAAGCGCTGGGTCAGGTCTTGGGAAGGCATCGACCGGAGAATAGCCTCGATCGCGCGTTCAGCGTCGAGGGATTCGGTCCGAACCAGGTCGAACAGGAAGTCCATCGCAGCTTGCTGGCGAGTCAGCGCAATGGCCGAGAGCAGAAGGGAGCGAAACCACGGATCGGAGACATGGCAAAGGGGCGCGCGCAAGGCCTCAAAGCTCTCGGGAGAATGAGTCGCGGCAATTGCCAACGCCGCTTCGCCGGCGCAGTCATCGCCGGCTTCCAGAAAGCGGGCAACCCACTTAATCGCACGCACACCTTCGATCCGCAGAACGCCGTTGTAGCAGGCTCCGAGCACCTCCGGCTCGTCGCGGTCGAGCTTGGCCCGTAGACGTAGCAGCAGGGAAGCCGAAGGCGAGCCGACTTGCTCGATGGCGCGTGCAGCCTCGGCGCGAACTGCTTTATCATGGTCAGCCAGCAGGTCGAGAAGGTGTGCCAGCAGATCGGCGTCAGTGAGGCTGCGACATTGCACGAGCGCCAGAGCACAAGTCGAGCGCAGAGTGCCGGCCGTGTCCGAGCGCCCTCCCCAGACAGGCTCCATCTGGATGTGGCGCATTCCGCGCAGAAAAACCTCTGGCTCCTGGACCTCGAACGTTGCCAGTGTGCGGGCGAGGGCGTTCTTCGCCCAGACCTGGGGATCCGTCTTTTCGGGATTCTCGAAAAACCGGTCGAACGCCTTCAGCAAATCATCGGTCAGGTCGGTCAAGCTGAACTCGCGCGCCAGATCGGCCGCCTTCGCCACGATGAAGTTGTTGCGGTGACCGAGCGCCTTGCGCAGCGGATCTTTGCGAGCACCATCCGGCTGCTGCCGCAGGGAATCGAGGGCGGCGATTTGCGCTTCGAATGCTTTTTTCCCAGGCATGGTGAAAGACTTTAGACGTTCGACCTCAGCCACAGACCATCCTGGCGTGCTGGGCCTAAGTCAGGGGTCCGCCGTTACAGCATAAGCCAGGTACTGTCGGTTTCGCGCGTGGCGTCGGTTAACATGCTTCCTGTAAAGTATTGGGTCGGGAAAAACGCAATCTTTCGCTTGGAGGCTCGTGGTGAAAGGCAATCATGGCAATTCGCAAGGGCAACAAGGAGAGGGAGTCGACCGGAAACTGCACAATCCGATCGAGGATAAACTGATCCCGTTAGAGCCGCTCGATCTGGCGAAGGTAACCTCGATCGACAGCTTGGTCCGGGCAATGGCCAGGACTGCGTTTACCGGGCGCCAGCTGGGCGAAGCAGCCGATGTGCTCGAAGCCATGGCGCTCGACGAAGACGCGTTCGTCGTGATGACCTTGGCGGGGGCCATGACGGTTGCCAAGCAGGGCCTGATCATCACTGAGTTGATCGATCGAGGCGTTGTGAACGCGATCGTCTCCACCGGGGCGCTCATGGCGCATGGCTTGGTCGAAGCGACCGGGCGAGCGCATTTTCGAGCCAATCCCGAAGTTTCGGACGAAGAACTCTACGAGCAGGGATACAACCGCGTCTACGACACGCTCGAGCCGGAGCAGAACCTCGACGACGTGGAAGAAGTGATGTCGGCCGTCCTCGAAGCCTGGGATCACAACGAAGTCATGTGCTCCTACAAGCTCAACCACGCGATTGGCGCGTATCTGTCGAAGCATGCGCAGGGTCAGCGTGGAATTCTGAAGTCGGCATACGAGAAGGGCGTGCCTGTCTTCGTTCCGGCTTTTAGCGATTCAGAACTCGGACTCGATACGGCTCTGAACAACCGCCTACGGGAATCTACCGGCCGACACAAGATCCGGTTCGATCCGTTTGAAGATCTGGAACACTTTGCGGCGACCCTGCTTCGGCAAAAAAAACTCGGCATATTCACGATTGGCGGCGGCGTGCCGCGTAACTGGTCGCAGCAGTTTGGGCCGTTCTGCGAATTGAGGCATCGCCGTCTGGGAGAGAATGTGCCGCTGAAGCGCTATCACTATGGGCTGCGGATTTGCCCGGAGCCGGTGTACTGGGGCGGGCTCTCGGGCAGTCCTTACAGTGAAGCCATCTCCTGGGGAAAGTTCGTACCCCCGGCGGAAGGCGGAAGGTTCGGCGAGGTATTCGTAGATGCGACCGTCGGCCTACCCATCATTGTCGCCGCCGTGCTCGAGCGCCTTGATAAATCCAAAAAGGGCGGGGCACGAAAGACGAGTAAGGCCGGAAATCGAAAATAGGACCTACGCAGCGGGCACAGAATCCCGCGCGCTTGCGTTTTCCTTCGCCAAATGGCTGCCTGATGACGTCGTCTCCCAGACGAGCCAGGACGGTCTGTTCCTGCTCATGGGGGATCCTGTCGGTCCTTTCGGACACAATGCGGCCACTCCCAGACTTCGGATCGGAACAGCGGTGGTCTTGGCGTTGACTTGGAAGTGTGGGAGGGTGAGATGGGTTGCGAGCGTTCACCAGCCTTTGACATGTCGCCGTCAGGAAAATCAATTTGACAGTGGGTAATGAGTTATTGCGATCTTTACAATAGTTATTCCGCAGTAGGAGAATCCGGTACAGTCCCAGAGCGGTTGCGCGTGATTGTTCACGCGAACCAACATCGGAGTTCCTCATGCCAGGTCTGAAAAAGAGCAAAGTAGAGCCACGAAGTGAACGACCGCAAATACCCGGGTACGGCATTAGCAAGAGCAAGAGCGGGATGTTGCCTTGGGAGTGGGCCGTCAAGACTCTCACCGAGTCTCGCGAGTTCTGGATCGTCACTGTACGTCCCGATGGTCGACCCCATGCCATGATTATTTGGGGTTTGTGGTTCGAGGGTGCGTTTTGGTTCGGCACAGGCAGCAAGACCCAAAAGGCACGCAACTTATCCAAGAATCCAAACTGCATTGTGGGCACTCAGAATGCCGCTGAAGCGGTGATTCTGGAAGGTGTCGCCGAGCTGATCACAGACCCGGCTGTTAGGAAGAACCTGGAACCAGCATCGCTTAGCAAATATGGAATGAGCGGCGGTGACGGTTCTGAACCCCTCTACCGTGTGCGCCCGAGCCGTGTATTCGGCCTTATAGAAAAGAGCTTCCCGAAAACTGCGACGCGTTGGACATTCGATTGAGTCGATGAGTGCAATTTTTCGCAGTTGACGAATGCGTTGTGTCATCGTTCACGTCTGAGCGTCGAATGAGCAAACCCCAGGACAGGGCGGTGAGTCGCCAAGCTGCGGGGCAGACGCTGGCCAGACTGTCGCCTCACAGGACGCACGAGTCAAATTGGCTCAAGGCTCTGCTCTGCGTGCTTGGATTGCATCGCTGGTACCATCCGGACTTGTCAGAGTTGGTTTCGGAACAGGGGATCCGATTTTGCCACGGGTGTTCTGCAGTCAGGTTGCCACGACGACGGTTGGGATAGAATCCGGATGCGCCCGCTGTGCGCGGATACTGACCACGCTTATCCTTTCGGTCGCCAGGCGGGTTCAAAGTTGCCCAGTGTTGCAGCCGTTGAGAGCGGGTCGCTCTGCGAACACCGTGCGATCTCTATCGGATGGTTTGCTCACGATATTGCTTTGGGAGAAGACCGACTACGCGTCGGAACACCCTCGGGCGAGAGCAGACCAATATGGCGAGAACAGACTGAAGCTGGCCAAGTTCGCGGAATCTATCACCCGTCTTTACACAACCGGCCAGGGCGGGAAATAATCGGAAGAGCGTCATGGCGACGTTACGCCTGCCATCACGGACACCCGATACAATGCGGCTGCTACAACCAGCACATGACAGAGTCCACAATCAGTTCGGACGCTTTTGAGGCAATTGTGCAGTGGGCATACAGCACACTCCCGCAGAAGATCAGGGACTTACCGGATTTTCCTGGAATACAAGTCGTAGACGAACCACCTGATGATGTACTGAAGGATACCGCCAAACGGAACAATTGGCCCAAGGGCACGGAGATGCTAGGGTTGTACAGTGGTATCCATCGCACAGAGCGGCAATACTTTCAGACGACGATAGCTCCTGATCTAATCTTCGTTTTTCGCGGCCCAATTTTGCGATGTTCGAAAGGAGATTTGCGGGCGGAAGTGAAGCGAGTGGTTTGGCATGAGGTCGCGCACTGGCTGGGCCACAACGAGGAGGAGGTCCGGGACCTCGGCCTCTCGGCTTCCTCGCCCGGCGCCGAGGCTCAGGATCTCTGAAAATCAAGAACGCTCGCATCGTTCAGCGCGGTAATGCCGTCAGGTTGGAGCGATGGGCGCCCGCCCGATCGCGCGTGAGTTTCATCAGGGTTTCGTGAGTACCGATCGATTCCGGACCGTTTGAGTGCTCCTCCGGCTTCAACCGGGAATATCTGCCAGCGCTGTCAAGAATCCACGCCTGTCTTCGATCGCGAAGAGAAATGTCGAGGATTTCCCATAGTTTCTTCTTAGGACCAGGGGCAAGGATTGGAGCGATCACTTCGATCCGTTTGGAAAGGTTTCGGTACATCCAGTCCGCCGAACCGATAAAAAATTCGCCGTCGATCGGGTTCTCTTGTCCGCTGGCAAAATGAAAAATTCGAGAGTGCTCAAGAAAACGTCCAATGATGGATCGTACGCGGATATTTTCCGTTCGGCCCGGGATTCCTGGACGCAAGCAACAAAAGCCGCGAATAATCAGGTCGATCGGCACGCCGCCTTGGGAGGCCTCACAAAGGGCGTGGATCATCTCTGGATCTTCCAGTTGATTCATCTTTGCCACGATCCGGGCCGGTCGACCGTCCCGATGGTTCTGCACCTCGTGATGGATCAGTTCCAGCAGGCGTGGGCGCATGGTATCTGGCGCGACCAGAAGAGCGCCACATTTAGGAGCATGCGAACGGCCAGTCAAATAATGGAAAAGGTTGACCACGTCATCGGCCAGCAGGGGATCGCAGGTCAGCAGCCCGACATCGGAGTACAGTCTCGCGGTCTTTACATGATAGTTGCCCGTGCCAATGTGAACATAGCATCGCAGACCGCTCGCTTCGTTGCGGACCACAAGCGCAATCTTGGCGTGAGTCTTAAGACCAGCTATTCCGAAAGTGACATGCGCACCGACTCGCTCCAACTCCGCCGCCCAGTGCAGATTGCGTTCCTCGTCGAAGCGAGCCTTGATTTCCATCACGCAGGCCACTTGCTTCCCGTGTTCCGCCGCTCGGATCAGTGATTTGACAAACGGAGTATCGTTGCCCACACGATAGGCAGTCATCTTGATGGAGACTGTTTGCGGGTCGTCGGCTGCCGTACTGATGAAGTGTTCGATGCTTCCGTCGAAGCTGTCGTAAGGATGATGGAGCAGCACGTCGCCGGCCTGAATCGCGGCGAAGAATGCAGCGCTAGTTTCGGGCAGCGACGGATGTTGCAGGGGAATCCAGGGACGATCGCGGAGTTCGGGAAGGGGTAGGGTCGCGATCTCAAACAGCGTCGTGTAGTCGACCTCCTCGGCCATGTCGTACACATCAGTCGCGCTTAGTTGGAAGCGGTCGCGTAGCGACTGCTTGATCGCAGGATCGGCTCCCGGGCCAAACTCGAGGCGAACGATGGGTTCGTAACGACGTTGCCGAATCTGTTCCTCCACCAACTCCCGAACGCCAGCCGAAGAATCATCGTCGCCTCCAACTTCCGCATCGCGTGTAATCCTTAACAGAGACACGCCCGAAATCGTCATTCCGCCGTAGAGTTTTTGGATGTTGCCGCGGATCACTTCATAGAGAGGAACAAACACTTTTTGACTCTTTTCCAGATCGGAGGTCAGTGGCACCCAGTTCTTCACAACCCCTGGAACTTTCACCCGAGCGTAGGTAAGTTCGGGACGTTCCGGATCCTGCAAACGAAATATCAGAGACGTGGACAAGTTCGAGAGAAAAGGAAAAGGGTGCTCCGGGTCGATGACCAACGGCGTGAGAGCCGCAGAAACACTCGAGTCGAAATAGTCGCTGCCTTCTTCCCGCTGGCGAGCCGTGAGTTCGTCCCAGTGGCGCAATAGAAGTCCATGCTTCGCCAGACCGGGAATCACGCTTTGGCGGTAACAATCAGCTTGTTCCGCAAGCATGGGGAGCAGCTTCTCCCTCAATTGTTCGAGGAGGGCCCGATGTTGATCGCCGGTTCCTTGGCGCAAAACCGAGACCCGCTTCATGAAAAACTCGTCGAGATTCGAGGTAAAAATAGCAAGGAACTTCGCCCTTTCAAGCAGCGGCGTACGTTCATCGAGTGCCTCAGCCAGAACCCGTTGATTGAAATCGAGCCAACTAAGGTCGCGATCCGTCCAGATCGCCGACAGGTCGTCGGGCAGGCGAGTATTTAGCGCTCCATGATCACCAATCGAGGCGACGGCAAGTGCAGTCATACGGTACTCCTGGTGGCGTGGCCCATATACGGAGGTTTCAGCGCCACAGGTGCGAGAGGACCGATAAACTAACTCTCAGCTTTGAGAGAATGCCTGATCGTGGGGGTCTCAAGCGAAGAACCCGGCCGGGGCGCTTCCTCGGCGACAGAAATAAAGCTTAAGGGATGCCTGCAAGAAGAGCAATCAATTCGCAAAATATTAACAGTTTAGGCTGGTTCTCGGTGATTTAGCTAAGCCGTCTAACGCTTCCGTAATGCAGGAGATTCGTCGAGCCTGCACGTAGCCAGTCGTCCTTGCTCCATTGACGTGCTAGCGAGTGCAGGAAAGCCAATTACATCTCCTACAGCATAGATGTGGGGAACTGCTCTAGAAGGTTGCGCTGACTGTAACCTTACCTCGATCTCCCGTCGAGACGCCCGCTTGCCGATAAGTTCATTTGATCCTATTTGCCTGGGGCCCTATGGTATACAAAACCACCGGCAGCGCCGAAGTTGAAAACAGAGACTCGATCCTGCATGCTGACGTTGTCTTTGAGGGTGTAGTTGCGCATAGAACACGATCCGGGCCAGTTTGCGAAAATAGAAGTAGGAGCTTGAAGCGATCTGAATGTATCTTTTCAGCGCTCAGTGCATCAACAGGCCGTTGGGCGATGTTGGGTAACGCGATCCATGCCTAAGACAAGAGAAGAGATCCGCCTTGCGGAGTCACGGGAACGAAAAAAGCACTGGAAACGATGGGGGCCGTACCTCAGTGAGCGCGCCTGGGGCACAGTGCGCGAGGATTACAGTACTTCTGGAGATGCCTGGGAGTACTTTCCCCACGATCATGCGCGCTCGCGAGCGTATCGCTGGAATGAAGACGGCCTGGCGGGAATTTGTGATCGGCACCAGTTGATTTGTTTTGCCCTGGCGCTATGGAACGAGCGTGATCCGATTTTGAAGGAACGTCTCTTTGGCCTCACCGGTAACGAGGGGAACCACGGCGAGGATGTCAAGGAATACTACTTTTACCTCGACAATACGCCCACGCATTCCTATATGAAGTTTCTGTACAAATATCCTCAACTGGAATACCCCTACACGCAGCTGGTTGAGGAAAACCGGCGGCGTGGGAAAAGGCAGCCGGAATACGAACTGCTTGACGCTGGCCTCTTTGATGACAACCAATACTTCGATGTTTTTGCCGAGTACGCAAAGGGCGATGTAGATGACATTCTCATAAAACTCACAGTCATCAATCGCGGGGCGCAGAGCGCGCCGCTCCGGCTCCTGCCGACGATTTGGTTTCGCAACACCTGGTCATGGGGAAGGAACGATGTCCGTCCCGTATTGCGCGAGGTGCCGGGAGCAATCGAACTCGATCAGCCTACCCTCGGCAAACGCTGGCTGTACTTCGAAGATTCTCCTGAATTGCTGTTCACCGAGAACGAAACGAATATCCAAAGACTCTTTGGGGCAGAAAACCGCTCGCCGTACGTCAAGGATGGCATCAATGACTATGTAGTCGACGGAATCAGATCGGCCGTATCGGCTGAGCCATCCGGGACTAAGGCCTCCACACATTACAGGCTGGAAATTGCAGCCGGAGAGAGCATCTCTTTCAGGCTGCGCCTGACCGATCTTGAATTTTCCCATGCGTCCCAGTCAGCGTTTGACGATTTTGATCGGCTGTTCTCCCTGCGTGAGCGTGAAGCAGATGAATTTTACGCCACTGTTATTCCACAGAATCTGTCGGCCGATGCGCAGAATGTGATGCGCCAAAGTTTTTCGGGAATGCTCTGGTCCAAGCAGTTTTACCACTACGTTATCAAGACCTGGCTTGAAGGCGACCCCACCAACCCGTCTCCCCCCTCAGCACGGCTGAACGGCCGTAACAAAGAATGGCCCCATCTTTACAATGCCGATGTCATTTCGATGCCCGACAAGTGGGAGTATCCCTGGTATGCGGCATGGGACCTGGCCTTCCACTGTATTGCGCTTGCGCTGGTCGATGCAGATTTTGCCAAAGAGCAGCTCGCGCTCTTGGTTCGCGAGTGGTACATGCATCCTAACGGACAACTACCCGCGTACGAGTGGTCCTTCGGAGACTGCAATCCGCCAGTTCATGCCTGGGCGGCGTGGCGAGTCTATAAGATCGACCAAAAACGCAAGGGAAAGGGCGATCGTGCGTTTCTGGAGCGAGTGTTCCACAAGCTGCTGCTCAACTTCACCTGGTGGGTGAACCGCAAAGACGCTGACGGTATGAACATTTTCCAGGGCGGCTTTCTCGGCCTCGATAATATCGGGGTCTTCGACCGCAGTGCTCCGTTGCCCACCGGCGGTCATATCGAACAGTCCGATGGGACCAGCTGGATGGCGATGTATACCCTCAATCTGTTGGCCATCGCTCTGGAGTTGGCCCGCGAAGCTCCGGCCTATGAGGATGTGGCCAGCAAGTTTTGGGAGCATTTCATCTACATTGCGCACGCAATGAGCCGGCGTGGACTCGACGGCTCGGGACTGTGGAACGAAGAGGATGGATTCTTTTACGACGTTCTCAAGCTGCCCGACGGTAGCAAGCACCCCATGCGCATCCGTTCGATGGTCGGCTTGATTCCCCTCTTCGCAGTTGAGACTCTCGAGCCCGAACTTCTGGAGCGACTGCCGGGTTTCAAGCGGCGCCTGGAATGGTTCATCGACAATCGTCCGGACCTGACTGGGAATGTGGCTTGTATGCGCACTGCTGGCGCCTCCGAACGCCGCCTGTTGTCCATCGCCAACGGTGAGCAGCTGCGCCGAATCCTTCGGTTCATGCTGGACGAGGAGGAGTTCCTTTCCCCCTACGGAGTCCGGGCGCTCTCTCGGTATCATCTGGAGCATCCCTATGTTTTTGGCGTGAATGGCACGGAGCACCGCGTTGACTATCAGCCCGCGGAGTCTACAACCGGACTGTATGGTGGAAACTCGAACTGGCGGGGGCCGATCTGGTTCCCTGTAAATCTCTTGTTAATCGAGTCGTTGCAGAAGTTTCACCATTATTTGGGGGACCAGTTTACGGTTGAATTCCCAACTCGCTCAGGAAACATGTTGACACTTTGGCAGGTTTCGGCGGAGCTTTCCCGACGCCTGGTGAGCATTTTTCTGCGCGACGTACACGGCCGACGTCCGGTGAATGCGGATCTTGAAAAATTCCAATCCGACCCGCACTGGCGGGACCTGATCCAGTTCTATGAATACTTCCACGGAGACAACGGTAAAGGGCTCGGAGCAAGCCACCAAACCGGCTGGACTGGCGTGGTTGCAAAACTCATGCAGCAGAGCGGAGAACGCCGCAGGAAACACTCGCGTGGAGGCTCTTTCAACGCCTATGTAAGTTGAAAGGGCTATAGATGTTTTGTCCGGAACCTGCATTTCAGGCGTTTCCATGGCGGACGCCGTCTCGCAGTCCTTCACGTAAGCCTTGGCTTGTCGCAATGAACGCGTCGAAGCCCATCTTTATGCGTCGCGGGCTGCGTGGTTTTGTCGGGGGCGCCTTGCTCGCGGGGGGATTGCGGATTTTGCGAACATCAAGGTTGTGTCGCCATGGCCAGCTTTAGCGCTTCGATCTCCTTGCGGGCCGCGTCCGCTCGCGTACCGGTAGGTTCTTCCTCGAGGAGGGTCTCCAGTTCTCGAACGGCATTCTGTCCCTGATTCTCCATTTCAAAGGCCAACGCCGCGACCCGGTGAGCAGTAGCATGCGGCTGTTCGAGCAAATGCGCCTTACGGCTGGTCGCGATGGCTGAGTCGAATGCCCCCCCCATGAATTCCGAATAACACAGAAGCACCATGGCCACCATATCGTGGGAGTTCAGGGCGACAGCCTTGTTCAGGGCAGTTTCGGCCGCCGGATATTGGCCCTCGCGGATATCCAGTTTGCCGAGATTCAGATAGGCGAGTTCGAGGTTTGGATCCAACCTGATCGCTTTTTGCAGTGCCTCATTCTCTCGCGCCGCATCCCCGAGACGGGAATATATCGCTCCCAGATTGTTGTAAGCCATGGCGTATTGCGGGTAAATCGCAATTGCCTTGTTCAGTTTCTGGATTGCGCCCTGAAGCTCCTGCTTACGCATCATTTCAACCGCCTTGTCGAGTTGTTTCCGGGCTCGAAGAGGAATGGCCAGATTCGACGCGGACACAAGGGAGTTGCCTGGAGTGCCGCTTTTGTCTGATACGGTTGTACGCTTCAGCTGTACCTCGAATTCCGCTGGACCCCGCGAAGAAACGTAAATGTTGCCGACAACGTCGGCAGTGGTGAGGTCTCTCCCCGAAACGTTTATGTGGTAGTAGCCTTCCTGCACATTGCTAAAATCGACTTCGCAACGATCATTCGGCGAGCCTTCAACGAACACTCCGTTGTGAGACGAAAGCATTACGTGAGCCAATGCATCACATGTCCCGTCGGCAAATGTGACCTGCAGGCGCACGTGCTGAACGGTAGTGCCAAAGTCGCGCTGAGCTAAGGCGGCAGATAGCGAAAGGAGAACGAACACCAACACACGACCCTTCATAACAACCTCCAATGACGCTTTCAAGACCAGCCTGTCGCTTGTTATCGAAAGCAACATGGCTCATGGGAGAAATCGCGGAGTCAGACGCATTGGAAGAAACTTGGATAGCAGGGAGTAACCGTTCGTCACCCAGATTTCTTAAATTTGTGAATTACGAAACATCGACAAACTAGACACACGATTGTCGGGGTACTGTCTTGAATTGTTGGTGTCTCCTGCGGAGATCGAGGCATCCTGGTTGACGCGAGACAAGAGCACAAACAAAAACATCGGGGAAGCGTCAGGCTCGATGGTGCCGGGCCTGAGCGGCGGGAACCGAGGCTCACGCAAGGTCAGACTCCTCGCGAGACGTCACGCGAGACACCCGCGCTACTGCTGGCTACGGCTGAGCCGGCGTAGCACGTCAACCCTGCCATGATGCCAAGGAGTGCGATTTTGCAACCGCTACGTTTTCATTGAATCGCTTCGAGGGGCGCAAGCGGAGCAATAGTTCTAGCGGTTATTCCAATCATCGACTGTGCTCAGGTCAAGGGCGTCATCAACGCCCAGAGTGACCACCGCGAAAGTGAAGACCGTTGTGTCGGGTTCAAGGTGTCCGCCAAAGGCGCGATCTGGGTTCGCGAGCGTGATATGTGCATGAACTCTGGCGCCAATCACGACTCCACTCATGCCAAGGATATCAGCGGGCATGGTGGGATCTTTAACCAAGATGTCTTTGGGAGGAAGGTCGAGATGGAACGAGAACAGTCGCATGAACCAACGGCGCCGCCTCTCCAGAATGTCAACAAAGCTAGAAAGGTCAAGAATCGCAGCCAGGAGGCGAAGCGGCAGGCGTTCTAACGAATGAGCGGTGTCGATATAACGCAAATCGATGCCATCGGGGTGGAAACGGTAGAAGTGGTGCTCAGCGAATACGGTCCCGATTTGAGCCGCTTCCCCACGGAGAAAGGGTTCGTCTCCCATGCCACCCTGGCGCCGCGTGTGCCCAAAAGCGGAGGCAAGCCACTGAAAAAGAAAAAGCGGAACAGCGCTAGCACACGCGTGGCGGCGGCTTTGCGCATGGCGGCGGTGTCGCTGCGCCAGAACCGGACCGCCCTAGGAGCGTACTATCGGAGAATCGCGCAACGCCGCGGCGGAGATATTGCTGTCTTTGCGACCGCCAGGAATTTGGCCACCCTGATTTACCGGCTCCTGCGCTGGAGTCAGCCGTACATCGACGAAGGCGCAGCGGCATATGAAAACCGGTATCGCCTGCAGCGCATCGGGCGCTTAGCGGCTACCGCCAAAGAACTTGGCTACCAGCTGACTCCCGTAACAGCTTGATATCAAGATTAAGAGGAGCGAAGTCACAGAGCAGGGAACGGTTCGGGATCCTATGGCAGAAATGTTGTGGAAGGTGTCCTAAGGATTGCTGGTCGAGAAACCCGGAATCAACTGGCTGCTTCTTGTTCAGATTCAGGTTGCTCGGCATCTTGACTGCCGGTGCGCATGCGTCGATAGAGTGGAGCAAGAATGCTATTTTCAAGTACTTCCGACTCAGCCTGAATCCAATCCTCTAAGTCCTGACCCTCGACCTGGCCACGTGTCTCATAAATCTGCTGGGCGCGGGAGCGTACTTTGCGCTCAACCATCTGCACCATCAGGGCCTGTTGCTTCTTTCTTCTTGTTTCGATGTCCACTACTTGCTCCTCGCTAGGAGGCGGTCCCCAGATTCCAACTCCTCCATCATAACCCATTGCTGTTAACGGAAGATTACATCCGGCTAGGGTTAGTAGTTACTAAAGTGCTACAACCTTGGATGCATGTCGCGTCGCTAAGATTCATCGATTCAACAAGTTAGTTCAGAGCTCAGTAAAGCGGTTTGAACACCTCCCCCAGCTTGCGCAGTCATCTCATCCTCCCTGGACTTGACCGAAATCTATAGCGCCCCAAGCCCCACTCAGCACCCCCAGTCGAATGTACCCGCATCGGTGCCCGCAGAGGCCGTAGCCTTGCGTCAGGGCCGAGCCCAGGCCGCAATGGTTGAAGTATCAGACGAATCCGCGACTGCCAAGGGCCACGGAATTTTGCCGTGCCAGCCGGCGGAGGGCCTCCAGATCTCGACCTTGATATTGGAATCGTAAGTCGGCCAGCAAGCGACAGATGCGCGGTTTTGTATGGCCCTCGCAGTAGCGGTTTTGATCTGGCAAGACGACGACCGTCGAAGGCCAGCGCCGTTCTCACTCAAACTTTAATCGAAGATCAGCACCGCTGACGCAATCACCGTGGTCCACAGGCCGCGCTTGTCACCGACAGCCGACTGCGTCACGTTCGCAGTGCGGACAATTTTGTTTGACAGGCGATAGATCTGCTTTTTCTCGTCCCAGGAGCGGTCGGGGTCGAATTCAACGTTCAGCGTGGTGGCAAGCATTTCAGCGGCGAGTTCCTCGGCATATTCGCCGGCGGAATCTTCGGTCTCGCCGAACGAATGGTGCTCGCTGAGATAGCCGTAAGTATTGCGGTCGGCGGGAATGGCTACCCCGATGGACGAGGCCAGCAGGCGGTGAGGTTCGCGGGTGGAATTCTCGGCGACGACAGCAAAGACCACCTCGCCGGGATGCAGATACTTCACACCCTCTTTGCGCGCCAAGAGCTTACAGTTTGGTGGGAAAATAGAGGAGACGCGCACCAGGTTTTGCGCGGCAATCCCAGCGTCTCGCAGTGCCAGCTCAAACGACGTCAACCGCTCGCGGTGTTTGCCTACGCCCTTGGTAAAAAAAATCCGCCTCGGAACCATGTCTTTACCCAATTCGCTGATCCTCCCGCAAAGGAAATTTGATTGTTAAGAATGCACAATCTAACACATTGGGTTGTAAAGCAAATATGAATTTCGGGGAACTGACAAAAATTGAGAGCGTCTGCGACTTCGGGGGAGCAAGCGAGGGAACCTTCCGCGGGGCCTTAGTTTCTGGAACAGCCGGACCTCGGACCCCAGCAACGAGTAAAGTTGCTGAGGTCTCAGGTCAGAAGTCTGGCGCCACTTGGTTACTCTGCCGCTTTCACCGAACTCACGGTGATGGTGTTGTCTTTTTCGTTGCCGGTGACGGTGGCCTTGGCTCCGGCTTGCTTGTCGAGAGTGGCCAGCGCGGCCTTGTCGGAGGTTTCAAGCGTGTAGACTTTGTCGCCTACGACGAGAGCATACTTCGATCCCTTGGAGACGCAGCCCCGGGTGCATTCGGCCGCCGGCCCCATGTGCTTGGCGCCACACATCGCATCACTGACGGTTCCCGTGAAGGCCTTGTCACTGGCAGCGAAGGCGGAACTTGCAACCAGCCCCGCAATCATCAACACGCTGACGAGTACAAATGCAACTTTCTGAAATCGAGCATTCATTCCGGGTTTCTCCTTTTTCTCTTTGGTAGGCTGGAACCCTCCCGGTAACCGGTAGACGGGCTCCTGCCAAACGGATGCAATGGTTGCCTAGAAGTTACAAATTTACGGCCAAAAAGAGAAGGCGGAGACGCGCCGGCGATCTCCCCCCAACCCGGATGGCGCTTGGGGAGGGCCCGGGCGAACCCACAAACGAGGCCTGAAATCGCCGAGTTCATGATCTCCGCAGCCTGCTCACACTTGCCGCCGTCAGCGATATCGATCAATGCGAACCAAAAATTGCGGTACCGTGTGCACAAAGACTACCGAATCTTCCAAACTGAAAGTTGACTTCCGGCTAAAGGCCCGCTAAGAGTACTCCGTGTGCAGGTGGATTGAAAAAAGATCTCCGACTCTGTTCCAAAACCGAACAAACCTGCAAGCGGCGAAAACTAAGGTGCCTACCCTACTTCGGCGCCTTGACCGAGTAGACGAGGTCCACGTCGACGGTCTTGTCCCGGACGTTGGCGGTTACGTGGGAAGCCACGTCCCAATCAAAGTTTGCAGGTAGCAGCTTCTGAGCGGCGGGCAGGTATTCGCTGAGGTAAGTAGCGTCGTAGACTTCGCCGGGGCGAATCTTCCATGCATTGCGAAGTTTTGCAGTGAGGCTATTGTCGAGGCCCCGAAACTCCAGCTCCCCCATATGATAGACGTATCCTTCGTTCACTTCGAGGTGAATGACTGCGGTGCCCGCCGCGTCATCGAAGTTTGCCTCGGCCTTGACAGTTGCAGTGACGTATCCCTTGGAACCGTAGAGTTTCTGAATCTCCTTCAAATAGTCTTGCAGTCGTGCAGTATTGGCGGGTTCCCCCGGCTTGGCAACGACCATTTTATCGAGGGCGTCGGAAGAGAACTCATGATTGCCCGACCATTCCAGACTCTTCAACTTGTACTGCTGGCCGGGTGTGACGGCGAACGTGACATCAACAACCGTCTGATTGCGTAGGGCCTCGTCGGATGCGGCTGCAGGAAGCTTGACTACTTTGGGCTGAGGCTCACCGAATGTGGCTTTCAGGAAGCCGCGTGCGTGAAAGACAGGAAGCAGCTGACGCTGCACAAGCGCTTGGAGGCGAACGCGCGAGTACTCGCGGTCGAACAGTTTATTCGCAGCCTCTTCGAGCGCCGGCAGTTCCGCCTCGCCGACACCAGTGAATTCGATGTGGCGCACGGTGATGACGGCGTCGGAAACCTGGTAGAGGATTGATTCCGGCAGACCCTCCACGGCCGCGGCGCGCGTGTACTCGACGTGTCCCGGGATGCCATTTTCCACGAGCATGGCCTGGAGCACATCGGAAACCTGATCGGCCAGACGGCCGGAAAGCGGCACGGTTCCGTCGAATAGCGGTGCACTCTCCTTGATGCGCTTCAGAAGCTCTGCATCAGAAAACCACACGAAGTCTTCAAACCGGACGGGCGCAAATTTTGGCGCGTCGATGACCTGGAACTCGAGCTTTGTGCCCTCTGACGAATAGGAGAACTTGTAGCCGACGTCGCTGAAAGCGCCCGTATCGCCGAGGCGGCGAGCGGCTTTGTTGAAGTCATCTTCCACGACCGGGGTGCCGACCCGCAGGCCGCTTGCGGCGGCGATGGCGGCCTCGGGGAACCGCTGGCTCCCCGTGACCGTAATGGAAATAAGCGGTCGCGCCGTGTCGGAAGCTTGCGGCGCCGACTTTTGGGCGTGCGATAGCGTGGCTATCGCGGAACAGCAGCTTGCGGCAAAGACCAGGCAAAATCCCAATCTGGAACGAGCTTTCATCATCGGACCGGCGTCTGCACCAATTCTTGCGTGGATTTGTGCTTTACCGCAATGTCGATGAAAGCCAGCGCGGCGCGGCTCAGCGCTTTGTCTTTTCGAAAGACCAGTGCCAGATCACGGCGAACCCTCGCATCAGCAATCGGGATGGCAGAGAGAGCTTTGGCGCGAACGTCATCTTCGACGTTGGAACGAGAAATGAAGCCGATACCGACATCGGCGGCCACAAATCGCTTCAGCAGTTCGCTCGAGTCGAGTTCCATGGTGAAGTTAGGCTTCAGCCGCCGCTCGTGAAACAGTTGCTCGATGGCATCGCGCGTGTGTCCTGCTTTGGGAACGATCAGCGGGAACTTGGTAGCGTCGGCGATCGAGGCCTGCTTCAGCTTTCCCAGCGGATGCTGGGGTGGCGCTATCAGAATCAGTTCATCGCGGTGGATAAGTACGACGGTAAGGCGGTTGTCGTTCACTGGAAGTGAGACGACGCCAAAGTCCACAGAGTTGTCGATGATCGATTCAAGAACCTTGGCGTAATCGGCGCGTTTGATGTTGACCGAGACGTCGGGATACTGCTTTTTGAAGTCGGCGAACACGTAGGGAAGAATGTGCAGGCAGGTCCCCTCGTTCGCACCCACGATTATCTCCCCGCGGGGCACGCGCTCCATCTCGGCGATGGCGACCATCATGGCCTTGCGGGCGTCGAGCGTATCTTCCACGTACTTGAGGAAGGCCTTGCCGGGCGCAGTAAGCGAGACTTTGCCGCCGGAGCGGTCAAACAGCTTGGCGCCGACTTCCTCCTCGATGCCGCGGATCTGCGACGAAATCGCCGGCTGTGTGCGGAAGCGCTTCTCCGCCGCCCGCGAGAACGAGGCATGGCGCGCCACTTCGAGGAACGTCTCCAGCTGGTCAAAATCCATAAGAGCAGGGGCCAGAGCTCAGGGGCCAGAGATCAATGGCAATGTGCCAGGCATAATCCGAATGCTGACCCCTGGCCCCCGATCCCTGCCCCCTGAAGTATAAAGTCCGCTTTATCCCGCCTATAAGAACAATCGAATTGCGACTGGTAACGATGGGCATTACACTCTTCAGTCCTGTATAACGCGACCGATTGTAGCAGCCGGGTGCCCCATCTTTGCCGCTTCCGCAAAGGTGGGGATTTTCATGGGCATCTAGCCAACCGATCTCGCGATTTCTTGCGGAGCACCCGCCCAAGGAGCCTTCATGGCCGACGCTAAGACAGTCCTCGAATTCGCCAAGAAACACGACGCGAAGATGCTCGACCTGCGCTTTACCGACATTCCCGGCCTCTGGCACCACCTGTCCTATCCGATTGAACAGTTGACGGAGGCGTCCTTTGAAGACGGATTCGGCATCGATGGCTCGTCGATCCGGGCCTGGGCGGGCATCCACGAGAGCGACATGCTGCTCATGCCCGACGCCCATTCTCACCTGCTCGATCCATTCACCGAAGTGCCGACTCTGGTGCTGGTGTGCGACGTGGTCGATCCGGTGACCAAGCAGCGCTACGACCGCGACCCGCGATACATCGCGCGCAAGGCAGAACTGTATCTGGCTTCGACCGGCATCGCTGATACGGCTTACTTCGGGGCCGAGGCTGAGTTCTTCATTTTCGACAACGTTCGCTTCGATCAGCGTGAGCAGTATGGTTATTACTACATCGATGCCGAGGAAGGACGCTGGAACTCGGGCAGGGAAGAGAACAATCTCGGCTACCGTCCCCGCTATCGCGAGGGATATTTCCCGGTCGCTCCCACTGACCACTATCAGGACTTGCGCACCGAGATGGTCCTCACGATGCAGAGCTGCGGCATCGAGGTGGAATGCCATCACCATGAAGTTGCAAGCGGCGGCCAGACCGAGATCGATCTGAAGTTCGATTCGCTGGTGCGCTCGGCGGACAAGATGCTGCTTTACAAATACATTGTGAAGAACGTGGCCAACCGTAATGGCAAGACGGTCACGTTCATGCCGAAGCCCATCTTCGGCGACAACGGCAACGGCATGCACACGCATCAGTCGTTGTGGAAGGAGGGCCATCCGCTGTTTGCCGGCGACGGCTACGCCGGGCTTTCCCAGGTTGCCCTATGGTACGTCGGCGGATTGATTAAGCACGGACCGGCACTCTCGGCGATCATCGCTCCGACGACCAACTCCTATAAGCGTCTCGTACCGGGATTCGAAGCGCCGGTGAATCTTGCGTATTCTCGGCGAAATCGCTCCGCGGCCTGCCGCATTCCGATGTACTCCGCCTCCAGTGATGCCAAGCGCGTCGAATTCCGCCCGCCGGACGCGAGTTCGAATCCGTATCTGGCGTTTGCCGCGATGCTCATGGCAGGCCTCGACGGCATCGAGAACAAAATGGACCCGGGACAACCGCTCGACAAAGATATCTACGAGCTCGACCCAGAAGCCCTGGCTGCAGTACCGTCAATGCCGGGCTCTCTCGAAGAAGCGCTCGACGCCCTCGAACGCGACCACGCATTCCTGCTGAAAGGCGACGTGTTCACGGAAGAGTTATTGCGTACCTACGTGGACTACAAGCGCTCAAAGGAAGTGGATGCGATCCGGCAGCGCCCGCATCCCTACGAGTTCGCGCTGTATTACGATATCTAGCCGGGTAAGCCCAAAGTTTCTAACGACATGCGGCAGCGCCGCAGGGCCATGCGCAGAGCCTCCAGCACGAGGTCGGCTTCTAGCTGCGCTGCAGCTTTCGAGAAAGGCACCCAGTAACACCGCCAAGTACACAACCCCACGGCTAGTCGTTGTTGTAATCCCGTAAACTCACCGACCTTTACGTGCCCGCGTCGTGCGAGGAATCCGGACCCGAGGGCAGGTTATCGAACCCCGGTTCGCCGGGCTCTTTTGTTTTATGTCCTTGATGTTAGAATCTCGGGCATGCCATTCAAGGAAGGTCAAGAAGTCTTCATCAAGAAACCACCGAACGGGCTGGTCGGAACGATCATCGAGCGCCGACCCGGAGACGCCCATCTACCTGAAGAGCAAGCGCACTACGAGGTGCGAATCGAAGACGAGCGTTACTATCTAACTACTGACCTCGAAGCCATACCAGAACCGAAGCAGTCCAAGCTCGAATGGTACAGCGAAGAATGGCTGGCGGAACTGAACCGAATGGTAGAAGCCGGTCGGCGATTCGCTGCGAACACAAATGACCTTGCCGCGCGGGACCAGTTCATAGAAGCCGGAAGCAAGCTGGGTTGGATAGTTCCTATGACGGATGCGGACCGCGCCAGAATGAAACTGCGCTGACCGGATTCTATCTATCGTTCCGCGCCAGCCCGGTTCGCCCGGCTCATGACGCTGGCCCTTGAATCGCGCCACCACGGCAATCTTCACGCTGGTTCACGCCGAGCTCTCAGCTCTCTGCCGACGACTGAGCCCCGCCAACTGTACCGCGTAGGCGATCTCGGGAATTGCTGTATCAACGGCGACCTACACCGGACGCCCTTGGCTACTTAAACTTAAAGCCACCACCGGATGTGCTGGCAGACACTGGAAGGGGATGAGCGTCGTATTTGGTCCCGAGAACCCGAGCGAGGTGGGACAGTCCTTGCACACAGGCATTCAGCTCAGTGGCTTGTCAATCGTGGGCGTTCAGCGGTTCCAGCCTATGAAATCGACGAGCGCACGGGAAGACACTCGGGAGGACGCCTCGCGACAGCGGGAAAGCGTCGCCGCAGTCTTGTTGACCGGGGTTAGAACGCCGTGCGGACCGGGTTTTCCTTGATGGTTCGCTCGATGAGCCGCATGCGCTTCGTAGGCAGGGGAGCTTCGGGGATGCGCGACGCGGCAACTTCGCAGCCGCTCACGGTGAGCAGTTCGGTGCTCATGGCATCGAGCGCCGAGTTCGATCGGCCCAGCACCATCAGTAGATACTTCTGAGCGATGGGCCGGTCAGCCGGGTGGATCAGCGCCCACCAACGCCGAACCGATTCCTGCACTTCGGCCTCACTCTTTTCGCCCACCACGAGTGCGTCAATCAACCGGTAAACTTTGCTCTTAATCGCTTGGTAGGAGACGGAAATCTCTTGTGGCATAGGGATCCTGGGTTGTCCTGTGGGTTGGATCGGTGCAATCGGGGAACCAAACCCCCAGGGCCTTGTTTTGGTGCAAGTTACGGGGATTTGCACTTATACGAAAGTACTATGAATGGAAGAAATAAAGGTCCGAATATGAATTCTGGAAGAAGATCGACGATTTCATGGCGTTCGTCCCTATTTTCTTCCGAGGGGTACTCGGCAGCAAGTTATTCAATTGATAACAGGCTCGAACTCCGAGGTTTCACCCCGTCGAGTTACAATGTGGCGCTCTATTCAACGCAACCGGTCCCTTCGAGGGTAGCCCTGGCAGGGAACGGGTGTGCAGTTTATCTCAGGTTCGGAGGCGAAATGAAAAAGTGGGCGTTGATTTTGGCGGTCCTGACAGTCATCTCAACCGCGGGAGCGCAGACTGGGGCGTCCGCCAATCTGCAAGAGAGCGACGCTGGTTCCCAAGCCAGCTGGCACGAGGCCGGTCCCGAAGATCGAATGTTCTTTCCCCGTGACATGCTCTGGGGATGGGCGCAATTTGATCTGGCACCGCCGCATAACGAGATCGACCCCAATCAGTGCGCTGGAAACTCCTACGTATACGGCGGCGCCAATGCTCCCTGTAATCTGTTCGCCCGTTATATGATCTCGGGCATACTCGAGGCGCGCCCATTCGGCCGCGGCCCGCTCCGCCGTTTCATGGTTTACGGAGCTCCGAGCTTTCTGTTTGGGAAGAATGTGCCGAAGACGTTCTACACCTGGTCCCCGGATGCCATCGGCATCGAGCACTCCTGGGGAGGAGGAATCTATATCGGCAAGGGGTACGAGTTCCGCCTCACTCAGCACTTTCTTTTCGACCGGCTAGGTGCGCGGAACAAAAATCTCGGTCCCGCCGACTTGGGGACGAACGGCCCATGGGGGAGGTACTTCAGTGTGGGAGTGCGCAAGACCTGGGGTACCCGCCGCTGGTAAAGTTTCCATGGAATCAGGCAGCTGCGGGAACTGCTGGCCGCAGCAACCTCCGGATCAGCCAGACGATCAGCGCGATAAACGCTCCCAGAAGGACAAAGGGGAGACCGAAAATCAAGAACAACCAGATGGGGCCGCCGAAAACCGTAACATTGCCCTGAACGGTGGCCGCCGGATCGCGTCGGATCCTTCCCCCGAATACCGTCACATCGCCGTTGACCGACACGTCTCTACTCAGACGCACACCACCACCAAAGGTGGTTGCGTCGCCGGCGATTTGGCCGTTATCCTCCACTACGATACTTCCGGCAAATGTGGTTGCGTCACCGGCGATATGCCCGCGGACCCGGATGGTGCAACCGAAGCATGTGGCGTCGCCTACTTCCTCGTTGGGGCCAACCACGATGTCGTGCCCGAATTGAGTGCGGTCATGGCCTACGTCGGCGAATGCTGCGGTGGAAACGTCGATAATGCACAACAACACAGCGAGACCAGGCAGCAACCTCATGACGACCTCCAGGCAAAAGTGGAGTGGTTCTGACGTGTCTACGGATTATCCCATAAGGCCGCGGTGTCGGCTTCGCAAGCCTCTCGAGTGGAATCACCGTTTCAAGTGACTGCGATCACACACGCTGGGCCGTAGTCCCTATAGAGTGGCCACTGATGCCGGATCGAAAGGCGGTCCCGTCCTTGGGCCGGGAATCGAATCAACCAGCGATGAAAAGCGCAACAGAGGGGAGTCCGAATTCTTTATAATTGTGAGTTTTTTAGTCACATCACAGAAACCTTCTTTGCGGAGGCTCTTCAATGGCAGGCACTTATAACGGCGTGGCCGTTCCGGCGGACGGAAAGAAGATCGGTTATGCCAACGGCAAATACGAGATGCCCGATAATCCGATCATTCCCTTCATCGAGGGTGACGGCACGGGCCGCGACATCTGGAAAGCCTCGCTGCGCGTGTTCAACGCCGCGGTTCAGAAGGCATACAAAAGCAAACGTCGCGTCGCCTGGTACGAAGTCTTCGCCGGAGAAAAGGCCAAGTCCAAGTTCGATACCTGGCTGCCCGACGACACTGTCGCAGCTATCCGCGAATTCCGTGTCGCGATCAAAGGACCGTTGACCACTCCCGTCGGCGGCGGCATTCGCTCGCTGAACGTCGCGCTTCGCCAGATTCTCGATCTCTACGCCTGCGTGCGCCCCGTAAAGTACTATCGTGGCGTGCCATCGCCGGTGAAACACCCCGAGCGCATGGACGTGGTCATCTTCCGTGAGAACACCGAAGACGTCTATGCGGGTGTGGAGTGGGAGCAGGGAACCGCCGACTGCGTCCGCCTGATCGAGTTTCTCAACAAGGAGATGCTGAAAGGCGGCAAGAAGCAAATCCGCCCTGACTCGGGCGTGGGCATCAAGCCGATCTCGGTGACGGGTACAAAGCGCCTGGTTCGCCTGGCGATTCTGCATGCCATCGAGAACGGGCTGAAGACCGTCACGCTGGTGCACAAGGGCAACATCCAGAAGTTCACCGAAGGCGCCTTCCGCAAGTGGGGATACGAACTCGCCACAGGAGAATTCCGCAGCCAAGTCGTGACTGAGCGCGAGAGCTGGATCATCGACAACCAGGACAAGAATCCGAAGCTTACGGTCGCTCAAAATGCGGAACAAATCGAGCCGGGAATGGAGTTTGCTCCGCCAGTCTTCCGTCAGGCTGTCGAAAAAGAAGTGAAAGACGTGCTGGAAGCGATCTATCCCACTCACGGCAATGGGGCGTGGAAGAAGAAAATCATGATCAACGACCGCATCGCCGACTCGATCTTTCAGCAGATCGTCACCCGGCCCGAAGAGTATTCCGTCCTGGCGACACCCAATCTGAACGGAGACTACATCTCCGATGCCGCGGCTGCCCAAGTCGGCGGGCTCGGTATCGCTCCGGGCGCCAACGTGGGCGATGGCTACGCGATCTTCGAAGCCACACACGGTACCGCGCCGAAATATGCCGACAAGGACGTCATCAACCCGGGCTCGGTGATGCTCTCCGGCGTGATGATGTTTCGTCATCTGGGATGGAACGAAGCTGCCGACCTGATTGAGCAGAGCATGGAGCGCACCATCGAGCAGAAGAAAGTCACCTACGATTTCGAGCGCCTCATGCCGGGAGCCACCAAGGTCAAGACCAGTGAATTCGCCGGATTCATGATCGAGAACATGAGCGCGGGCGTGCTGGTGTAGGTTTGGAATTCATTCGCCACGGATTTCACGGATCTTCATGGATAACACCCTCAAGGTTTATCCGTGGGAATCCGCGAAGTGGCCAGACAAGGAAATTCTCATGCGAAAGAAAGTCACGATTGTAGGATCCGGTAACGTGGGCGCTACAACGGCTCACTGGATTGCCTCGAAGGAACTCGCCGACGTCGTACTCATCGACATCATCGAAGGTGTTCCGCAAGGCAAGGGACTCGACCTGCTCGAGGCCATGCCGATCGCCAAGTGCGACTCGCACGTCCGCGGCACCAACGACTACAAAGACACAGCCAATTCCGACATCGTCGTCATCACGGCCGGAATCCCCCGCAAGCCCGGGATGAGCCGGGACGACTTGCTCAACACCAATCACGGGATTATGAGGGCTGTGATTGGGGAAGTGGTCAAACATTCACCGAACTCCATCCTCATCGTCGTCTCAAACCCTCTCGACGCCATGGCGCAGGCCGCCTACAAGCTCTGCGGATTCCCCCGCGAGCGCGTCATTGGCATGGCCGGCGTGCTCGATTCCGCCCGCTTCCGCGCTTTTATCGCCGAGGAATTGAAGGTCAGCGTGGAAAATGTAACAGCGTTTGTTCTCGGTGGCCACGGCGACACCATGGTGCCGCTGCCGCGCTACTCGACGGTGGCCGGCATTCCGATTACGGAACTGATCGAAAAGTCGAAGCTCGATGCGTTGGTTCAACGCACTCGCGACGGCGGCGCCGAAATCGTAAAGTATCTCAAAACCGGTTCTGCCTACTACGCTCCATCGGCGGCGGCCACAGAAATGGTCGAAGCCATCCTGAAAGACAAGAAGAAGATCCTTCCCTGCGCCGCCTACCTCGAAGGCGAATACGGTATCCACGGCCTTTATGTGGGCGTTCCGGTAAAGCTCGGCGCGAAGGGAATCGAGCAGATCATCGAGATCAAGTTGACCCCCGAAGAAAAGGCTGGCCTCGAGAAAAGTGCTGCGGCGGTGAAGGAGTTGTGCAGCGTGATCGGAGTGTAGCCAGAAAGGCAACTGAATCGGGCCGAGAAAGCGCGTAACTTCTGGCGCGATCGTACTTTGCACGGCTTCAGGTCAATGACTACACTCTCGTAGCTGGACCTCGGATCATCGAGAGGATGGGGTGTGTTCCCGGACTCTAAGCCGGCGGGACAGTTTTTGAGTTGACTGAATGTTGAAGATGTACGACTGGGCCACAGGTGCTTGGTCACTATTCAAGGAGGGCTGCGGCATAAGAGTGCGACCGCGGGCAAGAAAACCCTTGCGACTTGGCGCTTAAGCCGAAGATATTTAGACTGTTCGGAGAACTGCGATGTCTTCGTCATCCCTTGGAAAACATGCGAGCACTGGCGAGGTGCATGACCAGCCCACGGTCTCGGAGCCTTCGTTCGCCGAGCGTGCCCGCACCTTGGTGTACTTGGGCCGCATCGGCAGCCTTTCAACCCTTTCGCGTAAACAACCGGGGTTCCCGTTCGGATCCGTCATGCCCTACGGGTTGGATGATCTCGGGCGTCCCATCTTCCTTATCAGCACCATGGCTATGCATACCCACAACCTCCAGGCGGACTCGCATGCTAGTTTGCTTGTGACCCAGCAAGACGTCGTCGGCGATCCGCTCGGCGCGGCCAGGGTGACAGTAGTAGGAAATGTTTTGAGAATACCGGAAGCTGAGGTTCCGGAGGCGCGTAAGCTCTATCTGTCGCGATACGCCAATAGCAAATACTGGGTGGACTTCGAAGATTTTTTCTTTTATCGCATGGATGTCGTGGACGTGTACTACGTCGGCGGCTTTGGAGTAATGGGTTGGGTGTCTGCCTGTGAGTATGATCGCGCGCAACCCGACCCGCTGGCCGATGCTGCAGCCGACATCATGCGCCACATGAATGCCGACCACGGGGATGCGCTCATTCTGCTTGCCCGGGCATTTGCTCGGATTGAAGCGCAGGAAGCAACGATGACAGCAGCCGACCGCCTCGGCTTTCACGTGCGACTGAAAACGCCGGATGGCATGCATGGCGCGCGCATTGCATTCTTGCGGGAAGTGAGCAATCCCGCCGAAGCCAGAACGGTTCTAGTAGAAATGGTGCAGCAGGTGCGTTCTCGGAAGTGATGTCCGTAGGTTAGGTTTAAATGGTAGAAGCCCGCAGATTAGCCTTGACGTCGGAATTGCATCGATCGCAACGCTGAAGGGGTGTCTTGCCCGGTCAGTGGTATTCGTGTAACTCACTTCGTTGCTCAAAGCCAGCACACGGAGAGCAGAATTTTATCTGCGTCCTTTGCATACCCGGCGCCAGTGAATTGATATCCTTCGCCGGAGAACAACATCAAAAGGCAGAGAAGCGGCGAACATCCGGCGTGGGCGGGTCTGCCGGAGACTCGCCTCGGCGAACCGGCCCCCAAGCGCGAACTCCGGCGTCCGGGACCAGGCATTCCGGCACCAAACGCTGCCAGCAACGAGAATTCCGGTGCGTCCAGAGGGTTCGCCCAAGCCGCCAAGGCCATCCAGCAGATTGTAATCGGTCATTGGATGAAGATAGGAGACATTCGCGTCCCCACCAATCGCTAACTACACCGCCTCGACCGTTATCTTCTTCAAGACTACATCCTTGTTCGGACGATCGTTCTTTCCGCGCGAAACTTTGGTGATCTTATCCACGATGTCCTGCCCTTCGACCACTTCGCCGAAAATCGTATGCTTGCCGGTCAGCCATGTGGTCGGCACAACCGTGATGAAGAATTGGGAGCCATTTGTGTTCGGCCCGGCGTTTGCCATCGCCAGTTTGCCCGGCCGGTCGAACTTGTGTGGCGAACCCTTGGTCTCGTCTTCGAACTGATATCCGGGGCCGCCCATGCCAGTGCCTTGAGGATCTCCACCCTGAATCATGAATTCCGGTATCACACGATGAAATATGGTTCCGTCGTAGAGCCGGTCCTTCGATTTCTTTCCGGTCGACGGATGCTTCCACTCTCGCTTGCCCTCGGCGAGTTCGACGAAATTGGCGACCGTCTTGGGCGCGTCTTTGTCAAAGAGTTTGCATACAATCGTTCCTTCGCTGGTCTCAAACGTAGCATACATTCCGGGTTGACGGGTCATGATGTCCTTTCAGCTTGGTTCGTTAGCTATTAAGTGTGAAGGTGTGGCGACGGCCGCCTCGGCCGTCGCGCTAGGGCGCGGCGTTGAGCACTAATTTGAGCTGGTCGGAGCCTTAGGTGTTGCCGCCGTAGCCGGCTTCTTCGCCGCTCCGGCAGTCGGTTTGGCTCCTCCTCCACCTTGAATGGTAATGTGATTGATCTTTACCGGACGAAACGGACGGTCATTTCCAGGATCCCGCGCCATCCGTGCTATCTGCTTGACCAGCGCCACGGCCGCGTCGTCGCACTGCCCGAAGATCGTGTACTTCCCGTTCAGCATATCGCCCTGCGCCCCGGTGAGCGCAACCTCAGTGATGAAAAACTGGGATGAGTTGGTACCGGGACCGGCGTTGGCATAGGCCAGACGTCCAGGCTTGTCAAAGCGCAATTCCGATGAGACCTCGTTCTTGAACGGCTTTACTGGATCGGCCCCGGCGCCGGTACCGGCGGGGTCCCCACCCTGAATCATGAACTCGGGAATCACGCGATGAAAAATCGTGCCGTCGTAAAGGGGCACGCCGTGCTTAACGACTCCTGTGTTGGGGTTTTTCCAGTCTTTGGTGCCAGTCGCCAGGCCGATGAAATTCGCGACTCCCGTTGGCGCTTTGTCGGGAAACAAGGTGCAATTCATCTTGCCCACTGTAGTATCGATGGTCGCCGTGGGATGGGAAGCCGTAGCAGGTCTTGCCCCCGTGGCAGGCTTGGCGGCCGCCGTCGACCCAGAATTGGACTGAGCTACGCTCGATGCAGCCAGAAAGATCAGGGCAACCTGTTTAATTCCCCAAAACATGAGGGCTCCTTTTGAAAACGGGTGGAGTCGGGTGCAACGCTGCATTGTACGCCAGTCGATGCCCTCGATTTGAGTTACTCAGTTTGTACGGTTTACTTCGCGGCCGGAGTAGCCGCCTGCATCTCGTTCCGTACGCCTTCGACCTCGCGAAATACCCGCATGAGATTTCCGCCGAGGATCTTGCTAATATCGTCCGCGCTGTACCCCCGATCAAGCAGCGCCTGAGTGATCTTCGGCAAGTCGGCCGCCGAGTCCATACCGGAAGGCGTGGCACCGCTGACTCCATCGAAGTCAGAACCGAGCCCGACATGATCAACACCCGCAACCTTAGCGATGTGATCAATGTGATCGATCAACGCCTTCAGAGGCGGCCGCGGAATCTTTGCCAGCCATTCACGCTCAATCCGATCGACCTGCACATAATCGACCGGCTTGCCTTGAGCCTTGAGATCATCGACATACTTCTTAATCGCTGCTTCCTGATCGTTTTTCTGGGCGAGCATCGCCTTGCGAAAATCATCATCGACAAACCCGCTGTAGAAATTCACCTGCACCACCCCCCCGTTTTTGGCGACGGCCCGCAACATGTCATCGGTCATATTGCGCGGTGCATCGCACAGCACCCGCGCCGATGAATGCGACGCGATCAGCGGAGCCTTCGTGGTTGCAATCGCATCCCAGAACGTCTTGTCGGACACATGCGAAATGTCGACCATCATGCCGAGCCGGTTCATTTCGAGCACCACCTGTTTGCCAAAATCGGTGAGCCCGTCGTGATGCTGCACCTTCGGGTCATCAATGTCGCCGGAGGAATCCGCCCACTCATTTGTGTTCGACCACGACAGCGTCATGTACCGCACTCCCAGCCGGTAATAGTCCCGCAGCAGGTGCAGATCATTTTCGATCGAGTGGCCGCCCTCAATGCCCATCAGTGCAGCGAGTTTGTGCTCTTTATGGGCTCGATCGATGTCGTTGGGCGAGAACGCCATCATCATCCGGTCTGGATGCCGCGCCGCCTGCTCATACACGGAATCAATCAGATCGAATGTGTGCTTCGCGAAGTGGCCCTGGTTCGTCTCCGGGTCAACCCAGATGGAGAAAAACTCCGCTCCAAGATTGCCCCGCTTGGCCTTGTCGAGACTGATATGGCCGTGGTCGTTCGGGTCGGTTGAGCCGATGTCGTAGCCGTCGTCGAGAAACCGCTGGGGAGTATCGGCGTGCGTGTCGACGACAAGAGCGGAGTTATGAATCTGCATAGCCTTCGCGCTCACCACGATTTCGGAACTTGCTGGGGAGTTCCCGGGCGTTTGGGCGATTGCAAGCGAACAAGTGAGTGCAACGACAAAGAGGGCCTTGAATGTCATAGTTGGCGCCCAGGAAGATTGAGGGCAGGCATTCGATTGTATCGTCTCTCGACCGCGCTGACAAAAACCGGGAACC